>SDBU01006242.1_pt1 | contig 14084 bp, 16 predicted proteins | sample 2277071 | NCBI WGS metagenome assembly SDBU01 (sample SAMN10397929, study PRJNA504765) | marine sediment metagenome | isolation source: marine sediment core GS08_GC12, 126 cmbsf | place: Arctic Ocean: Gakkel Ridge, Loki's castle | collected 2008
GCCACGCTCGATCTGGCGCAACTGCGGGATCGTCAGCTCGCCAGCGTCGATTTCGATCGTGCAGAACGGGTCCGCCACGTCGGCGGCGATCAGGCGGGCGAGGGTCGTCTTACCCGTGCCCGATTGTCCTGCGATCCAGAACGCCCGGCCAGCCAGGCCGCGTTTGCCGAGCGTGTGGACCTTGCGGACGGCCTTATCCTGCCCGATCACGTCGGACCACGCGGTAGGCCGGTATTGCTCGTGTAGGGGTGTCATCGTGCACCGCCTTTCGGTTTATGGTCCGTGCGGAACAGGTATCCGAGCAGAAACAGGCCGAGCAGTTGACAGAGCGCGACAGCGCCGCCGAGTAGTGCGCCGGTCATAGGACACCGCCCTTCCGCCCGTGTCGCACTTTGATGGCGCCGACACGGTTCCCGTTAACGTCGTACAGCGGGTTGTGGTCAATTGTTGGGATCATCCAGGCTGCGTCGTCCAGCCGGTCGGCGATTTCCCGTAGAATTCGAGCCGTTTCGCTCGATTCGCGGTTATCAAACGCGGCATTTCCGGTGCTAATTGTGATTCTGATATAGCTCACGCTACACCGCCTTTCCGGACAGCGGCGCGACAGCCGAAACAGTCGCCCGCGCCTGTGGTTTTTTCGTGTGCTGATAGGACGGCGCCGCACGCGCAATCGGTGTCTTCAGCGGTCACGATGTAGCGGTCGCGGAGAATGCGCCAGGCTATAGGCCAGCAGAACTTGACGCGCTGGCGATAGATCAGGAGGAGCGCGTCAGTACTGGAGCGTTCCAAGATCTCGATCAGATCATCGGCTTTGTCCGCCGGGATTGTATCGAGCCCAGCGTAGGCCGCGGTCAAGGTGTTGATTGTTGTCGTCACAGATATCCCCTTTCGAGCGCGTCCGCTTCGGCGTTCTCGGCGGCCCACCGCTGCCAGCAAGCGGCGCACTGGGTCTTCTTCAGCCCCGCATGCCAGCCGATACGGTCGCCCTTGTGGATTGCGTGTCCGCACGTTCCCTCGGACGCAAAGCGCGCGTCGATCTCCCGGTAGTTCTCGAATCGGTCCGCGGTCCGGCTGTTTCGGTAGTAGCGTCGGTACATCATGCCACCGCCTTTTCGGTATGGACCGATTCAAGGTCGTCGATCAGGGCCCGTGCGGTGTCCGCGATACGCTCCAGGCTGGACCGCAACGCTTTGGAGTCTCCGTCCCACAAGGCGATATACCGGCTCGCCCGTACCTCAACGTCAAGGCCGACGTGCGTGCACACGACGTAGGCCACCGATTCGGCTTCGAGTTCTGCAACAGAGCGTGTGAAAGGTCCCCGATCTTCCCAGTGAAGGGCCTCGTGTGCTAGTTCGTGGGCGAGTGTCTTCGCTTGCTGGCCGGTCGCGTGTCGGTTGTCTACGTCAACGCTCCCACGCTTGGACACGCCGAACACTCCGCCGTCGATTGGCTGGAGCTTGACGGCTACGCTCCGATGCTCCGCCACGCGGACAAGACGGGCGAGTAGGTCATCGGCTGCGGTGTCCACGGTGGGAACGTCAACGGTGGGCAGCGCTTCCCCGTCCGTTTGGGCAACGTCGAAAACGTGGACCGCGCGGAAAAACAGCCCCGATTCGGTCTCGGTCTCGCCGCTGTCGGTTTCCCGCTCCCGCTTCCACGGACACGGAGCGAAGATCATAATCCCGTGCTCGCCCTTGCGGACCTGTCGCCGCAGTTTCTTCCACGCCTGGTAACCGGCCACGCGGGAAGCGTCCGGGCGTTGCATCATAATCAGGAGCGAATTGTGCCAGGAATAGCGGTGAAACCGGGCCTGGACTTCAAGGTAAGCCCGAAACGTCTCCGATGCTCGAACGCGGTCCACGGCCCGGGCGAGCGTGTCCAGGCTGTCGTCGATCCGCTGGCGTAGTTCTTTCGCCTTGTCCTGTCTGCTTGCTTTCGGTGGGGGATTCGATACGGTTTGCATTGTCAGTGTCTCCCTAAAGATACTGGCCACGCTCCCGGATGTTGTCGCATCGCGGGAGCACTTGTCATATCTACCTATAGTATGACACGTGCTCGGCACTACGTCAAGTCGAATCGGCCCCAGATCGCAGATTATTCTACAACCGTTCCGTTGTAGAACGGTGAGTGTCACGACGCTGGCAGCAGAAGCGCGAGCGAGCTACGCGGCGTTTGCGGGCTGTTTCCGCAGCGTTTCCGAGCTGTTTCCCGCGGCGCCGCGACGCAACAGGCAGCGCGGTGAGTGTCACGCGCGCGGCACCCGGTCGGCCCCACGAAGGGGTCGGGGCGGGGGGAAAGGCGTCTCGCATTTTAATCGTCGGATTCGGGGGGTTGAACCGAACCTGATCACACGGCGTAGACGGCCGTGCTTGCGGGCTCAGCGCCGCTCGCTGGGGATGTGTCCAGGTCCGCACGGCGTGAGCCGTCCAGCCTAGGGCAGCAGGTCACGGGTCGGTACTCCCAGGGCGTTGACGAACGTCGCGGGATTGGCGGTGCCGAGGCTCCCTTTCTCCTTGGGTTTGACGAGCCGCTTGGGGTGATCCGCGGGGCGGTTCGGGCCTGAGACGGCCTTCGGATCGGGTCGCGTTCGACCGGCCAGGTGGGTTGCAGAACACCCACGCAGAATGGTAGACTACGTTTCGTCACCGGTTCGCCCGGCCATTCGGCCCACGTGCGGGTTTTGAGAGGAGCGGAAGATGTCCCCGAGGAATCTCACCACGCTCGCAGCTCTCGTATCGGTTCTCGGCCTTAGCCTGTCCGTCGCCGGTGCTCAGACGGTTGTCCACGTCGATGACGCGGCCGCCCTCGGCGGGGATGGGACGAGCTGGCAGACAGCCTACATGTACCTCCAGGACGCCCTGATCGGAGCGGCTGGCGGGACCGAGATCCGTGTCGCCCAGGGCACCCACAAGCCCGACCAGGACGAAGCCGGGAACGTCACCCCCGGCGACCGCGAAGCCACGTTCCAGCTCATCAGCCGAACCTATCGGTGGGCAGAGCCCGCCCTACCACGCTGGGTTTCTTGCGACCGTTATCTGGAGTTCTCCAAGAAAGGAAAGGAGTGAAAGATGAACATGACACGTTTCACGGTCCTCACAGTGCTATTGGCAGGAGCGTTGCTAGGTGGTTCAACGTTCGGCGATGATCTGAACCCGCCGCCGTGGCGCGGGGAGGAAGGGTCGACCATGCAGCACTGGTCCTTCGACACCCAGCCGGGTAGTTGGGACAACATACCGCCGGAGACGGTGGACAACCCATACGGGTCACCCACCCTTTCGGTCTGCACGTTTCCGTGCTCTGACCCTGGCTGGGATGACAACTTCCAGGGTCGGCAAGGCGTGGTGCATGGGGAGCGCGTCGACCTGGACATTCCGAACCGGGCCGAGCCGCTCCAGGGGAAGGAGATCTGGCTGCAAGTCGTCTCGGACGCGCTCGATCCGGTCGGAACCGTTACCGTGACGCCGCAGGGCCCCGACTCATACACGGTCACTCTCCTGAGCACGGACTGGACACCGCTGAAAGACGACTGGGTGCACCAGCTTTTCAAATGGCAGATCACACCGAACCCGGATAGCGAGACCATGGAATTGACCGGGCAATCCGGCGTGTTGATTATCGACCAGATCGTCGTGGACACGATCTGTACGGACGCGTTGCCCACCGGGGCATGCTGTGATGACGTGTCCGGTATTTGCACTGACAACATGACGCACAGCGACTGCCTGAGCGCGGGGGGGCCATACATCCGATATGGCGGAGACGGGTCAACCTGTGCGACGATCGACCCGCCGTGCGTTCCAGCGCCGACCGGGGCGTGCTGCGACGACACAGGGGGTATATGTACCGAGGACGTAGCCCAAGCCGTGTGCGAGGACGGGGGCGACCGCTATGGTGGGGACGGGTCGGACTGTGCGACGATCGACCCGCCCTGCGCGGTAGGCGCCTGCTGCCACGGGGACATCGGCGTGTGCAACGAGTTCGACTACCCGCTCGGGATTAGCTCAGCCAGGTTTGTCGCTTACGATCCAGGGTACGGAGCCGGCGGCCAGGCCATAGTCACCAGCAACGTGACAGTCTTCTTCTGGGATCTCGCGTCCGGACAACCGCGCGGGGCCCTGACGTTGCCCTCAGACGCCAAGGGAATAGCTCTCGATCCTGCCCGGCGTAGGGCGTTTGTCTCAACACGCCTATCGGGTGAGTTCATCCGGTCCGTAGCCATTATCGATATGGAGGCGATGACGCTCAACGCCAACGTGCCGTTGACGGACGGCGTGACCGCAGCACGAGGGATGGAGGTTATCCCATCGACGGGGAAGGTCCTCGTTGCGGTTTCGGGAACAAGCCACGGCCTGATGCTCGTGAATCCCGAAACCGAGACCTTGGAGGCTGCCCTGCAGAACATCCACCACCCGGGGTCCTTCTCCGAAGCCCTGGATGTCGCGGTTCTGGCGGAGAATGGACTGAGCGTAGCCGTCGTCGCCAACGGAAGCGGAGGTTACGTCACGCTGGTTCCGCTGGCGGACATCAACTTCGTACCGGATGAAGAGCCACCCGGCGGGTCGCTTCCAACGCTTCCTAAGATTCCGATCAATGGTGGCGCCCGCGCAATTGCAGGCGATCCTCCCAACAACCGAACGGTGATCGCGTGGAACAACGGGAGTACACAAGGGCGTGCACAGATCGTGACCGTAACCAGTAACACGACTGGGTTCGCCGGCCCCGACATCATCCTTAGCGATGCGGTCATCGACCAGGGCCTGGACATGGATTCTGCCCGGAACCAGGCGTACGCCGCCACTGGCGCCGACGGGACCGCGGTCCTAGACGTGTACGCCGAGGTCGTCATCGGGAACCTGTTTGGGTTGGATACCACCTCGTTGTCAGTCGCTGCCGCTCCCGATCGAGACAGCGTCCTTATGGTTGGAATCGGCCAGAACCTGTCCGAGCGATGCCCGGTCTTCTGCGACGACGACGTAACCCAGATTGATTGCGAGTCCGCTGGAGGTCTGTATCGTGGGAACGGGTCAGACTGCGCGAGGATCGACCCTACCTGCGCACCTCCGAATTGCGGCGACAGCACCTGTGAGCCGCCCGAGAATACGTGCAACTGCCCCACCGATTGTGGAGCGCCCGACTGTCCCCCGTTCTGTGGTGACGGCGACTGCAGTGCGTGGGAGAACCCTTGCAACTGCGAACCGGACTGCGGAGCGCCGCCGTCAGAGGAAATACCAGGGTCCACGTGCGTCGACGGTGAGGATAATGATTGCGACACCTTGATCGACTGTCACGACGAGGCGGACTGCGGAAGTGCGCCGCCGTGCCTCCCGCCGGAAACGTGTGAAACACGTAAGCTGACGGCGTCCGATGCAGCCCCCCAGGACCAGTTTGGAAACTCCGTCTCGGTGAGCGGGAACGTCGCCGTCGTCGGGGCTTTCCTTAGTAGTGGTGATGCAGGCACCTACTCCGGTTCCGCCTATGTGTTCCGTTATGACGGCGGTGCCTGGCCCGAAGAACAAGAGCTCACTGCGTCGGACGCGGGCGCTAGTGACAAGTTTGGATGGTCCGTCTCCGTGAGCGGGGAGATCACCGTTGTCGGGGCGTACGGCCACGACGCCGGGGCACCTTCGACCGGCTCGGCATACGTCTTCCGTTACAACGGGAGCAACTGGATGGAGGAACAGGAACTCACCGCGTCCGACGCAGGCGCTAGTGACAACTTTGGATGGTCCGTCTCCGTCAGTGGGGACGTGGTTGTCGTGGGGGCTCGGTACCACGATGCGGGTGGGGAGAACTCCGGTTCGGCCTACGTGTTCCGTTATGATGGGAGCACATGGGTCGAAGAACAAGAGCTCACTGCGTCCGACGCAGCCGCTAATGACTACTTTGGATGGTCCGTTTCCGTCAGTGGGGACGTGGTTCTCGTGGGCGCTCTTCGTGACATTGATGCTGGGTCCGACTCCGGTTCCGCCTACGTGTTCCGTTATGACGGCGGGACGTGGGGCGAGGAGCAGAAGCTGACGGCGTCCGACGCAGCCGATTACGACGAGTTCGGACGCTCTGTCTCGGTCAGCGGGAACCTAGCTGTCGTGGGGGTTCCTCGTGACGATGATGCAGCGTCCGGCTCCGGTTCGGCGTATGTGTTCCGATATAACGGTGGTGTGTGGTCCGAGGAGCAAAAGCTCGCCGCGTCCGACGCAGCCCTTGGTGACCTTTTCGGGTGGTCCGTCTCCGTGAGTGCGGACACCGTCGTGGTTGGGGCCTATCTTGACGATGATGCGGCAGCGGCTTCCGGTTCGGCGTACGTGTTCCGTTATGAGGCCGGCACATGGGTCGAGCAGCAAAAGCTCACCGCGCCCGACGCCGCCGCCGGTGACCAGTTCGGGGAATCACTCTCGGTGAGCGGAAACGTCGCCGTGGTGGGGGCTCGAAAGGACGATCATGCGGGTACCAGTAGCGGTTCGGCGTACGTGAATGTGCTTGGTCCCGACTGCAACGAAAACGGAGTCCCCGACGAGTGTGAGACGTTGCCTCCGAACGAAGTTCCCGGGTCAACCTGCGAGGACGGCCTGGACAACGATTGCGACACGCTGACCGATTGCGACGATCCGGACTGCTGGCCTGATTCGGTCTGCTGGGTCTGCGGGAACACGCGGTGTGATCCCAACGAGGATTCGTGCAGTTGCTTAACCGACTGCGGTAGCCCGCCGCCCAACGAAGTTCGAGGGTCAACCTGCGACGACGGGGTGGACAACGACTGCGATGGCGAGACGGATTGCGATGATCCGGATTGTGCGCTCCTGTTCGGCGACATCGCCTCGGAGTTCTGCCCGCCGACGTGTCCCCAGCCGGATCTTGGTGACATCATGTGTCTGCTCGATGATTTCGGGGACGGTCCGGCGGTGGATGGGTGCGATGGTTCGGTTTCCAGCACCGACCTCGCTCCCTGTGGAGGCGACGGACTGCTGGACCTGGACGACATCCTGGCCGTACTCGATGCGTTCGCCCAGATCTACGCCTGCCCGCATCCGTGTCCGTGATACCAGCCTCGCTTGGAACAAGCCCTGGCACGCTTCCACGCCGCCTTGACGGGACCTTATCGCCGGATGTGGCACGCTCCCAGGGGCAATGTGAGGCCACACGAGCGAGACCAGCAGCCGCCACGTGGACGTTGCCGGATTCATCGCCTGGTGAGCTGCCTGCGGCGTGAAGCCCCGCGACGGCCCGCCTCCTCTGGAGGTGGAGGCAAGATCATACCACTGCTGATTATCCAGTTGCCCCATTTGTCTTTTTGCAGCAGCGAGGGCGCGAGGCGGTAGTAGCGGAAGCCGCCGCCGCCTCGCCATTCGCAAGCATCTGTAACGCCACCAGGATCTGTTCCGTCTATCACTTTCTTCATGCGTGGCATGATGACATCGTGGCAATGCTCGCCCAGTTCAACCATGATCCACCTACGCCCCATTTTGTGAGCGGCAGCCCCGGCTGTTCCAGACCCGGCGAAAGAATCGAGAACCCAATCTCCTTGATTCGTAGCGATGTGGATGATCCGCTGCATCAACCCTTCTGGTTTTGGGGTGTCAAACACAACCTGAGACTCGAACATATCTGTCAGACCCTTCTTGGCACTATCATGGTACCTTACCCCGTTGTGGCCAATTGCCGCTGCATGCATGTGCTATCCGGTAATCGCGTTTGTTCGCGGACCGCTTCGGCGCAGGCGACGGCGGAAACGAAACCAGTGCGTCACGTGCGGGTACAACCTCACCGGTCTAACGGAGCCAAGGTGTCCCGAATGCGGTGAGCGGTTCTGATGGACTTCCGCAACGCCACGGCCACCGTCGTTGACCTCGAACACCACCTCGGCCCGGAGTCCATCCACCGGCCCGTCGTGGTGGAGCTGATTGCGGACTTGCAGGAGCGTACGTTTCGGAGCACCGACGAAGCCGAAAAGGTACAGCTCGCGAGCCTCGAATTGCGGGCTCGGCTGATCCTGGATCGGTGGCGGAAGCGGGGCACGAATTGACGCTGTCCCCTACGCCGCCACCGACCGACGACTTCGATAAACCAGGGTACCCGACGTGATCAGCAACAGCGTCATCACAATCAGCCCCCATTCGGAAATGGTGGGGATGGCTGGCTCGCACTCGTCGGGGATGCCGTTCCCGTTGTCATCGAGGCTCGTCCCGTCGGCGATGTCGCAGACGTCCCCGACGTCGTTGGGCTGACAGTCGATTTGATCCGGGTTGAACAGGCGGCAGTTGTCGTCCGGGATTTCCACCCCGTCACCGTCCCAGTCCAGATGAGACGCCAGCATCAACGCCTGAAGCGTGTTGGCATAAAAGGCAATCACAGCCAATTGATCCGAATTACGAAACCCCAACTGACCAAATGGCGCTCCCACATCAGTATAGAGTTCTTCGATCTCTCCGCCGTCAAGGTCGTAGTCGCCGTCAGCATCGTGCCAGACTTTGGCAACGTAGTTGAGAGTGCGGTATGCGACCGTCACCCGGTCTGATGCATCGAGCGCCAGCGACGAATCGTATATCAATCCAGCGCCGATCGCATGAATCTCACCGGCATCGAAGGCGAAATCGCCATCGGCGTCATGCCAAAGCTTGAGTTGGGAGTCTCCCCTGTACGAGACGATGGCATGGCCAAAGCCGTTGAATGCGAGTGAGTTGAACCGTCCCGCATCCTCACTGTCGATGGTCTGAATCTCGCCATTATCGTACGCGAAGTCGCCATCGGCATCGTGCCACAGTTGCAGGTCATCGCTAATGTCATCATGGTAGGAGACCGTTGCGTACCCCGAAGCGTCGAACACCAGAGAAACTGATCCGTATTGGCCGATCATGGCGTCGATGGTCTGGATTTCACCGGGGTCAACGGTGAAGTTCTCGTCGGCGTCGTGCCAGGCCGCCAATTCAAAGCCGCCTGCGAACCGGCGGTACGCCGCCGTCACGCGCCCCAACGCATCGAGCGCAAAATCACCCGAAGCAACGTCGTGCCATTCGTCCCAGGTGGCAACAACGTGAATCTCGCCGGCGTCACGGACGAAGTCCCCGTTAGCGTCGTGCCAAAGCTCGGTTCTTTCCTCCACTCCGTCAAGATACGTCACGATCAAGAGGCCCGAGTTATCGAACATTAGACGCACTCTCCCCCCGCCCACGCTCTCGCTGATCTCGTTCGGATCAGATGCCAGGCTCCCATCAACGTCGTGCCATAGGCTCCAATAGGTTTGCATGAAATTAGCTTGATAGACGACTGTCATTCGACCCGAGGCGTCAAAGGCGAGCTTGGCGAACTGGCCCACGTCGGCCTGGGCCTGGTCGATTTGCTGGATCTCTCCATCGTCATAGGCGAAGTCCCCATCCGTGTCGTGCCAGAGCCTGAACCCTGCGCTCGATGAGGTTCCGGTGACGGCCGCCTGGCCCGATCCGTCGAATGCCAGCGAACGCGGACTACCTAGCTCACCGATGGCCTGAATCTCGCCGGCGTCGGGGCCAAAGTCGCCATTCGCGTCGTGCCACACCTTCGCGGTAGAGGAACCCCACGGACCATCCTCACCGGTGTAGTAGGCCACCGTCGCGAGGCCCAACGCATCAAACCTCAAAAAAGTTCTGTTATAGTAGAAAGGCGCGTCAATTGCCTGAATCTCTCCCCCATCGTAGGCAAAGTCGCCATCGGCGTCGTGCCAGAGGTAAAGCGAGGAGCCTGTGTCCCCCTTGAGATACGAAACGGTCACATGGCCGTCGGCGTCGAAGGTGAGCGAGGAGTTGCGCCCAACTACTGTCATGTATTGTGAATCGATCACCTCAATTTCAGTAGGATCGGACGTGAAATCCCCGTCTGCGTCGTGCCACACAAGAAGGGCGGAATCTCCTTCGGGGTTATGCCCCTGGTACGAAACCGTTGCGAACCCGGCGCTATCGAAACCGAGCGATGAAACCAAACCAACGTCGTCGATCACTTCGATCTCACCGGGATCAAACTCGAAATCGCCATTGACGTCGTGCCACAGCTTCAAATCGTTGTTATCATAGGAGATGGTTGCGTTGCCCGAGCCGTCGAAGGCCAGTGATGGGTACTGTCCCACATCGCCGCCACTGTCGATGGTTTGGGTCTCCCCGGGATCGATGTAGAAATCCCCATCCCCATCGTGCCATAGCTTGAGATCGGCATTGGTTTCATCGTAGTACGCCACCGTCGCATGCCCCGGTGAATCAAACGCCAGCGAGGTGTACAAGCCCACATCCCCGATGCTATCGATTGTCCGGGCTTCCCCATCGTCGAAAAGATCGTTCCCGTTGTCGTCATGCCAGAGGCGCAGATCACCCGGATCCCCGTCTTCGTCCAGGTCGGTGGCGTCGTAGTAGCTAATCGTCATCTTGCCGGACGGATCAAACGCCAGCGAGTTGTGCAAACCCACGTGGGACCCACTATCGATGACGTCTATGTTCCACCCCTGCCCGAAGGCGCTGCTCGCTACGGTGAGCCACGCAACAATGAGAAGTTGCTTTGTGTTCATATCCCGCTCCTTTGAGGTCTTGACAACATGTGGACAAACCGCTCGATACGGCGTGTGTGCCGCCCGCTGCACGAGATGCGCTTCGACCTTGGGATCGGAAGCCGCCTCGCGACCCCTCTCCGGCTCAGGCCAGCTTATCGGAAGCTTGGGTGGAATCCAACCGACATTTCCCATTTACCGGACCTCAAGCAGTCATCCTACCGGAACGGCCTACGCGGTTCAAGCGGAAACGTCCGGCCTCGCTTTGAATCACGCCCCTTTGCCCGCTCCATCGTGGAAATCGTGCACCTGACGCCCCCGGAACAACGATTCCGTCCCGTTTCGGCGCAACATCAACCTTTGGCCCCACTCGAATCACCAACTTTTCGCTCGGTCACGAGCGTCAGCCACGCCGCACCAACGGCGGCGGCACGCCGCTCCCTCGACAAGCTGATCCCCGACCTGAACAGCTCGGTGAGCGAGACCTACGGGCGCTGGGAACGCCGGGCATCAGGTTTCGCCGTAGGCGGTCGCCTGCATGCCCTTGTTAGGGCTCAATCGGACCCCGTGTATTTACTGCGAGATTCGTGATATTTGTGAGTCTCTTCAATCTCTCAGTGACAGCCAAGCAAAACCTAGAATAGCTTGTATCTGCTTGGCTTCCACTCGTTATCACATCTCCGACAGTTAGCCACGCTTCCTCGCGTTCAAGCGGTTCGAGATTACTCAACGCGCCGTCTAGGGCTAAGAAGAGATCAGTTGCGAACTGATGGGCATACACCTCTTGCAATGGGCGATCGCCGCGCAGCGCCTCCGGCCGCCATATCGCCAGCGCGACGACAGTAAGGACAAAGACAGGGATCGAAATAATAATTGTCCAAACAAGCAGCGCTCGATGCTCAGTCAATGCAAGCGCGAGAGACGCAATTGTTCCATCGACCACAAGAAACCCGAGGACAAGAAAACCGAGGGGGTTCTTAACAGCATCGATGATTGAACTCCGGGACTCTCGGGGGGACGTGCTCATGACTCAGTCTCCGCGACAGATGGGGCCGTTTCCCGACGCTCCTTCACAAGCTTCACGAGCCGCTTTCCGTGGCCAGGCGACAGTAGGAAGTTTGTCGCTTGGGGTGCACGAAAAATCAGCATTTCAGCAAGCACCGCGTCTTCGCGAAAAGATCTTGCCATGATTGGCTTCCTGAATTTCACTTCGTACGTAACGTCGACGCCGTGACTATCCCAGCCAGCTTTCAGGTATGGAACGGACGCGATACGTCCCCAGCCATACAGACCTCGGAAGTGCTCGTCTCCGGCCATCCAGAAGAAGACCAGATCCCCAGGATGCATCTGGTTACGATAGCGAGTGGCATACCAGGTATCTCGTTTACCTGGACGAATACCCTCACGAAGATCGTAGCGATCGGGAACGCTCTGGAATACGAAGACATTCATGTCTGGTTCTTTCCTGCTCGATGGTTGAGCCCTAACAATAATTAGCTTGATCCGCATAACATGCGGAACTTTGGTTTCCTGCCCGTATAACACGCCTCTGGACCGCCTGCCAGCGGGGCGCTGAGTCCTGTATCTTCTGTAGGGTGCGCTCTGTCTCGCGGTTTATCACGGAGTTCTGTGCGGATCGGCATCACAACCTGCCTCCCCGGATTACCTCAAAGCCCGTCGATCGGACTGAGCAAGAGAAGGTGCGTCCGGGACGCACCCTACACGGCTGATAGGGCACGTATTCGATGCGGTGTTAGGTTTCTCACGGATGGGTGCGGCCTGGTGCATTACTTTTCCGACTCAGGCCTTCCATCATTCTACGCTGGTTTTGTTCACTCACTTTCCGTATCGCGTGACTATACTTGGGGTTGACAAGTTCTCCAAGTTTCTCGATCAGTCGTTTGAGTGCCTCCGCACGTTCACGCGCAGTGTCGAAACTATCAGCTAACAAAACATCTAAGTGATCCGTCATAAGGATTCATGCTGCCATTTTTCCGGTTACATCGTCGTGATCGAACATGAAGCCCATCTTGTTTCGCTTGGCGTTGACAACGCGGACTCCGCGTTGGAATGCGTTCACTAAGTCGTGGATGCTGGAGAACAAGACGTTGGCAATGACCGTCCGTTTCAAGTGCCCCCACAGACGCTCGATGAGATTCAGATCAGGGCAGTATGGCGGGAGCCAATAGATTTCGATCCATTGACGGTGGCCGTCCAGCCAGTCCTGCACGGCTCGAGTATGATGATACCGCGCGTTGTCGCATACCAGACGAATCTTACGCCCGGCGTACGAACGAAGCAGCGTGGCCAGGAACACCATGAAGTTGAACCCGCTTTTCGTGTCGGCGATCGTCGTCGTGATCTTCCCCGTGGCGTAGTCCACCGCGCCATACACCACCTTCTTTTGGTTTTGACCGGGAGAGGGAACGCGTGGTTGGCGCCCAATCCTCGCCCACATCCGCGTCAACAGCGGGTGCGTGTGGATTTCACTTTCGTCTTGGAAGACGAGCGCTTCCGCTGCGTTCTTGCGGAGCGCTTTTTTTTCAAGCCGGAAAGTTCTTTCTTGGCCTTGGCGTGGGCTTTCTCGTCGCGTTTGCCCTTGAGCGTGTGCTTGGGACGCTGTAAGGAGAACTGCTCGTGAGCCAACACGCGACGGACCGTACTGGGGCTGGCGCGCAGCCTGCAACGGCGACGCAGGTGTTCGGTCAGTCGGGCCACCGACCATGTGGTGAAACCATAGCCGAGGGTTCGCGGATCGGTTTGGACGGCCTCCAGAACCGGCTCGCGCAAGGCCTCGCTCAACCGCGAGGGACGACCCGGCGGTTTGATGGGCTTCAGTCCCAGGATGCCCGTCGTCTTGTACAGCCGACGAACACGTTCGACGGTAGCGGTCCCACACCCCAGGTCCTCGGCAATCGAAGCCTTGGACCGTCCGGCGTCCGACATCAGGATCATGGTGCAGTTGCGGAACACCGCCGCGCTGGGAGTCTTCATACGCAGCGTGTCCAATGCGTCGACCTGTTTCTCCGAAAGCCGATTCCTCCATGTGCTCGGCATGGCAACCTCCCGACGGCTCCGCCGTCAGAACCCATGTCGGCACAATGGAAACGCTTGGATCAATCATTGTGGTAGACCACTTAGAATGTCATCAAGATACTCAACGTCGTCCATTTCTCGAAGCTTATCTGCAACCTGCCACGATGCAGAACGTAGCCGTTTCCAGATTTCCGGTCTACCTGTTTCTCCCGTTACCTCATCCGAAGCCACCCAGAAATACCAGGAGTCTATTTCTAGGAGTCGCATATAGATTTCAAATCGAGCCTGTTGCTTTCGTCGAAGCCGACCACTAGCCCTCTGGGCAAGAGTCGCAGCAAGAACACCCGTCAGCGTGACGCCGACGCCCGCAAGAAACGCTAGCAAGGTGTTTCCATCCACTCAATAACCCTAATTAGAAACCTGACAGTGATTAGATTGATCCGCAGTAACAGGTCAGCCGTCTGCAATGCAGAACAGGGCCGGGAAATGTTAAAATAGGTAGTTTGCGCGGTCGTCCTTGCGCTGGTATGTAGATCGACATGCA
>SDBU01006243.1_pt1 | contig 14083 bp, 13 predicted proteins | sample 2277071 | NCBI WGS metagenome assembly SDBU01 (sample SAMN10397929, study PRJNA504765) | marine sediment metagenome | isolation source: marine sediment core GS08_GC12, 126 cmbsf | place: Arctic Ocean: Gakkel Ridge, Loki's castle | collected 2008
CACTGCCTTAATCAGGGAAGATGATATTCCGTGTTTGCGGGCCGCTGCCGAGATATACCTGTCATAGAGGCTGTTTACTCTATATGTCCGGGGAGTCTCGTGCACATAGATACTATAACTATATCCTGGTATCGTAGGTACATTTGTAAAATGAACGATACCTTCACTGTCAACATACCGGTAAATATCTGCTCGCACCGGCACGCAGACCAACAGGGTCCCACACATGGCCCACGACAAAAAAAGAATGCTCAGGAATCGCGTCTTATTGATCATTTGCTCAACGACTCCTCAGAAGGTTTTTCGCCTATGGCGGACTCAAGAAATCTGTCGCGGCATGTGGTACTGCAAAAATAGTAGGTCTTCCCCTCGATAACACCCCTGATTCCCTTTCTCTCCGGGAAGTAAGTTTCACAAAATGGGTCTTTAACCATCACATCATCAACCTTGGTCAACCCTTCCTCTTCCGAAGTCCTGGTGGTCGATTTCCCAGGAGAGGCCCACCCCTTGAACAGCCGATAGCCAAGATAGACCAAAAAGCCAAGTATTAATAGTCGCATTTGTACTGTATAACTTTCTTTCCGCCATCCTTCAAGTCAGATAGAAGCGATTTTACATTCTGCCCAATCACTGGATGCACAAGTTCCGGGGCAATGTCGCAAAGGGGCCTAAGGACGAACCGCCTTTCGTGCAGATTAGGATGTGGGATCTGTAGCTGTCCTGCACGCAAGATACTGTCATCGTATAATAGAATGTCCAGGTCCAAGATACGCGGGCCGAACCTGGCGCCACCGGGCCGACGTCCCATGGCATGTTCGATGGCCTTAAGCCGTGCGAAAAGGGCTTCTGGTTCAAGATCGGTACTAATCCTGATGACACCGTTCATAAACCAGTCTTGAGATTCCAAGTAAACCGGCTCGGTCTCATACAGGGGGGATTGAGCCTCAACCGTGCAGCCTTCGCACTCACTAATTGCTGCAATTCCCCTCCGACAATTGTCGGCCTTATCCCCAACGTTCGATCCTATGCCTATGTAAACCGTATGTTTATGCTCCAATCCCTTCTATCCGTTTTACTGCTTCACGGATTCGCTCACGGTCAACCGTGAGAGCCATCCGGACATACCCTTCACCTGCTGCACCAAATCCGTTTCCTGGTGTAGTCACAATGCCGGCTTCTGTCAAAAGCAGGCTGGCAAATCCTGCTGACGTGTACCCTTGTGGCACCTCGACCCATAAATAGAATGTGGCAGGCGGTTTTTCAACCGAGAAACCCGCGGAGCCAAGACCGGCCACCAAGATATCCCGTCGCTCCGCGTACGTCTGCCTCATCTCCTCCACGCATGCCTGGTCTCCTTCAAGGGCCGTGATTCCTGCAATCTGAACGGCCTGAAATGCACCGGAATCGATGTTGCTCTTCACCTGGCCCAAAGCGCTTATGACATCTGCGCAACCAACGGCAAAGCCTATGCGCCAACCTGTCATATTATAGGTCTTGGAAAGGGAGTGAAACTCGATTCCAACAGATTTGGCCCCTTGGACCTCAAGAAAACTCGTTGGTTTGTAACCATCAAAGGCCATCTCCGAATAGGCGGCATCGTGACAGACAATAACATTGTGTTCCGCGGCAAAAGCAACCACAGATTCGAAGAAATCCTTCGTGGCCACGGCTGCCGTGGGGTTGTTCGGATAATTTATAAACATCATCTTTGCCCTTTGGGCAATCTCCGGTGAAATAGCTTTAAGGTCAGGCAGAAATCTGTTCTCTTTCAAGAGATCCATAAAATACGGTTCACCCCCGGCAAACTGGGTGCCAATATGGTAAACAGGATACCCCGGACTGGCCACAAGGGCAACATCCCCGGGGTCTATGAAGGCCAGCGGGATGTGGGCAATCCCCTCTTTAGATCCTATCAATGTCACAACCTCTTCACCAGGATCCAGGTCTACCCCAAAACGGCGCTGATACCATCTTGCCACTGCGGCATTAAAGTCATGCATCCCTGAATAAGAAGGATATCGATGATTGGCCGGGTCCGAAGCTGCTCTGTTTGATGCCTCGATAATATGCGGCGGGGTTGGAAGGTCTGGGTCCCCTACCCCGAGATCAATTATGTCAATCCCTTTTGCCCTAACTTCTTCTTTCTGGCGATCAATCTCCTTAAAAAGATAAGGAGGGAGTTGTTTTAATCTTTCAGCTTTTTCAATCTTCAAATTTTTCTCCAATTGACAAAATCAAGAAATTAGACAGGATGAACCGAACACAAAGCAACAAGACTTTCGACAGGATTTACAGGATGAACCGGATAAAAGATTTACATAATTCTTTGGTTTGTCTTTCGAGTTCTTGCACAAAACTCGAAAGACAAACCAAATCCTGTAGATCATGTTAATCCTGTCTAATTCTTTCTAATTCTTTCTCTGTGGCTAATTATCTACTCCTTCTTTCCAGAGTTTGCCTTCGTAAATGACTCTTGCCTCTCCTTCAAGGAACACACTGTCAAAACCCGCTCCGGATCTTTCAAAGTACACTTTCAGGGATTCGCCTCCCCGGGTACGCAGAACAGCGGGAGATGTAGTCATTCCCTTTGTGGCAGCAATAAGAGCGGTCGCCACGGAGCCTGTCCCACAAGCCAGTGTTTCATCTTCTACGCCACGCTCATAGGTGCGAATCGCAAACGTGCCGTCATCGAGTTGCTTTACAAAGTTGACATTTGTGCCGGCCGGGGCGAACCGGTCATGATACCTTATGGTTCGTCCTACGCTGAAAACCGGACTTGTTTCCAGGTCGGTCACCCAGATCACCACATGCGGCACCCCTACCGTTATACTGCTTACCGTGAAAGTCTCATCTTCAACCTTCAGGGGATAATCAAGCTCCGGTATAGTCGGTTCCGGCATCTCCAACTTTACCCGCTCGCCGGTCACCTCGGCCCGAATTACGCCGGACTTAGTTTCAAAGCTCAGACGAGGACCAGCAATCCCTTTCAGATAGGCAAGCCTTGCCGCACAACGGCCCCCGTTGCCGCACATTTCGACCTCTCCGCCGTCTGGATTGAAGAAACGCCACTTGAAATCTGCCCGATCCGAGGCTTCAATGAGAATCACGCCGTCAGCACCGATCGAGAGTTTCCTGCGGCAGATGGAGGCTACAAATGGGCCAAGATTTTCCCCGTCAACAATGCCGGCGCGGTTGTCCACTATGATGAAATCGTTTCCGCTACCGCTCATCTTGTAAAAGGTGAGTATTGAGTCTTTCATTTCAAAACCTTAGCCTCACCGCAGAGGCGCAGAGAGCGCAGAGAAAAACTTATAAAAACGGTGGTATCGATTCTCCCTTAATCAGATCCTCGTACGACTCCCGCGCCCTCACCACATAGAATTGATCATCCTTGACCATGACCTCAGGAACTCTGGGCCTCGAATTGTAATTAGAGGACATGGTAAAACCATACGCCCCTGCACTCATGACCGCCAGCAGGTCGCCTACTTCCACACGCGGGATATCACGATCCTTGGCCAGGAAGTCACCGCTCTCACAAATCGGCCCGACCACGTCCGCCCTGATAGTTCCATTGTTGTCTCTAACTACCCTTTCGATCGCATGATAGGCTTCGTAAAGGGACGGCCGAACAAGGTCATTCATGGCCGCATCCACGATCACAAAATCCTTGGCCTCAAGCCTCTTTGTGTATAACACGCGGGTGACGAGGATACCCGCGTTGCCCACAATCACGCGGCCCGGCTCCAGGATGAGCGTGAACGGTGAGTCGCCGAGTGCATCGAGGATCGCTTTCCCGTATTCATTCGGGTGAGGAGGAGATTCTTGATCGTACGTGATCCCAAGCCCTCCCCCCAGATCCAGATAGGAAATCGAGATGCCAAAGGTTTCTAGTGTCTTAATCAGCTCCTTGATACGGTGCAGGGCATCAACAAAGGGAGCTACCTCCGTGATCTGGGACCCAATGTGGCAACTGATGCCGATTACTTCTACCTGTGGAAACGCAGCGGCTGACTTGTAAACTTCCGCAGCCGATTTCATATCCAGCCCAAATTTGTTCTCTTTCAGGCCCGTTGATATATAAGGATGTGTCCTAGGATCCACATCAGGGTTCACACGAAGGGCGATCGGTGCCTTTTTGTCCAAACGGGCAGCGCATTGGTTTATGAATTCCAGCTCCTGAAATGACTCAACATTGAACATCAGAATCCCGGTCTCAAGGGCATACGCTATCTCGTCTTCACGCTTTCCCACACCTGAAAAGACAATCCTGTCCGGAGGGATACCTGCTTGAAGCCCACGAAACAACTCCCCACCCGACACGATGTCCAGGCCTCCTCCAAGGCTGGCAAAGAGTTTCAGCACCGCCAGGTTGGAATTGGATTTAGCAGAAAAGCAGATCAGACGCGGTACGTCCTCAAAAGCCCTTTCAAAGGTGAGAAAATGATGGCGGAGTGTCGCATGGCTGTACAGGTAGAAAGGGGTCCCCACCTGTTCCGCAATCTCCGAGACAGAAACATCCTCACAAAACATGTAGTTATCACGATAAAGGAAGTGATGCATTTTTGTCTGGTTATTGGTTATTAGTTATCTGTTATTAGTTATTGGGAAGTTGGAAATTGCGGCCAATCATGGTTTTGTAACAAAACGGACAGTATTCGAATCTTCACTCACGCCCCCGCTCTTATGATAGACCACAACCTTGTAAGCATAGCGATGGTCTGCCTCTACGGTATCGTGGCAGATTATGAGGTCCCCTTCCACCCGTGCCGGCTCAGGGTCTTTGAGCTTGATGTCAAGGAAATGTTCAAAGGGAATCGGACACCCTGGACACACTTCCTCTGAGCTATGAACCTTGTTTTTGTAAACCTTAAAGTGTTCCAGCCCTTCAAACAGCGCATTCCCCTTCTTCGGCATCGACCAGGTCAATCGCACCTTATCCCCCACGACCTCTGCCTTAAGGTCTTTTACTGCAGGGGGAATAATTGCCTGGGGTGGTACAGGAGGGCCTTTTTTACCGCATGCCAAGCAGAGAATCACCAACCCCGCGGAAACCAGGAAAAGAAATCTATGATGGTGACTTCTTTTTCTTTTTATCCGATTCGTTTTCAGCAGGTTCAAGCTTAAGGGCCTCCTGTGCTGCCTTGATGGCCTTCACAACATTCTTCTTAGCTGTACCGCCTGCAGACACCCGCCTGTTGATCACCTGTTCTATTGTCAGGGTTTCAAAGACGTCTTCCTCAAATGCTTGAGAAAACTTCTTCAAGTCGTTCAAGGAAAGCTCCTGCAGCTCTTTGTGCTGATCCATTGCGTACCGTACCACTTCCCCCACGCAGTGGTGCGCATCCCGAAAGGCCATGCCTTTGGTTACCAAATAGTCTGCCATGTCTGTAGCATTCAAAAAGCCCCTTGAGGCAGCCTTGTGCATTGCCGTCCGGTTGACTTTCAACTCCGGGAGAAGTTTTGCATACACCTCAAGGCACCCTTTAAGGGTGTCCACTGTGTCAAACAGGGGTTCCTTATCTTCCTGCATATCCCGGTTGTAGCTGAGGGGAAGTCCCTTCATCATCGTCAGCACCGCCGTCAGGTTTCCAAATACTCGTCCTGCCTTGCCCCGCACCAACTCCGGCACGTCGGGATTCTTCTTCTGGGGCATAATACTGCTCCCTGTGGCAAAGGCATCAGGTATCTCCACAAACCCGAACTCAGCGGACGACCACAGAATCAGCTCTTCTGAAAGGCGACTCATATGAACCATGCAGATGCTGGCCGCAGCCAGAAACTCCATGATAAAGTCCCGACTGCTCACAGCGTCCACGCTGTTGGCACAAACTTCGGGAAACTCAAGTAGCTTGGCAGTATACTCGACGTCAATCGGATATGTTGTTCCAGCCAAAGCTGCACTACCGAGTGGCATCACATTGATCCGCTTGAGCGCCCCCTTAAACCGGGCCCCGTCCCTCTTAAACATCTCATAATAGGCCATAAGATGGTGGGAAAAGAGCACTGGCTGAGCTGGCTGAAGGTGCGTATAACCCGGCATAACAACATCCACATTGCTCTCTGCCAGGTCCACGAGGGCCTTGCACAAGCCTGTCAGCCCTGTCAGCACGTTTGTCACCTCATCACGCAGATACATCCGAACATCCAGCACCACCTGATCGTTTCGGCTTCTTGCAGTATGAAGTTTTTGCGCGACCTTCCCGATTTCAGCCGTGAGCCGCGCCTCGATATTCATATGGATATCCTCCAATGACTCATCCAGCTCAAAGTTGCCACGCTCAATATCCCGCGCAATCCTGCCAAGGCCTTCTATGATTTGGGAGGCATCTTCCTCGGTAATGATCGACTGTTCAGCCAGCATACGGCAGTGCGCTATGCTGCCCTCAATGTCATGACGGTAGAGCCGCCTGTCAAACGCGATAGAAGATGTAAAAGACTCCACGGTTCGATCTGTTTTCTCAGAAAACCTGCCATCCCACGGCTTTTTCGGCATGGGACACCTCGCTTGTTAATTGACAATTGATGATTGACGATTGAGTGTTGCAATAATCATTTGTCATTCGTTGTTCGTTATTGGTTATTCGTTATCCGTTGCTGGTTGCTCGTTACTGGTTGCTGGTTGCTCGTTGCTCGTTACTCGTTGCTGGTTGCTCGTTGCTCGTTACTCGTTGCTGGTTGCTCGTTGCTCGTTACTCGTTGCTGGTTGCTCGTTGCTCGTTACTGGTTGCTCGTTGCTCGTTACTGGTTGCTCGTTGCTCGTTGCTGGTTGCTCGTTGCTCGTTGCTGATTGCTCGTTGCTCGTTGCTGATTGCTCGTTGCTCGTTATTGGTTATTCGTTATTCCTTGTTCCTTGTTCAGTATTGGCTTCCCGGCCTTGAGCTTTCAGCTTTCAGCTTTACTACTTACTCCCTACTGCCTACTCCTTACTGCCTACTCGCTACTGCCTACTGCTTACTCCTCACTGCCTACTGCTTACTTTTTCCCTTGCTTTAACAAGGCCTGAATCCGAAGCCTCAGGGCGTTGAGCCGGATAAAGCCTTCCGCATCTTGCTGGCGATAAACCTCGTCTGCTTCAAACGTGGCAAAATCGCGCTTGTAGAGAGACGTTTCCGACTTGCGGCCCAGAACACGACAGTTCCCCTTGTAAAGTTCCAACCGTACTGTGCCTGAAACCGTTTCCTGAGTTTCATCTACCATGGCCTGCAATACCTTCATCTCCGGTGAGAACCAGAATCCATAGTACACAACCTCTGCGTATTTAGGAACCAATGAGTCTCGAAGGTGCATGACCTCGCGGTCCATGGTAATCGATTCCACGGCCATGTGAGCTACTCTCAGGATCGTACCGCCCGGAGTTTCATACACGCCTCGAGATTTCATCCCTACAAACCGGTTTTCGACCAGGTCGACCCGCCCAATACCGTTTCGACCCCCGAGAGTATTCAGTTTATCTAGAAGCTGAGCAGGAGAAAGCTGTTCGCCATTGATGGCTACAGGGTCTCCATGTTCGAATGAGAGCTCTACAACCTCCGGGCTATCAGGCGCTTCAATAGGAGATACGGACATTGTGAACATGCCCTCCGGGGGGCTCTCCCATGGATCTTCGAGTACGCCCCCCTCATAGCTGGCATGCAGCATGTTGCGATCCACGCTGTATGGCTTCTCCTGGGTGGCGACCACTTTAATACCGTGCTCTTGGGCATAGTCCATAAGCGACTGACGCGAACTTAAGTGCCACACGCGCCACGGCGCAATAATCTTCAATTCAGGAGCCAGGGCTTGGTAAGCCAACTCAAATCGCACCTGGTCATTCCCCTTGCCGGTAGCTCCATGACTAACCCCATCCGCTCCCTCTGTGTGCGCCACCTCAACCTGGCGTTTTGCAATCAAGGGGCGTGCTAGGGAGGTCCCCAGGAGATAGTGGCCTTCATATATGGCATTTGCGCGAAAGGCTGGAAATACATAGTTGCGCACAAAGTCCTCTTTCAGGTCCTCTATGACGACTTTAGCGGCACCCGTATCCAGGGCCTTTTCCTTCAGACCATCCAACTCTTCCTCTTGGCCTATGTCAGCCACAAAGGCAATCACTTGACAATTGTAGGTCTCGATCAGCCACTTCAGGATGACAGATGTGTCAAGGCCACCTGAATAGGCCAGGACTATTTTTTTAATCTCTGTTGACAAGAAAACCTCCGATAAACTGGTTGCTCGTTGCTGGTTGCTCGTTGCTGGTTGCTCGTTGCTGGTTGCTCGTTGCTGGTTACTGGTTACTGGATATTAGTCATAGTGAACTAACCAATGATAAATCTTTCCAGTATCCCTTTGTGCATGTGGAGCTTGTTTTCTGCCTGGTCCCACACCACCGAATGGGGCCCCTCCAGGACATCGGAAACAATCTCCTCGCCCCTGTGGGCTGGCAGACAGTGCATGACGATGACATCCTCTTTGGCTTTGGCCACAAGACCTTGGTTCACTTGATACGGTTTGAAGAACTTCTTTCGAAGTCCGTGTTCGCTATCTTGGCCCATGCTGGCCCAAACATCCGTATAAATGACATCCGCATCACAAACTGCTTCCTCGGGATTAGTAATTACTTCTATTCTACCTTTTGAATCCCCAATGGCAGCCTCAAGAATAGCCTCGTCGGGCTGATATCCTTGTGGACAAGCGACAACTAGGTGCAGCGGCAAAACCGCCGCTGCATTCAGCCAAGAATGAGCCACATTGTTTCCATCTCCAACCCATACAATCCTGAGGCCTTCGAGCTTTCCCTTTTTCTCCAATATGGTCATCAGGTCGCTCAAGACCTGACAAGGATGATAGAGATCGGTCAGGCCGTTGATGATAGGAATCGACGCCGCTGCCGCAAGCTCGTTAAGTAAGTCCTGAGAATAGGTCCGCACCGCCAGGCCGTCCAGATACCTGGACAGCGCGCGCGCCGTATCAGCAATAGGCTCGTTTCGAATCAGTTGCGTGTCCTGGGCGTTCAGAAAGAGAGGGGTCCCGCCGAGCTGGACCATAGCCGCCTCAAAGGAGACGCGCGTTCGGGTAGAAGGCTTATCAAATATAAGCCCCAAGGTTTTACCCTGAAGCGTCCGATCAGGCATGCCGGCCGCACGTTGTTCTTTCAGCTCTATCGACCGCTTAAACAGCGTCCAACAATCATCAGCCGTTAGATCTCTAAGCGTTAAAAGGTCTTTTTTCATGATGTATCGACCGCCATGTCTTCAAATATGCTATCCAGACACTCAATGAGTGAGTCTATCTGTTCCTCTTGAATAACTAGCGGCGGGATAAACCGCAGAATATGATCCTGTGTGCAGTTGATCAAAAATCCTCGTTCCATGCATGCCTTTACAATTGAGACACCTTCACGAGCAAGATCAAGGCAAAGCAGGAGCCCTTCTCCTCGTACCTCCTGAATAAAGGCATACTTTGCCTTGAGTTCAAGGAGCCGATCCTTGAAATACGCCCCTACCCTTTCACAGTTCTGAAGGACACCCTCCTCCACAAGGATCTTCACCACTGTTAGGGCTGCCGCAGCGACCAATGGTGTTCCGCCAAAAGTAGAGGCATGAGAACCCGCCGTAAAGGATGCGGCCACTTCTTCTCTGGCCAGCATCGCCCCCATGGGAAGCCCGTTGGCCAAGGCTTTGGCCAGTGTCATGATATCAGGTGTCATGCCAAAATGTTCGTATGCAAAAAGCTTTCCTGTCCGACCCATCCCGGTCTGCACTTCATCAAAGATAAGGAGCAATCCTTGCTGGTCGCACAGCTTCCTTAAGTCTTCCAGGTATCCGGGGCCAGGATATTGAACACCCCCTTCACCCTGAATAGGTTCCAGCATGACCGCGCAGGTCTCCCCCGTGATGGCATTTCGAACGGCCTCCACATCATTGAAGGGGACGATATCAAAACCGTCCACAAGGGGTTCGAAGCCTTTGTGAATCTTTGTCTGGCCGGAAGCACTCAGTGTGGCCATGGTGCGGCCATGAAAAGATCCTTCCATGGTAATTATCCTGAACCGTTCCGGGGCATCCCGATCCTTAAAATACTTTCGTGCCAGTTTTATGGCTGCCTCGTTCGCCTCTGCGCCACTATTGCAGAAGAAAACCCGGTCTGCAAAGGAATGCTCAACCAACCACTCAGCCAACGCCACTTGTGGCGTAGTATAATAGAGATTTGAGACATGCACCAGACGGCGTGCCTGATCTGCCACAGCTTCAGCAATACCCGGGTGAGCATGCCCTAGATTGCACACTGCAATCCCAGCCACAAAATCTGTATAGGTGCCACCCTTTGCATCGAACAGCGTGCATCCCTCGCCCTTGGTCAGGACGATAGGGAACCGCTTATAGGTAGCAGCTATCACCCGGTCTGCCTTTTGTATTAGGTCATTTGTCATTGGTTGTTGGTCATTTATTATCTGTTATTAGTTATCTGTTGTTAGTTATTGGTTATCGGTTATTGGTTATCGGTTATTAGTTATTGGTTATCGGTTATTAGTTAACAAGTGAGCTAAAGTGAACTGTAGTGCCTAAAATGCGTAAAGTTGGAATTGGTTCTACTGGTTCCGCTGGTTAGAAACCAATAAAACTAACTCAACCAATCTGACCAATCTAAGCAATAAAGCGAGTAATGAGACGGTTTCTTTTCCGCCGAAGGCGGATCAACTTTAGCTCACTCTAGCTCACTTTAGACACTTTAGACACTGGTCACAGACTACTCGTGAATCTCTGTTCCAATTCCCTTGTCTGTAAAAAGCTCAAGGAGCACGGCGTGTCGCTTGCGCCCGTCTATGATATGAACCCTTCCTACGCCGTGTTGTATAGCCTCCAGGCTGCATTGAATCTTCGGAATCATCCCTCCCGAAATCGTGCCCTTTCCAAGCATTTCCTGGACGGCCCCCACTTTCATAGAAGATATCAGAGATCCGTTTTTGTCTAAGACCCCTTCTACGTCCGTTAGCAAGATCAGCTTCATGGCATTGAGCGCCACAGCGACTTTACTGGCGACCCAGTCAGCATTGATATTATAGGTCTCGCCCGACTCTCCCACCCCAACCGGAGCAATCACCGGGATAAAGCCTCCATCTTCCAAGGTCTGGATAACCGCTGGATTCACAGCGACAACCTCGCCCACCATACCTATATCTACGATTTCCGGGGGCTTGTCTTCTGCCTGTGGGCGCACAAGATGGAGCTTCTTGGAAAGAATTAAGCGCCCATCTTTGCCACTTAAGCCCACGGCCTTGCCACCCTCTTGACTGATCTGTGCCACTATCTCTTTATTGACTTTGCCGACAAGGACCATCTCTACCACATCCATGGTCGGCTCATCCGTAACGCGCATGCCATCCACGAATTCAGAGTCCATCCCCATCTTCTCCAACACCGATCCGATCTGTGGGCCTCCGCCGTGGACCACTACAGGATGCAGGCCTACAAATTTCAGCAGAGTGATGTCACGGGCAAACCCCTCCTTCAGGTGCTCCTCCACCATGGCATTTCCGCCATACTTGATGACGATGGTCTTCCCGTAAAAACGACGGATATACGGAAGGGCCTCAATTAATATGTCAGCAACATTACTAGTCATTGGACACCGGTCATTTGAGATTGATGATTGAATATTGAAGACTGCGCCGTCTAATGGTCAGCTGTCATTTATTACTGGTTGCTGGTTCCTGGTTGCTGGTTACTGGTTGCTCGTTACTGGTTGCTCGTTACTGGTTGCTCGTTACTGGTTGCTCGTTACTGGTTGCTCGTTTTCCCTTGCTTCAACAATGCCTGAATCCGAAGCCTCAGGGCGTTGAGCCGGATAAAGCCTTCAGCATCTTAGGCACTCTATCTCACTTCTCTACAGTCAATCTTCAATAGTCAATCTACAATCGTTACAGGATATATCGGCTCAGGTCGTCGTCATCCTTGATGTCTTCTAGCTTTTCATACACATATTTGGCATCGATGATTATTTGTTGCTCGCGAAGATCCGGTGCATCAAACAGAATCTCATCAAGGAGCCGCTCCATGACCGTGTGGAGCCTTCTGGCACCTATGTTTTCTGTACGCTCATTCACCTCCGTAGCAATCTCTGAGATGCCAAAAATTGCATCTTCCTTAAACACCAAATCTATGCCCTCGGTTTTGAGCAGGGCTTCGTACTGAATAACCAGGGCGTTCCGAGGCTCAGTCAGTATTCTCACAAAATCTTCCTTGCCCAGCGACTTGAGCTCGACCCGAATTGGGAACCGACCCTGGAGTTCCGGAACCAAGTCAGAGGGCTTGCTGGTGTGAAAAGACCCAGAGGCAATAAAGAGTATATGATCGGTCTTCACCATGCCATACTTCGTAGCGACTGTTGATCCTTCTACAATGGGAAGGAGGTCCCGCTGAACACCTTCCCTTGATACATCCGGCCCGTGTGTACCCTCTCTGCCTGTAATCTTGTCGATCTCATCAAGAAAAATGATTCCTGACTCTTGAACCTTGGCAACCGCCTTCTTTACTACTTTGTCCATGTCCACCAGTCTTTGGGCCTCCTCCTGCGCAAGGATTTCCAAGGCTTCCGGAACCTTTACTTTCCGCTTCTTCGTCCGTTTCGGAAACATGCCGCCGAACATGTCCTTCAGATTGATGTCCATCTCCTCGAGCCCGGCACCCGAAAATATCTCCACCACGGGCATGCTGCGCTCTGCTACCTCCAGATCTACATAACGATTGTCAAGTTTCCCCTCCCGCAACATCTTCCGCATCTTCCCACGGGTCGTGGACTGTTCTGTTGCGTCTTTCGTCACCAGCTCCAGAGTTTTTTCCTCCCCCTCAGTATCCCCAGATGTTTCACGCTCCCTCTTCGGCGGAAGGAGAATATCAAGCATCCTTTCCTCAGCAATGCCTTGGGCCTTGGTCTTGACCGATTCCTGCTCCTCGGATTTTACCATATTGACGGATAGCTCTGTTAGATCCCGGATCATTGACTCCACATCCCGTCCTACATACCCTATCTCAGTAAACTTGGAAGCCTCAATTTTCAAAAAGGGAGAATTCGCAAGCCGCGCCAGACGTCTTGCAATCTCGGTCTTTCCGACCCCTGTGGGCCCAATCAGAATAATGTTTTTCGGGAAAATCTCATCTCGCAAGTCTTCCGGGACCTGCTGTCGCCGCCAACGGTTCCTCAGAGCAATGGCCACAGAGCGCTTGGCGTCATTCTGGCTGATGATATACTTGTCCAGCTCTGATACGATTTCACGTGGTGTCAGTTGCTTCATCTGTATTCCTTGGATGTGGCCCTTTGGACTTGCCACAGGGCTGACAACTCATTTCAGCTCTTCAATAGTAATCTCTTCGTTTGTATAAATGCAAAGCCCAGCCGCAATCTTCATGGCAGTATCTGCAATCGTCCTTGCATCTAAGTCGGTGTGTTGGATCAAGGCAATCGCTGCAGCTTGCGCATAGGCACCTCCCGATCCAACCCCCAAAACCCCTTCGTCCGGTTCAATAACATCGCCGTTACCGGATATAAGAAATAGGTGATCACGGTCAACGGCCACCAGAATGGCTTCCAGCCTTCTTAAATACTTGTCCGTCCTCCAGTCCTTGGCCAACTCAACAGCGGACCGGGTGAGATTTCCACTGAATTGCTCAAGTTTTCCTTCAAAGCGTTCATACAAGTTCAGGGCGTCTGCCGTGGCTCCAGCAAAGCCGACTATGATTTTGTCATTATACATCTTTCGAACCTTCTTGGCGCGGTGTTTCATAATGGTATCCTTCAAGGTTACCTGACCATCACCTGCCACCGCCACGTTCTCTCCCCGTCGCACTGCCAATATAGTCGTACCGTGGAATTTATCCTCGCTCACTTAATGTCTCCCGTACGAAGTGGACGACAGAAGCTCGAAATCCGTACTGTTTTCAAGGCGTCAGCCGCAAATCCGAAGCACGAAACAAATCCGAATGACCGAAGCACAAAGTTGAAGCTCCCGGCAGCCCCGTCAAGACGGGATCTCCGCTGTGCTCCGACAAGCTGCAGGGAATCTTCGACTGTAAGGAATTTTACAATCTTTAGATTCGCTCGCTAACCC
>SDBU01006244.1_pt1 | contig 14083 bp, 30 predicted proteins | sample 2277071 | NCBI WGS metagenome assembly SDBU01 (sample SAMN10397929, study PRJNA504765) | marine sediment metagenome | isolation source: marine sediment core GS08_GC12, 126 cmbsf | place: Arctic Ocean: Gakkel Ridge, Loki's castle | collected 2008
CGCGAATGGTGCTGGTACGCAATTGGGTAAGAACGCGACCTCCCCTTACTATCTGGATGTGTTCCCACAGGTCAATAATTTTGCAATGGCTGGTAGTGGTATCGTTGTGTGCGACGACAATGGTGATATATATCAAACCATATCGGCTGCTGGCAATACGCTGTCCGCATATTATGTCATGGCGGTTTCTTTGAAAGTCAGCTAGAAATTGGAGTTAAGAAAATGATAGTAATAAATGATATTAGACCCATAGATGATAAGATCCAGCTTGTTCTTTTTACGCTATCCTATAAAGATGTGGAGTACAAGTGGTTAGCAAATACTCCGGTCTTAACAAGGGATGATCTTCAGGCGTGGCTAGATGCAGGAGAGAACACCTACAGGGTTCAGACTTTAAAACAACTATATCCACAGTCAAAGGAACATGGCTACAGCCACTACCTCGACAATACAAATACCGAGCTAGAGGCCGTGGAGGAGTGGATCGAGGACGGTTGCATGCTGCGTGATTCCAAGACAGGTGCGTTTACAGGTAATGTTGAGAAAGTCCCTTGGAAAGGAGCGCACCCGGTAAAGACTGATCTGTTGGATAGGGAAAAATTTTCCTCAGAGACCAAACAGCAGCATACCGATGCCTTGAAACTGCCCACCGACACTGACACAGAGAGGATAACCTCCTTGAAGGCACGGGTTCAGGTATTAAATGATATTGTATTCGGACGAAGTACCTAAACTAGCTTAATTTCTATCCTCTCTTCATATTCTATCTATTCTTCCATAAAAAAGCCCCCACCAAATAGAACTTATTTAGTGAGGGCCTACCTCCTGGACCGGATAAATTAAATTTTAATCAGTATAGGGGAGTCGTACAATAAAAATAAGAAGTTACCTTCAACATTCGATGAATATAGGGCCATAGAAGCAGAAGGAAACACAAATGACTTATCTCCTTGTACTTTGGCCAGACCATACGGAACAAATAAAAAACACATAACAAGAATGAAGATTGATAAAACTGCAAAAAGATGCTTCATGCTGCCCTCCTAAATTAAATGATTGTATGATTTGTTTAAAGATACTCTTATTTTGAAACCTTGTCAAGCAATAATGTTGCCACCGCTTCTAAAATTTTTTCTGATATTTTTTTAAGGGGGGCTTAAACGCTCCGATCAGTTGTCGGGTGCCCGCAATGGACAATCACACTGATCTGACAATTCTCTACATTCTGGACAAACTAAATCGGGCCGGCTGGATTTGTTTGTTAGATTTTTTCCGTGTAAAGCATCAAGAGCCATTTTTTCAATAGTCTCAAGATACACACTACATTCTTTACGTTCAGAAGCATAGTCTACGATTCTGCTAAGTGCTTCTCTATAATATTTCTCTATCATAGTTTAACCCCTCTAAAAACTAACGCTCAGATCAGCCGCCCGCTTTTGGGGTCGGCTGCATTGGTTTGTTATGTGGCTCAGGCACCTACCCACTTTATTCCAAGCAATGTTAAAGCCTCTTCCCTGATTTCATAGCCTGGGCCATGGTAAACACATTCTTCTTCTTCTTCTTCATCATCATCACCTATCGGGACATATACAGTACAGCTATCATTATCCAAAATCAGAGGTTCAGTTAGCTCGCCTGATTTCTGCGCTTGCAAAACCTCTTTAAGCGAATTATATTTCATAAGTCCTCCTATTTAAAGCTACCTAACAGTGTTAAAGATGGAAAATCACCGATTGTCCCAATTTTCCCAGGTCGGACACCCCTCCCTGCTCTTACAAGCATCAAGTCCTATTCCGTCGCATTTGGCCCGGAATATCCCCTGCCCACCTGTATCTGGGCATGGAACCACAAGCCCGTTTGTATCCATTTTGGAACCCTCAACTAACTTTAGCATCTGTTGTTCGAGGGGTACTGCATCCTCGGGGGGGGGTTCAGCTTTATCAGGGACCGGGAAAGTCTCACTGGGGAAATCCTTGTCCCATATGCTACGGATTTTAGCTTGATGATACGAGTCCATGCCCGGGACCAGATTTCGCTCACCCTTACAAAACTTCTTAAATTCCCGCTTGCCCATTGTTTCGTAAGGTTGCTTTTCCTCTTCCTTCTTCTCTTTCTCAGGTTCCCTCTCCTTGGGATTGTAGATATCTTCCCCAGCGTGGACCTTTGCGGTGGCCTTGAGTTTTTCGTCGAGAGAAACCGCGGGATCAAGACCATTGAGCAATGCTAACCCTGATGATTGTCCTATATCAGCCATATTGTCTATTTCAACGGCTTCCATAAAATCAACGCTGGCTGGTTCAAGCTTGCTATGGCGTTTTACGAGGCTCTTTTTCAACATTTCTGGCTCATTCTCTATCCAAGGCGTGTCAGTCCTCTTGTCCCTTATAGCATAGTTATAGGCCACAGATTTAGACCGGAAATCTCTGTAGATGTCAGCAAGCAACATGAAAGTGTAGGTTTTCACACCTGTTTTTCGAGTCCATACGGTATAAGAACCAATCGGTTTTCCTCTATTTCCATCCATCTTAGGCTTGTGAATAAGCCTTTCATCAAGGCCATATTCTATTTCAAATTCATCATTCTCATAAACTACATGGGCCTTAACCGTTTCGATCTTCCCACTCCTTTCCGCAAGATCGACAAGACCTTGGTAGCCTGGCTGAAATTCACATTCAAGAGGCTTTCCCGGTTTCTTATTATTCTTATAGGGTATCAAGTATGCCCTGCCCAAAATAGGCTCAAGTCCGAGTTGAGCGCATTGCATCACGGCATTCATAAGGCTCTCTGTGGTACATTGCAATAGTTTTGGGGTCTTGAGCACACTTGAAAAGACTATTCTCAATAACCGGTCAACGGATAGCCATTTAGGGACGGCCATTTGGAATTTGTTTTTCATATCATCAGAAAATAGATACTTTTGAAACTGTTGCGCTGTCCCTGGTACTTTTGCTGGTAAATTGTCTGTCATGCTAAGTCTCCTTTCTTAGTTTAAATAAATTAAATTTCTATAGCCGTAATTTTGCTTACCACGCCACTATCTTCCACTTCGATTGCAAGTTCAACTTCATTGAAGTGCTTGAACATTTCTAATGCCTCCCCAGACAACCCAATCTTCTCACCTTTTTCGTAAGCCGATTCTTTGTTTATTTCAGCATAGATTGTTGTTTTAATCACAGCAGTTTCTCCTATTTAAAGGTTAATCATAAATAGCCATACTTCCTATCTTCTCTTTTGCGTACCCGGGTGATCCCAGAGGTTCAGGAGTGCTATCATATCCCGGCCATTTCCCACTTTCAAGGCATTGCTTGTAGAGCGTCATGGCCTTTTGATATTTGGCATAGCCGGTCTGGAGCATCTCCTCATCTGCCTCCCAGATTTTCAGGCCATGAAAGCCTTTTGATTCGACACAAAGAAATTGAAACCCATAATCCTCCCCGGTGAGCTGCATTGCCACATACTTACCCATAAAGGCCTGTAAGTCGTAGCCATGATCAAAAGCGGATGAGCGAAAAAGGAAATGCCGGGCATCTGCACAGCTTTTGAGATCGGTTATCATTTTATTCTGTTTATCAAGCCAGTCTAGGCGCACCTTGATCCAGATCCCATATTCAGGATCTAAGACATATCCTGAGACCTCCGCTTCACCCTGGGCGAGGCAATCAATGGCATTCTGATCACTATGGACAACAGCCCGCATTTCCTTGATATTGTCATATTCCTTTTGTGTCATTATGACCTGATTGTTTGCCTCACATTGGGCCTTGAATGCAGCAAGGTTGGCCCCCATCCCCTTATTGGGATTGTCCTTAGTGCCTGATTGACAGTCAGCGGGCAGGATTACAAATTCCTTTGCGAAACGCTCAGGCTCAAGGATGCCTAGGTGAAAGGCATGGCCGAGCCGGAGTGATACTGTATCTTCTGGATTGTCCGATTTCCACTTTGCATGCCCTGGGGTCCAGCTAATCAGGTCGTGTCCAAATGATCGGTTGAAGGCTGGAGAGGTGATGTAATCTATGAATGTTTCTTGGCGAAAGCCTTGTTTCATTTCATCCATCTTCATCCTCCTCTACATCCAAGAAATCAGCACCCCTACATTCAGGGCAACAAGGTTCATTGTCTGAGGAAGCAGCCACCAAATCCTTGTTTTCACCTACCCATCCGCATCTTTGACATTCTATGACTTCCATTCTGGGCCTCCTTTACAATTCGTCTGCCCGTTTTCTCAAAGTCTCCGCTGTATCCTGAATATCCAGGATTGCTTGAGAAATAAGATCCTTTGCGACAGAGCTTTTCAGAATAGGTTGTGAGTTTTGCACAGTTAATAATGCATCTGCAAATCGGCAAAGCTTATCCTTATCCGGCGCAAGGGCCTCCTTCCGGGCCTTCTCAAGGCACTCATCCCAAAAATGGCCTCTATGGGAACGAGGAACATGACCATCCAACCAAATGCTCCATTCAGGATAATCCTCTGACAGCATTATTGCATTTTCATAATGATATTTTCTCAGGCCACAATATCGACCCTTTGCTATTAGAAGTAGTTTTGCTTCTGCCTCTTCAAATGTCATGGGCTTCTTTCCAGCCATAATTTCACCTTTGCCCCCTTTGCGTAGTTATACATCAATTGGAATTGTTGCGATTGCCCTTTCTGCGGCACCCTCGCCATTATCACGATCATATAATGCAGGATTCAATTCATCCCCTCTCAGATCAACTTTCATTATCCGACCTTTAAGGTAATCAAAGTATTTGAATCCTTTCAAAAGCTCTTGAGCCTCTTCTTTGCCCATAACTTCAGAAGTAAAATGTAAAAAGCCCATTCCTTGTGGCTTGCTATGGTTATAAAGAGCAGCCAACACCTCAGCCTTGTCATGCTTTGTCAAATCAATCATATTTCACCTAGCCCCCTTTGCTGAAGCAGCCGGGGGCATGGCGTTTTATCCTGGTTGTGAATTGCTGGCAGTGGCAGAGCAAGCACATATCGGGCTTGAAGCATAGCCCGTGCACAGGCTGGTTCACCACCGAATACATGCCAGTTATCTTACCGCTGCCAGCAAAAATTCCAGAACCAGGGACGTCGCCCGGCTCTCTTGGGAAGATTGCCGGCCCTGGGTGGATGTTGGATGTGGGTGGGGTATCTTCATAGTCCTCAGTTCACCTAACGACCACCGATTGCTCGATGTCAGAGTTACACCCCGTAAACGCTTCGTCACCTGAGCTTGCTTGCCGCATTGCCCTCCTGTCGCTCAACCATATTGGTTGGGAGGATGAACTCACGTAGCTCCTAGGACTCAAGCTTGTCTAAGGCTCCCCTAAGATTGGATGGCAACTCCAATCCCCACATTTCCAATTATTTCAATGATCTGCTTCTATACCCTCCCATTGCCTTAAGCTTGTGGTACTGGCTCTGGGATTGATTACTCTTCACATGCTGTATCCGGCTCAGCCGTGCAATCTACAAAGAGTTTACTGTATTCCTTTTCATACTTTTCAGGATCGTTAAAATAACTTGCAAGACTTTCTATCAGATCATGTACGCAAGAAAAGGCAAATCGCCCGCAACCTACTTCCACAATAAATCCCTTGTTTGCAGCAGGCTGAATGAGAATATTGTGATTAATGACTTTGCCTAATTTCATATAGGTGTCCTTTCTCCTACAGGGTTAATGCTTTGGTTCCTGTCTACCCTCCCATCCCACAATCACAGAGTAGTGTCTGACATCCCGTAGGGAGCAAGTAACTATCTCTACGCAGGTAGGGAGTTGCCCGCTGACCGATCCGTTGCCCGAGCGTTACTCAGCAAAGGCAGGGGGGTCTAGCGGGGGTGTGGTCATGTTATGGCATAGCCTCAATCATGTCCTTTATATTGTCGAGCTTTTGCCCCACTAATTCTAATCGTTTTGGATATGTGTGCAGAGCGTCCTCTTTATGGTTCCCTGTGATGATTGGCCATTCCGATCCACGCAGGACAGCCTGAGCGTTTTCGACTGCCTTTATTAATCTTTCTTTATGTGACATGGTTCCTCCTCGATTTCGCAATTGCAATCCGTGGCCTCTGACACTAGCTCGCCATCCGGCATCCGATAGACTTCACAATGACAATTTACGCAAACTCCTAAATATTCAGGCTGTGCTTCGGATCGCATCAGGCTCTCTCGTCTGTAAATTCATCAAACAAAAGAATAGTTTTACAGATTTTCAAATCCCAATGTTTAGGGTTTGACTGCCGATTTTTTGCCTCTGGATTAGGGCTACCCATCCACTTTGATACTGTGGGCTCCCCAAACAATGGACACCAATCATCGCAGTTTAACTCCTTGGAAGAAAAAGGACAGAATTGATATTTTGTGTTGCCTGCCCGTTCAATTTTTAAGAATCCCTTTTCAGTTATCTTTCCATTCATTTGCTTGCTCCTTTATAGGTTCTGGTTGATTCTCACTTAGCATCATCAACTGCAACATCCATCCACATATGACATTCAGGGTGATATACCTGTAACATTTTACGGGTTTTTGGATATAGATAATCATGGTTAATGAAAAGTTCTCTTTTGCAATTGGGACATTCAGCGATGCTCTCCTCTGTAATTTCAACAAAAGTGCCATCAGCAAAACACCGCAAATAAATTGTATCTTGTAATCTAAATATATCGGCAGGACATTCTTTATTCATGGGACTCCTTTCTTCAGATTACTGAGATATATCCACTTCTTCCTCATGCTTAAATTCATGCAGGAAACCGCAGCGATCACAATGGCCCCGGTATCCTGCTGTAAAAGTGCCATCATTGTTCATATCAAATTCATAATCTTCACGGAATGTTTCTTCAAAGCTAATAACCTTTGCTGCTTCTGTGCGAAGTTCTTCATATTTCTCTATTAGGATCTTGCCGTAACCTTCCTTCATTTGTTTTTGCACTTCGGCTTTCTTTTGAACGGCCATTTTCATACATTTTGGACAGGTAGTCCAATTATTTGCACCCATGTTTTGCTCCTTTCTTGAGGTTAAATCCATCATAATCTAAGCGCGCAGGGAAGTCAACACAAATTATACTTTAATTGCATATTTCTTTGGACTTTTTTGGTTTGTCAGAGAAATCAATAGGTTGCTGTTGTAAAAAAGAAGTTGACAAGGCTTGCAAAGTAATATATCATGGGAACCATGAAAGTACATAGTGACAAAATCAAAAAGGAATTGAAGCGGTTGGGGTGGACTCAGACTAAACTTGCTGAGAAGTCCGGGCTTACCAAACAGGCTCTATCCATTATCTTGAAGCGAAAGACAGCCCAGATAAAAACCTTGAATCAGATCGGCAAGGCTTTAGATATTGACGCTCGGGATTTACTTATATGACCCACCAAGGCACCGCACCACGAGGAGCATAAGGGGGGGGGATGATGGATAACAGAGAATTAGGCAAATGGTTGGCGTTGAATGTGATGGGATGGCAAACCGCTTTTGACGCTTGGAATCCTACTGAATCTATCTCACAAGCCCTTCAGATTGTAGAGAAGATGCGGATTACTCACTTTAAATGGTTTGAAATGGCTCATAGGCCAAATGGCTATATCTGCAATTTTGTAGGTGATCCCCATTATAGGGCCTTTGCCGAGACTGCCCCTCTCGCCATATGCCTTGCAGCCAAGAGAGCTATTGAGGGAGGTCGATATGGACATCGTAAAACGCTTAGAAAATCTACTGGCGAAGGATCAGGTTGTGGCTTTCGATTGGGGTGAGAATGGTGTGTCGATAGATGCAGACCTCGAAGCGGCCATTGAGGAGTTAAGGCACAGCTACAAGATCGGCGCCCAGGTAGAAGACGAAGACGGCAACACGGGCCAGGTGCGCATTTATTGGAACGACGGGGATATTCTCAGCATTGAGGACGATACCGCGCACCCAGGGCCTAGAAAGATTGACTAGCAAAGGAGACGGTGAAATGAAAGAACGACCCATGTTGCTAAATTCAGAAATGGTGAAAGCCGTTCTGGATGGTAGAAAAACGCAGACAAGGAGACTGATAAGATGGCCCAAGATTTTCTGGGTCGATCATACCGCTCCAGACGTTAAACCTTATTGGAGATTTGAAGAGGCCTCTGGTTCTGGGCCGTTTATTCCAAATGATTGGATTGATTATTGTCCCTTCGGTCAGCCAGGGGATAGGCTCTGGGTGAGGGAGACTTTTGCTGTAATGGTTGAAGAACATGATGAATACCCCTTTGATATATTTGGATATGCATACAAGGCCACTGATATAAGTGCCGATCCCGATAAATGGACTCCCTCAATCCACATGCCCAGACGGGCTTCCCGAGTCACCCTTAAAATTACAGGTGTGAAGGTGGAGAGGTTGCAGGAGATAACGGAAAAGGATGCCCAAGCGGAAGGATGTCTAAATGACGTAAAGTTAGAATACGGGCATATGACAGGGCCTATAGATTATCGAGGACTATATGCAGTAGAAAGATTTGAGGAGTTATGGGATTCCCTCTACCCCAAAAAGCCTGAATACCAATGGCAGGCGGACCCCTGGGTATGGTGCATAACTTTCAAGAGAAAGGATTTAAAATGAACTGGAAAGACACAACAACATATAGACAGAGCGAAAGAGGCAAGATAGAGCCTCGCTGTTGGAGTTTGGAAGGGAGGTTATTGAGAATCACTATCACTAACGCGCATATTTTTGCTCCCGGAAAGTGGGTGATGCACTGCTTTGCTTTGGGCATTGATACGCATGTTACTCTTGCTAAGACAAAGGAGCGGGCTCAAGCATATGCAGTCCGGTATGTTAAAGAGAAATTGAATAAGATGATGGAGGAGTTGGAATGACCCGATATAGCGAACAAGATTTCTTGGAGCTTCAGCGCCGGACAAATGAGAAAAACACTGAGGATGCCCCGGAGTCTGATCTGCAAAAAGATATTGTGGCCTACTGCAATAAAGCTGGCTGGCCGACACTATCCTTCCCCAGAACAAAGGCTGTGAGGAAGTTTCTGACCCCTGGATGGTGGGACGTTACGACCAAGATACCTAAAGGCATAACCCTAGATATGGAAATCAAAAGAGTTAAGGGTGGACGAATGAGCCGTGAGCAGATACTAATAAAAAATATGTGTGCCATACTGGGGCATACGATTCACCGTATAGATACTTGGAAACAATTCGAAGAGTTGATTGATGCCAACACAACATGAACTAAAAATATGGCCTGCGTTTTTTGAACAGGTAATATCAGGCAAAAAGAAATTTGAGATTCGTCGGAATAATAGAAATTACCAAGTTGGTGATATCTTACTTTTTAGAGAATATAAACAAGAATGTGTTCACGGTTATCCAACCGTAGGAGAGTACACCGGCAGAAAAGCTTATTTCAATATAGATTATATTTTGGAAGGATATCAATGGGGCATTCGCCATGAGTTTGTTGCAATGTCCATTAGCCCACAGGATATGTGTTAATCGCTTAAGATGGTTTTAACCCCGAGTGGTTGCCCTCTGACATCTTCGGCACGCTCCGAGTTTGCCGTCTGAGCCGGTGGGGGTGTAATTTTTCAGCCGGTTCAGAACCTCCATCCTGGCCCTGCCGAAAGCATCGGAGCTAAGCAGGGCTAAATCTTTAACGGGAGCTTAAAATGAAAAAAGACAAAAAATATTGGGTTGACCATTACAAAGGCGGGTGGTCGAATAATGTTGATATATATAAAATTAAACGAATCTATCTCAATTTTTGTGAGTGTTATACTCGTAGATCGGCAAACAAGATATGCAAATTGCTGAATGAGGCCGCTGAGGAGAAGGAGGCTGAGAGATGAAATGCAGAATATGTGAGATTGAGGATGTCACTGTTAATGACAATAACCCTCTATGTGATGGCTGTTGGTTTGGGATGAGAATGTGTACTGAAGAATGGATACAAGACATGAAAGCGAAGGGGATAGAAATTGAAAGAGGAATAGGGTGCAATCCTATCCCTGGAGGCGGTTTCTTTTGCGGTGATCCATATCAAAAGAAAGGAGCCTAACATGAAAAACATAATCTATCTATTCATAACCATTACCCTATGCCTAATTATGCTACTCTGGAGACAGCATGACCATGAGGTTAGACTTTCTCGTCTTGAAGCAGGGGTAGTTACCATAAAGAAGAAACAATGCTCCCAGGACGCTGTTTTTACACAAAAGAGCCTGGCCTTGATTTCTGAGATCCGGGAAATTGTCACTGTGCCATTTACCCATGTCATCCCGATTGACGGGGGGTATTTGGGAATTAAGGAGGAAGAATGAGAGAGATAAAGTTCGCTTGGGTATGCAAGAATATACATTTCAATGAGATTGAACGGGTGGAGCTTACAGACACTATGCTGCTTGATGGCTCAAGGCCGACCTGGATTACAAGCGACAACTGTGAAATTATAGCCAAGATATTGCCTACTGGCCGGAAGGATAAATCAGGGAAAGAGATATGGGAGGGAGATATTGTCTATGCTTCAGCCAATAAAGCGCGATATACCGTAAAATTTGGTGAATTCCCCGATCCTTGGGATGATAACTTTGATATGTGCGATACAGATATTATAGTTGGCTGGTATCTTGAGCGTATCAACGATGGCTCCAAAGAAAATATCGGGGGATCTGAAACGGCTCTTGAAATCATCGGCAATATCTATGAGCCCCCGGAGCTATGGAGGGAGGAGAAATAAATGGGATCAATAGGCAATTACGTTTTAAAGCTTTTTTGCGATGATGTTAAGCATAAAATGCCTGAGTATCATATACCTGAGACATTCAAAGGATCATCGGAATCCTATTGCCGTATCCAGGCCCGGACAATAGGCTGGACAATAAATAGAGCGAAACATAGCACAAGTAATGTGGGACGTGGGTGGACCAGGTGCCCTAAATGCAATAAGGTGAGCAAAGGGGGGGAGAAGTGAGCAAATTAGAAGAAGTGCAAGACAAGCTGGAAGCTTTGCAAGATAAGATGCACAAAATTAAGACCTGGATAGAAGCATATCCAGTAAAGATTTTCCCTGAACCTGATTTTGAAAAAGCTCATGAAGTCTTGCAGCAGCATGGCATGACTCTTGACTCAATTTCAGCAAGTAATATGAGGCACGTTCTGAAGGGGATAAAAGAGATCATTGAGAAGGGATGAGGGATTGAAGGGGATTATGGAGGGGTGAGGGGGGAGAGATGAGTACAAATTGTGTGAGTTGTGTTAAAAATAAGAGAACTGGGCTTGATTTACTTTGTGATGCTTGCCGAGAGGTAGAATTTCAATACTGTGAATATTACAAATCAGACCCTAAAGAATTTAAATGGTGTCCAATAGGAAATCGGGGAGTGATTCAGGAGCCAGAACGCCATTGTTATAATTGCCCTCGGTATAAAGATAAAGTTGGATGAAACAGGGGGAGCTGGCCCAGGAAGTGATGGAGTTTTGAGATGAGCAGACCTCGCCCAAATAAAAGTAAGGCAGCTCGTGAGATCAGGAAAGCTATTCGCTTCTTGTGCTTGCCAGCCCAGTCAAGCCATCCTTCTCATAAATCATGTAAAGGAAAGGGATGGCAACGGGCTCGGAGGTTATTAATCCTTTGACACCATATTTATAAGGAGATGAATGATAAGAGTATTCCCACGCAGAACCAAATGGACTCCTACAGATGAATGGGCATTCATAGGAGATCCGCCTTTCTGGAGACCTCCAGAACAACCAGTTTATATCTCCTGCACTTTCACTTGGGATAAAAGGGAATGTGAAAGATTAGCCCGTTCATGGCTAGTTTTTTATCCAGATGTTCGTGTTGGTGGACCTGCTTACAAAGATCCTGGAGATGACTTTTATCCTGGCAGATTTGTCAAAGAGGGTGTGACAATTACAAGCAGAGGATGCCCAAAACAATGTGAATATTGCTTTGTTCCTGAACGGGAAGGAAAAATAAGAGAATATCCGATAAAAGATGGATGGATTTTGCAGGATAACAACATTTTAGGGTGTTCTAAGTCTCATCAAAGATCAGTTTTTCAAATGCTTCAAACACAAAAACAAATAGATTTTAGTGGTGGTTTAGATCCTCAATTGTTGAAAAATTGGCATATTAAAGAATTTGAAAAGTTGAGTGTTCGGCACTTTTGGTTTTCCTGTGATACTCCAGAGGATGAAAAGCATATGCCAAAAGTATGTGATTTAATGAGTGATTATAAGGAATGGCAGAAACGGTGCTATGTTCTTATCGGATTCAATGGGGAAATGGTTTTAGATGCTGAAAATAGGCTTGAAAGGATTTATCGAATGGGGTTTTTGCCTTTTGCTCAGTTATATCAAAAAGAGGATAAACGCCCATGGACACCTGAATGGGATCGGCTTCAAAGAAAATGGTGTAGGCCCGCAGCGTATAAATCACACATTTAATCCTTTGACACTGTTAATTTTGGGTGGTATAGTGGTAGACAATGCAAACTATGACTATGATAAAAAGAGAGCCTAGGGATATTCGTAGCTGTAAGGCTATGAAACGGTTAGTCGCCGGTTTGCTATCCCTAGGCTTTCTTATTCTCAGAGGATCTTTATGCGCAAAGACCTAATCTGTGCAAATTGTCAAACCAGAGAATCCACAACCCTGCTATACTTCGAGAAGTACCACAAAGAATCAGGCCGCCTCAGTCTTATCAGTCCCTCATTTGTCTGCGATATATGCAAAAAACTATTCCTTGGCTGCAATCAGCTATTTGAGAACCGGCCCCGACTTGTACCCTTCGAGGTTATAGCTACTAAGTGGGACAGTAGGAATTATGGCCTTCTATCAAGAAAAGGTTATGAATTTAATGCCCTTTCAAGCCCATACTTTAAGAAGAAAATCTGGAGAATAAGGTATATTTGGAAAGATGGAAGAAAAGAATGAATTGTACTATAAAACAATACCTATCATATGGTGGTGGGGTAAACAGCACAGCAATGCTCCTATTGCTCCATGATGAAGGATTAGAATTTGAATCAATCTATGTGGATCACGGGTGCGATTGGCCTGAGACAAAAGAATATGTGCAGATGATAGCTAAGAAATATTCCATCACTGTCTTAACGCCCCAGGTTGAAGGTTATGCAAATCTATATGAGTATGCAGATCATTACAAAATAATTCCTTCCCGTCGACAAAGATGGTGTACCCATAAATTCAAAGTAGCGGTTATCAATGCCTACCTAGATAAACCATGCTTTTCTCTTATTGGCTTTTCTACTGATGAGGTTCATCGAGCTAAATTAAGTTATGAAGATGGGATTGAAAACCGCTTCCCGCTTTTAGAGAGAGAAATTGACAGACAACAATGTGAGGAAATTATCAGAGAGCATGGGTTATCTGTGCCTATCAAGAGTGGTTGCTGGTTTTGTCCTTTTCAGACTATAGGACAATGGAAGAAATTACGGAGAATACACCCAGACCTATATTGCAAAGCGAAAGGACTTGAAGATCAGGAAATTGAACGTAGACTGAAAGCAGGCAAAAAGCCAATATATCTAAACAAAAGACCTTTAGACATGGTTGTTAAAGAGTCCCAGGACGTTATGTTTGAGGACATGAAACCACCTTGTCATTGTGGGTTATAAATAAAGATGGAAGAAAAGACACCGAAACTAAAGCCCTTTGATCCTGACAGGATCGTTCCAGTCGAAGAGCTTGAAAATCAACAAAAGCAGCTCATCGCAAAATGGAAAGCTGTAGGTGATAGCAAGGCAGAGATCGAAAAGAATACCCGGTACTTCCGGCAATGTGTAGGTCTGCCTATTGAAACCGTTCAAGAGAAAAAGCATCGAATCACATTAGAAGAGGTTCGCAAGTGGATAAAGGGTGTATCCGGCACATTCCATATCCAGGATTTTTATAAATGGATACCGGAAATTGCAAGTGCCCCGGCAGAAAAGCGACAGATTTCAACTTGCTTCAGTCGGTTGGTGAAAGAAGGTCTCCTACAACGTGACGGAAAATATGGCATCTATCGAAAAGTTGAAAGTGAACTTGAGAGAATGGACTTTCTTAATGCAGACACAAAGTCGGTTGACATCTGGTTGCCTTTTGATTTAACAG
>SDBU01006245.1_pt1 | contig 14079 bp, 8 predicted proteins | sample 2277071 | NCBI WGS metagenome assembly SDBU01 (sample SAMN10397929, study PRJNA504765) | marine sediment metagenome | isolation source: marine sediment core GS08_GC12, 126 cmbsf | place: Arctic Ocean: Gakkel Ridge, Loki's castle | collected 2008
GGTTTTCACAATCACAGCCGGCTTTTTCCATATGAATTTTGCTATCTTCGTGGTGGCCTCGGCCATAAGCCGTTCGTTGCGTTTCTTCCTGGTGGCCGGACTTATCGGTATGCTGTATAAACGGTATGGAGAGAGGATCAAAGAAGTTATCGATCGCTATTTCAACATTCTTGCCATAGCCTTCGTCATCCTGCTGCTGGCCGGATTCTGGACAATCGGCCTGATCGGGGAACATTGAGGCAAACATGACCCGACAGATGCCAAAGATTACCGCAAAATTGACGAATCTTTATTCCGAGAATCACTGTTATGTAGACATGTATGGAAACGGAGTTCGGTATTAACAACTATGGCTGATGCTCACAAGCACAACAGAGTTTCCGGTCGTCGCCTGCTCTGGGTGATCCTGCTCAACCTCGGAATAACGGCGGCCGAGGTGATCGGCGGTCTGCTTTCCGGATACCTGGCCCTGCTGGCCGACGCGGTTCACAATCTAGCTGATGTAGCCGCCTTAGGGCTGGCCTGGCTGGGAGTAAAGGGTTCCGAAAAACCGGCCACCAAGAAATCCACCTACGGTTTCAAACGGGTCGAAGTGATGACGGCCCTCATATCAGCCGTGTCCCTGGTTGTGATCGCCATTTTCATCCTCTTTGAAGCCTACCATCGGCTGCGGAATCCCGTTCCCATCACCGCCCCGGTCCTGTTTTTGTCGGTGGCCGTTATCGGTCTGCTGGGCAACATTCTGTCAATCGTATTCCTGCACTCCGAGAAAGGTAAGTCGCTTAACATGAAGACGGCTTTCCTCCACATGTCCTATGATGCCGTCTCCTCGGTGATGGTCATCCTGGGCGGGGTGGTCATTCTTCTTACCGGCTGGTACACCATAGACGTCATTTTGTCGGCCACCATCGCCCTGATGATCTTCTGGTCCTCCTATCTGGTGATTAAAGAAGCGGTGTTGATCTTCCTGGAGGCGGTGCCGCGGGGTGTGGACTTTGATGCCGTCCTGGGGGCCATCATGAAAGTGCCGAAAGTGCGCGACGTGCATGACCTGCATATCTGGTCGCTGTCATCTAACGAGATAGCATTATCCTGTCACGTTGCTATCGATCAGAAAGATTTTGACACGGGACCCGCTATTATCATAGCTATCAACCAAATGTTGAAGGAGCGGTTTCATATCGGGCATCCCACGATACAGATTGAACACCATGACTGCGATCGACCGGACTTGCTGTGCCGATACAAGGATCATCGATGGGAGTAGGTACGGACGGTAAACTGATCGAACTGGAGATAGTCGATCTGGCTTTTGACGGCAAGGCGGTCGCCCACCTGGATGGGAAAGTCGTTTTTTTACGAGGCGGCCTGCCCGGTGAAACGGTGCTGGTTGAGATCACCCGCTCCCGTTCCCGCTATAGTGACGGTATCGTGCGACAGATACTCAAACCTTCGCCAGGCCGGGTTGAGGCACTATGCTCACATTTCCAGCAATGCGGCGGCTGCACCTGGCAGGACCTGGCCTATCCCGACCAACTGGGCTTCAAGAAAAAGCAGGTGGTCGACTGCCTGGAGCGTATCGGCAAACTGGAAGACGTGGTAGTGCACGACGTGGTCGGCTCGGTAGAGTTGTTTTATTACCGCAACAAGATGGAGTTTTCGTTCCACGCCATCGGTCCCGACCGGTTCCACCTGGGTTTGCATTCGCGCGGCCGTTATGACGACATCTTCGACCTGAAGCGATGTTTCCTGCAATCGGACGCCGGTAATCGGATAGTGCAGTGGCTGCGCGAGTTTGTCGTCCGGGAAAAGATTACGGTCTATGACGTCAATCAGCACACCGGCTACATGCGGTTTCTGATGATCCGCCAGGCTAAAAGACAGCCCCATCTGCTGGTCAACATCGTCACCAACTATGGTGAGATGCCGGCTCGCGATGAACTGGTGCGGGGTTTGACGGCGGCCTGTCCTGAGGTTACCACCATTGTCCACAACCAGAACGGGAAGCGGGCGAATGTCGCTACCGGAGAAATCGAATCCGTTTTGCTGGGAAGCGGTTACATTGAGGAAAAGATGTTCGACAGCATCTTTCGCATCCGGGCCAACTCTTTCTTCCAGACCAACTCCATCCAGACTGAAACACTATACCGTACCGCGTTTGACGTTCTCAACCCCGACCCCAGGGACCGCGTGCTGGACCTCTATTGCGGCACCGGCTCTATCGGTATTCTTATCGCACGGTATGTCGAGCAGGTGGTGGGAGTCGAACTGGTGGGCGAAGCGGTTGAGACGGCTCGCGAAAACGCCGCCCTGAACAAGATTGCCAATATCACTTTCGAACAGAGTACCGTCAGGGATTTCCTGAAAAATCTGCCGAACGGGCACGACAGTTTTGATGTCGCCATTGTCGATCCACCGCGAGCCGGTTTGCACCCCAAGGCGCTGCCACGGATACTGAAATTGAAACCGAAGAAGATACTGTACATTTCCTGTAACCCGGCAACTTTCGCCCGCGACGCCCGGTCGATAGTCGACCAGGGTTATCGGTTGCCGGAAGTAAGACCGATTGACATGTTTCCACACACCATGCACATCGAACTGGTGGGGGTTTTTTATGCTGATTAGCGGACCGGATACCGCCCTCAGGCAAAGAACCAACCACCGGATGACCCGGGAGGAACAACAATGATTCGCAAACAACTGACAGGTCTCCTTATCCTGTTACTGGCAGTGCTGACCGCCGCCGGCACCGTGGCTGCCAAGAAGAAAAGTTTTGACGATCTCTGCCTGGAGATTCTGGAGGACGTTCAGTCCTTCTACCCGGTTCGATCGACTGAAATGGGTATTCACGCTTATGATCATCGGCTGGCGGACTACTCATCGACATCCGTGAAGAAAATGATCAAGAAACTCCAGAGCCACGAAAAACAGCTCCATCGTTACCAATCGGCCGACCTGTCAGACTATAACCGCATCAACTATCGGCTTATCAAGGCTAATGTGGATATCGCTCTGCTGGATCTCAAAGGCATTGCCTGGCACCGGAAATCACCCCGGTTGTACGTGCGCGAGGCGGTCGACGGAATCTACTTCCTGATGCTCTCCCGTCACGCACCTTTGTCGGAGAAGGTGGTGCCGCTTGTCGCTCGGATGCGAGCGGTCCCCCAACTGTTTGAGACTGCCCGGCGAAACCTGAAAAAACCACCACCCATCTACATCGAGGCGGCGCTTGAGTCACTGGAATCGGGCATGCAGTTTTACCAGCAGGTGGCCGGCGAATTGATGAATAAGCTTCCCGAACGCGCCGATAAGATTCTGGCAGTATCCACCCGGGCCAGGGAAGCGATGAATGACTTCGCGACCTGGCTGTCGCAGTTGCCGACCGGACCGCCGACTGCTTTTGCCATCGGCAAGAACAACTTCGACTACAAACTGTCCCACGAGTACTTCCTGACAATCGACACCGACTCCCTGCTGAGAATCGGTGAGGCACTGCTGGCTGAAGCCCAGCGCGCCTATCACGATTACGAGACCGATATCGAAGCCAACCACCAAAACGGTCGCGACTCCGTTTTTATCCCCTCCGCCTTTACCAAAAACGACATCATCGACTACTACAACTGGGAAACCCGGCAGGTGAAGGTGTTCCTTCAGGAGAATAACATCCTGACGGTACCTGAAGATATGGCGCCGGTGACGGTAATAGAGACGCCCCCTTTCCTGCGCAGCATGGTCAGCGGCATAGCCTATCAACCGGCCGGACCGTTCGATAGTCTGCAGCAGGGCTATTTCTATGTCCGGCCCATTCCGGATGACCTTGAACGCGGGCAACTGGAAGCCCGCTACCGTTATATTCACCGACGAGGTTTCAGTGGCTCGGTGGTCCATGAGGCTTACCCGGGTCACCACCTGCAGCTTCAGATCGCCGGCCTGAACGATGATCCGGTACGCAAGTGGCAATTCAACATCATGATGATCGAAGGCTGGGCATTGTACTGCGAAGAGATGGTGTACCACGTCGGCCTGTACGGCGAGTCAGACCCGCCACAATGGCTGGCAATACTCGGAGGCATTCGTTTCCGGGCAGCGCGCATCGTGGCCGACGTCAAGCTGCACACGGGACAGTTTACATACGATGAGTGCGTCGCCTGGATGAGCGACGTGCTGGAAATCTCCAGCGAATCGGGCCGGGAATATATTCGTAAGGAAGTACGTCGCTATACATTCAGCCCCACTTACCAGATGTCATACCTGATGGGTAAGCGCGAGATCATGGACCTGCGCCGGGCAGCGGAAACTCGGGACGGCGATCGATTCTCTCTGAAAGCCTTCCATGACGCGCTGTTGGCCGAAGGCTCGATACCACCGACCCTGATGTGGGAGATTCTGGGACTGAGTAACCAGCAGTAACGGTAGTACCAGCGCCAGCCCCGGTCACACCTCTTCCGGCAGAGCGATCATTCGCTCCAGTTCCTGCGGGACGTCACCCGGACCCAGTTCGCGCACCGAAATAGTCGTCCCGTTGTCGGGAGTTGTCGTCTTCTCGGCTACATAGTGATTATCGGCCAGACGGGCGATCTGGTGCAGGTGAGTGATAACCAGCACCTGACAATCGCGAGAGAGCTTCTTTAGTTTACGGGCAACCTGGGTAGCTGTTCGTCCACCGATACCGGCGTCGACTTCGTCGAAAACCAGGAGCGATTGAGACAATCGTTGGTGTTGACGCTCGGCTGACTTCAGCGCCAGCAGGACGCGCGAGATTTCCCCGCCCGATGCGGTTCTTACCAGCGATTTCAGCGGTGCTCCGGGATTGGCCGAAAACAGAAATCGGCCGTTTTCCAAACCGTGCGGATATGGTCTGACCGACCGCCCCTCCCAGGCAATGCCGTCAGTCTCGTCATCTTCGTAGATAAACTCGATTTCAAAACCACAGTTGTCGATAGCCAGTTCCCCCAGTTCCCTGACGACCAACCGCTGCAATTGCCGGGCTGCTCTCCGGCGAGCCTGCGACAACGCCGCGGCTTGCTCACAATAGGACCGGTACCAGGTCTCGTGTTCCTGTTCGAGACTGCCAATCACACTATCAATGTCCGGTCGATTCCGGAGTCTTTCGTTTATCTGATCGAGCGTAGTCAGTACGGCTTCTTCGGAGCCGCCGTACTTTTTCTTCAGGTTGTATATCTCGTCCAGGCGCAGGTTGATTTCCTCCAGGCGATGGGGATCATCCTGCAGCGATGCTCCATACTGCTGCATGAAAAGCCGCATCTCCTCCATCTGGAATTCGACCTCCACCAGGACATCAAGCTGTCCCTGAAGCGAAGCATCAATCGCCGTCATGTTCTCAAGTTCGCGGTGAGTCGTAGCCAGCAACTGGACAACCGAATTGTCGTCATCGTCAAGAGTCTGCCCGATAGCCGCCGCCGATGCCATCAGGTTGCGGGCCGAGTCGAGGATTTTGCGCTCCCTGATGAGTTGTTCTTCTTCACCCGGTCGCAGGTGTGCCTTTTCAATCTCATCTTTCTGAAAGAGCAAAAGTTCACGGTCACGCTTCAGTTTTTCACGCTGATTGCGGGTTTGACGCAACTCCCCGGCAACGCGTTGCCAGCGTGTGTATATCTGTGTCAACTCGTCGCGTGACGTCAACAATGAAGCGAAGCGGTCCAGGAAAAGCAGGTGATTGTCCTCGTTCATCAGCATCTGGTTGGCGTGCTGTCCGACGATCTCCGCCAGATTTACGGTGGCCTGCCGCAATTGCGCCAGCGATGCCGGTCGTCCGTCGATTTTTACCCGTGACACTCCGGTCGAGGAGACTTCCCGGCAGACTTCCAGCGCCTCCGGCCCGAAAGCGGCCGTCACCGTTGCTCGGTCGGCGCCGTGACGAACGAACTCCCGATCGGCGCGTTCACCCAGCGCCAGTGCCAGCGCCGTCACGATAACCGATTTCCCGGCGCCCGTCTCCCCCGTCAGGACCGACAGGCCGGGTTTCAACGTCAGTTCCGTTCGCCGAACCAGGGCGATATCTTCAATGACCAGTCTGGTCAACATCGAGACCGTGTTCTTTCATCTGCTGAATAATCCGGTCGGCTCGCTCCTGGTCACCGTCAGCTTCGGCACGAGCCAGTTCCTGTTTCAATTGAGCGCGAATCCGCTTCTGTTTCTGTTCAATCAACTGGCGGGCTAATTTACGGGTTTCGCCGTTAACTTGTGAAGAATCCCAATCGGTCGAAGCAATCTCGGTCACCAACGAAACAAACTCAGTGTCCTGGGCGTTGTCAATCAGGGCCTTGGCATCTATCATACTCCGGGATCGGTACTGTTCGATCATGGCGGCATACAACCGCGACAGTTCGCCGGACTCGAAGTCATCCGGGGTGATGCTGTCGAAGACGTTGTCGATGGAACCGGGATTGCTGAACAACACCGAAAGGAAACCGACCTCGACGGCGTTGTGTTTTTTCCTGGCGCTCTGATCGGGCGGCGGTGTCTCCCGGTCGGGCGAGGGAATGTTTTGTAGAAGGTGAACGTCGATTCCGAGCTTTTCGGCCGCTTCGGCAAAGAACAGACTGCGTCGGGTGGGATCAGTTATCCGGTTGCCCAGAGCACCCATCTCCTTGACCAGCAGTTCCTTGCCGATTATGCCGGATCGGGAGATGTCGATATCCCGGGTACGAAAGGGGATGAAGCCGACCGCGTCCTGTTTGAGTTGCTCGATTGCTTCCGCACCCTGCCGGGTAGCGATTGAGTCCGGGTCCTCACCCTCCGGCGGCACCATCACCTTCACCTCCAGGCCGGCCTCGAACAACGAATCCACCGAACGCAGGGCAGCTTTCTGGCCGGCACTGTCGGCATCGAAGAACAGGTAGACCTCCTGGGCAAAACGGGACAACAACCGCGCCTGCTGCAACGTGAAGGCGGTACCGGAGGAGGCCACGACGTTCTTGATACCGGCCTGCCAGAGTGATATAACGTCGAAATATCCCTCCACCACCAGCACCGAGGCAGGCGAAGCCTGCCTGATATGATCCCGCGAGAGGTTGAGTCCGTAAAGAACGTTGCCCTTCACATATAGTGCCGTTTCGGGAGAATTGACGTATTTGGCCGCCTCACCCTTTTTGAGAGTGCGGCCTCCGAATGCGATCGGTTTCTGACTGAGGTTGAAAATCGGTATCATCAGCCGGTGCCGGAAACGGTCGAAGTAATTGCCCCTCTTTTCAGAGCGCAACGCCAGACCGGCTTTCTCCAAATCCTGCGGACTGAGTCCTTTGCCGGCGGCATATCCTGTCAGACCATCCCACCGCTCCCCGGCCAGACCGAGCTGGAAGTGGGTGATCGTTTCTTCCTCGATCTGCCGTTTGTCTTTGAGGTAACCCTGAAGTACCTCCCGGTACTTGGGTTGATAGAGCAGGTCGTGGAAATAGTCCAGCGCTACCTGGTTGCAATAGGCTATCTTTTCACGCCATTCACGTCGAGCCTCGGAACCCCTGTCTTCGCGGATAACGATATTGGCTCGCTGGGCCAGGTGCTGCACCGCCTCGACAAAAGACATCTTCTCATGTTCCATCAGGAACGTAAAAACCGTGCCTCCCTTGCCGCAGCCGAAACAATAGAACAATTGCTTGTCGGGAGATACCGAGAACGACGGTGTCTTCTCGGTGTGAAAAGGACAGACCGCCAGGAAACGCCTGCCTCTCTTCTTCAACCGGACAAACTCGCCGATGACCTGGACAATATCGGTGGTCTGCCGTACCTGCTCGATGACGTCAGGAGCTATCATCTCATTCTTTCAGCCGGGCGATAGTCACTCCGGAGCCACCCTCGTTCCAGTCTCCCAGCCGCAGAGACGCTACTTCCGGGTGGTTTTTCAGGTAGTTGGTGATTGTCCGTCGCAGGGCTCCCGTCCCCTTTCCATGCACAATATAGACCTGTGACAATCCTGCCATCATGGCATTATCGAGAAACTTATCGAGACTCTCCAGCGCCTCTTCACCAGTCATACCTCGCAGGTGTATTTCCGGCTGGACCGGTTCGGTAACCGAGAAACTGCCGGCATTCCGGGCACCGGGCTTGGGGGAGGCAGCTGATATCTTGCGCAGGTTGCGTAACTCTACTACCATCAGAACACTGCCGACCCTGACACGAACCCGATCACTGCCCAGCAGTTCTTCGATTTCTCCCCGCTGATTCAGACTGAGGATCTCGACTGAGTCGCCGGGACTAAACGTGGTTTGATCGGCTGCCTGTCGGTCCATTGAGGCCTGTAAGTGCTTTGTCTGATTATGCCGCCGTTGCAAACGACGGTGGAACTCTTTGACCGACTTCTGTGAGGCCTGGGACTTTCGTATCTCGGCAACCAGTTTCTCTATTTCCCGACGGGTTTGATCGAGGAATTCCTGCGTCTCAACCAGGGCCGATTTCTTTTCGCGGTTGATCTCTTTGTCCAATTGTTCCGACCTGAGGCGGTAGTCGGTTTCCAGTCGCCGGGCCTCGGCCAGCCGGTCGGATAATTCCGTACGGTCTTCCTTGAGTTTGGCCAGTTCCGTTTCCAGCGAGGCAATCAACTGCTCCAGCGATTTCTCACCACTACCGACCAGGGACGACGCCCGCTTACAGATCTCCGACGGCAAACCCAGCCGGCTGGCAATCTCGACGGCATACGAGGAACCGGGAATACCCAGGTGGAGCCGGTAGGTGGGAGCCAGGGTTTGGCGGTCAAACTCCAGGGAAGCGTTTTCGATTTCGGGATGTTCGGTAGCCAGTGTTTTCAGTTGCGAGTAGTGAGTCGTAGCCAGCAACCGGGCTCCCTGCCGGACGCTGTAGAGAACGATCGACTCGGCCAGGGCGGCACCCTCTTTGGGGTCGGTACCGGCACCGATCTCGTCGAAAAGTAACAGCGACCTCTCGCAGGCACCCTTGAGCCCCCGAACTATGTTTCCCATGTGCGAAGAGAATGTCGACAAAGACAACTCGATCGATTGTTCATCACCAATATCTGCAAACAGGTTGTTGAAAATACCCACTGTTGACTTGTCACTGGCGGCAATGTGCAGGCCGGACTGCGCCATCAGGACTGATAAACCGACCGTCTTGAGTGTGATGGTTTTACCCCCGGTGTTGGGGCCGGTTACCAGTACCACCCGTTGCTCATTGTCCAGACCGATACTGGTGGGAACTACTTTCTCAACACCACCATACTGAACCACCAGCAGGGGGTGGCGAGCCTCGATAAGATCGAACGCCGGCTGATCGACAATGACCGGCTGTTGTCCGCCGACCTGGTTGGAGAAGGCGGCGCAGGCATAGATGGCGTCAAGACAACCGATCAGGCGGGTGTTTTCCAGCAGGGCTTGACGGCGATCGGCGATCTCAGCAGTTAATGCCCGCAGGATACGGTCCATCTCCAGCCGCTGCTCCTGCATCAGCAGGTTGACCCGGTTGTTAAGCTCGACCGTCTGTTCCGGCTCGACATAGAGGGTCGCCCCGGACTGGCTGCGATCGTGCAAAATGCCGCTGCCGCTGCGGTACTGGCTGGTCGGGATGGGTATTACGTAACGACCGTTGCGCATGGTGATAACGTCGTCCTGCCAACCGGCCTGTTTGTTTTGTCCGGCCATGATTCGTTCCAGGCGAGCGGTTATCTTGCGTCGGCTTTCGGCCAATTCGAGCCGGATGCTCCTCAGTTTGGAGGAAGCGCTGTCTTTGATCTCACCTTCCTCGTCGATAATCCGGCGGATCTCTTTTTTCAACTCCGGAAACGCCCGCACCTGCGTCAGGTACTCAGCAATAGTGGGGAACTTCTCCCGCCCCTCACGATCGTAGCCGCTGAGGTCAATAGAAACCTCGACCAGTTCCAGGATCGAAAGAATCTCGGCGGGCTCCAGGAATATCCCGGCCACCTGCGTCTTTTCAAGCAACTCCCGGCAATCCTCAAGGCGACACAAGGGAAAGGCCAGTCCGAATTTGATGATATCTTTCATCTGGGAGACTTCAGTCAACCGCCTTTCGATCTCGGCTCGATCAAACAGGGGTTGGATTCGGTCGACTTCAGCGTGCCCATAAGGAGTACGGCACTTCCCGTCGATTAGTGACACAATCTTGGGAAATTCCAATGTCTTGATAGTGTGTTTATCAATCATGGCCGCGTCAGGCTTGTTGGTTCGGCAATAAAAAAGCCGACCGAAGTCGGCTCAAATATACACATAACGAGCCTGATTCAAAACGAATTTAGTCGCCCAACCCGGTGTTAAAGAACCGTCGCATCTGCTGCAGCACCTGGTAAACCTCGATACGGTCCTCATCGGCGACACCTCCGGAACTGCTCTGAGCCACCAGCAGGGCACGTTCGATCTTCTTCATGAAATCGGGACTCTGGGGGTGGATGGGTGCGGTTCCCTCAAACATCAGCGGTACCGTCTTGGCCACCGCCGGGCCAAAAAATGACGACTCGAAAGAAACATAAAACTGGTTCGGTAACGGCAGGAGAAATACCAAAAACGACAGGAAGCCGATTGCCACCCAACCGCGCAGAAAGCCGACCAGCGCACCCCCCAACTGGTCCTTTCGGCCGGTACGTTTCAGATCCGCCACCTTGTAGAAGAGTAAGCCGATCAGTTTGAATCCGGCATAACTGATAGCCAGCAAAATCACAAAGGACAGAAAAGCCGATACCAGCGGCGAACCGCCCAACTGCTCATAGACCCAGACGGCGAAATTATCTATGTAGGTAATAGAGAAGATTATGGCTACAAAGAAAACCACAAACGCCATCAGTTCCCGGATCAGACCCTTCTTCGATCCGACAATCACCGAGGCGAGGAGCAGTACCAGCAAAACACCATCAATCCAATTCATACCATCTTACTCCTGTTCGGTAGTGGTTTAACTGGTGAAATATAGAAAGTTTCAAACTTCTTTGGCAAGCATTTACATGGCCGGTTTATTGACCGAATTGCCGTCGGCCAGACCCCTGATTTTGGGCATCACGGCCTTCATCACCATACCGATCTTTTGGGTCTATAGCAGAGAGCGGGACTCAGAAGGTGGGTTCGAAGACGGACCCACCATACCTGGCTCGTCAGTCAACTCCACCGTCCTGTCGATCTGCCGGTACTTAATATCAAATTTAAGGCCCCGAAGCACGGAGGTTTTCACTTTCTCTCCGGCCTTCAGGGCCTTTATCATATCCTGATTGATTTTCTCAAAGAGCGATATCAATCATCACCGAATTTTTCCTTCAGACGCCGTGCTTTCCGCCGGGCGGCGGCCAGTTTGCGTTTGCGAGAGTCGGACGGTTTCTCAAAATGCTGATGTTTTTTGATATCCGTCAATATTCCCGTCTTTTCGCAAAACTTATTAAAACGGCGCAGGGCTTTTTCGAACGATTCATCGTCACGTACTCTTACCCCTGTCAACCTGTCACACCCCCCTTCAACGCCTGATATGTTTTGGACATACTACTCATGTTACTTCAATTATACCCATTAATCGGCATTCTGTCAATAGATTAATCGGCAACGAGTTGCTCTTGCCTGACGTCGTTTGGCGGCAAGCCGCTTCTATTCTTCGATATTGTGGGCGGCAGATGTCCACATCTGCCCCAATTATATTCAGTCACTCCACAACGTCTTTGCGAGGAGCGGAGGCTCTCCAGCCAAAGCGACGTGGCAATCTCATTCTTCCGCACTCCTCGGTATACCGCACCCTCTCAGCACCCCGATCCGAGAGGAAATGATAATGCAGGTGGTCGATCTCCTGGCAGCCTTGTAGGTCAGGACCTTTACGGTCCTGACATCTTGGTTACACGACCACAAGATTTTCACTTTTCATAGTCAGGAGCACAAGGCTCCTGACCTACCTGTTGCTTTGCGAAGAGCAGAGACCTTCCAGCCGAAGCGACGTGGCAATCTCATCCTTCCGCACTACTCGATATATCGCACCCTGTCCGCCCCGCGATCTGAGAGAAAATGATAATGCAGATGGTCAATCTCCTGGCAGTAGCCATTGTTGATAATGACCCGAAAATGATCGGTGATACCCAGCCACTGATAAACTACTCTAACAGACCGGCGGCGGGCCGCCTTCGAACAAATATGCCACCAGGTAAGTCAGGTCGGCAACATCAATAAAGCCCGATCCATCCACGTCGGCGGCCGCCAGAATCGGCGGCGGCGAACCACCCTGGAAGAGATACGCTACCAGATAAGTCAGGTCGCCCACGTCCACCGCACCGCTGCCGTCAACATCACCGCAAACGTAGGGGATGTACATCACACTAAAGATGGTCGAGGCCGACGACAACCCGACACCATCAGTAGCGACCACTTTCCAGTAATTGAAAGTGCTGTCGACCAGCGAATCATCCGGCGTGTACTCCGATTCCGGCAGGTCAGTATAGATACGCGTGTCCGGCCCGACCGGGAAGCTGATATCGGTGGAGATGTACAGATCATACGTCACCGGTGAACCGTTCTTCTCCGAAGCAGTCCAGTCGAACAGCGGTGTCGGGTCGTTAACCTCTTCACCATCCTCAGGCAGAAGCAACTGCGGTGCGGCGGGAGTGGTTGTGTCTACCGTAAATGTCCACACCGGCGAGTACTCCGAGCTGTCGGTCCCGGCCACGTTGGAGGCTTTCACGCGCCAGTAGTGGAGACCCTCGTGCAGGAGGGTGTCCTCGATTATGAAATTGGTATCGGTGTAGCGATAGTTAACGTCCGTCAGGAACGTCGGGTCAGCCGAGTACTCCAGCCGGTAGCGGTCCTGGTCCTGTTTCCAGCAGGTGGAGTATTCAAACCGGCCATTCGATGGCAGGTAAGCTCCGTCCGGCGGCGCCGACAATCGCGGCTCCAGAATCGGAATGACCCAGTTGGCGCCGTAGACGTTCTGGTTGCCGTCGCGGGTGTCGGTCCAGATGGCATTGACGTGATCTTTGAAAGCCGTCACGCCGATGTATTCGGCGATCCTCCCGGCGCGCGGACCACCCACACGACCAACGCCCGGCGATTCTCCGTCGGACCGTGAACCCAGCGAGTCCGGGCTGGAGGAAACCTCGGAAATACGATGGTTGGTCGTGAATGTCCGTCCGGCATCGAACGAATAAGCGGCAAAGAGATCGAACTCATAGTGATTGGGGTCCCGTCGCTGGTCGTAAAAGATTATCACCAGCGTGCCTTCCTCGTTGCAGAACAGCCAGGGATGGAACTGGTCATGGATAGCGCTCGACCCGGTAAGGTCATCGTTAACGTACACTTTTTCGGTCCAGGTCTGGCCGCCGTTCTCGGAGCGGATAAACTCGATATTGTAATCTTTGTACTCGGTGTTGCTGGTGTCCATACTGGCGTAGGCGATATAGATATTGCCGTCAAACGGCCCGCCGGTAATATCGGCGGCAGCAGCCGGGGAGTTGTAAACATCGACTGAACCATCTATAAAATCATAGTAATGGTAACCATAGGTTTCCCAGTCACCGAACGTGAACTGCACCCACTCGGCATCGCTGAAGCCGGCGCCACCGTCGGTCGATTTGGCCATCTTGATAATGTGATATAGATCACAACCGACGGTGTCAAAACCGGTCCAAAAAACATAAACGGAGCCATCGCTGCCGACAATCGGCTGCGCGAATTGCCCGGCTTCCATCACGCCGTACCCGCACGATGTGAAATCCTGCAGCGGACCGACGATTATCGAATCACCAAAACTGTTGACACCATCGGTGGAGCGCACAAAGGCGATCCGGTTGGGGTCGGGAGTGTTGTACGGATAGCGCGCCCAGGCCATGTAGAAATTGCCGTCGTAAATCCCGCCGGTGCGGTCAATGGTGATAAACTGCTTGTCTTCGAAGTACATACCGGGCGGACCCTCAAAACCGACCGGCAGCGACCAGGTTACTCCCTTGTCGGTCGATTTGGTGACGCACAAGGCCGATGCCAGACCGGCATAGACCTCCCAATCCATAAAGCAGAGATAGAAATTGCCGTCACGGTCGACATCCAGGCACGGGTCCGACTGCATGTCATACTTAACGCGGTTGACCAGCGAATCAACCCAGGTATCGCCGCCATCGGTGGAGCGACCGACCCCTAC
>SDBU01006246.1_pt1 | contig 14079 bp, 11 predicted proteins | sample 2277071 | NCBI WGS metagenome assembly SDBU01 (sample SAMN10397929, study PRJNA504765) | marine sediment metagenome | isolation source: marine sediment core GS08_GC12, 126 cmbsf | place: Arctic Ocean: Gakkel Ridge, Loki's castle | collected 2008
GGTCATATTCTTCAATAGAATAACCGTACTTCCTGCAATATCCAAGAGCGAGAAAAGCACTATACACAGGGAAGATGTCATAACCCTGAGGTACTTGGTAAGCCTGATTAGCTGCGTAGTTTGTCCATAGGAGTAACGGTTCCCTAGATATCTTCTCACGCTCGTAAGGGCTTAATCCTTTCGGCTGACTTAAGGCTGTCTCTACGCCAATTACTAGAACTTTGTCATATACCCCAGAAGCTATTGCCATGGCAGCCATGCAGGCCCCAACATTGGTAGTGGAGCACTGCGCTTCAAAATGAACGCCGGCTTTGAACTGCGTCCCGATCCACTTGGAAAGCTGAGTATACATTGCCGAAAGCCGTGAAGCAGCATTCATCGCATTACCTACGAATACAGCATCGATCTCTTTAGGATCAACGTGGGCATCTTCAATAGCCTCGATAGCCGCTTGGGCAGACAACTCTTGGACGGTCAACCCTTCTATTTCAGGTGTATCGATCAGGTTACCAAACTTGGTACAACCAACCCCCATAATATAGACGGGGTCTTTAAGTTTCTTTCGCATTATACCCTCCTATTATTTGAAATCTTTAGATAATTGACCTTGGTTTTCTAGTCAATTTTCGACATATTAATAGTGTCTTTGAGTGTAACTACCCCCTTCTGTCCCATATTGTGCAATTATTGGCTGTATATTGGACCGACAAAGTCACTGCTCCAACTACTTGCACCGACGAGCCTATTCTATTCTTATACCGCCGTACTCTTTTCGCCAACGATAATATGTATGGTTGCTAACCCCGAAATATTCTGATAACAGCGCTGTTAGTTCCCTGGTTAAGCAGTATTTCTGCCTCGCGGAGCTTGTTGATGAATTGTTCCACTGTATATCCTTTCTTGGCCATTTATCCCCTCTTTATGAGATTATGACTGGCATCGTTTTAGGGAAACAGGCCACCCACAAATCATCGGCTGGCCCCACAGCTGCCATATTTGCCCGTTGTGGTTCAGCTATAGCTAATTGGTGGCAGATTATCTCAGCAAAATTCAGAGGGCTACTAGCAATCTGCTCTCTCCAAGGGGAGATATCGATCTTATTCTCAATGCAATATCTGAAGACTCCGGCGCTACCTGCATCACCCAGCAGTACTACTCCGATTATGCGGTTATTATCCAGTAATATCCTCCGATACACCCCTGTATCGGAATCAGTATACCGCAATTCTTTGAAATCTCCTTCTCTGGTGCGAGATAAGCCTATTGATGCTATCGGCAATCCCATTACCGTAGTGATATTCTCCTTAAATTGACTTTCGCGTCTTGTTGGGTAGCCTGCCATATTGAACCCGGCGACTTCTCCTTGGACACAAGCATTAGGCCAAGTTGCTATTATCTCGGTTTTCCCAGATATTGAGTTCTTACCCTCGGCGACATCGCCAGCAGCAAAAACATTCTCCATGTTTGTCCTCATCGATTCATCGACTAAAACTCCCCTGTTCACCTTGATATTGCTGCCCGCTATGAACTCTGTATTAGGATTTAGCCCCTTTCCGACAGCAACAAGGTCGGCCCTCAGTTTTTCACCTGATTCCATAATAACACAGGCGTGGTCATTTTCCCGCGTGATGGTCCGCACCCGCTGGTTAAAGATAAAGAACACACCCCGAGATTCCAGCCTTTTTTGGATGATGGTAGCAAATTCAGCGTCCAAATTTTGGGAGAGGACTTGGTTGGAGCCGACGACTAAGGTTACCTTTACTCCCTCCCTAAGTACTGCGCCAGTAATCTGCAAGCTAACCAGACCAGCTCCAAGAATAATAATCTCCTTCGACTTCTTACTGAGTTGGACTATTTTATCCGCATCTTCTATCGTTCTCAGAGCGGAGACATATTCCAGAGCATCAGTTTCCGTATTATCTTCCCTTTGTGGCGATGCCCCGGTAGCAATAAGTAAGTTATCGTACTCAACGATACTGTTATCTTCCATATGTATCGCTTGTTTATCTGTCTCTATCCCGATAACCTTACTTCCAAGCTTCGTTTGCACATCATGGTCTCGGTAAAATTGGTCATCAGCAACAAATAGATCGTTTCTTTTGATCTTGTGTCCAATGTAGTAAGTAGTGAGAACCGGTGAATAGGCGTTACAGTTCTCTGCAGATACTAGCGTGATTGAACTGGAACAGTTCATCTTTCTGATTGCCCTGATTGCACTTAAGGCGGCAGCACTGTTGCCGATGATTACCTGTTTTGTTCTAAGCAAAGCCCCTCCGGATAGATTAAGGAATATTACGCATTAATAACCAACTCATTGTCATCCTGGGAAATACTGCTACTAGCTATTTTACCTGAAATTCCAAGGCATATATTTTCGTCACGTCAGCAAAAAGTTACTATTTTATCCGAATATCAAAACCCATTGCCAGGTAGCGTAGGGTTACTGGATTTTGTTAAGGACCTATCCATCCAGCAGTACAGTAGTATCGCTGTTCTTTATAAGGTTTAAAATCCTTACCGCAACATCTCTCTTTTTAGCTATCATGCTCAGTTCAGGTTCAACGAAACTGATTGCTCCCGTAGCACAAAACTTGACACATTCAGGGTCCCCCCCACAGAGGTCACATTTTTCTGCATGGCCTCTATCCGAAACGACGATACAACCGTAGGGGCAAGTCAGCATGCACATCTTGCAGCCGACACACTTTGTCTCCGAGACAGTAACCAGAGTTGCTCCGGAGCCTTCGTCTTTCTTGACAGTAATCGCGCCAGCCGGGCATATCCTACCACAAAAAGGATCCTCGCAATGAAAACAGACGACCGAAATGGCAGTAGCCTCCTCCATAAATATGGTGTTGTGAATTCTAGATTTACTGCTATTGAATTCATCATTGTGTTTCCAAGAGCATACTAGCTCACAAACTCCACACCCGACACACTTTCCAATATCTACGAAAAGCATTTTGCCCATTTATCCCACTCCTTAATTGTTATACACCCAGTTCCCTCAGTCCTAAAGGAAACGCGATGCCTTAGCGAAGTTCTGATAACCTCCCTATCGCTATGTGATCAGACTACTCTTGCATATCGAGATAAATATAGCTTTGCATAACAAAAAGATAATCACTGAAGTTGCTCCTGTTCCGGTTCTGGGAATTCCTTATCTGCATTGGCAAATATCGAAGGTGGAAGTATCTTCCAATTGAGTGGTTTTGTATTTTTTACCACCTCTTCTCCCAGTTCTGTAACTAAGTTAGCCCTGTAATCATCAAGGCTCATCTTTTGTTCCCGTCTTGCAATTGCAGCCTCCAATTTGGCTTCATTGGTTAAGTCGGGAACACCAATAAACATCACCATATCAGTCAATAGTAAATCTGGTGCCGAGTATACCTCCCCGGCGGCTTTCGGATCCTGCCAGTAGTGAAGAACATAGTTGTAACCAGGGCATTGATTCAAGAGGAAGCCTTTTTTCACTCCCTTCAACTTTTCCTTAAATCCTGGTAGCTGATGTGTCCAACTGCAGGCACAAGTGCCGATTAACCAGACTTCGTCGAAACTGGCAAGGTCTTGCCCAATCATCGCCCGGGCTCCTGCAACAACGGCATATCTTTTGCTATGATCAATATAAGGAGGGAGAGCAGTCAGCATCCATTGACACGCATTACAAGCTCCTCCCACAAATTCCATAACATTCGGGTAGCGATTTACTACCTGAAAGACCCCCCGCTTGAATGGATGTCTTACTTCTTCAATAGTCTTGCCTAGCACCTCAATTTCCCTAAGATCAGCAGTGCCCAAGCCATCCTTCATAGCAACTTGAGTAGCTGGTGATTCCAAGGGATGAAAGCCCATAATAGCACAGGAAACGGCATTAAATGCAGCCACATCAGATGAGGCAAGAACAATTCCTGGCTTGGTTATACAACCTCCGTGTGGCCCATTCCCCTCTATGCCTTCAATTCCATCCAGAATGTTGAGCTTAGCGCGTTTTCCTAAGGCCTTCAAGATATCAACCGAGATCCATGCGGCATCCAAATTAGTCTTGTGAAAGAATGTTCTCTGGGTAGTGTGAAGAGCCCCGATCCAGGACTTGACACCAAGAGTGACAAATTGTTGCATGTTAATTTTCATTTTGGGCAGATTGATGATAACGTCGGCCTCAACTAAGCTCTTCGGAAGTTTGACCACACCACAGCTACGCGCATTAGGCACCTTTACGTCAACGTATTCATCAGTGTCCCAGTTGCAAACTTCGTCAGCACCACCCCGGAGAGCAGCGGCTCTTATGCCAGTAATTTCGAAGGCCATATCAGGATCGCTATGCCACCCGGTTTGTTCCCCCACTTTCACTTTAGCTCCGGTTTCCTTGCAAATCTTGACTACCGCCTCCACTATCGCCGGGTGAGTTGTCTCGGCATGCTCGGGTTTAATCCCACCTATCATGTTGGGTTTTATCATAACAATATCAGTTGGCTTGACGAAGTTTCTTATCCCCCCCAGAAGCTCAACCACTCCACGTACGGCTGCTTCAGCTTTGCAATAATCCTTAGCAGTGGTAATCGCTACCCTACTCTTCTCTTTCGGTGGCAATGCCTCGACCAATCTTCGCTCACTAAATATATTCTGATGGTCTGTCATTCTATTTCCCCCTTAATATGCACATTATCTTTGGTATCAACCTTCAGTCAACTCTCGGCATTTATCTTGAGTATGACCTCAATCTTCCGAGACCCCTAGATCATTTATGGCCCCCAGAACTTATCGCTATGCTTGGGCAATCTTATTCTTTATGCCTCGTTTTCTTATGAATCCCCTAATTAATTCAGGGACTTGCATCATTCCTCCTGGTAGATAAATCATTGTCATGACTATTATAGCTCCCAATATCACCTGCCGATAAACTCCGGTTGCTAGCAAAGTGTCATTAAGGAAGATGATAAGGAAAGCACCAATTACTGCCCCAGGAAACTTTCCCATACCGCCAAAACTAACCATGATGAACAGCAAGAGAAAAGTAGTAAGGTCGAATATTTGTGGTGACACCACACCGATGAAATGGGCATAAAAGGCTCCCGCTATGCCAGTTAAGAAGGCCGAAATACCGAACAATATGAGGCTATGTTTATACTGGTTGACCCCCGAACTTTTGGCCAATGGTTCGTCATCGCGTAAAGCCATAAACGCCAGACCAAGAGGCGAATTAATAATCTTGTATATCACAAAAATCATTCCGAAACATATCCCAAACGCTACATAGTACCAGGGAACAAGAGTTACAAGGGGGTTCGGGAACACATATCCTCCAACCTGTAATGATGGTATCCCGGTCAAACCATAAGATCCCCCGGTTCCAAGGCGCTCTGGTGCATTTATTATTAACGTGGGCATAACTAGATGTAGCGTCAAGGTAACAATTCCTACATATAAGCCTTTAAGTCTCAGGCAGGGTAGCCCGATTAGAAGGCCGATTGCTGAAGATAATAGACCACCTAGAAACATCGAGACCCATGGTGACATACCCATTTGCATTGACAATATCGAAGTTGTATAGGCACCTACTGCGAAAAATGCTAGTTGTCCCAAAGAGAAAATGTTAGCGTATCCTAGAACAAGGTCCCAGCTAGCAGCTACTGAACCCCAGATGAAGAACATGATTAATAGATACATCAGGTGAGGATTACCATGAAGACCAGCAGGGGCGATAAGCAAGACTGCTAGTGAAATAAGCACGAAATAATGTTGTTTATCTAATTTGCTTATGGTGGACGTAATAGATTTCGGTATTCTGGTATTCACCATTGTCCAAATAGTCCTCTCGGTCTAACTGTCAATACAACAAGGGCTACGATCAGAAATATAGGTAATCCCCATTGGCCTCCGAGGCCGTATGTTACAAATGATTCTGTCATCGATAGTATAAACGCAGCAATCAGACTTCCTTTGATACTGCCTAGACCACCGAATACCATTACTACAAGCGCCTTAACAAGGATTGGCCATCCTCCCCGAGGTGTTATCATAGTTCTTGGAGCAAGGAGCGTACCGGCGATTCCTGCCAGCATCGCACTAATAGCAAAAGCATTGTTAAAGGCCCTTTTTGTCGATATGCCAACAATATTGGCACCGATTATATCTTGGGCTGACCCTTGCATTGCAAGCCCTGCCCAAGATTTCTTGAGAAATTGAATGAGTGCAACTATTGCAACGGCAAGAATAACAATGATGAATATATCATTTAGTTGTATGTTTAGACTACCAAACTTTATACTTCCTTCAACAATCGGTGGTAGTGTTTTTATCCGAGAGCCGAATATCGCCAAAGCTAAGTTGTCTAGAAACAAGGCGGATCCTAAGGTAACGATAAGCGCAATCCCACCCCAGTTTGTAAACCGACGCAGGGGATAAATTAAAGCTCTTTCGTACGCCAGACCCCAGGCGAACATGATGCACATGTTGATTACCAGAATCAACCCCATCGGCAGATCAGTGTGCTGTACAAGAAGCCAGGAAAAGTAACTTCCCCAAATAAAGAATGACCCCTGGGCAAAATTGAAAACCTTTGTTATACCATAAACAAAAGTCAGGCTCAATGACATTAATGCATATACAGCACCTAGTGATAACCCAGTTATCAGTATACTTCCTAGCAACTCAGTTGTCATACTCTAGTCTCAACTTCCATTGCAAACAAATCAAACTGTGAAGAGTTTCATATCCCCAGGAATACTTCCTTGACGTGCTCGTTCTTGAAGACTTCTTCTTCAGTACCTTCAAAGACAATCCGGCCGTCCTCGACAAGATAGATCCGGTCAACGTACTCCGCTGCCTCGGTAACATCCTGCTCCACCATAAGCACCGTAATCCCGCCTTTGTTGATATCGCTGATCTTCTTGAATACCTCAGCCCTGAGATTGGGTGCCAGCCCAAGCGACGGCTCATCTATGGCCAGGAATTTGGCGTTCGACATTAGCCCCCGCCCGATAGCCAGCATACGTGCCTCGCCGCCACTTAAGGTCTGGGCCTGCTTTTTCAGCCGTTCTTTCAATTTCGGAAATAGTTCCAGGACATAATCAAGACTCTCAGCTTCCTTAGACCGGGCGTTGGTATTATAAGCACCTAGTTTCAGGTTTTCTAACACCGTCATCTGGGGGAAGAGGTGCCTGTCCTCAGCAATGTAAACGATGCCCATCTCAACAAGCTTTAAGGCTGGCAGCCCGGTTATTTCATTACCGTCAAATTTGATAGAGCCGGAGGCAGGGGGGTGCAGGCCGCAGATTGTTTTGAGCAGGGTGCTCTTCCCATGCCCATTGGGACCAAAGACAACAATAAGCTCACCATCGTTTACCTGAAGGGAAACGTCATGGAGAACGCGAAAATCACCGTAGAAGCTGTTTATTTCATTCACACTAAGCATGCTTGCCCCTCCCCAGGTAAATCTCGATTACTTTCTCATCTTTAGTGACCTCCATCGGAGGGCCAATAGCTATTTTCTCCCCGTTTTGCATGATCATCAGCCGCTGTGAGAGCTCGATAAGTACCTTCATCAGGTGCTCAATGATTATTATGGTTAGGCCTAATTCTTTGTTGATTTTCTTAAATAAGGTGATAAAATCCCTGGTCTCCGTGGGACTCAAGCCGGCGGTCGGTTCATCTACCAGTAACAGCTTCGGTTTGGTAGCCATAGCCGCGGCTAACATGGTGAGTTTCTTATCAAAAAGATTCAGATTAGCGGCGACGATATCTTCTTTCCCCCCTAATCCCAAGAGGCTTATTATCTCCTTTATGTCTTCCTCTTCCCTTTTTGCCCCACGGACACGCACTCCAAAATGGACTCCGACCCTCAAATTCTCATGCACAGGCAACGTCAAGAAGAGTTGAGGAATCTGAAACGTGCGGGCAATCCCCTTGTGACATATCTGGTGCGGCCTGAGCCGGCTTATCTTTTCATTATTAAAATAGATGTCTCCAGTATACCGGTAGAACCCTGTAATCGAGTTAAACAAAGTGCTCTTCCCGGCACCATTTGGTCCGGCGATACCGAATATCTCTCCCTCTTCCAGCTCAAAGCTCAGGTCTTTAACCGCAGCCAGCTCACCAAAACGCTGGGTTACATCGTCAACCTGAAGTATCTTCATAAAGAAACCCTTACTCCGTTCTCTCCTATTTTTGTCTTCCTAACTATAGACTCTATATTTGCGGCGTCTCTTTTCCAGCGTGCCTTCGCCGGATAAAGGACCTAATCGTCTCCGGAAGTCCCATTAGACCCTGAGGCATAGCAATCATCACGGCGACTACTATTGCTCCCAATATAACAAAGCGAAGCAGCAGTAGTGGTCGTAAAGCCTCGCTTAGCCCAATGATGATAAAAGCGCCAATTATTGCTCCAGGGAACCTGCCTAATCCTCCCAGCATGAGCATGATTAGAGCCATAAGAAAAGTACTAACCTCTAACACGGCCGGAGTAATTGTACCGTAGAAAGAAGTGTAAACAGCACCCATTAAGCCAGCTATGAAAGCGGAAATAGCAAAAACTGTGAGCTTCGATCTATACTCATTTACGCCAAGGCTTTTGGCAAATGGTTCCGAATCACGGAGAGCCACAAATGCCAGCCCAACCGAGGAATTGATAATCCTGTAAATTATAAAGAATAACAGAATAGATATGCCGAGAATAACATAATAGCTGAAAAATGGAACACTACTGGAAAAGGTATATTGCCCAAGTTGTAGAGGGGCAAAACCGGATATACCCATATACCCGTTAGTAATGTCACGTCCCCACTGGATAAAAGTCGGTAGGACTAGATGAATGCCAAAGGTTACCATAGCTATGTATATACCATGAAGTCTAAGGCAGGGCAAAGCAATTAGAATACCAACTATAGCCGCTACAACACCTCCGAGTGGGATTGCAGCCGCTGGTGGTATCCCCAAGTACAGCCCCGTCAGAGCCGATGTATAACCACCGATAACGAAAAATGCAATATGTCCAAAAGACCACACGTTAGCGTATCCTATGCTGAGGTCCCACGCCGCAGCCACTACCCCCCACATAAGGCATGCGGATAAAATATTCAAAACGCGCGCGTCACCTTGGAAAGCAATGGGGAGAAGTCCCAAAACCAACACCACACCGAGTACCAAAGTGTTTTTCCTACCCATCTTATTAACTATCATGTCCCAAAAAGCGGGTTTCGTACCCATCTTATTAACTACCATGTCCCAAACAGCCCTCTCGGTCTAATTGTTAACATAATTATCAGCACGAGAACGAAGACAGGCATTCCCCAAATGGCGCCGAGATGAAATGTAACAAAAGCCTCTACCATTGCCAAAATAAAGGCAGCAATAACAGCTCCTTTAATACTGCCCAGCCCACCAAATACCATGACTACAAACGCCTTTACAAAAACCAACCAGCCGACAGTAGGATATATTAAGATCTTTGGGGCAAGAAGTATAGCACCAATTCCGGCCAAGGCCGCTGCTATGGCAAAGGTAAAGCTAAATAGCCTATTTATCGGTATGCCCACAATCCGCGCGCCCATGGTGTCTTGGGCAACTCCTTGCATTGCCATACCCTGCCTGACTTTCCCCAAGAAAAGGATAAGGAGAACCATTATAACTAGGGCGGCTACCAATGTTATCACCTCATGCCTAGTTATTTGAAAACCACCCAGGGCGAAGATTCCCTCGACTAAATAGGGGATTCTTTTAGGTGGAGTACCAAAGATTACCAAAGCCAGGTTGTCTAATAACAAGGCCGAGCCTAAAGTAACGATAATCGCAGTCATCCCCCACCCTGGGAAGCGACGCAGGGGATACATAAGGACTTTCTCGTAGGCAAGACCGAAAAAGAACATGATTACAACGGTAATAATAACCACGGCGGGGTAGGGTAATAGAGCATAGGTTAAGAGCATCCAGGCAATATAGGCTCCCCAGGTAAAGAATGCCCCCTGAGCGTAATTAAATATTTTTGTTACGCCATAAACAAAAGTTAAGCCCATAGCCATGACAGCATACACGGCACCAAGTGTAACTCCGATTATGAGTAAATTACCTACTTGATCAGCAGTCATGATAGCTTCCCTCAGTTAGGTAAACTAAACCCATAGCAGCAGTCTTTCTTAGTGGAAGGGGATAAGTAACACTATAATATGACTACCTATCCCCTTCCACCGCGATGATATTTATGAGTCTATCATGCTGAGTTTACGTTTTTCCTTTGCGTAGCCTTATAGATAAACTCTCCTGTTATCTCTATTACTCCAGCCACCAGGGTATCTGGAAATCAGAAAGCATTTCCACGTCCCTTCCCACTCCGATGGCAAGATTGTTAGGTTGTCCGTCCTGCATTTGGTAGTAGTTGATCGGTATATCATCGACTCCATAGAAGCCCGCGTGGGTATCAGGATCGAAATTATACGTTCCGCATGCCCCGACATAGGGATTGTCGAACATATATTGCATGATTCCATCATAATCGCGAACATCGCCCACTGCCTCGACAGCTTCTACCCATGCATAGAATGAGTCGTAGGCAATGGGTGCCTGCACCGATGGTACCTCTCCGTACCTGTCTATGATCCCTTGCCTAACATGTTGGCCTTTCTCGTAGTTAGTTTTATAGTTTGGATTGTCTCCTTCATATACACTGGTGTGGAAGAAGAATCCTGGTAAAGTACCGACCACGCCATCGGCTTTTTCGCCGAATGCATCCCTGAATTCAGGTTTTTCTATACCCCAGGTAAGGGCAAAAAGCGAGTTTGGCGGGTCTTCTATAAAGTCGGCATAAAAGGCGATTACTTCCTTGGAGAGAACGCTGCAGAAAAATACGATAGCAGGATCCTCCTCCCTTATCTTGATCAATTGAGGTCCAAATTCGATGGCATTAATTGGATGAATCTCAAAGAGGATTATTTCCCAACCAGCGGCTTCCGCCTCCTCTGCCCACCATTCTGCCTGTATTACGCTATAGTCCATTTCACTCACCAGTATCGCTGCCTTTTTATTGGGGTAATCCCAGGTGATCATCTCAGGATTAGTAAGTGCCTGGAAATAAGGTCTACCGTAGCCCTCTTCATTTTGATTCATAGTCATCCAGTACGGGAATTCATCCTTATTGTCATACCACTGTTGCCAGTCCACAGATACCCATCCGTGATGTATCACTAAAGCACCAATTTCCATCAGATAATCAGTAGTTGCGGGGTTTACATTCCAGTTGTAGTTGACTACATCCACATCAGCCGCCTTCAGCGTGTCACGAACAGATGCTAGTTCGGTGGGCGTCATGTTACCAACATCCGTTATTACAAGTTCCACAGGCCTCCCTAACACTCCGCCCGCGGCGTTAATCTCGTCTCTTGCCATTTCCATCGCCCTCACGTGATGTCGTCCGTCGTCCGTTAAAGGACCAGTGACAGTGCTAGCAACACCTACCTTGATTGGATCTGCTGTGGTTGGTGTCGCAGCCGGGCTGGTACAGCCACTCACCAGGGGAATGCTTATTACCAGTACCGCTACCAGACTAGAACCAACAATCAGCTTTAGTAACCCTTTTCTTTTCACTTGAAACCTCCTACAAAGTTTCTGTTTTTATTACATCTCTGGATATTACTTGCTTTACGATAGGCATTCCCTCCCTTTTCATAGATTCTTTTTAACGCACAAAACTCTGCCACATATTATTTCGCCTTTCCGCTCACAAGCACCAAGCTTATCCGATCATATCTAGCTACCAAGGACAAACTCCCTTTGCTGCCGCCGGGGGCACCGGTGACACCCTCCAGCGGTATCCCCATAAAGGGGGGTGCTGAAAAATGGCACTTCTTATGACCACGGCATTTGTGCAAGCTTATTAGCCAGCAGCATACTACTAAACCGATATTTAGTCAATACCTAATTTCTTTATCAGAGTACAGTATTTTAGTCAGAGCGTTAAGGTCTATCTCTATCCACTGAAAATAGTAGTGCTGCTTTCCCATCTATTTGACGTTTACTGTTTTTCTTTTAACTTACGCCGTGTAACACCTGTATTCTTACTCCCCAGCCAATTACTCCCAGACCAGCCGCTGAACCAAACACTCATTTCGATGTGCACCATAAGATGCTATTTCACTATCCTGTCTGTGGTGGCTAGTTCCAGGTAAGCTAAGGCGGTCACCTCGGTCGCGGCAACAAGGTCCGTAATACTGGTGGGCATGAATTCCAAAGTATCCCTTTCAGTATGGTAATACGGGTGCATTGGGGGATAGTGAAAACACCAAGCAGTGGGAACGTTTATATCCCTGAACGCCGCATAGTCACTGAACGTCGGTTCAACCCCGGTGATGTGGTGGACCTTCCATTTAAGGGCATCTGCTGCTTCGACCATTATGTCTTTCATTTCATTAGAAACCCATAGGGCATGTGCCATATTTCCCGCGTTGACTGTGTCATCGAGATTTAACATGGCTATACAATTCTTTGACAGGTCGTCTTTATATCTCTCCACATAGGCAACGGAGCCCCAGCAACCATTTTCCTCACAGCCGAAAAGAGCAAATACCATGGTTCTTTTCAGTGGTATGTTGGCCGCCTTTATTGCCCTGGCTATTTCAAGCACACCAGCGCAACCTGAACCATTATCGCTTACCCCAGGCACATTGAACTCCGAGTCATAGTGCGCACCTATTATCACCTTCTCCTCCGGTTTTTCTTTGCCCTTTATCTCGCTGATTATATTCCATGATGTGGCCGGCTCATAGGTTGCTTCATTTGTTATCTTTATCCTGACTTTGTTTACACTCATGAGCGTGAGGAGCATATTCGCGTCAGGATCGATTGGGACCATGGCGCCAACTATGTTGGTGACAAAGTCAAAGACATTACTAGGGAGTGTGGGAGTAGCTGTGCACTTGTAGAATGCCCCGCAACAGTGCCGGCACATACCGGGCTCGGGTGTCAGGCTAATCGTTAACAAGGCAGGCGAGCCATATTCTTCGACAAGGGGTGTGAGCATGAAGGGGGCATCGGAAATAGCGACAACGATTTTGTCCCTGAAGTCTACCCCCGCTTTCTTAACCATCTCGAATTCTTGTCTAGTGCCACTACCTACAAATACTGCTTCGCCTTCGATTTCCTTGTTAGCCATGTAGGCTACCGGATTACAGTTCAAGTTCTCCTGAACAGGTGCTGTGATAGATACCGTCGCTTGAGGGTTTGAATATTTAAGATATGGAAACTCCTCGACATAGGTGTCTAAGCCAAATTTTTTCATTTCATTATAAAGGTAATCCTTGGTCTTAGCTTCTCCGATTGTGCCAGCCCATTTTACTCCTATTCTGTCAAACTCGACCAGATGCCTCAGCATTTCTCCTGAGGAAAGCCTCGGTAACATGTCCCTGTTCATCTTTTTTTCTCCTTTCATAATCGTTATTTAGTGTATAATGCTCAGCTTAATCTTGAAACTCTTTGATTTCTTGTGACACTTCTTATGGCCACGGTATTTGTGCAAACTCAATTGGGCAGCATCATACTACTAAACCGATATTTAGTCAATAATCTGGATTCTGTATGAGAGCGTAGCGATTTTTGTAGGTTTGCCCTGAGGATGCACTTGCAGTTGATCGGCTTACCTCCAAAGCCTCCTCTAGGTGCCCAAATGGTATCTTATTCTCGGGGTTGGGTTTATAGGGTTTCATTGATCGCTGTAACTGGCTATGCTATACTATATCAAATATGTCATGAATAAGGGAGGCCTAGTGAAACAGGTTGCGTCATCTACGATGTTAATGGACCTGGTTTTACCTCGACGGCAACTAATTGCTGATGTTGCACTCATTACGGGGTTCAGCTCTCTTACTGCCTTGTCAGCTCAGGCGAGCTTCTGGATTGGGCCCGTCCCGATTACCGGCCAGACCTTTGCTGTTTTACTGGCAGGTGCTCTTCTAGGCAGCCGTCGTGGTGCCCTGAGCATGCTTACCTATCTGGGCATTGGCCTTAGCGGGATGCCTTTTTGGTTCGCTCTGGGTGGTCCCCTTGGTGTCGCTCGACTTATTGGTCCTACCGGTGGCTATCTCATAGGTTTTATAC
>SDBU01006247.1_pt1 | contig 14077 bp, 12 predicted proteins | sample 2277071 | NCBI WGS metagenome assembly SDBU01 (sample SAMN10397929, study PRJNA504765) | marine sediment metagenome | isolation source: marine sediment core GS08_GC12, 126 cmbsf | place: Arctic Ocean: Gakkel Ridge, Loki's castle | collected 2008
AATGCTATCCCAGAATAAGATGTTAAAAGGATTGCAAAAAATTCTCCATAATACAACAATTGTAAATTTATCAGGAGAATCTGGGACGGGAAAAACGTCACTTACTTTATATTTAGTCAGTCAATTTTTAGAGGATGAGGGTTGTTGCATTTGGGTTCAAGCAAGTGAATCATTCCCTAAAAGAAGGTTAGAAACAATGTATGGAAATAATCAGAAGCGACTTAATACTATATTAAAACAAGTTTATATCGCTCCTGATAAATGTTTTACTACATTCGATGCTCAGTCAGAATTTATGGTAAAAATTACTCGTGAAAATTATTTATTTCCACCGGATTTGCAATTTATTGTAATAGACAATATTTCTCATCATTTAAGGTTTAAATTTTCTAAAGTGAGTGAAATAAACGAAAAAATCTTGCTGTTGGATAGGTTTTACAGCTCAGAATTACTCCCCTTGATTTTACGTTGTTCACGAGAAAATATAATATTAATTCTTATCCATGAAGTTTCTTTTAATATGAACCTACAAAGAACACAGCCCTTTTTCAATAGACTTTATGAAAGAATTAAAGGGCTGAACATCGTTCTCAAACAATCCCTGATTACGAAAGAACGGGTGATGGATCTTACAATAAAAGGTAAGTTATATTCATTCGGCTTTGAAATAAAAGATAACAGATTTGTTTTTTTTTCATTTTGATGGTGTTACACTTAATCCCACAACCAATAATATTAATGCGGGAGTAGATATGGGTGAATTGAATAATGTAGATGTGATTTTAGGTGTTGGTGGGGGTTCAAGTATAGACGTGGCTAAATGTATCTCAGTGGGAATAATGGGAGATATTGCAAAAAATACATTTCATCTTCCTGATTATGCCAATCATGGGATTGTACCAACCGCCAAAGATGTTATGGATCTTCTGAAAAATTTTAGGCGTAGATATCCTCTTCATCTATCCTCATGTTTCTTGAACTTGAAGAGGAGCCCCAGAAAATATGTGATAAATAGCCAGAAGAGGGGAATCCAATCCCAGCTTCATCTAATGCAATGACTATTGCAATAATAATTAACACTACAATTGCGAGTATTATTGTACCAATTAAGATGAATAAATAAACGCTAACAATTTTATACGCTATAAAAATCGCAGGTAATTTTTCTATTCTTTTAGTTGCTATTGCCCCAAAAAACATAGTCGTCAACGTAAAGATACATATTGCTGCCACAGAAATGGGAATTGTCAACAAGAAATTTTTAATATTGAATACAACAAGAAAGATGATTTCAGCGATTATTAGTAAGATTATAAATAGAAACACATGAGCAAGACCATATCCCTTAGCGAGGTATTTATCTTTAAGTGAGATTCCAATTAAACACACAATAATTGCACATTCTAAAGCTATAAATACGACCATATGAACTTGTTTTGCTAAAGGATTACCCAACATAACAATAGGAACCGTAATAATACCGGCGGTAAATGTAAATAAAAAATAAATAATAATCCCTAAAACACTCATACCTTTTTGAGATATTCTATTCAATGAAAAAAACATAATAATATCGACTATTACAATCAAAATATATATTACAACAAAATCTGAAAAAGGTAAGTTAGTAAGGATTAGGGTAAAAAATAGATCACCTATCAACCAAATTAGATTTCCAGCCAATAAAATTGGTAATACTTTCAATAAAAAAATTTTTCGATGGGCTGGAGAAAGAATATATTTAGATTCTTTTTTACCTTCAACATTGGATTTAGGATCCTTAAAAGATTCATTTTTGTATCTGGATGTCTCTTCAGACTTACGTTCGATTTGCAATTTTTCAGTTGGTTCATGTACGGGAGAATAATTGCAAAATGGGCATGAAATTGAATCATCTTTTAAAGTTTTTCCACATTGCTCACAATAATTAGGCATTCTATTTTCACTAAAAGTATTTTATTGAAATAATAGAGAAGTTACGAGTATTTATAATTAGTTGGATTAGTTATTTATCCCTACAATCAATTAATACCTTAAACTCAAGTTACATTCATTCGGCTTTGAAATAAAAGATAACAGATTTGTTTTTTCGTGAATTTTTCTTTAAAAAGCTTTATCACATGTATATGATATGATGGTAAGTAACGATTGCAAATTAAACAGCACGATACGGTGTAGTATTTGTCGTGCTGAAATTGTAGACAGATCACGTTTATATCAAGAAAGTAAAGATTTAAGGGTTATATGCGGTGACTGTCGTGAGAAATTTACCGATGAGGATCTTCAGGTTATACCAAATCTATTCGTCATCTATGGTGGTTATTTCGGAATGCTTAAACATGAATTGTACTCTGAAACAGATTTTGTTGGAGACTTAGTGGAAGAGTTAGACGCAATGGAGGATATTGTTGATGTTGAACAAGTTAATAGGAAGATGCTTCATAACGCATTGCTGCATGGGTTAACTCCGGAGCAAATCGTATCCAGGGGTAGACAGTGAACACCATGGTTATTTTTAAATTTTGGTTATATAATATATGGATATTTTACAATTTAATAATTCATGCTTTAAAAAATAAAGGAATACAAAGAAAAATATATCGTGGGGGGAAGGAAATTTACTAATTATTATTTAAGAAAAGAAAGAATTAAGCAATTATTAAAAAATGACTCAAGCATTACCGAAAAACAAATTAATAAAGAATTGCTGAAGTGTTATTTTGATAATGAGTTATTTCAGATTGAATTGAAGAAAACAACTAAAAATAAAAAAAAATAAGAACTTGAGATCAACTTGCTTTGGGAGGTTAAAGTTCAACCTTCAATCAATTTAGATTCAATTAGAAATACTATAAATAATTAAGATCAGAATGACGCTTATCAACACTACTAACATTTTAATTTGGTAGTAGCTAAATCGTATACGTCTCTTATATCCTCTTCTGGTCGAGTGGATACTGGAATGACATTCTTGATGAACGAACTCCACATATTTAGGATTGAATAATTTATTCCAGTTATATTTTTTATGATGCAATACAGGAGTGCTTTCAACTTCTCGCCCACAATGAAAGCAAATTAATGTGATATTCTTGATTTCGTGATAAAACAACAGTCTTTCTTTTGCAATGCTCCAGATCCTTGTAGTCTGAAGTTTTCGATAAGAACCTGGCATATAATCTTGCCCTCTCATAAAACCTCTTACAGCATAATTAGACAGTTTTATTTCACGTTTACATATTTTTACCTGATTTTTATGGTTTTTTTTTTCACTCATCTTTTTTCATATAAACTCGACAAGGATTATTGTACATTAAATTAATTTTTTTTTTTTATATATATATTTTTCTTTGCCCGTGTCATGATAACTTTTTTAGTGAATGAACCATACATAGATAATTTTAAATCGTTAAAGCTTAAATCTCAGATTATCAAAGAATTTGTTTACCAATTAGTCCTAAGTGTGATACTTGTCCTTTAAGGGAAAACTGCCCTAAAGATTTTACAATGGAAGAAGCAAGAAAGAAAAAGAAGGATAAAAAATAATTAATACTTATATAGTTTTAACTTTTTGCGATAATAGATGATATATCCACAAATAATTCCTCCTAGCAATCCAAAGATATGTGCCCATATATTAATGCCTGGCATAAGAGAAGAAATAACAAAATACCCTACATACATAAGAGTAAATGGTAGAAGGGTTCTATTTTCGGTTGCAATCATGATTAATACAACTCCTATTAAACCAAATATTGCACCGGAAGCGCCTAAACTAATGGCGTTATAAGGTAAGAGAACCAATGAGAAAAGATTCCCTATTATTCCCGAAATTAAATAAATCAATAAAAATTGGAGTTTTGAAATGTTTGGGTTTGTCTCTATCGTGGCACCAAAAAACAATAATGAGATCATATTTGAGAATAAGTGTAATTCATTGGCGTGAAGAAAAAGAGATGTAAAAATTCTCCAAATTTCATAGTTCTCTATTATTCTTCTATTAATTTGAACAAAGATCAAAAAATTCTCAAGCGGGAAATCTAAATAAGTGATGAAAAAGAAGATAATGTTGATTAAAATCAAACCCAATGTAACTTTAGCATTTTTGAGGTCGTCAGCATCTAAAAATATCATAATTTATCTCTACAATTATATTATTATTGACAAGAACAATTAAAAATTATTATAAAAAAATATAATAATTGGTTTTTATATTATCTTTTTAAGATTCTCAGTGATAAATTTGGATAGATATGAAAGATTAAAATTAAAGAAAAAACGTCTATTAGATTCTTTAATTGTAAATGATATTTTAAAAGATAAGAATTTAATAAAGGCAATTATGGAAGTACCATTAGAGAAATTCATTCCTGAGAAGTATATAAATTCTGTTCAACTTTATGAAGATAGACCAGCTCTCTTTTACTATGATGAGACGAATCCCAAGAATTATAGAACTATCTCTGCACCTCACATGATTGTAATTATGCTTCAAGGCTTATCTCTCAATAAAAATGATGATTTATTAATCTTGGGGGCTAAAAGTGGATATATTGCAGCTCTAGCACACAAACTAGCACCTAAAGGTGAAATTATAATACTTGAAGCCAATTCTGAAATAGCAAGAATTACGAAACAGAATTTAGAAAAATTAAAGCTAGATGAAAATATTAGTATTGTTATTAAAAATCCATTAATTGGAATGGCAGAATTAAGTCCTTGGCAAAAAATCCTCATAACTGGGGCTATTGACCAATCGAAAATTAATCCATTATTACATCAACTTGACAAAAATGGGGGGGTTTTATTTGCTCCCATAGGTCCTGAAATAGTTCAAACATACACTCAAATTTTAAGGCAAAATAACCAGTTTTATGGAAAAAGACAACTCCAAGTTAAATTTTCTCCCTTAATAACTCAGTTAGAAATTGATGAATTAGAATTAATAACCGATTTTGAAGAAATAGAGATTAAGGAATCCTATAGTATTAACTCAGGAAGAGTTACAATTAAATACACAGAGGTAATTCTAGATAACTTAATTCCAGAATCACAAATTGAAACAGTACCAACAAGTAAACAAAATAAAAGGTTAGTTATTTCTCTATTAGAAGGGATAATAAAAAATGTGTTGGAGTTAAAGATTGAAGGAAATATGGATAAGATCTTTTCCACTATTGATAAAATAGAGAGAGATCTTGAAATACTTAAGAGTTTTAAAAAAAAAATATTTGAAATGAAGATAAAAAGAATGCAAAACAAACTAAATCAAATACGTTCATGTAACATTTTGAGAAAGGAATTAGAAAAACAAGAGTTTAATGTAGAACATTCGATTGAGCAGAAAATCGCAATTATAAACAAAACAATTAATGAAATCAATATTTTTATAGATATCCTAAAAGAAGAAATAAAGAGAATTAAAAGGGAATAGAGAACAAAAAATTCCTTAATTATCTGTCTGATTAAAATTTCATTTCGAAATGTTGTATTAGACTGGTAATTTACTTATTTTATCTTTAACTTTTAAGGGTTTTAAAATTCTCATTCTGTTTTTTTAAAAAATATAAGCCCTGTTTATGACTCCAATGTAGAAAACGAAGAAGGCTATTATAAAGAGTAGATAATTGTATGGTGGAGAAATTAATCGATAAGGTACTTTTTCTATATAGCTCTTGTATATTTTCTCATGTTTTTTTATTAGTATGTATTTTTCTTTTAATACACAGTGCAATTCTAATAATAAAAACAAAAAGGGAAATAAGATCACTCCATACAAAGAATCAAAAATAAAGCTGAGTCCCAAATAAATTACGAACCAAGAAAATATTGTTGGATGCCTAACAATCACGTACACGCCCTTAGTCTTTAATTTTTCTTGAGTGCCTTCTGATTTCATTTGTTTAAGCATTTTTCTAACCAGAAAAAGAATTCTCAATCCTAATATTAAAAATATGAGCCCGAGCATAAAAAACCACATCCAGAACAGTCGAAAATAACTAACATTTTGTTTATAAATTGGTGCGAAAAAGCTCGAGCTTATAATCGGAATAAGAATTATACTTATAATGCAAATTACGGAGCAAATTTTTATTAAAAAGGTAATAGAGCTTTTATTCACCCCTAAAAATCTGATTGTGATAAACCAGAAAAAGAAAAAACATAACAAAGATATAATTACTAAAATTATAACGATTGCTATCATTTATACTAAATAAAATTATCACTTATTTTACTATTTTTCTCTCATACTAATTTTGATTTTTGAAACTGAAGTCAAGATCAAGTTATATAACTACTAAACCAGAAAAATCTAAAATTAGGAGATTTTTGATGTATGCCTTTAAAATTCGATATTTACATGAGCAAATACAACCTATTAAGTTCTTAATAATCTAAACACCCAAACTTTTTATTTTTTAAGAAGCTATTACTTTTTAAGGTATCTTAATACTGTTTTAGTACTCTAAAAAATGCCCGAATTAATCTCTCTTAGATGTTTTTATTATAGAGAAGGAAAAAATCCACATATGCTTAGATCTCTAGTTGCTCCGCCTTATGATGTTATCTCGGAAGTAGAAAAGAGGGAGTTGAAAGCGAAAAATCCTAACAATATATGTCATGTTATTCTTCCTGAAACTTATGAAGGTGCTAATAAAAAATTAGAAGATATGATTAATAAAAACATTCTAATCGCTGATGAAACGAGAAGCATCTGCATATATGGAATTGACTACATTAAACCAGATACTGGAGTAAAAATCACTAGATACGGATTTGTGGGGCTCTTAAAATTAGCAGAAATATTCCCTGCAGCTGATGGAATAGTTCCTCATGAGATGACATTCAAAAAATTCACAGAAGACAGATTAAATATCATTAAAAATACGGATGCGAACTTTTCTCCTATATTTACAATATATGATGGAAATGGGGCAGCAATAAAAATTTTTAAGAAATATGTAAATAAAGTACCAAATCTTAAAACTCTTGATAGAGATGGTTTCACCCATAAAATTTGGATGGTAAAAGATGAAAAAGATATTCGTGGTTTTCAAAATATCATCAAAAAACATCCGGTAATAATAGCAGATGGTCATCATCGATATATTACATGTCTACGCCATAGTCGTAACGGGGGATGTAAATATATAATGACTTTATTCATTGATTTTAATGAACCTGGTTTGATTATTTATACTAGCCATCGTCAAATTCATAAACTTGACTTTAAGACTATAAACGAGCTGAAAGACAATGTTAAAGAATATTTTGATATTTCTGAAGACTTCAATAATTTTCAAGAATTAAAGAAAGAAATGGAAAAATGTAAAAGAACCCGTGTTTTTGGGTGCTATTATCAAAATAAATTCTTGTTGTTAAAACTTAAAAAAAAAATAATCCCTATAGAATTAATCCCTGGAAATCACTCAAATGAATGGAAGAATTTATCTTTACCAATTCTGCATAATATTCTATTAGGAAAATGTCTAAATGTTAAAAATAAAGATATTTCCTATATAAGGGATATCGATAAAGGTTTAAAAAATGTAGATGAAGGAAAAAATGTTATGTTACTGATGGTTAATCCAACGACCTTAGAGGAAATACATAGTATTACCAAATCAGGTGAGATTATGCCTCAAAAATCCACCTATTTCTTTCCTAAACCTCTTTCAGGTTTGATAATACATCGTCATAATGGGGAAATTGAATAGTAATCTTAAATTCAGTATGTATCTATAAAATTTGGGTCATTATTTATCAATTTTTACCTTTTCACTGAATGACAATTAGATAAAAAGGTTTAAATTATCCTATAATTAATAAAAATGGAAAAAAAGAAAAAAAATTTTTTAAGTTTGAAAAATTTATACGAATTTACTTTTAAAACCCCTTAATTTAGTCATAACTTCATCTCTTAAGGAACCAACTATTATTTTATCCCCAAGAGCTTTCATTTCTTTAGCAAAAGCTAAAATTTGATGAAGTACAGGCCCCGGAGGAATTACGTCTCTATTACTTTCTAAAATATTACCTAATTTATCTCCTGTAATTGCCTTATCCACTTGTTTGTAGATATCAATAAATGTGTCATGTATTTGGCTTAATTGTGATTGTGCTACATGTGCGTCAGGTGTTTTTGTTCCAGCTGGTGGAACTGTTGAGCTACTTTCTGAGCCTAAAGACTCTCTACCCAAAACTATAACTTTGGGTTCTGCTCTCGGATAATCACCAGAACCCGAGCAAGTGTAATTGATGCTTAGTGACGAACCTCCTTTAATTTCGACAACTTTTACTTGTAATTCAGATTCCCCGGATTCTTGAACTATTTCATGTGTCGTTCCTTCAGGTGGAATAAATTCTGTTAAACTAAAACCTGCGGGGATAAGATCTTTAATTAGTAAGTTTTCTAGTTCTACATCCCCTTTATTCTGAACTCTAACAGAAATGCTAAATTCACCTTCGTTTAGCCCAGGTTTGATGCTTTTAAGAGTTTTTAACTTTCTTTTCACATATCTAACTTTTAATTCAGGTTCTGAATCTGGAAATTTAATAAAAGACTTTCCTTCTACAGGACAGTTAATCTCTAATCTTACAGGAGTCATGTATGTTGTTTCAGAGGGAGGTCGTGGATTTCTAGCTAAAAGTGGGTATGAAACTACCATATTCTTAGTAGTAAGAAATTCTTTGGAAAGGTTAAATAATTCAATGTATATTTGATGTTTTTTTGTAAAATCTTTATCACTAGGATCCACAAGGATTCTTTGAATAAATTCCTCTCTTGAGCTAATATCTATACCATCTAATTCAATTTTGATCTCTTTCACTAAAGGCGGAATAAAATCTGGTGGAATCTCGTCAGATATAAAAAATTTCTCTATTGGGGAAGAACCATCATTCACAACAATGTTCACAATTGAAATCTCAGTATTAGCATAAGCAGCGACTTCAGGGGGAGTAATAGTTTTTTCAATTGTTGCACTTATGACTGTATAGATAGTAGATTCCTTTAAAATATCTCCAATTACACGTGGAATTACAACATACAGTGGTGTGAACACGATTTCAGAACCCAATTCTGGAACGTCTTTACTCTCAACTTTGAAATCGAAATCCCATGAACTATCGGGCTCTAAAATTGCATTAGGTGTTTGTGAAACAACGCTTTCTACTCCGGTAGTAATTGTTTGTGATACTTTGACATCTTCAACTCTCACCTGAAATTCAGATTCATTGATAAATTCGACATTACATTCCCATACTCCTGGTTGAGAACCTTCACCTCTATCAATCCCACTCATGGAATCTGTAAGACCTCGAACCTCAGGATTTATCATGGAAAGTTTATAATCATTCACTAGATAAGTAACATTCAATTCACCAAGAGCCTGTTCATTCCTTTCTTTCATATTAACAGTAAGATAAACATCAAGTTCAGCTTTATGTTTCCCACCCAATGAAGAAATTTCCCAATATAAAAATTTCTTACCGTCTTCCTCTTTAAGGCTTGATTCTCCGAGATTTGGGTTTCTTATTTCAATTTCTTGAAAGAAAGTAGGTATATCCCTTTTTACTTTTATATTTATTATGGGAATTTCAAGTGGATTTTCAATTTTTAGTTTTAAGAGACATTTATTATCATTTTTAAAAAGAAAAGTGTTATTCACTTTATTAGGATCGGAATTATCTGTGTCGAAAACTTCGATAACATTCAAACTTGGTGCTTTAAGGTCAGTTAACTCATAATCTTTTGCAAATTCTTGGTCAGGATTTATTGTACCTGCATTTAATACTTTTTCTTCAAAAGATGTGTTTACAATTTCTTTAAGATCGCAGTTTAAGTTCCAAAGTCGACTTTTTTGAGACGGGTTTTTTATTAGTAGAGTCCCATTTCCTGTGATTTCTTTTAGATTTGATGAACCATCCAATATTATTTTTTCTTTATCAGTTATGTCTGCAATTATTAAATTATTTTGAGGCATCTCCAATCATCTTTTCGTACTTTTAGTTTTTTTATTTATAAGTTGATGAAAAAAATTTTTGGATACAAATTTTTTGTATACAAATTATGTATACATAATAAAATAAAATAAATATAAACTTGTAGTATTACCAAAAATCAAATACAAACTTGTTTACCTTATTTAAAAAGATCTTCATCAAAAAATAATGGTCCAAAATAAATTTTGGGAAATTGTTAAAAGATTTAATTTTTTAATGAATACTGCAATCGAGGGGCCTAACTGTATAGAAAAGTGCCATGGAGATTGTTGTTCTATTATGATTGATGTACCAAAAATTTTAGCTAAGGAATATATCAATAGAGGGTATGCACGCCCAAGTGATTTTATCAGAAGCGATGTTTTCAGCTTTAAATTGAGATTTGATGATAAAAAAGCAAAATGTTTTTTATACGATAAGAATATTAACGGTTGTCTCGTTCATGATTCAGGAATCAAACCTCCGCAATGTTGGATTTATCCTACCAATTTTTCTAGTCAAAGGAATAAAAAGATTAACTGTAAAAGAGCTAACGGATGGAAAATAACTGATCCGGCAAAATCTAAGGAAGCGGGAGCTTTATTAAAATATTACATTTTTCTTTGCCAACTAGAAGCTAAAAAAGAAAGAAAAAATATTAGAAAGAGGATTTCCAATAGCCTAATTGAAAATCGACTAAAAAAGCTTTTGCAAAGTTCTGCACCTAGCCAGATTTCTGGTTTTAAGGATACATGGGATCAGATAACAACCTTATCAGCAGAAGGATTTTCATTACAGGTGAAAAAATTTTGTTCAGTTGAGAAGAACTGTTCTTTTTTAAGTTGTAAATCTATTTGTGATGAAGTGTCTAACGATCTTATTAATTATTTACGGAATAAACTGCCGGAATTTGTTAAAGAAAAAGGATCTGATATAAACGGGGTTTATCCATTTATTGTATTATTTAGCATTGCTAAATAAAGATATTAGGTTTATGCCTAAACGGTCATTTTTTGTCGTAAGCTAATCAAGCCTTGATGTGAGATTTCATAACAAATTTTTATCGTATTTTCTACATAATACTTCTTTTTAAGTAATATTTAGATAACTATTGATATAATAATATTCTAATTTTTCAAATTGAATAGTTAAAAACTAATAAAAGTGTGTGCATATGTCATTTGTAGAAAAAAATTTGACCGATTTAGCCAAGTATGTCTTTTCTGAAAAGTACCAATTTATAGAAGGTCCACACAAGTTCAAGGGTAATTCTGGAAAATCTTGGACGTTTGATGCGATAGTAAAAACTAAATCAAACACCTTTGGATTATTTATAAGAGACTGGAAAAGGGAAATTTCAATAACGCAATTAAGACAATTACATAAAGCATGTATTGATACAAATATTCAAGGTGGAATAATGGTATGTAATATTACGACGGATTTTTCCAGAGAATATAGCACGCAATTTGGAATTCAGTTACTTTCCAGAGGGCATCTAATATCTACTCTAAAAAGAAGACAATTTCAGAATGATTTTTAGATTTAATTAATAAAAATAATTCTTATAAATTTCGGAAGAGCTACAAACGTTTTTCTTATTCGTAGAGTGATTATATATGTGCAGAAAAAATATAAATAACCAAGGGAAATATAATATATTACCGTAATAAGAAATTCAAAGATTATTTTGATATCTGTTTATCAGTTTAACAAAGATTTGGGTGAATTTGAAGAATTCGAGATCCTTGAGAACGTCCCGTTATTTGAATTGTTAGATTCTGAAAAGATCTTGCTCTTTGTTGATTCTCATGAAGGAAAAATTTGGGTTTGGCAAGGAAAGAATACAACTACTAGGATGAAGTTTGTTTCTGCTCAAGTCGCACCACATATTAGAGAGAAGCATGATTTAATGTTCACAATTAATTCTGTTGATGAAAATGACGAAACTATTGCTTTTAAATTGTTAGTAGGCCTTGTATAAATATAAAAGGGTTGGTTTTGATTAGGAAAAAAAAAATCTGAGTTTTTATACAAATTACAGATTAATAATTAACCTCACTTAACTCATTTTTTAATTATGAGCATTTATTATAGATTGATAGATTAAAAAGAACATAATTTTTATTCCAAATAGGAATTTCTTTAGTAATTATATTATAAAAATGCCTTCTAAAAATAATAAGATGAATGACGAATTTGTATTTGAATTTATTGAGGAGGATTATGCTGAATCTCTAAAAGAAAAAACACCTGAAGTACCTGGAGATTATAAAGAAATAAAATTTGAGGAGAATTTAAATGATGAACAACTTTCAATCATTAACAATATTAATGGTCCAATGTTGGTAATTGCAGGTGCGGGAAGTGGTAAAACAAGAACAATTACTTATTCTGTTGCGAAACTTTTATTGTTAGGAGTAAAACCAAGCCAAATAATGTTAGTTACGTTTACAAACAAAGCCGCAAGTGAAATGATCAAAAGGGTTGAAATTCTATTAGGTAAGCGCCCAAAAGGAATATGGGGGGGGACTTTTCACTCAATAGCGAATCGTTTTATAAGAAGATATGCAAAAACGCTAGGTTTAAAAGCAAACTTTACTATTATGGATGAAACTGATGCAAGAGCTTTAATGAAACTTTCAATTGATAAAGCAAATATAAAAGAAATTAAAGAACGCTTTCCTAATTCTAAAATGACCAAATCGATCTTATCATATTCAATTAACTGTGATAAATCAACTCGAGATGTAATTCTATGGAAATATAGTCAATTCGATAAAGAAGATATCATCAAAAAATTAGAGGAAGTCTTCAGAATTTATAAATCTAAAAAAGCTCAAGACAATCTCGTTGATTTTGACGATTTATTAGTGTATTGGAGCAAATTATTAGATGAGAGATCGGTGGCTCAATTAATCGCAAAGAATATTAAATATGTGCTTGTTGATGAATATCAAGATACAAATTATATACAAGATGAAATCATCAATAAAATAGTTAAACAAAATCCAGAGCATAATGTAATAGCGGTAGGGGATGATGCTCAGAGTATTTATGCATTCCGTGGCGCTAATTTCCAAAATATCTTGAAATTTGGAAAAAAATATAAAAAATGTAAAACGTATAAAATAACGTACAATTACAGGAGTGTTCCCCAGGTGTTAGAATTAGCAAATAATTCCATTAAGTTTAATGTGAATCAATTTAAAAAAGCTATGCGAGCAACTCGTCAAGAAGGAGTTCTCCCTTTTCAAGTAAATGTTGGAGATGATAAAGAACAGGCACAATTCATAGCAAATCAGATTTTAAAATTACGGAATGATGGATTTAACTTAAAAGATATGGCGATTCTTGTCCGAGCAGGTTTCCATTCCCTAAAAATTGAACTTGAGCTTCAAGCTAAAAATATCCCATATGAGGTACGAGCAGGGGTGGCATTTTTTGAAAAAGCTCATATTAAAGATGTGTTAGCTCATTTAAGAATAATAGAAAATCCCTATGATGAGATTTCATGGTCTCGAATATTTCTAATGATTCAGGGTATCGGGGCATCATCAGGGACTAAAATTTTCGAAGCAATTTCCAAAACAGAAAATCCCGTAGAAAATTTGATTAATAAAACGTTTTTTGATGAGAAATTAAAAGGTTCTCGAATACCAAAAAAAGGGATAAAAAATACTATATCTCATGCTAAGAAATTAGTAGAATTTACCCCAAATACTCTACCCTCTGAAACTATCAAGAAAATAGAAGTAATTCTAAGAGATTATTTTAAATCAAATTATGACAATTGGGAAGATCGATTAGACGATATAAAACAACTGAGTATCTATGCAAATAATTATCCAACTATTATGAAATTCCTTGAAAATTTGAGTCTAAATTCATCTAACATCCAGTCTAAAACTGTTTTAGTTGGTAATCAAAAAGAAGAAGAAAAACCCTTAGTTTTATCCACCATTCACCGAGCTAAAGGACTTGAATGGAGGGTTGTATTCATACCTATGTTATGTGAAGATTCATTTCCTTCCTCAAGAGTTAAAGGAGATCCTGAGGGTTTTGAGGAAGAACGTCGTGTATTTTATGTAGC
>SDBU01006248.1_pt1 | contig 14076 bp, 11 predicted proteins | sample 2277071 | NCBI WGS metagenome assembly SDBU01 (sample SAMN10397929, study PRJNA504765) | marine sediment metagenome | isolation source: marine sediment core GS08_GC12, 126 cmbsf | place: Arctic Ocean: Gakkel Ridge, Loki's castle | collected 2008
AACTTGAGTTAATTTTATAATTCGTAATAAGTATCTAATTATAAAAAAACCTTAATTAAAAGAGAACCTATAAAATCAAGTGAATGAAGCTGAACTCCCAAATGACTTTTTAAAAAATCAATTAGTTCAGGTCGGTCAGTATGTTCTGAAATTTTAAGGCTTGGCATTGATAGTAAAAGAATTAATTTTTATAAATAAAAATTTTATTGATTTAATAGTTAGGAGAAAAAAGTTGTAAATATAGATCATCACTATCTTTAAGCTCCTTAATCTCTAAGTATCCACCTGAAATTAGATCATCATTTTCTAATAATTTCTCCAACACATCTCGTAAATTGTCTGAATTTGTTGATTTTGAATGTTTATATATATGGATATCACCATCGGGATAACCATAATCAATGATTATTGTTTTCTTGTTCCTTATCCAATAGTAGAGTTTTTTTCCTTCCACATTTTTTCTATTAACATTTACATTTGGAAAACGCATATACCACCACATCCTTTAACATCTAATTGGTCAAAAATCTAATTACAATATAAATTTTTTTTATTTATTTGATATTTAAATGAGGAAATCTTACTTTTATAGGTTTATGAATACCTTGGCATGTAATTACTCCAATACCAACTGGTAAATTAGCAATTTCTTTAATATTATGCTTCTCTAAAATTTCACTTAATAAAATTGTCTCTCCAGCTATTCTAAAAAATAATTTAGTATTACATGTTGAAATTATTTCTTTTTTAAGATCTTTTGGACTCTGGGTAGCAAAGATAACACCATAATGCCTTTTTCTTCCTCTGTGTGTAATCTCTCCTACTTTCGAAACAATTCTATCGATATAATCCTTTTCAGCAGAAATACTTGATATTCGGGGAAAAATTCTATGTGCTTCATCTATCACTAAAGCCAAACTATTTTTAAAATTATTTTCTGATTTCATTTTTGCTCGATAGAACACTAGCATAAAATATAATGCGACGATTCTCTGCTCTTGATCGGTAAGTTCAAAAACATCAATAACGTTAATGGTTCCAGGTTTAACCAAATCTTTTATGGAAATTTTCTTACAACCAATTCTATCGAATAATTCAAAATTCTTGGCGTCACACGCCCTCAAGACAGCTTGCATGGTTGATGAATGAAGATACTGCGCTTTTCCTGTTCTTATATGATTTCTAATTCCTTGTATAAAATTATTTTTTGAAAAATTTTTAGCACTTAATAGCTCTTCTTTAACATTTGTAGCTATACTGATATAAGCCTCTGATGTCTTGGTTGTTAAGTTTGGGATAAAATAAATATATTCTTCTGGTTCAATTAAAGATAAATCTAATGTATAATCCTGAATTCCTATTTTATATTTATTGATTTGAATTTTATCTGAAATTCTATAATTTTTAAAGAAACCTTCATTTGAAATCTTAAATTTCTCACTATCAAAGTTTTGGTATTCTGATTCAATATCTAATATCACTATTGAAGGTCTCTCCTCTTGTTTTATATTTAAATCCCCTGCGAATTTCGATGCCATTCCATAAATTAGTGTAGTTTTTCCAGTTCCCTGAGTTCCAAGAATGCAAACACTTTCTTCTAGTTTTTGGTAGGGTAATTTATATTTAATTAAACGATTTCCGTAACCTTCAATTTCACCTATTTCAAATCCCTCTCTAGGAACTTGTAATAATTCTATAATTTCATCATCAGTACAAAATCTAATGGTTGCCTTATCAAAAATGTGAGGACGTACTTTACCAAGATATCCATCCACTTCTGAAATCTCATATAATGGCTCTATCTCAACTTCTATTATATTTTCGCTCATTGAATTCTTGATGAGTGATATTGTGTCGAGATAAGGTTTAATGTTTATTATTTTAGAAATTATTCTAATATGATCTCGAATTTCCTCTGACCTATTTGCGATTTCAACTACAACATAAATCCCTGGAACTATATTTAGTTTTTGATTATCTTCTATATATCCCTTTATTTTACTAAACTGACGGATTGAGAGGTTTGGCTTCTTTGACCTTCTTGCTACACACCATCCAATATTAAAACCATCTTCTACTGAGCTAGGGTAATTTTTCTCTTTTTCTGATTCTTTATAGATTTGTTGTTCAAATTTTATTTTTTTATTAATATTTTCGCTATTTTCACCAATATCTTTTCTATTGTTGCTTGATGACATAACCAAATCTAAATTAGGCAGATTTAAAATATTGGAAATTTCTAAGGCGATATGTGACCTTAAGTCCTTATCAAATAGTATTTCTTGTGTTTGTAGGTTGTAATCAATGAGTATAATTTTCTCGCATTTCTTTGATAATTTGACCTCAGTCAAATAAGCATATATAGATAATTGGAAAAGAGATGGATTTTTATCAATATCTCTTACTAAGTCGAAATTTGGTTTCAAATCTTTTATTATCAATTTATCTTCAGGCGTAATTATTAATTGATCAATTCTTCCTGTAATCACTATACCATTTGAGTTCACTACAACATCTTCTTCAAAATGAGGTATCCCGCCAAAATGATGGAATATAAAATCGTTTATAGTGAATTTTGAATCAAATGCGATATTTTTAATAGTCTTTCTAATATTCTGAATTAATTTATGCAGAAATTTACTAATTTCCTGTAAGTATCTTGAATGGGGGAAGCTCTTCATTATTTTTTCTCGAGTTTTCATAAGTTGAGTTTCTAAATCTCTAGTTTTAATTTCCTTTTTATTTAGGCTGCATAAATGACTATACAGCTCCTTTTCATAATTTTCCCATGCTGAATGAAGTACGACTCCAATATCTCTCTTTCTTCTAGAGATTCTTAAATTAGATTTAGAAAATTTCTGCCTTTTTAGCCAGTTGGGTGTAATATACTTTTTATCTGACATTTTCAATTCACTTTAATTCATATTGATTTAGTTCTCAAATGGGTCATAAATCCTGAAATTCTTATTAGAGTAATCCGAATTAAATAGATCATCAAGTCATCTACTTGAATTATTATCAGAATCATTGATTTTCTTTAAACTTATATCAGAAATATTCTGAACTGAGAAAATCTCAATTGAATTAATTAAACTTGGATCTAACTCAAAAATTAAGCACTTCATTATAATTTGTCGTTCTAATATAGTATTTTCATGTAATATCTTCTTTGCTATAAGATCTATTTGATTATAATTTAATTTTAACTCATAATTTAATTTCAGGATTGCATTTTTAATTTTTTTATACCTAATAGCACAATTTCTTTTAAATTTTTTATAAAAATCTGGGCATATCAAATTTTAAACACCAAATATTCTTTATAAGTTAATTTTTATGAAAGATTAATTATAATAATATATTAATAAAATTAACTATATAAATATTTTGATAGCTTAAAAAAGTTTTTAAGCAAATAAGTCTATTTTAATAATATACACTTATAGTGGTGAATTGAATATGGAAGGTCTGTCAGCTCAAAACAAAATATTATCAATATTAAAAAAAGCATTTCTACCTCTCAGTGAAAAAGAAATCGCAAGTATAGGAGATATTAATCGAAATACCACGAGATCAACTCTATCTGAATTATCTAAAATAGGAGAAATCCAAGCTTGGCAAATGAGTTATGGTTCAAAAAATTTATATATGTATAAAAAGGACGAGGATGAGACGGAGATTAAGATTTTAGTAGTAGGAGAATGGATTATTCAGAATTTGGATGTAGAATCCAATGAAAACGGAGCTAAGATTGATTTAATAAGAAATTGTAATTTATTCAGAGGTGTAGGTCAAATTAATTATTATGATCTTCGAAAAATTTGTGGAATTCATCAGTTTCATACGGAAGAAAAGGATAAATTGAGAAAGATAGGAGTTCAAAGAGCAAAAAAAGCTCAGTGGGTACAAACTCTAAAGTTTTCTTTACAAAAACCAGATGCTCAGATGTGGACTTCAACTGTAGTATATTTTGACTTAGATGATATTGAGTATTTAAAATTACAAGACTATGAAAATCAAGAAATTGGAGTTATTATTGCTAAATTTAATGGTCATCTTTTCGATGACGAAAAACCAGGCTGGATTTTAGATGGTCAACAAAGAATGTGGGCATTAGAGGATATAGCAATTAATAGTGATAATCCTGATTCTTTCGAGTTAAGAGGTCCAATAACTATTGGAATAGGAGAATTTAATGACCATAATAAGTATGGAAGATTGGATTTTATTAGAAAGACATTTGCGGAAGCAAATGCAACAAAAAATGTGCTTGAGAGTTTTCGTATTGAATTAATTTCTACATTAAAGGTATCTAGTCAAAAAACAATGACAGAAGAAGATCAGATGAAGGGATTAATTGCAAAAATTATTGATTTATTGGATACTGATGAAGATAGTCCTTTTAAAGATTTGGTTGATAGAAAAAAAAAGGGGTATCCTAAAAAAAGACAGGAAATGCTAACTTTCGGAACAATGAAAGCTTTAATAATAGATCTATTGGATTATGATGGTTTTAAGGAGTGTTTACCTATAAAGATAGAATATGAAGTAGATACTCGTTTTCAATTTAATATAAATCTTATTAAAGACTATTTTAATGCAATTAGATTCACATTTTCTTCTGAATGGGAAAAACCATTTACTGAAACAAGAATTCGAGATAGGTTAGTATTAACTTCATTTGCTAATTTGATTAAAACAACAATCCATGTTACGGTAGCAAGAGCTGGGGATAGAACCAAGAGGTTTAAGGATATTGTAGAAGAATTGTTAAGGCTATCTGAGGATGAAGAAATCAGTTTTGATGTAGGAAGTTCAATATTGTCTGGATTACAAGATAATAAAACGGATATTAAAATATTAACAAATTTACTAATACATATTTATACAGATAATTCAGAAATTAATCCAGATATTTCTGTTATAGAGGAAATTACTGAAAATTGGGTCGAATGGAATTCCCAATTAAACAGCTAACAATAATAAGAATTGGATAATAAAAATGTTAGAATTTAGACCGAAACACATTGTAGTAGTCGTTGAATTCGATTACCACTCCAAAAAAACCAAAGGTGTTCCAAATGATATTAGAAGATCATTTATGGGTTTAGATTGGGCAAAACCGAATATTCCTAATAAGTTAAAAGATCTTTTAAAAACTGATGATGATATAATATACCCCGTTCATTTTGCTCTCATTAAAAAACCAATTAAAATGGATTTACCCGACACTAAAAAAGGGTATTCTATGAGGAATACTGCAGTTGGTGCAATGGTCCTTTATGATTATTTAGGACTTTTTCAAGAATTAGGTAGATTTGTTGATATTCTTGATAAATTCATTAAGGATCTAATTACCAATGAGAAAAATAAGCATTTTTCAGCTTGTAAAGATTATAAAATAATAATTGGAAAGGATTGGAAGGATGTCAAATAATAAAGAATTTATAAATGAATTAATTGAAAAAATTGAATCCTCCATTAAAGAGGAATTAAATGAGGGGGCTTTCATTAATGATTTTAGAAAAAAAATTGAAGAATACATTGTAGAGTTAATAAAATGAAAGCTAAATTAATATTAGAAAATATTGGGCAAAAAGAAGGAAAAGAAACACTTATCTTTAATAGTGGAAAATTGACACTAATTAAAGGAAAAGGTGCTACTGGTAAAAGCAGAATAATTAAATCTTGTGCCTTAGTCCTCTCATATCCAATATTATCAAAAACATTGATTGATGAAGCGATAAAATTTGGAATAATGAAAGATGTAAAAACAGAATTTTCACCCTTAGTTAATTCAAATAATGAAAGTGCCGCTATTGAACTTAATTATGATGAAATATCAAAGAGAGTGGATTTATCAATCGATGGTGAAATTGCAATAGATAATCCTGGAAATGAAGAATTCCTATATTCAAGTGTAGTCATGCGAACCTCAAGAATTCAAGAGAGTATTTCTAAGGGTCATTCTGATTTCTCTTGGATAGTAAATGATTTATCTCTTGCGAAGGACTATGAAACCATATTTAAAATAGTAATTTCGTATATTGAACAAATAGAAAAAAAGAAATTGGAAATCGAAGAGATTAAAACTGAGAAAAAGGAGACTTCAATAGAATTAGAGGCATTTGATAAAAATAGGAGACAATTATTAAGAGAAATCGAAAATTTAGAACAAGAAATCAATAAAGTAACATTAAATCCTCAATTAAAAGAAAAACGAATGGAAATTAAAAAAGATATTAAAAACTTTCAAGCAGACTTAGATGAAAATGAAAAAGATAAAATGAAAAAGGAAAAAGAAATCAGGGATATAGAAAATAACATTAACAAGAATACAGATAGGGTAGAAAAGAATCGTTTAAAGATCGTTTCCTTAACAAAAAAGAAAGAAAGGTTAGAAGAAATCACTATTGAAAAAATTCAAAGTGAGATTATTGAAATAAAGGATATTATTGCTCAATATAGAGAAGAATTAGGTGCTCTCAATAATAATCCCATTTTGAAGTTAAAGGATTTGGAAATAACTGATGAAATTATTTGTCCTTTCTGCCATACAGGAAAATTAATTCCTGAGAAAGTACAAAATGAAGCAGAAGAAATTAAAAAGAAAATTAATGAGGTTAAATCTAAAATCAAAAAAGAAAATGCGGAAATAAATAATAAGAAAAAAGAAATAAATACAAAAGATAAAATTCCTGAGATTGTAAAAGAGATTCAGGAATTAGAGGATGAGTCATTTCTACTAATGAAGAGTTCTAAAAATTTCAAGGATAAAATAGAAGCAAATTCAATGAAAATAAAAACAAGCATAAACGCAATAGAATCACACAAGAAAAAACTTAAAAAATTAAAAGATGGTTTAGCCGCAGTCGAAGAAGACATTAAAAAGGACGATGAATTTCAGCCATTATTTAAGAAGAAAAGCGAACTCGATAAAAAACTAGGTTCTATTGAAAGACAGATTAAAAATTCAGAAGATAAAATGGAAGCAAGTAATTTCATCAAAATATTTAATGTTGAAGTTAAAATTAAGAATACTTCAAATGTTATTTCAAATCTAAATGATGTTTTCACAAAAATAAAAAATCACTTGGATTCACAAATTGATGAGCAGAAAGGAGGTGCAGCGAAAAAATTCAATGCAAACATAAAAAATTTGATAAAAGAATTAAACTTCACTGAATTCAAGCAAGTTTCTATAGAATTAGAAAACTATGATTTGAAGGTTATCCGTAGCGATAACTCCATTCAATCAATAAACTCTTTAAGTGGCAGTGAAAGAGGAATCATAGCGTCACTCTTACAAATATGTGCTAAAGAAACATATCTACCAGAAGTGCCATTTCTTATTGGTGATGATATACTGATGGATATTGATCCCGTTCGTCGTGAAGTGTTTTTTGATTATTTAAAAAGTTTAGCTTATAAGAATGATTGGTTTATTATACTAACGCAAGTCACTGATGGAGATTTGACTATTACAGAAATCTAGATTTATTATTCATATTTTAATTTTAATTAAATCGTCAGGTGAAAATCAAGATGGAATTCAGCCTAATAGATTTTTTAAGGGAATTAATAACAAGACGAAGTGAAAAACAAGTAGTATTAATTCAAGATATGAATTATTGCCTAGAGGAATACCTTAGCTTAGAAATAAAAAAGCTCACAATAGAAAACCATACAAAACCTTACCTTATTTACGATAAAAACAAGGTATTGGATTATATTGAATTGGTTAAAACAAATGATTTTGAAAAAAATAATATTATCATTTTTGTAAGGAAAGGAAGAACCTGTCTAAATAAAATTACGAGAGAATTTCAAAAATTAAGGAAAGATTTAATTAAAATAACTCCGAGAAACATCTTTTCTTATTTTTACAAAAAACTCAAGGGTGAAACATTTGATTTTACCTCTTGGAAGGGAGAAATATTTTCTTTAAATAAATTTCTTGCTAGTGGTTGTGAATTCATTATAGAAAATATTGATTTCTATGAAAGGGTAAAAGATGACCAATATTCTTTAAATAAATTCATAATATCATGTTTATTTGGAGAAATTAATGTAATTCTATTTTCTGAAAATTTTCTTTTATATTTATTCGAAAAGATGATTCTTTTTGATAGTATCTTTTATAAAATTTTTACCGACGATGATCTAAAACCATTAAAGATATTAATTACTTCAGTTTTAAGAAAAGAATTAGATTCAAAAGATTGTTATGATTACTTAATAAACTTAATTTCTAAAGAAAAACTGAAAAATTTTTACAATCTTTTAATTTCTCTTGAAATCTTATCTCAAACTGATATTTCTTTAGTCTCAACTGTAGATTTAAAAAAAATTAATGAAAAGAGTGACACATTTTTAGAAACTTTTAATTTAGACTTGATTACTGACCAAATTTTAACTAAATTAATTGAAATTTCTCAAAATTTCTTTGAATATGAATTAAAAACCGAAAATTTTTTTAAAACAGAATTTTTTATTGTTCCTTTTAAGAAATCAATAACAATTCAACAGATTGAATATAATTTTGACTTCTTCCAATTATATTTTGACTCATTTTTGACAACCCATAACCATAGTAAATTATTATCATCAAAAAGACTCTTATATTCTACTCTGCCTGCCTTAGGGAAAATGATGTATAAGAAAATGTTTCGTATTTCATCCAAATTTGGGATTATTGAAGATTTCAAAGAATTAAAAGGAGAATTACTTGCTAAGATAAATTGTTATTTAGAATCGCAGAAAGAGAATGTATACTATAAAATAAATTTGAAGGAATTCAAAGAGCACCTTCAATATTTAAAAAATATCATTGAGTTCTATCAAAAATATCAAACGATAAAAAAATTCATCAAAATAAAAAACCCAAATTCTTATGATTTTAATAATTGGAAGGACATTTATCAATATTCATTAATACCACTTGATGATTTATATTTAAGAATAGCGGAGTCAAAACGACTTTTTTGGAAAATAAATGAATATGACCAAATGGTACTTCTTTTGAAAAAGAAGTTAGAAGATCTCATTTCAGTTTTAGTGTTGGATTTTATGGATTTTCTTTACGCCAATTACCCAAAATGGGTTTCAAACGCTACACCCGAACCGATTTCCGTAGTAGATGTCTTTAAACAATTTTTTAAACCAGGGGAGACTCCTGAAACTCAAGGAGATTATCATCTGTTTTTAATTATCGATTGTTGTTCATTAAATACTTGGCAAATGATAAAATCAAAAATTTTAGAAGATTTTGAGATGCTTGGTGTAAGCTCTATTATTGGCACTTCAATTCTTCCAACATCAACTAGATGGGCTCGTCGATCTTTAGCCTCTGGAGATTATCCAATTAAACATAAGGGTGTTTGGTATGAAGCAGATGATTTTTTTAAATTAATCTCAAAATTTCCAATCTGTAATCTCACATCACAACCAAATCCAAATAGTTATTATATTTCTCATTGTGAATTATTAAATCAAAATGATAAAGCTATTGGGAAGTTAAATAATCCAATTAATTTTCAGTATTGCGTTTTTAATATCTCCGATGAGGCTTCACATAGTTTTGATTTAAATACAGTTCAAAAAATTGTGGAACTAACCTACTCAACAAAAATTAAACCCCTACTTCAAGAATTATTGTCAAAGAAACACAACCCAATTATTTATTTTGGGACTGATCATGGAATTTCAAAGATTTTAGATTATTTTGACTGGACGGGTACTAATTTCCAATCTTATAAGACTTCTCCATATATTAAGAAGGAAAATGCACATCCAAGATTTTTTATTTCAGAGACGAAATTAAATCCCTCTAAAAAGGAAATTCTTAAAATCGAATCGAATCAAAAGGATTTTGGTCTAAGGGATAAAAATGGAGATGGAAATAACCAGTATTATTATTTCGCAACTATGTATGAAAGTTTAAAGAAAGAAAGTGGAAGTAAAAATGTATATTTTGCTCATGGGGGGGCGTCTTTCTTTGAATTACTAATACCATTTGCCATCATTTCAAAAGCATTAAAAAAGAAATTACCTCAAGAGCTCCCTTCTCTAAAAAAGAACATAGAAGGTTCAAATGTATTCATCGAAGTAAAGAATCCCTATAATTTACCAATCAAGAAAATTAATATCCATCTAAAATTTGATGAGTACTATTTCAAATACTACATCAATGAAATAGATGCTAATGATTCATATACCCTTGAAAGGGACTTGATTGATAATGAGAGTGAAAATTATACATATCAAATCGAATTTTATTTCTTCGAAAGATTTTACTCGACTAATATAGTTTCGATCAAAAATTAGTAAATACCAGCAACTGATTTAAAGTAGTTTGACTAATATTAATTAATGTCAAATGTTTTTAAGATTAGTCTTATAAAAAAGGAACAGAATTGCATTAAATATTTAAAGAGATTTAAAAAAGATAAGATTTACACATGCTTTTCAGGTGGGAAGGATAGTTTAGTAGTTCTTGACCTTGCTTTTAAGAGTGGAATAAAGAATGTAGTTTTTTGTGATACAACTATAGAATTCCAAGAAACTCTTGATTATTTAGATGAAGTAGAAAAATTTTATAATATTAACATTGAAAGAATTTCGGCCCCATGTTCTTTTTTTGATTTAGTCCAAAAAATTGGATTCCCCTCCAGATCTTATAGGTGGTGTTGTAAAGTGTTTAAATTTTCTCCACTTTCAATCTTTGCGAGAGAAAAAAAATTATTATCTTATATTACGGGATTACGGAGTGAAGAAAATAAGAGAAGATCGAACTATAAAAAAAGAGATCAAAATCCTCAAATTAGCGCAAAGAGAATAAATCCTATTCTTGATTGGTCAAAGCAAGAAGTTTGGTCATATATTCGAAAATATAACCTACCCGCAAATCCAATATATAGCTTAGGATTTAATAGAATAGGATGTTGGCCCTGTCCTTTTAAGACAAATTTAGATTGGAAATTGATAAAAGAAAATTTTCCTAATAAATATGCAACTCTACAAAAAGCTTTGAAATCTATCTATAAAGAGTGTGAAGGTATAGGAATTGATAATATAGATGATTTTATTGAAAATAATAAATGGACCTGTTATTCGAGACCTCAGAATTCTGAATTAAAAGGAAAAATCGAAGTATTGCCCGAAACTACCTTTATTCATTTAGAAAATCATAATCAGTTAAAAAAAATGAAAATGTTACTTCCAATATTATCAAAAGATTATGAAATAATAAGAAATTCAATTATAATAAACAAGCAGCTCCGAAGACAAAGTGTTAAAATTCTTGTTGAAAAATCTTTGAACTGTGTAGGATGTGGGGCTTGTATTACATTTTGTGAATCTTTATATATTAATCAGGGATATTTAGAAGCTAATGAAGAAAATTGTAGATCATGCTTAAAATGCCTTAATACTAGTAAAATGAAGGGAGCATGTGTTGTACGGGGATATTCTCCATTCCGTATTGAAGTTAGGACATGTCAAGATTTACTATTTGAAGATGATTTAAAAAAGAACACTTCAAAACTAAATTCTCGTACTGGTTTAATTAGAACAAGGGTATCATTAAAAGAAATAGAAGAAAAATTTAAAAATATAGCAAAAATCATAAAGAATGATAAATACATCTATCTAAAAAATGGAAAATTTGAAGCAAACGCATATAAATCAAAAGGTTATGTTGAAGTCCAAATTTTCCCTCATAACATAGATTTAGAAGATGCTATGAATTTTTACAGAAAAGTAATGGCATAATTTATTCTCAGATTAACTTCTGAATAAATATTATATAATATTTTAAAAGATAATATTAAATTACTAAAAAAATTCGCTTATTCTTAAAGAGACAAGTATCTTATAATTTATTCTTTTAGGGAAGAGGTATATCAGCAATATAATGTTAGAGATGAAATAATAATTATTAACATTTTTTAACTCAACATTCAGAAGATTTACCTTCAGGTATAATTTTCTTCTATTTATATCAAAATAGGAGACAAAAAAGACATAACTATTGGAATACTCTTGTTGATTTAATTTATGAAAGTTAAAAAAAAATCATCTAAAAAAAACTAACTTATTTGTATGCTAATATATAATATTTATTGTAGAAAAAGAATGTAGTAACTTAAAAATAGAGTTTATGAATAATTAAAACTCCGAACCAATAGATTTTTATGATATTTCACTTTCTTATAATTTTTCTAATTATCTCTCTAATATTCTCCTTTTCTAACTTATTTGATCGTGAAATAACCGTTTCACGAAGTCAATTTTTAATAAAACGAGGAGTGTTGTAGCAACTGTTTTGTTTCCTACCAATTATATGTTGAGTATAATTCGACCAATGAGATCTCCCTCCCTAATTGATTTAAAAGTAGAACGAATAAGTTATCTATTATAACTTACTTGCTAGCTTTTTTTTAATATTAACTCATGTAAATTATCTATATTTTTTTGAAATTCAAAAATATTAAATTTTAATCCCATTCTCGGTTTTAAGAGCGGAGGGATATGATCATCTTCTAGAAAAACAGGTATAATTGGTTTATTCATTGCATCAGCAGCAGTCCACTCCTTTTCAACGGGAATCGATTTCAATGCATTAGGGGTACAAAATAAAAGCATAATATCACACTTGCTTAGATTTTCATTCATATATGCAATAATGTTATCCTTACTATCTTCTTGCCAAAATAGTACATCCACAATGTCTGAGTAAACAGTAAGTGATTCCGCTATATCTCTTATTTTAAAGATTTCTGCATCTCTGGTAGCATAACTGATGAATACTAAGATTTCTTTAGTTTTTTTGGTTGGTGAAACTGGTGGTAGTTTTATTTTTGAATTCAATAGATTAATGATTTTTTCGTTAGCATCTTCAATAATTTCACTAAATAAATCTTTGATAATATTTTGGTATCGAATTTCATCAATTAATTTAAACGGGGGAGAATATAAGTCTTTATTTTTAATATATTTTTGATCTAAAGAAATTGCTTCTCTTACTTTTAACTCCTCAATCTGAGGAACAATTAAGTTTAAAACAATTTTGCTATAACTCTTAAATTGGTAATTTTCTTCACTATAAATCCGAAAAAAGTTAAACATTAACATGAGATTGGAAATTTCATATTCAAAATCATTATTTTTTATTTTAAAATCACCATAATTTAACTCATTCTTAAAACTTCCTAAAAGTTGTATGAATTCACTAGGGATTAAATAAAATGGTTGTCTTCTCTCTCCCCCTCTTGTTCCTGCATAATTTGTTGCTTTAAAACATAATTTTCGATCCATCAAATAGGAAAAAAGTTCATATAATTTACTATAAAAAACTTTAGACCATACTTGCAATGGATTTAATCTATTATCATATGAGATTACATCAAAAGATGCTATCTCTGAACCGGAGTAATATCTGAATTTAGCTTCTAAGCGAGTAGTTTTATTATTATGCACGTAATTTATTAAAAAATCACCAAAATTGCTTCTAATTTCTTTAAAATTTAGCTTTTCAATATAAATCTTAGTTAAAGCTGAACTAATCATCTCGCCAAATTCAGTAAGATCAATAATTTCAAGTTTGTTAAAAGATCGAGTAGTTTTCGAAGATTCTAGTAAATCACCTTCAAACAAAAACTTGACATAATTAACTGTATTTTTTAAATAATCATAACAATCTCCAACCAAAACACCATATTCTCTAACATTCCTAACAATGTAAATATATTTTAATAGATTAAAAACATCATAAAAATCAATATCGGTTTGATCTCTTTTACTTAAGAAGTATTCTTTGATTTTAAGTGGTATGACATCAACAACCCTTTTTAAATCAGCAGCAATTATTCCATCATTATTAAACTGTCTTAATTCCTCTTCTTTGAAGAAATTTTCGCTCATTTCGATTCATTTCTTGGAGTTTTCTAAATGATATTATAATATTTAATCAATTTAAATTTAAACAAAAGGAAATTTTAAGATTTATTCTATCTATTAATTTCAAATTCATTTGTAAAAAGGATTTCTCGGTTATTTCACGTATCTCTACTAGGA
>SDBU01006249.1_pt1 | contig 14074 bp, 14 predicted proteins | sample 2277071 | NCBI WGS metagenome assembly SDBU01 (sample SAMN10397929, study PRJNA504765) | marine sediment metagenome | isolation source: marine sediment core GS08_GC12, 126 cmbsf | place: Arctic Ocean: Gakkel Ridge, Loki's castle | collected 2008
AAAAAGGCAAATACTCAAATTGCTATTCCATGGCGTCCAGGACAAATAAATTGGATTAATAGATATAGAAAGTTAAATGGTAGTGTGTTTTTATTTCTACATATAAAAGATTCATTATGGATATTTAATGGATCAAATATAAGACGTGAATATTATGATTCTGAAATAATCGAATTACATTCTTATAAGTCTTATTGGAAAGAAGTTGATTGGTTCAAGATCTATAATATTCTAAATGGAAAAATATTTTATTTTTAATATATAAAGGAGGCGTAAATGGTCTTAACAGCTATCTGTGATAATGATAATTGCGAAAATGAATCAAGCGGACATGTAGATTATGATGGAGAAGATTTGTGCCCTCAATGCATAATAAAAAAAGAATTAGTTGGTTTAAAAAGCGAAAAGAAAGAGCAAATAGAATGGTTAAAAAGGACCTTTATTAAAGAAGTAATAGAAATGGGACACAAAATAAAAAAGCTTGAAATTGAATTGTCATTACTAAAAAATAGTGGCATTTGAGAGTCGGAGCCACCAAACCGACATTAAGGAGCGTAAGATGAAACTATTTAATAATGACTCCTATTAGAATACCAATTCCAATACTTATAATAATAGTTTTTATCTTTTTAATTGTTAATGTCTTCGAGTATTCTTCTAACGATGTTGCTGTTTGACTTATTGAGTTCTTCAATTCTATTAATTGATTCTGAATCAATTTTATGCGACTCTGTAAGTCTATTATATATTTCTCTTTGTTCTTTAATTGTTGCTTCAAGATGTTGATTATTTTCTTCGAGTCGACTATAACTGATTCGTTCTTGTTTAATTGATTCTTGTAAATTATTAATAATGATTCCCGCTTCTTCAAATTCTTTTGTAATATTAATAATTCTATTTTCTGCTGATCGAAGTTCTTTAATAATTGTTGTAAGTTCTTTTTTATTTTCTCTGAACTTAACGATTGCGAAAATAACAAAGATGACACAAAAAACAATAAGAATATAAAAGAAAATTTCTTTAGCATTTTTCATCACTCCTCCCATTCTGTTTTCTTTTTAAAACAGGTCCAAAAAAAGCTGCTAATTTCTCAGGTGCTAAAAATAAAGCTATTACTCCACCAAGAGAAATAAGGTGACTTATTCGATCAGGAGTTTCTGAAAAAATAATTATTCCTCCAGTAATCAAAAGAAATGCCACTGTTATTAGAATTCCTATTGTGCTACCATACTGAACTAATTTTATTGCTTTCATGTTATCCACCTATAATATCTAACACTTTTTAAATATTTCGCAACCGTTCCGGGTTGCCATGAATCATAATCAAATCTTCTAAAATGCCCACCATTTTCCGTTTGAATTTGAAACGTTATTGCATCAGCGCCTATATAAGTACCAAAACTTTTTTTCCCTCTTGCCTCTTCTGCTTTTGTATATATTCTACCAATATATTCAATCTTTAAATTATAAATATTCATAAAAAATAAAGCTTGATGTATAACTGTTGGATGATCCCAAACAAATATCCCAGGTTTAGTTATATCATCTTCATCGGATAATACTGGATGATTTTTATTATAAGAACATGGAACTTTCCAATGAAGCGCATAAATAAGATTGGTAAGTTGAAGGTGTGTTAATTCCTGACCAACTTTTACTTTAGCTATATCTACTAAGTCGAAACAAAGACAACCTTCTTTTTTAATAAATCCGTTAAAATCAGTTTGATAGTTCATATCATCCCCATATAAATTTTGCTACTAATACTCCTATAGGAATAAATATTCCTGCTGAAACAAGAATAATTATTGTAATTGAACTTTTAGATATAAAAGTTTTTTGCGTTTTTTCAAGACCATTAACACGTGGTATTAATTGTTTAATGGTTCCTTTAATTTCTCCTACATCTTGTTTTATTTCACCTATCTCTTTAAGAGTTTCCATTTGATTCTGTAAGATTTGTTGTTCGGTGTTCATTTTAATTACTCCTAAAATTAAATTATGGTAATGCCAAATATATAATACGTATTCTTGGTATGCTGCCTAGTTCCGTGTGTTCAATAGTAAAGCCATCAACGTCTATTGACGATATATAACCTTCTAGACTATTGGTGCCAGATAAGTAAATATAAATTGATAATTCAATACTCGGTAAGAAAAAATCAGGATTGTTAGATTTATAAATACAATAATGCGTTCCCCCATCGTCAAAACCCCATGATGCCAATTGAGCTTCTGTAATTTCAAGGGAACAAAAGAAAATAAGTATTGCAGGCCGAAAACCCACTCCTGTTATATTTGCTGTACCAGAACCATCAAGCGTAAAAGTACCTATCTTAACCCCTGTATCCCTGAGTGTTAGTTTTTCATATATAGATTTTATTCCTGCACCTTGCCCTTTGAAATAAGTATTAAGTGCTCCAAAACCAAGAAGATTTGCAAATGTTATTTTTTTATCAATACCTCCTGTAGTTCGTAAATGAAATATATCTGTTATCACAGTTGAAAGTGCTTCAGTTAATTGACTAATTTTAACACCCATTTTAAGCTCCTATTGTTTAGAAAATATAGATAAAGCAATATTTCCATCTTTAACTTGCTCTTTTATTTCATCAAGAACATTATCTTCTTTTTCACCAAAGTTCATATTAGAAAACAAACCAATAGAAGATAAATTATATTTAATTTCTTCTAATTGCAATTTATGAGAACTATAAATACTTGCAATCATATCTAATCTGTCTATATAAAATGTTGAAACAATATCTGAAATAATTTCTATTTTAATTTTTTTAATATTTAATACTCCAGTTCCGGCTTCAGTTTCTAATCTAACTTCTAATTCAGTTTCTGTAACTGCATCTGTATTCACAATAGTATCTTGATCTTGCAATCCGTTTACATCTACCAATAAACCAATAGCTTCAGATATCTCTTCTACTTTTTTCGAATATTTTATCCACTGATCACCAAATAGTCCAGTATCTGCAGATCCCAAATCCACGTCCATAGGATTATCATCTATATCCAGATAAGTAATTTTTATAATAGGAGTCACGCTTTCATAATAAATATATGTTCTTACATATTTAGGAAAAGGAATTGCTTTTTCTAAAGTAAAAATTGCGTATTCACCTGTTGAACCAACACCAGTTATAAATTTCAATGATCGTTTCCCAGTTAAAACATGAGCAGTAGATAAAGATAAAGTAGTCACTGATAATGCACCAACATCCCAACCTACTAAAGAATCACAATCAGCTAATAATTTCCAATAAGTATCTAATTTATTAGATAAATAATAATCCCCAAAAGTTAAGATATCTTCAATTTCATAATTTTCTATTTTAATTTTAGTCTGTGGTAGACTTTTTCTTTTTAATAAAAAACTACAAATATTGTTTATTGTTGTTGAATCTATATAATCAGGGAATGTAATTTTCTGTTCAAACAATCCGAATCGTCCTTGACTTTCAGTATCTTCATAGGTATTAACATATTCAACTTCTTTTGGAGTTCCGCTAATTGTTCTAAATGCTAAAATCTTATTTACTATTTTAGTATTATCAGTAGAAATTTCTGGTAGTTGATATTGATATCCTTCAAATAAAGAAGTCTGAATATTATTACTTATTTGTTCAAACACAAAATCTTTTTCATTATCAACATAGAACCTGTAACGATTATTTTCATAATCATAATTTGCTATCTTTAATAATGTTTCAAAAACTTCGAATAAGTTTTTATCTTTAAATTCAATAGTTATACTTGAAATTGAAGGAGTATCGATTTTTGCTACATCATAATATATATCCAGTTCATTTCCAAGATATGTATTTGCAACATCTTTAGTAATGGCATCTAATGTTTGAGAAGTATAAGTTTCATTAATTACTTTCTTAAAAAGTCTTTTGTAGAAACCTTCACCAATTACTTTTAGAACAGGATTTGTTTGATCGGGTTCCGGAGTTTCTTGAACATATCCTGATTTCCATAATTCTCCCTTAATATAAAAATAACATTCAGTGTTTCTTGTTATAGGAATATTAATGTTTCTTGGAATATCAAATGAAAATTTATTTACTCCCCCTATTTTATTTTCTTCTATTACAGCATTAAGTAATTGACCTGAATTATCTGTATCTGAAAGAATAGCCAATCTTTCACCAGAAGGAGATTTTATATAAAGTTGAATACCATCTGGTGAATTAAGATAACCTCTTGGACAACCATATAGAAATTGAACTTCATTTAATGTTAAGACTCGATTATAAACTCGCAATTCATCTATAGTACATTCACAAGGCCATGTCGCTGTATCACCATTTTGAGTTCCAATAAATAAATCAGATGTGGGCATAACGATTGCTTGAGCATAAGTCTTTTCAGCATACCAAGCACCGTTTTTATATAGAATTATTTTCCTTGTAGAATTATTTAAAGTCACTACCCAGTGTTCCCATACATTAGGAACATAGACACAATCTAAAGTATCATTACCACCGGCCCAATTTAATATCCACCGATCTTGGTGAGCATACAGTCCATTATTCTGATATACTCCATTACTAAGTATCATCCAGTTATCCGCATTGTGCCAATAACTCCAAAAACTAATTGAGTATTCATCACCAGAAATATAAGGATTGGGCATTTGTGCATATTGATTTATACCATCAAAATATATTGCTTTTCCACTTTTTCCATTTACCCAAGTGGGAGTATTAAATAAAGTTCCATCATTTCCATATCCAGAAGTATCGAAAGCAGTCAACCCTATTCCTTCATCAAGTCTCCAAAGTCCTATTAATCCTAAAATAGACATTATAAATAATACCTTTCATTCCATTCAATAGTTATATCACAAGCCGCAGTCGGAATAATTTTAAGAATAGAAGCACCAATAGGAAATTGAAAATAACCTGTTCCGGTTAAAATATTATTTGTTCTATCTAAATCACCAATCTTCACTGTTCCATTTTTACAATCAATAATTAACGTCTGATATCCTGTTGTTCCAAATAGTGCATCATTTATTTGTATGCCTTCTTTTGTTTCGTCAATATACATCTGAATCTGAGCAACCGCAATAACTGCTTCAAAAGTAATTATCGGAGGAACTTCTACAGAACCAAGATTACTTATTTCAATTTCATTTATATCAATAATTAAACTATCCTCTTTGCTTACAGGAGTTATTTTTTCCCAAAAAGGTTTTAATAATCTAATTGAAATTTCATTATCACTTGATACTTTATGAGCTCCCTTATCATAATCAAGATTATAATTCGTTATTGCAATAGGAATTCGCATTTCATTAGTTTCGTCAATTAAATAAACTGCTTTGTAAAGTGCATTTAATAAACTGTTTTCAGCAAATCTAAAAATAGAAGCATTTGCTCCTAATGCTTGTGAAAAATTAAGAGTTATTTCTCTGGATGCTATACGAGTTTTTCCAAGTTTAACAGCTCCATGTAATGATGAACTTTCAACAATTTTATTTTCAAAAGCAAACTTTTCATTTTCAAAAGTTAAACTTCCTCCTGCTGGTTTAAGAACAGTATTGTCATTTAAACTTAATAAAATATTATTATCTATATCAGATAGGGCATATTCTATTTTACTTACTTCAGGTAACACACACCATGGACGGCTTTTATTATAGTGTGCATCTAACCGAGCTTCAGACCAAACTTCATTAGGAGCATAAAGTATATCGCATATTAGAGAATCGGCTTGAGAAGTACCAGCTAATTGACCAATATGCATAATTGGAAAAGGTCCCATAAAAGTATCTGGAGCAGCTCCCCAATCGGTATCTTCTCCTATACTTCCAGCTTCAGTATAAACTTTTAACCTTGACGCAGTTTGTTCTTGAGCGGAAAGGTCAATAGCCATAGCTACCATAATCCATTGATTTATATTATTAATTCCACTATCATCCAATATTTGCGAATATAAATAACGTATATTTGTTCCATCTTTAAAAGCTATTATTATCTTGTCGCTTGCGGTTTCAAAGAATACACCAAAAAACTGCGTTCCCACTGGTCTCCACTCTATAAATCTATGAGGAATTGTAGTTTCAAAAATAAACCACGGTCTCACCCAGAATATAAGAGTAAACTTATTTACTAAAGCAATAGGAAAATCAAGTTTGCCAGCAAGACTTAAAGTTGCAACATAAGGCATCGGATATGGTTTATCAATAGCTTGAACTGCTGTCCAGTAAGTGTATTCGTCAACAGTAGCGTTAGCACTCGCATAACATCCTACATAAAGATCATTATCTAAAGCAGAAAGTGTATTACAAATAATTCTTAATTCTAAAGTTTCAGAATCTTTCCAATCATATTCGTGCAGTGTGCCAACACTTGGAACTCCGGGAGTATTAGGATAATTATCAAAATCTATGACCAGAAAAAATACACTTCCAGGCAGGTCATTATCCTGCACTTGAAAATTTGTTATGTTTCCCGCACTGCTTCCTTTTCTCACAAGAACAAAAAAAGATGGTGTTAAAGTAGTCCAAGTATCTGTAAATGTTTGTTTAACATGTCCCGCAGCTGCTCTGTCATTTGTTACTTTTGTAAAACGCTTACCATCATAATACTCATCGCTTAATACAGTAGTAACATTTACTTCAGTCCAAGCTGCACCAGTTAAGTTTTCAGGATCCTGTGCTCTATTATTGTAAGCTTGAAATATTCCTACAGCTCCACGTTCTCCTGGCCATCTAACATTATTATTATTTTTACCATCTATAATAGCAGGAAAATGAATTATTTCTTTATTTGTGGGTCTGGTGCCTTTATTGGAAATACAATTAGAATCATGAAGACTAATGACTTCTGAATTAAGCTGAACTATATCACAATTTGGTATAATAGACATTATAGTGCCAACCTCATTTCCCTTCCAAGTTTTTTAATAACAACATCAGTGACATAATCTAAATCCATATCGTTACTTATTTTTGCTCCATCAAAAGATATATTAATTGTAGGTCCAGAAGAACCACCAGCTCTTGCAATTTCACGAGAAATATCATTCGGAATAACAATAGTTCCACCAGGAAGATTTAATATTTCTCCACCACGTTCATTAATTTTAGTAAAACCGGAAGCAGTTCCTCCTTCAACCATAGCAGGAACAAATTTCTGTTTAGCAATTAATGAAGCTTGTACTGCTGCTGTCACTCCGGTTAATCCGGTCATAAATCCTGCAAATATAGGACCAGCAAAAGGACCTAATTTTGAAGCCGCTACCCACCACCCCATTATTGCCGAAGCCGCATCAGAAAAAACTCCTAAAACCTTATTCTTTTTATCGGCTTCAAAAACTTTTTCTGCTAATTCATTTTTCTTATCTTTATACTTTTCATCTAATTCTTCTTTTGCTGTATTGTATTGTTCTTGTGTTATTATTTCATTCTGTAATTTTAAATCTAATGCAGATAAATCACTTTGATATGCTAATTCTAATTCAGCACTTTCATTTGTAAGAACTTGAGAACGAATAGCAGCCATCGCTTCAAAAGAAGTTGAAGTAATTGCAGTTATAGTATCAAAAGCTAATTGAACAGTCTCAATTTGTTTATCCCAATTATCTGTCCAAAGTTCTCTACTTAATTCAGTATGTGTTTTTAAACTAATAAAACTATTTTCAAGGGAAACATCTAAAAATGCTTTTAATTCTTTATATGTTTTTTCACCCTTTTCTAAAAGTTCATCCCACATATCAAACCAAATATTCTTATCTGCTTCAGTACCTTCATATACTATATCTTTAATTCCTGAAGATAATTTATTTATACCAGCAAGCATATCTGCAATAAAACCTTCTTGTCCGGTTGTCAATACTCCCCAATTTTTCTTAGTATAATTATATGCATTATTAAAGGAAGTTGAAACTTTAATATTCAAATCAGTAGCTAATTCTTCAGTATCATTAGAAAATTCTTTAAACTCACTTGTAACAGTAGTGAATATTTCTTTTACATATCCAACTTGATTGGCAACTAAATTCTTTAATGCTTCTCCAGCACTACTTGCATTTGCTTCTACATCTTTCCATTTAGCTTTTCCAATCAGAAAATCAAAGAATGTTCCTATTGTTTGAGATGATTCTTTAATTGCTACTATAAAATCACCAATTGTATTAATCGTCACTTCGATAAACTTACCTAAAATAACAATTGCAGTAGTGGACATATTAACAGCTATAGATAATATTTTAAAACCACCAGCACTGGAAGTAGTTTCCCCTGTTACCTTAATAAGATTTTCTGCAATTGTATTTGATATTTCACTTAGAACAGGAAATAATGTTTCTACAATAGGTTTGATTATTTCTTTTAATAGTGTAAAGCCTCCAGCAACAGTTCCTATAATATCAGCAACAAGTTCCATTCCTTGAGCAGACATTATAAAGGCTAAAGTTCCCTGAGCAGCAGCCGTAGCACCAACTGCTAATTTATCTACAAAATGCTTTCCAATATTTCCAATAACAATAGACACTCTTCCCATCGCCGATCTTAAAGTATCAAATGTTTTTTCTTGTTTATCAAAAGCGACTTGTGTTACTCCAGAAGCAACTTCCATTTCACCCAATATTTTAGTGAATTCTTCTCCACCAACTCCAGTTAATGCCATCGCTCCACGAAGAGCTCTTACATTAGGAAGTAATTTTGCTAATTCAGCCGAATCACCTTTAGTTCTTTCTTCTAATAATTTTAATGCTCCAGCCAAACCTTCAGCTTTAAGAAATGCACTTCCAGATGCATAATCCATATCTTCTAAAGCTTTAATCATATCTTCAGAAGGTTTTAAGAACATCATAACAATGGAATTTAATTGAGTTGTTGCCTTATTTGCCTTGACGCCTTGTTTCGTCATAGCAGCCATTCCTGCTGCTAATTCTTTTAATTCAATTCCAGCAGAAGCAAACAAAGGAATAGACGTTCCAATCGCCGATCCCAATTCTTCTCCTGTTATTTTACCATACTTAATTGTCTGGAAAAATATATCAGAAGCTTTAGTAGTGTCCATGACTTCTTTACCATAAGCATTAACTGCCGTGGTAAGTATATCAACTGCTGTAAGGGTATCTGTTAAAGCAGCTTTTGCAAATTTTGCTGAGTCTGTAGTTATCTTCATAGCTTCTTCTGCTGTTTTAGCACCAGCAGAAAAAGCTTGATATAATCCTTTAGTTAATTCAGTTGCGCCACCTAAAGCTGGAGACAATAATAAAACTTCTTTAGATAATTTCTGCATATCTACGACGGCAGTATCTACAAGAGTAGAAACGTTTGCCATAGCTTTTTGAAATTTATCAGCGGCCTTTACAGACACAACAAAAGCAGCAGCAAAAGCAGCAGCTATTGCTGCTCCAGCTATAATTGCTCCTCTTTTAATACTCTTTAATCCAGTATTCCACTTTTTTGTATCAAGGCGAGCTTCACCGTATATTGCACCAGCTTTAAAAGCCATTTATTTCCTCTTACTATATTTTATTAACTTATCAAATATAGTCTTTGGTTTTTTAGATTTAATTAATCGCTCAAATATTGTTAATTTATCGTAATTGAGTTCATCGTTTATTTCATCTAATCTAAATATTTTTCTTCTTCGCCATTTAGCAAAAAGTATGTTGCCTTTTTTATTACCAACTCCTTGAATTCTTCCTAATAAATCTGCTTTATTAAGTTCATCTATTATTTTTTCTTTTTCTATGTCTAAAATAAATTCTTCAATAAACCAAATTAATTCTTCCCCGTATTCTTGAACTAATAAAATTGCACCTTCAATAGATATACCTTTTTTTATTAAGATTCGGATTGCTTTAAGTTCTTCGACTTTTTTTTAATTCCTCCAATAGTTTGTGCAACGAAAGTTAATATTCTATTTAATGTTCCAAAATCAAAGTTCTCTAAGAACCAATCTTTATCCATAGGATAGATATAAGATAGTTCTATTGCTACTACTTCTAATGCGGATAAAGGATTATCTTTCTTTTCTAAGATATCTTTTTTCTGTTTAGCTTCCAATTGACTCCATTTATTAGTGATGTCCAAAGCAACCTTACCACTAATTGGTTTAATTGGATCCATAGTAATTTCTTCTCCTGATAATGTGGTTAGTTCCAAAGTTAAATCAGGTTTTTCTGCTTGAAATTTTTCCATCTTTTTCGCTCCTTATTTAATTTAATATAGGAAAAGGTTCAGCTTAAAGCATAATCCCGGCCGAGATTGGTTCACCACTGTTCCCCTTTTCCTATTTTATTTTTTTCTTATCCTGCCCACGGAGTGCACGGAAATAAACTCACACCAGGAAATACATTTTCTGGAGGAGTGGCTTCATCCTCAATTTCATCTTCAGTAATGCTAATATATATTACATCATTACCATTTGTGAATGCTCCAGTAAAGGTTAATGCGATACCAGCTCCAGTAATTACCCCAGCTGTTGGTGCTACATATGCACCATTTATTTTCATAGAATAATGGGTTGCTTCAAAAGTACCATCTTCAAAAAAGTCAATAAGTTCATCGAATGTCACAGTTAATGTGTTAGCATCTCCAGCAATAGTTGAAACAATTTCAGGAGCTTCTTTATCTGGCCAAATAATTGGAGTACAATCTACCACAGGATCTGCAGGATCTCCCCAGTAACCATAAGCTCCTCCACTTGTTTTTGTTAATGCTGCAAGTTCTACTGCAGTAAACCTATGATATTTTAATCTGAATTGAATTGGTAAATTTCTTTGAGTATCAACTCCCCAATTTATAAGTTCTCCTGTAACAACTGGAATTGCATGATAAAAATTCAATATGTTTTCTGTATCTTCTAAAGCAATTCCATTTTCATCGCATGCTGCAATTTTTAAAACTCCTGCTTCATTATCAAGCATAGATTGAAAAATATCTCTGTCAATAATTCCATCGTCATCACCTGTATCTTCACCGGCCGATATTCCAGCCATTAATAAAGCAAGTAATCCTGTTTTAATTTCACCAAATGTAACATCCAATAAATATTCCATTCCAGTTCTTACGTGATCCGCTGGCTTTGTTCCTTCTTGTTGATACATTATATCTTTTATGTCTTGATCTGGAATAAGAGTGCTACCAGCAGTTGTCTTACCAAGATCGTATCCTTTGAAGCCAATTTTTACGACTCCAAGAGGACCTGAAAATAATTTTGAATTACCTTCAAAGATTGCTCCACCTAATGACATTTTATCCTCCTAATTAGTGGTCACAGTTAGATTAAACGAAAACATTTCTAAATGTTTTTCGTCTGCACCCAAATATCCTGGTGACTGAACCGGTGACATTTGATAAGTTTTTATCGCCAGATAAGTAACACCATCAATAATTATTTCGGGTAATAAAGTTTCTAATTTATTTTTTAATAAATTATAAACACTATAAATATTTTTTCTCGCAATATGTACGTTTTTTGCTCTTGAAATTATTTGTATTGCCCAATCAGTTCTTGGAAACCAATGTTTAGGATCTCCTCCTGATTCACTTATCATAATTGCATCTTGTTCAGAATCAGGATTAAAACCATTAGCAATAAAATCAATTAATGGAAGTTTAACAATTAAATATTGTACTAGATTGTAAATCATAATCCTGTCTCTTTTTTGAATTGTATTCCAATTGCTTCTATTAAAGCATCTCTATCTCTTCTTAAATGATTCTCCAACCATTTATTTCCAGCATTTTCTGCTTGAATTGTAAACTTGCCCCATCCCCCTTTCCATTCATGCATCTTTGTAGCATAATCAGTATTCCAAACCCATGTTATTATTAATCCTGCCATTCCACCTGATTTTGCAGGAGTAGGTTTTTCAGGTGCACCCGATTTAATATTAATTTGAAATGTCGTAACTAATTTATTTCCTACAAAAGCAGAAGAAGAACCTCTTAAAACTCCCCATCGAATTGGCGGAGTTTTTGGTTCTGCTTTACTCCCTTTATTGGTCCAGGTTAGAAATTGAATTGCTCCTATCTCCATACTCTTTTGAAATGCCTTAGGACTTTTCATTTGTAGTCTTTTTAAAGGTTTTAAATCCATACGCATTTTAATCTTACCCTGCATTAAACCAACACCTCAATATGGCTCATTCCAAAAGAACCAACTTCATTTACCCTTCTTACTTTTCTTCTTAAATTTCTTATTCTTGTTGTTGATTTAAGTGGAGCTCCAGGATTATTATATAATAAATCAATTTCTGCTTGAGTGGGTTCTCCAGTATATATTCGTAGTTCATCAAGCATACCTTCATAGGGATAGAAGCCATCGTGCTGAGCTCCCCATGCTATATTTCCAGTATTGGAAATATCAACAGGTAAAGAGCTAATATCTATTTCTATGACATCTTTTACAGTATTCCAATAACATAATACTTTATTAGTTGTTCGGTTTATTTCGAATACAACATGATTCCACAAAGTATCAAAAGGATTTGAATTACTGAAAGTGCCTCCCACAGCATCATTTTTTCTGAAATAAATTTGAAGTTGATTCAAAGTGCTATTTGATCTAAAATATAGTTTATCAGCACCACCCTGATATTTCGAAAATAATAATCCGCTACCTAACGGCACCTTGTCCTTACTCTTCATCCAAAATGGAATCCAAAAAGAACCTTTACCTAATTGATCTAATGGCGCACCATTCCCGCAGTCGATTCGTTCATTAACTCCTGGCAGATTAACTGCTTTACCGCTTTTTCCATCTATCCATGTTGGAGTGGTTCCTTCAAGTATAGCATGATTTTTATATTGTGATTCATCTAAAGCAACTATACCTTTTCCTTCATCTAATCGCCATAATCCAATTAAATTTCTACTTGTATCAATAGTTTCACTTTCTTGTTCAATCACCTTCCCGTGTAGTTTTGTTATTTCAATAAAATCCCCTTTTACAATCAACGTATTTATTGGAAGCCCGATAAACATCTCAGGTTTAAGAGGTTGTCCATCTGACCCATATTTTATTTCGGTTTTATCTTCGACATATGCTTCTGAAAGAAAAGGCGTTCCTTCAATTTCAGTTCTAAAATTAACATCTCGACTTACAGGAGTAATTTCTATTTGATCTGTAAAATAAATACTCATGCTACTTTTATCCCTTGAGCAATTAATCCACTTTCAAAAGTAGGATACATTAAATGTAAACAATTAGGATGAAATGGTGGACTGTCTATTAAAGGCGAAAATACAGGATGTCCCCCACGAATTGAATATATGTTACCCTCAAAAGGAATACAGATTGCTGTAGTAGTATTATGAGAAGATATTTCTACAAGATCAGTTCCATAATTCTGTGATTGAACTAAAGTTGCCTGTGAATGTGCTTGATGAAACTTTGTTCTTGCTACCATTTCTGCATAATAATGAGCCGTATATTTTTTGCTACCAGCTTGAATAAAATGCTTATTTTCAATTGTTGCCCATCCAGGAGATTCAAATATAGCTTTTAATAGAGTTTTAGCTTGTCGTAAATTACCCATTTCAAAGCCAGTTGCTACTGCAATATTTATTAAGGATTCATCAACTAAAGTCTGTTGAGAAGCAATAAATAAATTTCTAAGTATTCGACTTCCTGATAAAGATGAGGATAAAAAAGTTTCAACTGCACTATTATATAATCCAAATACAATTTGAGTGCTAGCATTAGTTGCTAAAAGTTCTGTTAAACCTTTTCTACCAATATTAATAATAGCTTCTGTTGCTGATATTCTTTGACCAATTAATTTTAAACTTCTTATATATCTTCTTGGAATATTCATTTTTGCCCAATCAGCAAATAAAACATTCATTTCTTTATATAAGGAATTTAATTTAATCTTTTGTGCATTCCAATACGAACTAGACATTTTAGCATTTGACATAGATTTAATCATTAATGTATAAATATCATCTTCAATTTTTTTGAGTTTTTTACCAAGAGGTAAATATCGTTTTTTAAAATCCGCTTCAAATATAGCAACTTCCGCTTTTGTTATTCTAAGCATCGTAATGACCTGCCAATTCAATAATAACATTTTCAGTATTGTA
>SDBU01006250.1_pt1 | contig 14072 bp, 11 predicted proteins | sample 2277071 | NCBI WGS metagenome assembly SDBU01 (sample SAMN10397929, study PRJNA504765) | marine sediment metagenome | isolation source: marine sediment core GS08_GC12, 126 cmbsf | place: Arctic Ocean: Gakkel Ridge, Loki's castle | collected 2008
ATGATCAGTGGCGTGGAAACGAGCACAACAGAAGCAAGAGTAAGAATTAAAGGGCTGCTATCCATCATCGTCCTTCTTACGAAAGATGCCGAGCTTAGCCCAATCGCCAAATAATAAGACAAATAAAACCATCAGCTCGGTTAGTATGCCACCCAGCGATGAGTGCAATTGGGTCCGCAATTGAAGTGTGATACTACCACTGAGCACCGCAGAGAAGAAAAGGGCGATTGGGGGCACGAGGAACATACGATAATTTGCCAGCATCACAACCATCAGGGCTATGAAGCCGATCCCTCCGGAAATACTCTGCCGTAAACTATCAAACCAGCTCAACGTGCGAACCGCGCCGCCCAGACCAGCCAGTGCTCCACAGAACATCATCGCCAGGATCATTTCCCGTTCGCTGGATACCCCCAACAGAAACGCCGAGCGCAAATTCTTGCCAATGGCTTTTAGTTTCAAGCCCCAGAATGTTCCTCGTAAGGTGATAACCACCAGTATGAATGCAATCACCGCCAGGATCAATGATAATGGGCTGAAGCGGGAATTTGCGAATAGGGGTAAGAGCGCAGATGGCTGAAATGGTGCCGTGCCTCTGAAAGATCCGCCCTCAGGAGGCTGCCAAGGTCCCGAGATAAGATAATTGGTAAGAATAATGGCAATACTGTTGAGCGCCAGACCACTGAAGATCTCGTGGATATTGCCTCGGGTCTTTAACACGGCAGAAAGTGCACCCCAAAGCGCTCCACCTAACATCGCTGCCACAATTTCAATGGTGATTAAAACAGCGGATGGTGCTTCTAAATTCAATGCTACCCAGGAGGCCGCGATAGCCCCCATCACGATTTGCCCTTCGATCCCAATATTCCACAAACCAGCTCTGAAGGTGATCAATAGGCCTGTTGAGCTGAGCAATAACGGCACCCAAAATGCCAAAACACTGAGTGTTTTCGATTGGTCTCCAAAAGCCCCCTGATACATAGCCTGGAAAGCTTCAAAAGGGGCTGCACCGAATAGAAAGAGCAGCAGAGAGGTCACCACCAGGGCTCCCGCGATCGGCACGGCAGGCCATACCCAACGGAACCAGCGACTGGTATTCACGCCTGTCCTCCGATCAAGTGACCAATTTCCTCGACACTGGTATCTTTGGTCTCGAGAACACGCGACATGATGCCACCGGAAAAGACCGCGATTCGGTCGCTGCGTTCGAATATTTCATCCAGATCGGCAGACATAAATAGGATCGCAGTTCCTTCCTCTCGGCGTTGATAGAGCTGTTCCCAGATCCAGTTGGAAGAACGCACGTCCAATCCCCGGGTTGGATGCTCCAGCATTATTAATTTCAATTCATCTCTTAATAGAGCAAAAAGCAGTCTCTGTTGGTTGCCCCCCGACAATTCATCCGCTGTTGACCCAGGTCTGCCAACGATCTGGTACTGATCGATCTTCGTTTCTGTCTTCGCAGTGAGACCTTTCCAATCGATAAAGAAATGGTGCTGTGGTTGAGCCAACTCGACGTGCTCCGCTAAAGTGAGTCCCGCAATAAGCCCTTCTTCCAGACGCCCGGCTGCGACATATCCAACTTTTGCAGCCTGCATACGGTGATACGGCCAGCCAGTGACATCCTGGTTCGCCAGCAGGATCTTCCCATGATCAGGATGTAATAACCCAGCACAGGCCTGTAAAAGCAAGCGCTGCCCACTCCCTTCCAACCCTGCTAATCCAAATACCTCCCCCTGCCTGATCGTCAGGTTGAGATCCTCAATGGTCAACCTGTAGGTCGGGACTCGCAGATCGATCAATTCAAGGACAGGCTCACCGAGGTCAAAATCCAGTCGTGCACTCCGTTCTGGGACCTGTCCAAACATCATCTTGACCAATTTCTCATTCGGACAGGGGATATCCGTCTGGCCAACCAGCTTTCCCCGCTGCAATACCAGCGCCTCGTCGCACAATTCCTGAACTTCATCCAGTTTATGGGAGACCAGAATCAGGGTTTTGCCCTCCTCCCGGGCCAGCTTGCGCATTGAACCAAAAAGAACTTCTTTTTGCTCTGCGCTGATGCCAGTGGTTGGCTCATCCAGGATTAACACTTGTGCTCCGCCGACTAAGAGACGGGCCAGCTCGAGCTGTTGTCGCTCCCCCAGAGATAAATTCTCTATCCTGGATTGCAGATCGAGCTCAAAGCTAAAGCGTGCAGTCATTTCCTGCAGCTCTTGGCTGGCATTTTTATAATCGAGAACAATTCGCTGGTCGCGACCTAATAAATAGTTGTCATTCACGCTGAAAGCAGGTACATCCAGGGGATCCTGGTAAAGCATACCGATGCCTTTGCCCAATGCATCGGCTGGGGACGAGAATTGTTGAATTTGGTCATCGAATAAAATCTCCCCCGTATCAGGTGGCTGGTAACCTGACAATATTTTCATCAACGTACTTTTTCCAGCCCCATTCTCCCCTAAGAGTCCATAAATACGTCCACCCTCAAGGACTAGGCTGATGCCGTCGTTTGCTTTTACGGGACCAAAATACTTGCGAATGTCTCGCAGTTCAATGCGCATATTGGATTTAAGTTAGTTAACTGGTCCTTGTAGGTTTTCCTAATTTTACCCTTTTCGTCTTACTATATATACTAATTTCCATATGACTTAAGTCATCATCTTTTAGAAGATTAGTGTATTACCGCTCGATTAGTGTTCCGGTCTCTCCGTTTAAAGCACGCCCAATATTTTCAGGATTTGTGACGATAGCTTGCTTGCCACCTGACTCCAGGAACCAGACAATGGCTTGCATCTTTGGTTCCATAGAGCCTTTGGCGAAATGAGTGCCTTCAGCCAGGTATTTCTTAACCTCGGCTAGCGTCATATGGCTCACCCATTCTTGATTGGGTTTCCCAAAGTTAATGGCAACTTTTTCGACTGCAGTTGAAATCAGCAACAGATCAGCCTTGAGTAATTGGGCCAACAAGCTGCTGGCGAAATCTTTGTCAATCACCGCTGCCGTTCCCTTGAACTGGCGCTCACCAAGATCGATCACCGGGATGCCCCCACCCCCCACCGCGATAACGATCATTCCTGCATCAACCAGGGTTTTAATCGTCTCAAACTCGACAACCTCGACCGGGAGCGGTGAAGCGACAACCCGCCGCCAACCGCGACCAGCATCCTCGACAACCTCCCAGCCCATGTCTTCTGCCCGGCGTTGGGCCTCAGCCTGGTCCATAAATCCACCGATTGGTTTGGATGGTTTTTTAAATGCAGGATCATTCCGATCGACGAGAACCTGTGTAATGACCGTGGCAACTGGTTTATTAACCCCACGTTGGCGGAGCTCATTTTGAAGATTTTGCTGCAACGCGTAGCCGATAGCCCCCTGGGAATCAGCACCACACACATCCAGCGGGAGCTCATGCATTCCTTCTACTTTGTGGGCGATCTCTGATCGGCGCAGGATGAAACCTACCTGCGGACCATTGCCATGCCCGATGACTACATTCCAACCATCTTCGGCCATCGCAGCCATGTGTTGGGCGGTCTCCTTGGCAGCCTCGTATTGATCCTCTACAGTCTGATGCTGCTTATCCTTGATTAATGAGTTGCCGCCTATTGCGACAACGGCAATCTTGCGCTCTGTCATCATCTCACCTCATCGTTAAAGCCATAACGGCTTTTTGTACGTGCAATCTATTCTCGGCCTCATCAAAAACGACCGAGTTCGGACCATCCATCACCCCATCAGTGACTTCAACATTGCGGTCTGCTGGAAGGGGGTGCATATAGATAGCATCCGGTTTCGCCAATGCCATCTTGCGCTCATCGGTAATCCAATGCTTATATTTTTGGATGATCTGGGCGCCTTCATCCGCATCCGCTGAATGGACCATCGCCCCCCAAGATTTGGCGTAGACGATATCCGCATCTTTAAAAGCCACTTCCATGTCATCGACCACCTCAAACCCGCCTCCGAACTTGCGGGCTTGCTCACGCGCCTGATCCATGATTTCCGGCATGAGCTCAAACTCGGGGGGATGTGCCAGGACTACATCCAAACCAAAGCGCGGTATTTGCAGGACCAGGCTCTGTGGGACAGACATCGGCTTCTGGTAGGAGGCGGCATAGGCCCAAGAGACGACCATCTTCTTCCGCCGCAGATCCCGGCCTTTCTTTTCCACAATAGTCATCAAATCGGCAAGGATTTGAAATGGATGGTAAATCTCACATTGCATGTTCAACACAGGCTCGCGGGAAGCTTCGGCCACCAGGTTCAGGTACTTATTCCCGATACCCCAATCAACATGGCGGATGGCAATCCCATCAAAATAACGCCCGAAGATTTCGCCAATTTCCTTCTCTGTATCACCATGAGAAATCTGAGTGGTCTTTGATTCGATGAAGGCGGCATGACCGCCCAGCTGAGCCATCCCGGCCTCAAAAGAGCCTCTAGTGCGAGTGCTGGAGAAAAAGAACAACATAGCCAGGACCTTATCGCGCAGATAAGCATGTGATTCACCCAGCGCGCGTTTGCGTTTAAGGTCGAAAGCTACCTCTAAAACAGTTTCGACTTCTTCTTTGCTGAAATCCAGATCACCGATCAAATCTCGGCCTCGTAAATCTGTCTGCATCTTTATCTCCTCTATTCCATCGCCCCAAGGATTAACGCCAGCAAAGCCATGCGTACGACCACCCCGTTATATGCTTCGATCCAATATCGAGCGTGACGGGTATCATCCACATCCATCGGGAGTTCGTCCATGCGCGGCAGGGAATGTAAAATGATCGCATCCTGTTTTGCTTTGCGCATTAAATCCTTGGTCACCTTATAATTTGCCGGGGTCATACCGACATCGCCTGTACGCTCATCGCGTGATTTGGTGTAATCTGGTTGCACCACCGGTTCCATGTAAATCACATCGACTTCCCCAATCGCCTCTTCAACGTGCTCGATCTCGCGGAAATTCAAGTTGAGCGTAGTGATTTCTTCCTTGAATTCATCCGTCAGACTCATTTCAGGGGGAGAAACATAGAATGCATCGATGTCAAATTGCGTCATCGCATAGGAGATGCTGTGCATGGTGCGCATGCGCATATCACCGATTAATAGGAATTTCAAGCCATCCAGGCGACCTTTCTCTTTAAGGATAGTGTAAAGATCGGTAAGTACCTGCGTCGGATGTTCTCCCCAACCATCGCCCGCGTTGATCACCGGAATGCTGGCCCATCTAGCAGCTTCGTGAGGTGCGCCTTGTTGAAAATGGCGCATAACAAGCGCATCCCCATAAAATTCCAGCATCCGCACAGTATCCTTGATCGACTCCTGGTAAAAATCTCCCGCCCTGGTCATTTTTGCGTCTGAGAAGCCAAGCACATGACCACCCAACCTATGCATGGCAGCTTCATGGGCTAACCTGGTGCGAGTGCTTGGTTGGTAGAATGCAGTAACCAGGGTCTTGTGAGCTAATAGATCTGTGTTTTGGCGATCGCGAGCAAAGGGTGCTAAACGATCACTCACCTCAAAAATTCGGAAATATTCCTCTCTGCCAAACTCCTTGAGGGAAAGAATATCTCGTCCGTTAAAACTTCGCATTGGAAAATCTCCTTAATACTAAATGTGTTGATTGATCAATCGATGGAATTCATACAGCCTGGATTCCATACGATGGAATGGGTTATACCCACCTAACTGGCGGTCAATTCTCTGACCACATGAAACCTGAAATACCCGGGTAGAAAGTAGCTGTAAGTACAATCTACAACTCTGCCATCGAGAGCGAATAACCGCGAACTGAATTTTAGGATGGCGTCCCCACGCTGGATATGAAGCGCCCGGGAGATGGTCGAATCAGCAGCCACTGCTGCGATCTCACAGTGTGAGTTCACCAGCTGTGGGTCGCCTCTCTCGAGCAGCAGATCCAGGACTGATCCGCTGAAACCCTGTTGCACCTCATCTGGAGAAAGTACATCCTCGGGGAGTATATCCACCAGGTATGCAACCGGACGGCCTTCTGCCATAATCACCCTGGATACAGAGATAACGGAGCACCCAAGTTCCATACCCAGCGCATCGCATTCCTCACTCGTCGCCTGACGCTGTTCGAGATCTACTTTCCCAGGTGATACCGGAAGACCTGTCCGCTTGGCCAGAGTCTCTATCGATTCAAGCACTTCCAATCCGCTTTCCAGCACCTGGGTTGGTCGTACTACGAATGTGCCAACCCCTTGCCTGCGCAGGAGAAACCCTTGAGTTTCGAACGTTCTCATCGCTTCCCGTAATGTTGCCCGGGAAACACCAAGCTGCTTAGCAAGATCTGGTTCTGTTAGCAAACGATCTCCAGGTTTAGTAGCAGAGATGATCTCTGCCAGATCTTCATGCAGCCTTTGCGATAAAGTAATGTGATTGGGTATTGACTTTGTCATGAATATCCTTATTGAGTCTGCAATTTCAATCTTCGATCACCGGAATAAATTCAAAACTGGTCACATCTACCAGTCCAAGGTCCGAGATCCTTAATTCCGGGATCACGACTAGAGCCAGCAAGCTGAGCTGCATATTTGGATTGTTGAGTACACATCCACAAGCTCTGAATCCAGCAAGCACGGTTGAAGCTTGCTGGGCAACGACTTCTGCCCGTTCGTTTGACATCAAACCCGCAATCGGTAAAGCTACCTGCCCGATTACCTCTCCCTCCTTCAACACCACTTGTCCGCCCCCCATGTTAGCCAAGATTTCGGTAGCTTTTACCATGTTATCATCATCTGTTCCGACAACGATCATATGATGGCTGTCATGAGCCACGGTGGTTCCTACTGCGCACGGCACGTTGAAACCAAACCCTTTCACCAGCCCAACCTGGATATCTCCCGTTCCCTTATGGCGTTCAACCAAGGCGATCTTAGCGATATCTTGAGAAAGGTTTAGGTGTATTTCACCTGCAACCAGGGGAAGTTCGACTTTCAGGTGGCGGGTTGTCGCCTGGTTTTCATTCACCCCGATCACATTTGCGGTGATTTTCTCTGGGTGAGGTTCTGCAAGTGCAGGCAATAACAACCGTAAATCTTCTACGCTCGGGACTCGACCCAAATGGATCGACGACTTCACCCATTCAGGATAGTCATAGGGTGAGATATCGATTAAGACCTGACCATTCTCAGCGGCTAACTGACCACGAGCAATTACCTTGTTGATCTGCATCTCGGGTAAGTTGTCAATGAGCAAGACATCTGCATATCTCCCCGGAGCGATCATGCCCACTTCGCGAGAGACACCAAAATGGTCTGCGGTATTGATGGTTGCCATTTGGATGGCGACCATCGGAGATAAACCCTGGAAGATGGCCCGTTTCACAACCCTGTTCATATGCCCTTCAGCGACCAGGGTTTCAGCGTGAGAGTCATCGGTGCACAAGAGGAAATGCCGTGGATCCAGTCCCATTTCTGTGATCGCTCGCGCCTGGTTATCAACATCCTTCCAGGCGGAACCGTCACGCAGGATGACCTTCATCCCCTGGCGAACACGCGCCATCGCGTCCTCCATGGCGATACCTTCGTGATCATCTTCTGGACCACCAGCAGCATAACCATGGAAGGGGATACCCAAATCTGGCGAAGCATAATGCCCGCCGATGACTTTACCCGCTTCTCGGGTTTCTGCCATCTCTGCGTGCATTTTCTCATCGCTCATGAACACCCCAGGGAAATTCATCATCTCCCCCAGGCCAATGATGCCATCCCATGACATGGCTTCAGCCACATCCTCTGGACCGATGCTGGCTCCGGGTGTTTCCAATCCGGGTGCAGAGGGTACACAACAGGGCATCTGCACCCAAACATGAATTGGTTGTCCGGCAGCTTCATCGACCATCAGGCGCACCCCCCGCAAGCCGAATACATTGGCGATCTCATGAGGATCGATGAATAATCCCGTCGTGCCGTTTGGGATCACCGCCCGCACAAATTCAGTCACCGTCACCATACCCGATTCAACATGCATATGGGCATCCAAGAGCCCAGGGACCAGGTATTTCTCTGCAGCATCAATGACCTTGGTTTTATCTCCAATGGTGTGACTGGCATCCGGTCCCACGTAAGCGATGCGCTCGGATTTGACAGCAATGTCTGTCTCGGGGATCATCTCACCAGATTGAACACAGACCCAGCGACCATTTCGAATGACCAGGTCGGCTGGTGTGCGCCCCATGGAGACATCCACAAGGGTACGAGTTAGGCGGGCGATCGATTCTGCTGACATGTTGACCTATTTACGCTTCATACATAAAGCATCGCGAAAGATTAATTTACCAACAATTTACGCGCAACTCGATTGTGGTCTTCAATTAATTTAGGCAGATCGAGAGTGACTATTTGCCCATCTTGGACCACAAACTTGCCGCCCACCACCGTGTAATCCACATGCAGTGGTGCACAAAATAAAACCGCGGCAACTGGATCATGAAGAGCACCAGCATAATCCAAACGATTCAGGTTGATGGCGAAGAAATCCGCGCACATTCCGGGCTCTAAGGAGCCGATATCCTCCCGCCCGAGAACCGCTGCACCGCCGCGGGTGGCAATTTCGAGTGCCTGCCTGGCAGTCATGAGAGCAGGAGCACCTTCGCTGGACAATGATGCTCCGCCTAAAGCCGATCCCAAGCGAGCGATGAGCATCGCTTGCCGGGCTTCAGCCAGCAAATGGGAGCTATCATTGCTCGCCGAACCATCAACTCCAAGACCAACCCGGACACCGCTCGCCAGCATTTCCAAAACTGGTGCAATTCCCGATGCCAGTCGCATATTCGATGATGGACAGTGAGCCACTCCACATCCTGCCATGCCGTACAACTCGATCTCTGAGTGATTCACATGCACTGAATGGGCGAACCAGACATCGCTACCGATCCAATTGAGCACTTCCATGTATTCAACCGGGGGATAACCAAACTGTTCAAGACAAAACGCCTCTTCATCTTGAGTTTCCGCTAAATGTGTGTGCAGACAAACACCATATTCGCGTGCCAAGGAGGCGCTTTCCCGCATGAGTTCAGCGCTGACACTGAAAGGGGAGCAAGGGGCCAGCACAATTTGGGTCATCGCGCCCCAATTCGGATCGTGGTATTCCTCAATCAAGCGTTGTGAATCATTAAGGATATCTGTTTCATCTTCTACAATGCTGTCGGGAGGTAAACCTCCCCTGCTCTCTCCAAGACTCATCGATCCTCGTGAGGCGTGCAAACGCAGACCAGTTTCCCTGCCAGCTATGATCTCATCATCCAGACTTGAGCCATTGGGAAAGATATAGAGATGGTCGGAGGTTGTTGTGCAGCCAGAGAGAGCTAGTTCCGCCAGTGCTGTTTGGGTTGAGATGCGCACCCCCTCGGGTGTAATTCTCTCCCAAATCGGGTAGAGAGTCTTCAACCAATTGAACAGATTCGCATCCTGGGCAGCCGGAACAGCTCGCGTCAACGTTTGATAGAAATGGTGATGGGTGTTGATCAGCCCGGGCAGCAGGATATGATCCCGCAGGTCTAAGACTTCATCCGCTTCACTGGGCAGCTCGTTGGTTGTTCCCACTTGCTCAATTTTGCCTTCTCGTATAAAAAGACCACCGTCGCGGATCTCCCGACGCTGGTCGTCCATAGTCACGAGGATGGTGGTGTTTTTAACTAGTTGGGTAGACATGGTAATCTTCCTTAAAGGAATCCGAAATTAGTACGGAACCCAATTGTCAGACAACAATTAGTTTAGCAAAGAACCCACTGCTTGTCAATTGTCTGACAATTGAGTTGATTCACATCTAATACCACGCTGTGGTTTTCATCATAATTAAATATTTTTTTACGGATCGCTTGAACCGACTGGGACGATCAGGACTAATCGATTGCTATTTTATAGGTTAGCAATCAGGATTATGATTTCCTATTAACTAACCCAAGTTGCTACCTTGAATGAGAAACCGAGGTTTCTTTGTCCTGAAGGTAGATCAGGATTATAATTTCCTGTTAACTTTGAAAACTCGTATAATCCAATATGATTGTATAATCTAGGTCAAAATCCTGAAATTATTTATTGCTGTTTAGTGATGATCATCAATCTAATCGATCGATACCGAGCGAAACGATGATTCATAAATTCGCTCCATTATGGGCCAAGAAAGCGCTCAAGGAGACCTGGTGAAACGCAACCTGATTCGGATTTTAAGTGTGACCGTTGGAATTCTACTGCTCACCGTGATCGTCTTGGGGTTGAGCGGCAGAAGCTGGGCGGCCTCACAGGTTGGCCGAGCGATTGGTTCCACCTCAGAATCCCGGGGTGGAAACATCTCAAATCGCGCCATTGAAACACTTTCAGATCCATCCGCCCACAGTTGGACAAAAGAAAGGATGCTCGCCGCCCAACCGTACCCTCTGGAAATCCTCCCGAATGAACCAGCCGTCCGCCTGGAATTGGCCAAACCGAATGGGGCTCCTGTGATCATCCCCGGTTCCCCACCTGAGGTTGGGCAGCGAACTACAACGTTTTCAGAAGAGACACTTGCATTCTCTCAGGCAACCGTAACGGGATATAACTACCCGCCCCCCTTCGCCCGCTATCAAAATTTTGATTCGTACCAGGTCTACCCTTACTCCACGGTTGGGGTCTTATTTTTCAAACAGGCAGGTGTTCTCTACTATTGTTCAGCTGCTTCGATCGGCAACAACGGTATCTGGACTGCGGGTCACTGTATACATCAAGGGGATGGCGAGTTAGATTCTGAAGGAAATGTCCTCGATTATGGAACCTGGTCAACCGATGTTGTTTTCGCCCCTGCTTACCAGAATGGAATTGCACCATTTGGCGTTTGGAGCGTGTTTGAGCTTTGGATCACTCCAGAATGGTTCACCTCTCAAGATTTGCGTTACGACATGGGCGGAGTTGTATTGTTCGATAATCCCGGTAAACTTAGTCAGTTGGTTGGAAGTCTGGGCTTTGCCTACAATATGGATCACAGCCTGCACTGGATGAATATCGCCTACCCGGTTGCCCCACCTTTTGATGGCTCCACGCAGCAAATATGCGCCGGCTCGTTCGCCTATGCGGATACCAGCATGCCAGACCCTTCCCCGGTGGCAATGGGCTGCGATATGACCGGCGGTTCAAGCGGTGGCCCGTGGATATTAAAATTCGGGGGATCAGCCGGATCTCAGAATCTCCTCAATGGACATAATTCATACCGCTATGGTTCTCATCCAAAGGAACTCTACTCACCTTATTTTGATTCAGCTGCTAAAAGCCTGTGGAATGATCTCACCGGTACAACGAATTAGCATCAGTGAACCTTTTCTGTTAATCATGAGATTGACAATATCCAGCCAACACGGTTCTAGGAACAAGGCATGAAACGCACTATATCTCGTTTCCCCTCCCTCAATTTTGGGCTTCTACTGCTCACGCTCGTTTTTATCGCCGCAGCAGCTGTTCCAGATGCAGCTGTCGCTACCGCAGCCCCAATAGATGACCAGGAAGTTGTCGTCTCCTCCCAATATGGGGTGACGGGTGTGATCTCCGCCAGGGGTAGCGCAGTGGAATGGACCGCTGTTCAGCAGCCCTGGACCAAGTCCAGAATGTTGGCTGCGCAACCTTATCCATTACCCAGCAATGATGTAGTTCCCACATCACTCAGCGAACCACCGGTCCCCTCCGGAGATCCGGTGTTCATTCCCAGCATTCCACCCGACAACACTTCGCCGGCGTTCCAGGCGGAAAATGGTTTTGATTTCTCAGCTGGTGATTCTTTGCTCGGCTATGACTACCCGGCTCCTTTCACCCGCTACGAAAATTTCGATGATTACACAGTATTTCCATATTCAACCGTTGGGGTGTTATTTTTCTCGCAGAATGGAAAAGATTACCGCTGTTCTGCAGCTTCCATAGGCAGTAACGCCCTGTGGACCGCAGGTCATTGTGTGCATGACGGTTCAGGTACTGTCGACGGATGGTCTGATAATGTGGTTTTTGCTCCAGCCTATAAAGATGGCAACACCCCTTTCGGTACCTGGACTTCTAATGATGATCTGGTTACCAGAGTTGCCTGGTTCTCCGGTGGAGACTTTCGTTTAGATATCGGTGGGGTGATTCTCGAACCAAATGCTTTTGCCAAAACTGTCAATGAAATCGTTGGCAGTCTTGGCTTCGCTTACAATCTCAACCCAAACCAACATTGGTTTAATATCGGGTATCCAATGGGTGCCCCCTTCGATGGAAAAACCATGCAGATCTGCGCCGCATCGTTTGCCAGGAATGCCCCGAGCTATACCTCCCCCATACCCATGGCAATGGGCTGCGATATGAATGATGGTTCAAGCGGTGGACCATGGATTATTAATTTCAGCGGTTCCCCGGGAAACACAAACTACCTCAATGGCAACAACAGCTATCGCTATAAGAAATTCGAAGAAGAGATTTATTCCCCTTATTTTAGTGATGCTGCAAAAGATTTGCTTGCTTACCTCTCATCTGATACTAGATTGCTTACGAAGTTAAATATTCATTTGCCGATCATTTATTCAAATCAAAAGGAATAATGCAGCCTGTTTGAAATGATCATGACGTTGATAGGATCAAATTGTTTGCCAGAGGAACTTTAACCACCCTGCATACGTCTTTAATATAACAAATATACATAGAACTTCGCTTTTCGAAAAAATCACACGGAGGTGGAAAAAACGATGACCCGCATGCCGATCTTCATCGTCGCCTTTGGGATGCTTTTCCTGACCACTGCCTGTGTTCAACAAGAAATCAATACACTTGCGCAAAGCGCGATCACTCCAGCCGGTGAACAAGGAATAGATGAGAGAGAGATTCAACAAGAGGGCATCGGCCCATTGGAAATTACACCTGATTCATCGAGTGCAAACCTGCCAATCGAGCCTGCAGCTGGTCAGGATGGAGGCAATATCAGCTCCTCTGGCGAACGATCAGCCAGCGAGTCGATCAGTGGAGAACCAGGCCAGATTGATTCGGTCGCCCCTGGCGGGTTCACACTTGAGCAAGATGCAAGCCAACCTGCGAGCTGGCTCACCTACCGAGATCAAGCATACTCTTTTTCCATCGATTATCCCGACACCTACACTATCCTGCCAGAAACTGAACCATTTAATAACGCTGATCTCGAATTGATTCATCGAATCCGTTTTCTGGATGCCCGGCTGGCAGCTGGTGATACCGCTGAATACGAACCACCGAACTTCACTATCGAGATTTTTACCCTCGGCAGCCAGGCACTGGAAGAGCTCATTGACAATGATAAAAGCGGGAGTGAACGAGAGGTTTACACGCGGGGAGATCTGACTGGCTTCCGGGTATATTTCAAGCAGCTGATTGCCCCCAACGAGTTCTATTATTTTTCCGAGCATGGCTATGTCTATAAACTCACCCCGCTAGGACTGTACGGCGAGGAGATGCTGCACAGTTTTGAGATCGAATAATTGAGGTTGGATAAATACTAAAGGGCTGGTGATTCGCTCACCAGCCCTAACTCTGTATTAACAAAAACCAGCCGATCAATTAACCTTGCTGATGTTTGGCAGCCCGGACAGTGTTTGCCAGCAACATGGCAATCGTCATGGGCCCCACCCCTCCTGGAACTGGGGTGATCGCGCCAGCGACTTCCTTGACCTCATCGTAGCACACATCACCTACCAGGCGATACCCTTTCTTTCGAGTTGGATCGTCAACCCGGTTGATGCCAACATCGATGACCACCGCGCCGGGCTTTACCCAATCTCCACGAACCATTTCGGGTCTTCCGACTGCGGCAATCAACACATCGGCTTCTCTGACGGTAGCAGGAAGATCTTTTGTGCGTGAATGGCAGATCGTGACCGTGGCATTACTCTTCACTAATAATAAAGCTACCGGCATACCGACAATATTTGACCGCCCCAGAACAACCGCCTCTGCCCCTTCCAGTGAGATCCCAGTCTGACCCAGCAAATACATGATCCCTGACGGTGTGCAGGGAACAAATAACGATTCGCGCCCTTTCTGTGCCAGCCGGCCGATATTTATCGGATGGAAACCGTCCACGTCCTTTTCCAG
>SDBU01006251.1_pt1 | contig 14067 bp, 17 predicted proteins | sample 2277071 | NCBI WGS metagenome assembly SDBU01 (sample SAMN10397929, study PRJNA504765) | marine sediment metagenome | isolation source: marine sediment core GS08_GC12, 126 cmbsf | place: Arctic Ocean: Gakkel Ridge, Loki's castle | collected 2008
AATTGTCTCTGAATCTCTGCCAGCATAGTATCAGGGTTACTTAGTGCCTCTCTTGTATGCTCCCACGTGGTATGTTCCAGGTCATCAGCACGTATGTACCGGGCCCGGCATTTTTGTTTGCTGTTTTCATAGGGTCTGGCGCTGTTACACTGGTAATAGCGGTATTTCTTATTCAGGCAGTGGCCGACAAGTGGCTTCCCACAGATCGCACAAAATGCGTGGTTTCTAAGTAAATAATCATGCTTTGGCCGCCCGGTTCTTACCTTTGGTTTATCAAGTTCGGCATTAGCCGCGTGGAAAACATCTTCATTCACTATCGCAGGCGTCACGTCCGGCAATAAGGTATCCATGAAGTAGGTCTTACCGATATAGCCAGAATTGCGTATCATCCGCCTGATAGTAAGGCTGTGCCATAGCGTGCGTTTGTCAGAATTACATTTGGCTCCCTTAGTGGGTATGCTACGGTTATTTAGCTCACGTGCTATTGAAATTAGGCTTTGACCCCTTGCCACTCTATTAAATATCTCTCGGACAATCTCAGCTTCGATATGGTTTATCTCGCGCCTTTTCGTTTCCTTGTTCCAGTCGTAACCGTATATGCCGACTCCCGTGCCTTGTGGTAGTTTCCCCTCAGCTAGCCGCGCCTTTTTACCACGCCCGGTAGCATCCCGCCGCCGTTCAGCATCCAGCTTGGCCGCGTAGCCCTTAATGTAAGTTATCAGCTTGCCAAGTTCGGTGCTGTCTACCGTCTCGGTGACGGCTTCCAGCTTAACGCCGTGCTTTTCCAGCTCCTGTGTGATTATGACGCCATGCCCAGGATCACGTGATAGCCGGTCAAGGGAATAGCACACTACAATGTCAATAGCCTCAGCCCTTACCAGCTCCCGCAACTTGTCCAGTTCTGGCCGTTCAAGTGATAGCCCGGAATATGCCTCAGAATAGCGGTAAGCCACGTCATAGCCCTTGCCCTGGCAATAGGTAAGGCACGCTTCAAGCTGTGTCTGTAAGCTGGTGCCTTCCCGCTCCTGATTGTCTGTGCTTACCCGGCAATACACGGCTGCGTTTTTCATTGTTTCTTTACCCCCTTCCACTTCGGCTTATTCCAATATGGTGAAGTGCATATCTAGGCTCTGTCGGCATTTTTGTATTCGCTTGTGAGCTTTTCAAGGTATTGTCTGATGGTGACAACACGAGCACCAGTAGCGTGAGGAAATACATCTTCGGGAACCTGGGTGCTTGAGCCATAGACAACCAGCGCGGGCACCTGCTTGCCGAAAAGCCAACCGCTGTGACGGGCGCTACCAAATACTTGCCTCACTTTATATTTCTTCAGCTGAGTCGGACCTATTACCGACCGCATGTAAGCTTCAAATACCTCTTCATCCGATAGCCTACTCGTATCAATCCTATCGCATTTTACGCCTTTGTCCTCTATCCTCTTAAGAAGTTCCAAAACCTCGCCGAATCCTTCGTTTGCAAGGGTATCTAAAGCCTCGATTTTCGTACTGTAATAGAGTTTCAAGTGCATATACTTTACCTCCGTACTGTACCTCTACTACAGCATAATGCAAAACCCACATAATGTCAATACCCTTTCAGACGATTTCTTGAGAATATTTTTCGGGACTACCTACCGGAAGGTCGTTCTATTCCCGCTAAAAAGGTCCCCCTTTATCATGCCCGTTTTCGACCATGTTTAGAGGTTGCCGAAGCGCCCCCCGTTTTTTGCGGGGCTTATTATCTGGGCTCCGCTTGCCTACGTTCTTGGCAAACTGTAGCCCCTCCCGGGTCCGTTCGCTAATAATATTCCGCTCAAACTCAGCAAAGGCACCGAATATTTGGAGCTGTAGCTTTCCGGCTGCGCTACTGGTATCAATGTTCTGTGCGCAGGCTATAAAATGGACGCCCAACTTAGAGAACTCGTTGAATAAACTGAGAATGTGCTGGAGCGACCGCCCTATCCGGTCCAGCTTAGTGACCATGATGCAGTTGAACCGCATGAGGCGCATATCTTGGAGCAGATCATTAAACGCCGGTCGGCTGTCCTTCAGGCCGGATACGCCAGCGTCCGTGTAAACGCGATAGATTTCAATTTGGTTGCGTTCGGCATACTCCCGGCATATCTTTTCCTGAACAGTAGCATCCTGCTCAGAGGTGCTTACGCGGCAATAAACTCCAGCTTTCACGTCGCCAAACCCTCATTCCGCACCAAAATGTTAGAGATTGGTGCATTGCGTCTCATACCAACACCCCTTCGAGCCGTAAGCCAAGCCGTTATACGGCTTGCTGCTGACATGCGGGCAAGGACACTCACACCAGGACTGTGAGCGCGTTTTTCATTAACCTCGTACTCCATCAAGAGCTTGCGGAAGTCTCCCATCTCTTTCCTGCCCTTTGGTTTTGCTCAGGACCCTACACAACGCCGCCAGCGCCCCCAAGGCTTCCTCCTCGCGCTCCTGCCACCACCCCGGCGTCCACTGACCCCAGCACAGGTCAGGGTACTGCCGGTAGAGCCATGCCGCCGCGATGGTCTTCAGGTAGTGGGATGCATACCAAGAGATACGATCTGTAGTAACCTCGCGCAATGGAGCCTCGATGTAGGTAACAGGGGAAGATAACACCAGGTCTTTCTCGGCCAGTTCGGATGCCCAGGCCAGCAGCTTCGAGGGGCTCTTGCCGACTGGCGAGCTTGTGTTCCCGGTCAGGGCCCTCAGAACGGCAGACTTGTGGTCTCGCAGAAGTCCAATCAACTCATCCGGGAAATCAGCAGGAGCGTCCAGTTCCAAGCGTTCCCCGTCGGCCCAGATTCTAGCTCCCAGCGAGTTGGCACGGCGAAGCAATTGATCAGCTGTCGTCATAAGCTCACCCGCTTTCGGCCTGCCTCTTCTCGGCCTTCCACAACAGATGTGTACACAGAATCCTCAAAATCCTCGGAAATAGTCTGAGCCGCGGGATTTTGTGGTTTTTGTGTACATGCCAGCGGGTTAATCTCGTAGGTGGGGGAAGGTGGACGCCCAGGCCCAGTGGAGGGCTCCGTATCGAGACGGCGGACATAGCCCATGTCCCCAAGCAATCTCAGAACCTTTCCAATCTCATCCACGTCGAAACGGCGACGAACCTTCAGGTACAAATCACGTTGAGTGAATCGCTTAAAACCATAGTGGAGGATTGATGCCCAGAGGCGATGCGCTTTCTCTGCTTCCGGATCGGCACCCATCAGGCTGAAGGCGATGTTGGCATGCGCTACGTAGTAGTCACCGAACTGAATGGCCGCCTCGATAGTCGCCCCTGAGATTGCTATTTCCCACGGCCTAACCTCGCCCGCATGAGTAAAAAGGTGCAGGATGCCCGCCAAACGGGCCACGTTACCGGGCAACTTATTTCCCCAATCAGCAATGTCGCTCAGCTCTTCACCTGGACGGAGTTGCTTCTCAACTTGGTCGCGGAAATCCTGAAAGGCGGCGTAAGCCTCCGGAGATAGTCGAAGAGCGTGCTCATTGCCCTCCGGCGGATCGGGCAGTTTCACAATGTCTCTGATAATCCGGTACCAGTGCTTGCGTAGTAAATCCTGGACTGGAGGGGCGGTATTAGAGCGATAGCCCACCAAGCTGCGGGGGATCGAGTACAAGAATCGCGCTAGCAGCCCCCGCCCTCGGAAGCCTCGTTTCCCTGCCAGGTCACGGATGACGTCGGGTTGGACAGTGAGGCAGAGGGTGAGAGCAGGCTTAGGCACGAATTCAGGGGGCCTGCTCTTGCGATCAATCCGCAGGGTATCACCGGAGTACCCTTTTAGATACACATCGATGTTCAGCACGCCCTCGGCATAGCGCCCGGCCAGTGTCTCAAACAGGCCGCCCTCGGTGGACATGATGGCGATTCGCCCGCTCTGTTCTGAAAGAAGGCTAGCTACTGCCTCAGAGGTGGCATCGTCGGCGAGCAGTCGGGGCGTGCTCGGGACCTCGAATTCAGCCAGGTTTTTGACCAGAGCTGCCACCTCGCCCATCTGCGCGTCTCGGTTCTCTTCCTTGGCCTTGGCTGCCATGTTCTTGGCAATCTGGAGTTGCTTGTCGAGAACATCGCGCTCCGCCTTCCGCATTTCAATATCTGGTCTCGCAGCCATCGCAAGGTCGCATTCTCTCTCCTCCAGCGGTGCGGTGACGGCGCGGAACGCCGGCGACTTGCGCTCGCCAGAAGGCAATGCAACCACCACGAAGAGGTTAAGCGGTTCGGCCCATTCCTCGTTGAGGCGCACGACACACCGGCCAGCGCCGGCAGCGGCCCCAACGCCAAAGACCAGAGAGCTAATCAAATCGGGGGGTACTTGCAAGGCTACAGCCTGGGCCTCTACAAAGCCCCTGATGCAGTCTGGGAGCGCCCCTACGGGGAACGGCGGCCCATGCTGATCAAAGAACGGCAGGGGCGAATACCAAACCGTCGCACCGTCACCAGTTTGTTGAAGCCCAAGCCAATCGCGGAGCTTGGCGACGGCCTTGTCGCCGTTGTCTAAGAGTTCGGCCAGGGTTGGTCCGCCAGTCACCGCCTTTCCTGCTGCGAGTTTTGAGGCCGTGTCTCGGACATCGTTTCCTCTACTTCGCCATTCTTCATCGCCAGCAATCTGAGCGGCTGTCTCCACAATGGTCACGGCCAACTCCTCAGATAGCCCGCCCCGCAGGAGAATCCCTCCTGCCGCCAGAGCAGCCTCATGGCGGGCACCCTTCGCTGGCCAGCACTTTGCGAGAAGCGCGCAGGCGGCTAGGCGGGCCACGGCTGTCCGTAGGTCATCACCACGAATCTTCGAGGGGGAGCCACTGGCATGCCACCTGATGACCTCACCCGATGGGTGAGTGCTGGGTGGGACAATAGTCTGCCCGCCAGTGGAGCGGAGTTCTGCCAAGCAAGTACCATCGGGGGCCAAGAACCGCGTGGTCTCCGGGACTGGGTTGGCTAGATACCACCAGTGGGAACAGGGCTTGCTGGCACGGCCATGAACGAGGCCAGTAGTGCACAAGAACGTGGACGCGACGGCTTGGGCCTCACGGGAATCCAAGTCGATGTCAACCAGCCCTGCGGAGGCGTTGCCCAACAAAAGCCCAATGTTAGCCGCGTCGGCAAAGTACTGGGGCAGGTCGGCCTGTTCCAATCGGAGGTGTTGCCAGCCCGATAGAACCGGGGCCTTGCTGCTAAGGGGCACAGGGACGGGCATCCAACCTCGACTGAGATAATCGTGCGCGGCCTCCAAAGTTGTCACTGTCGCCATGGCGTTAATCATCGGTCACTCCTTTTTGGCCATCGGTCGGTCTAGTGTGGAGGACGCCCCCTGAGTCCGCATCGCCGCCTTGAGCACCAGGTCAAAAGCCCTAGCCAGGTTTAGAAAATCCTCGTAGGTGCGAATGTTGTCACTCATTTTTAGGCTCGCTTTGTGCCCTTGCCAGTATCCGCGCCCAGGCCGCCCTAAACTGCCGAATCTGCGCAGGCGTACCTTTGCCCCGCACGATGGAGACGTGCACCACAATGGGATATTTGCTCTTAGCCGGCATCGGTCATTCCTTTGTCTACCTGACCACCCTATTGTGTTCGTCCTTTATGACCTGGAGAATGCGCTCAAGAAGCTCAGAGGATGGTCGCCGCCTTCCTGCTTCAATTTCGGATAGCCTGTTTGCCAGTATGCCAACACTCGTGGCTACCTCATATTGGCGTAGCCCGGCTCTTATACGAGCAACCTTAATTTCTACTCCTTCTGGATAGGTAGTATTTTGTGATGTTGGCATAACCCCCTCCGTTTTCTCATTGCATCAACTCGCATTACTACCTATAATTAGTGTATGAAGTTCTTACACAGTTGTCTCCAATTTTTCTCTCAACTTCTCTCAAGTTTCTATCGTGTTTCTCTCGAAATGGAAGTGTATAATGATTACAAAGTTGCCCTGGCCGGACAAAGTAAAAGTCTGGGAAATGCACTACCTCCAAAGAACACCCATAGATCAGATTCGCTGGAAAGTCAAAGGGGATAAACCAGCTCCCAGTTGGGAAACGGTGAAGCAGGTGGTTAGTGAGTTTTTATCCTTGACTCCATCGCAGATAATGACGTTACCAGACCCCTTGCAAGTGCGCTGGAAGGAATTAATACCTCAGAAGAACACTGGGCATCAAGAGATGAGCGAAGTGGTTTCCTGTGTGAAAGAGGATGTGCCCCAGACGGTAGTTGAAACTCAAAGAAAAACGGTTGAGGCGGCAGGGAGTATCGAAGCCGAGCACGATGTACCCAAAGAGTCACGAACCGAACAAGAGCGACAACCGTATGAGGAAACACCCCCCAAGCAAGAACTCGAGGTTATCGCGGCAATCGTATCCAAGATTTCGGAACAGGTTCCGTCGCAAGTCGCCTCCGGCCAACCCGGCCAACGTCGGCTGACCTTGGACGCGCCTGTCGTTGACGGGCTCAGGGAAAAGCACGGTCCGAGGAAAAAGCGTCATTTGGTTAAGGCTGTCGATCCTCGCATGACCTGGTGCGGTCATTCTCTTGATGGTCGTATCCATCTGTTCTGGACTAACAAGATCGAATTGTGCACGTGTTGGCATTGCCACAGGTGGTACAAGTATGCGGCAACCGGCATTTGGGATGATTGATTCCGGTTTATAGAGACACGGCGGCACGGCATGGTTTTTCTTTGTTCCTGTTGCCCTGTCCGAAGCTAAAAAGAAGAGGTCTCCCTGTCACAAGCTAAATGTCTCCCTGTCACAAGCTAAATGTCTCCCTGTCACAAGCTAAATAGAGGAAATTCCTTGGGCACTGCCAGCTTTGCCAACTCCATGAAAAACAAAAGAAGGGGCTGGAAGACTAGCGTGGCAATGCCGGAGGTGAACAATGGATACGTGGGAGAAAGCTCAACAACATATCCTTTCCATGTCTTCGAAGCCGAGTAGTTCCCCCTTGCAGTTTCACCTTGTGAAGTTTTGTTAAATAATGTTCAGCGGTTGTTCGGATTGAATCTGCGAGAAACTAAGATCCAACTGAAATTCGGCAGTCTCTCCCATCTGAGAACACATTCAGATGAAATGTGACATCGCTAGCTGGCTGAGTGTTGGAGGAATTGGTAACTCCTCTCCTGTGTGAGAACCTTGACAAGTCTCAGGCTAGATGCCAGAATGCAGTAACCCGCAATGGAGGGACCAAGATGAGCAAACAAGAGGAATCTTGGCTTTATGAATTCATCCGTAAAGCCATCGAACGATCTTTCAAGGTTCAGGGATACGAAGTGGACTTAGAAATTACAGGCCATCCAAGAGGAAAGTTTATCCCCGAAAAATTCCTGAGATCTGAGATGCTATTAAAACATAGGCGAGACCGGCTTCCAACCCCAGATATAATGGGGCTGGTATGGAGAAGTACGAGACAAGATAATAAGAAACTGGTTATAGTCGAAGTTAAAAAGAAACCGAATTACAGAGACATATTTCAGACGAAAGGATATGATGAGTTATATAGTTCCGATTTCACTTACTTAATAAGTCAGCATTTTCTTTGTATGAGTTCTCCGAAGGTGTTGGATTTTATTAAAGAAAGTCCAGAATTACTAAGGACTAGAAAAGGCAATGATGTGTGTATAATGACTTTGTACAGAAACTCAGCTGGGGAAATTCATCTGGGCATGCTAGGCCCTGAGGCAGGAATATTACCTACTGCAATGTTATAGTAAATACCTTATTGCTGGTTTTTCCATCTATTGCTCAAATCACCATTGTTTACAAAATGGCTTGTATTCTATTTATCTAGGGCCCAGGATAGAAAATCGTTCCTTTTTCATCGCGGAGTTCCACTCCTAGGCTCCGAGCGTGAAAATTGTCGGACCTTTTTGTCAATGTCTGTTAACCGCTAGGTTCTAGGTTCGAATCCTAGTCGGGGAGCCAGTTAACCTTCAGGCGTGCCTCCCATCGTGTTCTATCCCTTTTTCTTATTTCTCTTTGTTTTACTCTGAGTCAATCTGTTGTTACTTTAGTCTCGTTGTAGAACTTCTTGTCGCCGAACGAGCTTGCGTTGTAGATGACCTTGCACCTTGAGCACCTGTACAGGGTCACCTGTGTCCGCCCGTCCCACTCCTGGATGCTGCCAGCAAGCCCTGGGTACGCCGCCATGATTCTACGGTTGGCGCGCTCCACGTCATATTTCCCGTGTCTTGAGTGAACCGCCAACTCCTTGCCGCAGGAAGGGCAGACGGGGCGGACAATGCCTTTCAATTTCATCATTGACCCTCTTTGCACATGTACATACTACTGTGGTCAGGCTGGCGGGTCAATTCTTCGCCTTGTTGGCTTTCCTGCCGCCTTTCGCCGTCCGTTTCTTCTCCAGGCGCTTCTCTTCAGGTGGGCGCTCTTCCGTTGTCTTCTCTGCTGGATGAGCTTCGCTTGTCGTGTCCGCAGATGCCTGTTGCTCGGTAGTCTGCACTTCTTTGGCTGGCTTCTCCTTCTTGGGCAGGGTCATCATCGCCTTATCTAGGTTGTACTGAGTGTTGACCGCCTCGATGACCAGTTCGTCCCAGCTCATCTTCAGGCTAGCCTTCAGCTCGTTGAGCGCCTTCAGCCCCTCCTCCGTTGTCCTCGCGGAGAATACGTGCTGTTTTTCTCTCGCCATTTCCTTTTACCTTCTCTTTCTTGCGTTACCGTTTAATAATGGCGCGTTTCAGGTGGTTTGTAAGCGGGTGCTGGGCGGGAGTTTAGTCCTAGCTGAATACGGTATTGTAACGGTAGAGGGCAATGGCTTAAGGCTGAGCATAGTTGCATTAGCTGATTTAAAAAATGTTACCGCACCCTCTTGACAAATACGCACATATCTGCTTATAATAAATCATGCGTAGAAAACCAGGTACCCTGCTCCCAATTGAACGGTCTATCATCGAGGCGGCGGCTCAACTCCGACAGGAAGGTGCTGAGGAATTTCATGGTTTTGATATTGCTAAGAAAATCAAAGACCAAGAGGGAGCGCGCCTTCTAACCGGGTATGGAACACTGTACCGTGCCCTCGCTAGACTCCAACAGTGTGGAATCCTGCAAAGCCGATGGGAAGAACAACTGCCCACAGAAGAGAATCGACCGCGACGCAGGTATTACAAACTCATCGGTGAAGTAGAAGCTACAGTACCCGCGAATCCGGTCTCCGTAAGAAAGCCTAAGGTCTGTAAGATATGGGGTTTGGGGGTGTCGCGGGCATGATAAATTCCTTACTGTATATATGCTTGAGTGCCCTCGTCGGCATAACCGTGAGAGCCTATGCCTTACCCATCGTAAAGCGCATCGTGGCAATTAGGAATTGGTTGTGTGTGGTGTTTGCCTCAGAAGAGGGGGAAGCACACAGTGAGGAAATGCTGGCTAACCTACCTGACGAAATCGCTTATTACCGGCTTGATGGCGATTCAAATGATGTCATCGCAGCGAGAATATTCTTCCGACTGGTGATGGGGCTGCCAGGTGATATAGCTATGTGGGCGCCCTCTATCCCCGCTCTGTTTGTCGATAAGATTGTGGGCTGGAATGAGACCCTGCGACACTCCAGGGTACCAGCCGCGATGATTGCGGGGGTAGCCGTTCTGGGACCAGTGAATTACTCCTACTTTAGCTCTCAGAGTAACTTGACAGTTGGTTCCTGGCTCCTTGTTAATTGTATCGGTATCATTATGACTATTGTCATGTGGAAGCACAAGCATCCGCTGGCTCGCCGAATCTTTCATGCGTGGATGGGCATAGCAATGGCAGGCGGTGTAGGAGCTCTGGTTTGGATGACCGTCCAGTATCGCCTGTATGAGATTATGACATTCAAAGTCCTCTTGCTTGCTATGGTGGCGGTATTACCAGCAATAATCGTAGTTGACAAATCATGGCGTAACCGACTGTTCAGGGGGCGGTGGTGGCTTATCGCCATTTGCTGGGCGCCTATTATAGCGGGGTCGTTAGCTGGTTCCATGCTGATAGCGCATGATGTCAAACCCCTGCTGGAGACATGGGCAACGATGGCGCTGTTAGTAGTCGGTATGTTCATAGTATATGGTGGCATAGTATTGGCATCCTATGTCCTGTGCTGGCTTGGAATCAGGGGAAGCGCCGGCGGGTTGCGTCTCGTAGCATCAGGAATACGCCGGTTGCGTTAAAGGTTAATCGCAGCTGATAAATACCCGCCTGTTACGCCAGTACTCTCACCGCTTAACTATCACGAAGCTCCACGGTATCCATTGGGGGCTCCCTTCAACCTCATGAGTAATAATCTATAGGCGGTCTTTTTCCCCATATCGCCGCTTGCCTGGACATATCCCAGTAGCGCCACGTCTCCAATCCTGGCTAGTTGAATAGGGTATTATAACGGTAGAGGCAGAGGCTTAGTACGCTTCAACTTGACAGGGCGATGGTTGCCTTCGATGCCCTGTTCATCTATACTGCTCACTGTGAAGACGATTTGTTACTGCTTTAACTACACTGACGCCGATATCGTTGATGACGTGCTTCAGCACGGCGGCCAATCGCCCATCATGGATAAGATAACAGAGGCGCGGAAGAACCTGACCTGCCAGTGCGACATAAAGAACCCTAAGAAGCGGTGATGCCTACCGAACGTCCACCGTGTAGTGGACAGGGCCAGGAAGTCTATGGCTGACAAGGGGTCTGCGTAGGGGCGCGTTGGATAGTATTGCAATGTTGCAGGCGTTAGGTTAACCACATGAGCCTATGCCTCTATCCCATAATAGGATAAAAGCGAATCTAACTACCGCATTTTCACACTGGATATTAACTGGAGGTTACAATGGCAGACCTAAGTGAAAAGAAGGAAAGTGGACGAGACCCAGCATGGGATATACCAATCGGGGAAGGTTTACGATGTGCTGCCGAGTTGCGCAATCACTTATCAATTGATGAGCGTAAGTATTTGTTGTTTGCTGGTCAGGTGCTGGATGACTGCCGGAGTTATGTCCTTTATATCGCATTAGATGAGGTCAAGAAGGCGTCAATCCACCTTATGCGCCTTCGTGACTTACTAGATGAAAAAGAAAAAGACGCCAATCAGCAATCTACAGAGGGCAGCCGATTAGCCCGACTATTGACGACCAGTATACTTGAAGAGCAGCAGATGCGCGTAAGACGTTTGCTTGAGCTTCTGGTTACCTTAATACACTTTTCTACTACTAATGAACAGCCCTACTATCGCCATTTGTTACTCCTGGAAGACCTACAGCAGAGCTTATCTGAGAATGACGACCTACAGGAGTTCTGGGGACAAAGGAGTGCAAACGTAGATGACCATATCAAGAGTCAGATTCAATGGATTCAACAAATAGAAGCTAGCATCGATTTGAGCAAATGTTGGTATCTACATGATAAAAAGCCTATACAGACAGCTCGGCAGCTATACCCAGGACATATTTTAAGTAGTTTCCGTAGTCGTTTTATGGCAGCTTTTCCTTTGATGACGGACATTGAGCGGATAGTTGCGGGATACACGTACAACTGGGTATACGGCAGTTCAAGCAAAGCCATTCACTATCGTTCTAATCGCAGTGACTATCATCGACTAGAAGAGCCGATGCTCAATATCAACAGGTTGGGATTACTCATCGACTTGGTACTCGATCGCTGCTACCACCTTCTAGGCAAGCCAGATGCGCCCCGATTCAAACGAATATCTGAAAGTTTGGAGCATTCAAATTCATCCGCTACCCTTCGCGCAGCGACTGTAGGCGCTAGTGAAGTTGGCGATTTTGTGTTGGTTCATGGGGACATAGCGCAAATAGTGGAGAGCAAAGACTCCCAGTATGGGTATCGAATTTACAAAGTACACTATATTGCAGAGAAGCCCAAGCCAAACATTCCAGATGTTTGGTTCCCAGCGCCTTACATACAGGTGTTCTATTCAAAACAAAGGTTCGATGAGAAATGGGCTACCTATGTTAAAAGCGGAGATTTGCCTAAGGACATTCGGTCTGTGCTAGAGAACCTTACCGAGGAAGAAATGCAACTGGCTATGCAACAATCAATGAAAGACCTCTGGAATATAGCCATTAGAAATCAAATCCATAAAAGAAGAGGTTCTTAAATCAGCTCCATAAAGACAGGCAGGAGGAGAAGATGCCAAAATACGGAGTGCGAATCTACCCGCTTGACGACCAAGTAATCTTGATAAAACAGACTGTGAAGAGAGAAGGGTCGGGCGTATACGTGGTGGACACAATGAAAGGCGGTGAGCACAGAGAGGCACATGTTCCTGCGGACGATGACGCAGCAATTGCAAATGCAGTCCGAGACGCCCTGCGCGGGCTACTTCTGCGTTCCTAGAAGCGCCGTAACAAGCGACGGTAAAGACATCAGTCCCCAGGCGAGAAACGGGGCCTGCCATGACTCAGGCGAGTGCCATAATACGCCTCCCAGGCTGGCCAGCGCCTTCCTCTCGGTCTCGGCGGATGACGGGGAGGTCTCATCGATTCGCCTCGTCAAGTACTCCCTGACGTCCGCCCTCGCGGGGGACGGCGTCTGTCTGAGGAAGCGCCTCGCGAGGTACTCGTAGAGGCGTATGGTTCCCTCCGACTTCCGCTCGGAGCGGAGCTTAGTCAGCCACAGGCCGATGTTCTCGATGGGGAGCTTGTCATCAACGGCGACAGATACGCCCTCTGCCAGCGCCAGCCTGTCGATTATGGAGGCTATGGCGGCTTGGGACTCCGGTGACAGGCCCCTTAGTTTCTCTATTGCTGGCTTGAGGCTATCCCTGACTATGTTGGTCGCTTGTGTTTCCATCGTCATGGTATTATTATGGCGCTAAGAGGGGGATTTGTAAGCGGGGCAATCGTAATTGGAGATAATACTATTTCATTCGGGTATCGTGGAATTAACAAATGCCTAGTAAGAAAGAACAAAAACTCATTCCAATAGAAGATATCCCAATTGTATACGAGCAATGTCTGGCAATCGACACTTCCAAGCCAGGAGAAGCCCAACGCAGAGGTTATCTACTACAGGACTTGATATATTCAATGCTAACACACGAAGGTTTAGAGCCGAGAGCATCCTACCGGCCGAGGGGAGAAGAGATTGACGGCTCCTTTTATTTATCAAATACAACCTATTTATTAGAAGCAAAGTGGGCAAAAGATCCGATGAGTGCTTCAGGCCTTTATTCATTTAAAGGCAAGGTAGATGGTAAACTGGCCGGTACCCGAGGTGTATTTATTTCCATGAGCGGATTCTCGGATGACGCTCCTGAGTCGCTAACACATGGGAAGCAGTTAACATCGATTCTGGTTGACCATTCAGATATGGAAGTTATTTTTAGGGGGCGAGCTACTTTCAAGCAAGTTCTCGACTTTAAGATAAGACAGGCGGGTGAGACTGGTAAACCATATGTACCATACCAGCTTCCAGAAACAGTCATTAGTACAAAAACAACGCTAGTGACTAGCGAAGTAAATCCTTATTGGGGACTTATTACATCAACGACAAGTCCCGATTTAGGTTTTGGAAAGGCACACGTGCTACTCATGTGTGAGGGGCAAATAGATGCCTCATTATTAACACCAATATTCAGGCGATTATTGAATGTGGAGCATCTAGAACAGGAAATCGTGCTTGAGATTATTCCCATGCAAGGTATGCAGAACTGGCTAAAGAGACTTCCCGAAATTGTGAATGTTAAGCTGACTGCGCTCGAAGGGCGACTTGATGGAATCGTTTTGGTTTTGGATTCAGATACTAAATCAGACGCAGAACTAAATCAACTGAAAAGCGAAATCCTAAGGAGTATGAGAAAGATAGCTATTTCAGCACCGCTGCACATAACTTATGCAAAGCCAGATATCCATGGATGGATCGGACTCGATAGAGGAAAATACCCAAAGTCAAAAATGGTTTGGATGGATATTGAAGAAGTAATGAATACCATTGACATTAACCACTTTGTCAAGAATGATTCAAAAATGCAGGCGATAGCCCATTTCCTCAATAGGCTCGTTGAGGAAGAGGCACCACTGTGGGAATCTGACGCTATTGAGGCTGTTAAAACAGCTCTAGAGGAGGCTGAGTGGGATGATGTGAACAATA
>SDBU01006252.1_pt1 | contig 14066 bp, 19 predicted proteins | sample 2277071 | NCBI WGS metagenome assembly SDBU01 (sample SAMN10397929, study PRJNA504765) | marine sediment metagenome | isolation source: marine sediment core GS08_GC12, 126 cmbsf | place: Arctic Ocean: Gakkel Ridge, Loki's castle | collected 2008
GTTTAAGGGCGAGCCTTTTACCGAGTGGAGAATAGAACGAAATAGGATTGACCTTTATGATAAAGCAAGGTCAATATCTGTCTTTGCTAGTTTTAAAAATACTGGTGCTACGGTAGAAAGTCCGCCTAATTACACATATTTTAGGGACCATATCCAGAGGTGGTTACGTCTGATTACACCAGAAATTAAATATAATAGGATTGATAGGATAGGGTTCAGGGCTATAAGTTTGATAGAAATTGGCAATTCGTCATTTGAACAATTATTTAGGTCTTTTGTAAACAGTTACTTAACAGTTAATCAGGAATTGTGGGGACTAAAGGTAGCTAAACCTAAGGATATCGGTATTGTGGTAGACCTTGTAGACGGTGATAATAAATTGCATGTAGTTACAGGTCCTATGGAACAGGTGCAAGCAAAAACTTATTTTGAGTCTAGTGAAGTTCAAGACAGGGTTCCCCAGCTTTCAATATTCGCTGATGTGGACTACTTTGCTAGTAATCCCAATTTTGAGGAAAGTCGGATGATTCAGGTAATTATGAGATTCGTGAATGATGCGGCAGCAAAAATTGAGTCTTACCTTGGGGAATACTTGAGTATATTTAAGCAACAGGAGAGGTGAAGATGGCGCCAGTATTGGTACGACCACGTTATGGTACTGAGAGAGGTGATGGGAGAAGCAGAGAGGATATTATTACGTATGCGGGTGTGACATCCAATGAGTCTTCACGTAGTAGGTTGCCTACAGGCGGAGATGAGTCGGGAGAATCGGAATTGGATTATACCGGGGAACTTTCTTCTCCGTTAAGTAAAGCTACTGAAAGTATTACAGATGTTGTTGACTTGGAGGCTGGAAGGGGTGAAGAACTAGGTGATAGTTGGTTTTTTGCCACACCAACTGAAGAGATTGAATCAGCAGTGTCGGTTGTCTCCAGAGAGACTGAAATTGCATGGGTTGCCTCTCATTCTAAAGAGTTAGCTAAGTTTCAGGGTCAATGGATTGTGGTTGATGGACAAAGAGTTGTTGTAAATGGTTATGATTTTGCGGAAGTCACCAAAGAAGCAAGGTCAAATGGAGTAGAAATCCCTTATGTGATAAAGATTGAAACAGGGGAGGAAATCCCATTTATAGGATGAACGGACAATCGGAAATACGTCTTTCGTTTCAGCACTCCGCTAGATTCACACCTGTGAAAACAACACAGGGCGAATGTCTAAGACCGATACTACCTATAAGATTAAGCTATGGTAACAAGTCAGTAGATTTGAATGCAGTTGTAGACACTGGTGCTGATTTTTCAACATTCCAAATGGGGGTAGCGAAGAGCTTAGATATACCAGACGATCAGTTGATATTAGATAATGGGACTACATTAAGTGGTCGGACACAAATGTGGTATTGTCCAATAACCATCAGTCTGATGGGTAAGTCGTATGAGTGCCGAGCTGCCTTTGTAGACAATCCTATTTGGCTTAATGTTATTGGAAGGGATACGATTTTTTCGAAAATGCAGTTTGCGTTTCGCCAATCAATAAGGCAATTCTACGTAGCACTACAACCTTAAAGCGGATTAAGTCCGGGCCAAAATCATGAAAATCCTCCATTTTGCTGACCTTCACCTTGGAGTTGAAAACTACGGGCGGATTGACCCGAGCAGCGGATTATCCACACGTCTTCAGGATTTCCTGAACGCTCTTGACCAGGTTGTAGATTATGCCCTGGAAAGTAGGGTAGACCTGGTTCTCTTCTGTGGTGATGCCTATAAGAGCCGTGAGCCAAGCCAGACCCAGCAGCGGGAGTTTGCCAAACGTATTAGACGCCTGTCCTCCAGCGGTATCCCTGTCTTCCTCCTTGTCGGTAATCACGACATACCCAACGCTATCGGTGGCGCAACCACGCCAGAAATCTTTGACACACTGGCAGTCAGCAACGTTTACGTCGCCAACCGGCCTCAAATTTACCGTATCCCAACTGCCAGCGGCACACTGCAAATAGTCTCCCTGCCCTGGCTAAGACGCAGCGCCCTATTAACTAGAGAAGACACCAAGAATCTTACCCTTGAGCAGATTAACCAAAGACTACAGCAGACATTAACCGGTATTATTAACACCTATGCTCAGCAGCTTGACCCGGAACTACCCTCAATACTGGCGGCTCATGTGTGGGTGACTGGTGCCCGGATAGGCTCAGAGAGGACAATGACAATCGGGCAAGAGCACACACTATTACCAAGCAATGTTGCCAACCCGGCTTTTGACTATATCGCCCTAGGTCATATTCACCGCCACCAGGTTCTGAATGAAAGTCCACCGCTAGTTTATTCCGGCAGTCTGGAACGACTGGATTTTGGTGAGGAAGAGGATGACAAGGGCTTCTACCTGGTAGAAGTAGAACTGGATAAAGGGGTAGGGAAAAGGCGGGTATCCTTTGATTTCCACCCGGTAACCGGGCGCCGCTTTCTCACCATTAACGTCAATATTGAGTCGGAGGACACCGACCCTACAGCAACGGTAATCAACACAATTGCTGAGCAGGAAGACAAGATTAGGGAGGCTATAGTCCGCCTTCAGATTAGCCTGCCAGCACAGATTGAGGGACAGCTCAGGGATAACCAAATCAGGAATGCCCTAAGAGAAGCCCATTACTTTACCCTTGCCAAGGAGATAAGGCGGGAGATGCGCCTCAGGCTGGGAGATTTAACCGCTGAAGAACTAACACCTATTGAGGCACTGGAAGCTTGGCTGAAAACACAGAAATTAACCCCGGAGCGAGCCGAGGTTTTGCTCAAATACGGCGAGAAGCTTATTCAACAGCACGAGGCTTGACACTGGTAGGATAGGTGTATAATAGTAAATAGGCATTGGGTTGCCAATGGGGTGAGCCACACAGAAGGAGGGAGCGATGATAAAGGCAATCATAGAACGCCGCGTGAAGGAAGGCGAGAGCCTCCCGCCCTTGCTCCGGGAGCTTAGAGCCGCCGCTATGCACTATCCCGGTTATATAACCGGCGAGACTCTGGTTAGCACCGAAGACAAGTCCGCCGTCACCACAATCAGCACCTGGCATAGCCTTAAGGACTGGAAGGCGTGGGAAACATCCGAGACACGAGCCAGGCTGTACCAACAGATTAGGAATCTTCTGGCAGAGGAGCCCAAGGTCAGGACATACCAGATAATGGCTACTGAGGAGAGAACAGGCTAAGGCGGCGTTGCCCACGCGTCTTTATTCCAGTCTTATTGAACGGAACAATGCCCACAACGAAGGACACCGGATCAAGCACCATCATCAAGGTAAGTCAATGTCAGAAAAACCCTCAGCTTCTGAGGAAGTCGTTATTAAGGAATATCCCCGTTCTACTCGTTGGCTAGAAGGACAGCAGGTAATAGGAGTTGGTAACTTGATATTAACAAGCAAGCGGCTTGTCTTCCTAAATCAGGTACCACTCGCTGAGGAGGAAATCGAACGTCTCCGAAAATTATCAGCAGGGGCGCCAACCAGCAGAGTGATAGATCTAGCTCTAGCCATCCATAAAAAGAACTTCCAAATTACACTATCATCGCTTATTTCGGTAAAGGTAGGCCTATATTCTATTTTGCCCTTCCCACGCCCCTGCCTGCGTATTTCTTACCGAAGTGAAAAGAAAAAGAAGCAGATAAAGACAGCAAGTTTTATGTTTACCATACCGTTGCTAAAGGGTTTCTTTCAGCTTGAGATCACGACAGTATGGAGATGGGTACAAATAATTAGAAGAGTAATGAGAGGCAAGCAATTAACCACTGCTTAATACTACTGCCAAACAAGAGTGCAAGATAAGAGATAAAAATAACCCCAGAGCGAGCCAAACTTCTGCTTGAGTATGGTGAGAAACTTATCCAAGAGCAGAAGGCTAAGCAAAGAGTAAAGGAGGAGGTAATCACATGACGCCACGCAAACCATCTGCTAAAGAGCCCCAGATTGTGGAAATGCCGCCACAAAAGATGGCGGTGGTCTATGGCAAGGGTACCCCGGATAAGGTCTTCCCGGAACTCATGCCCGCCCTCTACGGTTCAGTTTACACCCTGAAGTTTGACCTCAAGAAGAAGGGGCTGCCTACCTTCAAGGTCAGCGGACTCCGCGCCCGCTACCCTGATGCCCATCTCGTTCCCATGGAGGAATGGACGCACATTATCGGTCTGCCTATCCCTGAGGACACCACCTCCCTCCCCCAGAAAGTCCCTGGCACTGAGGTCAAGCTTGAGACCTGGGAATACGGCAGTGTCGCCCAGATTCTCCACCTCGGACCCTATGACCAGGAGGAGCCCACCCTTAACCGCCTGCATAAGTTCATTGAAGACAGCGGCTACGAAATAGCCGGCATGCACGAAGAAGAATACCTCACCACCCCCCACGCCAAAGTTATCAAGACCCTCATCAGGTATCCGGTCAAAAGAAATAAGCTAGGAACAAGTGATGGGCACGGGCAGTCACCATCCGCCACGAGTGGGAGCGGGGATCGAGGAAATAGACCCAATCTACACACCGCTTACGGTGAGCCAGAGCCAGGCAATAAAAATACCTAGCACAGCTCCGGTAATAACCTGAAACGGCGTGTGCCCGATGAACTCCCGCAGGTCACGCTCCACCTCGTCTCTAGGGCGTTTATCCAGAAGCTCTTTTACTATACGGTTGAGGATAGCTGATTGTTGGCTCACTGCTTGCCGCACACCGGCGGCATCATACATGACCACCATAGCCAGGATAGCCGTAATGGCAAAGGCTACCGAGTTAAGGCCCTGCGTTATAGCCACCACCGCAGCTAAGGAACAGACCAGCGCCGTATGCGAGCTGGGCATGCCGCCACTCCGGACTAAAAGCCACCAATCCCAGCGTTTTTCCCGGGCGAGAGCGACGAATACCTTTAGCAGTTGTGATACAAACCAGACAGCAATCGGTATTACCAGTGCCTTATTGGTTATAATCTCGTACAACAAATACTCCGGTGTTCACTCTTGTACACTTAGCTTCTTAGTGCTACTACCCATCTTGCGGCGGCGCTATGTGCGACCTGAACTGCTGCAGCCGCCACTGCCTGAGGTGCCTGATTACATCATCATCGGTGAGGTCGTGCCAGTAGCGATAGAAGTCGGAGACATAGAACTTGGGCATGAACCCCGTAAAGCAGGTTACTACCCTGTCAGCGACCTTCTCTACCTCTTTCACCGCCATTGCCGATGCGACGGGCACAGCGACCACTATTTCCTTTGGCCGACGATGGCGCATTGATTCCACCGCCGCCTTCATGGTATAGCCGGAAGCAAGCCCATCATCTATGAGTATCACCGTCTTACCAGTCACCCTAACCAGTGGTCGGTCGCCTTTGTAGAGCAGGCTCCGCTCCTTAATCTCAGCCCTTACCTTGCTAATCTCATACTCTAGTTGCTTCCGGCTGAAGCCGATTCTCTTTACCGCTTCCTCGTTGAGGATAACTGTCCCATCATCGGCAGTGGCTCCCAAGCTCCCCTCAGGGTTAAGGAGTATGGGAATCTTACGGCAAACAACTACGTCAAGGTCAGCTCTAAGGGCATTGGCTACCTCCAGTGCCACCGGAACACCCCCATTAGGGATGGCAATCACGACAACGGACTGGTCATTATATTCACCCAATTCCGCAGCGAGCCGTCTACCGGCATCATGTCGGTTCTCAAAGATAGCCCCACGTCCAGCCTGAAAAGTAATTATTCCCCTCCTTGACTATTCTATTAGCTTGAATGCGTTCACGTCCACCAGCCCCAGGTCGGTGAGCCTGAGTTCGGGGATTACCGGTAGCGCCAGGAAGGAAAGGGCGGAGAAAGGAGAGGCTAGCCTTGTTCCTAAATCCCTGGCTAACCGCTCCAGCTTCTCCAATTTGCCCGCCACCACCTCCAGTAGTTCGTCAGACAGTAACCCGGCAATAGGTAACGCCAAGCTGGCTAATACCTTACCGCCGACAGTAACCACCAGACCCCCCTCCAGCCGCTCAACTTCCTTAATTGCGGTAAATATATCCTCATCGCCAGCCCCAACAGCTATAATATTGTGGGAATCATGGGCAATAGATGAGGCTAGAGCCCCTTGTTTTAAGCCAAACCCCTTAACCAGCCCCACCCCGATATTGCCTGTCGCCCGGTGCCTCTCCACGACCACCAACTTCAGAATGTCCCGCTCAGTGTCAGGCACAATAACCCCATCGGTAACCTTAACCTTTTCCATCCTCTTCCTGGTAATTATCTGACCGGGTACAACCTCAATAACCGGTTTGGTTTCCCCTGAAGCCGTGAGCCTTAATGCCTCCATATTGAAGGGCTTGATACTTATGGTGTTGGTCAGCCCTTGAACGCGGGGTCGGTATATGGGGAATAGCGGTTTCCCTTCTCTAGCCACGAGACGACCCTGGTAGAAAACCATATTTACTTGAAACCGAGATAATTCACTAAGGACAATCAAGTTAGCCATATAGCCTGGCGCTACCGCCCCAAGCCCATCCAGCCGAAAATACTCTGCGGGATTGATAGTCGCTAGCTGAATCGCCCGCACCGGGTCAAGACCGCGAACTATTGCCTTGCGCACCACAGCATCAATATCACCATCATGCAGCAGGTCAACACAGCTACGGTCATCAACCACGAACAGGCACCGTTTATAGGTCTTATCAGTAACCAGAGGCAGCAAGGCGTCCAGGTTTTTCTCCGATGAGCCCTCCCTAATCATAACATACATGCCCTGTCTCAATTTTTCTCTAGCCTCGTCCAGAGAAACCGACTCATGGTCAGAATAAATGCCGGCAGCAATATAGGCAGTGAGGTCTTTCCCGGTAACCCCAGGGGCATGACCGTCAACAATCTTCCCTTGGGCTAGGCCAATCTTACTGAGGACATTGTCCTCACCACTGAGCACACCGGGGAAATTCATTACCTCGCCCAGCCCAATAACCCCCCTCCACCTAAGAACTCGGCGGATGTCTTCCGGGCTCAGGCTTGCCCCCGAGGTTTCCAGATTAGTCGCCGGCACACAGGAGGGAGCCATCAGAAAAAGGTCCAGGGGTAGGCGTCGGGCATAGTTCAAAACATACCTTATACCGTCCAGCCCACAAACATTGGCTATTTCATGAAGGTCAGTAACCACTGCCAGTGTACCCCGTGGCACCACCGCCCGGGCATACTGAGCAATATCAAGCATAGAGCTTTCTACATGGGTGTGCCCATCGATAAGGCCGGGAGCCAGATACTCGCCGGCTAAATCCAGCACCTCTTTGCCTTGATGATAATCCCCTACCCCAGCAATCCTATCCCCACAGATGGCGACATTGCCCGTCTCAACCTCCCCGGTAAAGACATTCACCACCCTGGCATTAGCCAGAACCAGGTCGGCGGGCAGCTCCCCTTTAGCTACTGAGATTAAGAGGTTGTTTATCAACCTCACCCCCCTGTATTCCCCCTCTCCTTCAAAGGAGAGAGGAGATATTACTTTTGAAGGGACGAAGCCCCCTCAAACTACCCTTGACAAACCACATGAGATTAACTGTCTGGATAATACTAATCCTCACTCTCTAAAACATATATCTCAGGCAGATTGCGAAACTTCTCATCCCAGTCCAAGCCATAACCAACGACAAACTCATTGGGAACAGTAAGACCTAAATAGTCAATGGTTACCGGAACCTCACGCCGGGAAGGTTTGTCAGTCAGCGCACAAAGCTTGAGCGAGGCTGGCTTTTTCCTGCGGAGGTAGTCAAGAAGAAAATTAACAGTAAGCCCGGTATCAATTATGTCCTCAATCACCAACACATCCCTACCTTTAATCGGAGCGTGAAGACCTTGCACCACCTTAATCTTCCTGGAACTCTTCTTGCCGCCACCGTAGCTGGATAGTCTGACGAACTCTACCTCAAGGGGAAATTCAAGGAGCTTAATCAGGTCAGCCATAAACATAAATGACCCCTTAAGGACACCTATTAAGATAGGGTACTTACCGGGGTAATCCCTGTTAAGTTCAGCAGCCAGCCGGTTAATTGCGGCTTCTATCTCCTGCCTGCTAAAAAGCAGGCTAAGCTTGGGCTGAGGATTCAAGACTATCTCCCTTAACGCTTACTGGTACTTTCAATCACCATTATCTTAGCTATCTCCGCTGTTGAAAGCAAGCCCCGTCTCCCCAGCTACAAAATGAGTGCCATCCAGAGCCGGCACGGAACACAGGGGTTGGTACTTGCCCCACCCGAGGCAGAGTGAGGTAGGTTGGATTTGTAAACTGGTTACCAGTACCCCCCCCCGTCCCTTCCCATAAAAAAGACGCCCTCTTTAGCAGAATAGCGTCCATGTGTTGGGCTCAAATTTGTTGTAGCAAAATCAGATTCTTCAATTTAGAAATTCAAAACGCCCTTCAGGAAATGTCATTGCTCTTAAACAGCAAGGGCATACTATTTCTCCGCCCTTTGGAACTACTGCATAAAGGTTGTAGCTTATTGAACAATCACTATAAGGGCAAGTAACTGCGTCTATGTTGTTCAAGTCATTTTTCTTTCCGCTAGCATAACCTTGTAGCACGTCAACAAATAATTTAAAGTTACTTTCTCCTTGTATCGAATAGGGAAGGTAGTTATTCAAATACGGCACAGCGAAGTTAATTCCTATTTCATCGCAAAGAACCCAAACATCTATCCCTAATTGACTAGCAATTCCTATTTCGTATGAAATCCAATTTTGCGTGTAATCCCAACCCGAACTGTGAATTGCTTGTGCGTCTACAAGTGACTTACCCACTAATAGGAATAAAGCCTTAGATTGCCGTAATTCATTTCTTATAGTTTGCCATGCTGGTGGTTGAATGCTTTCATATTCAGAGCGAAAAGCATCTATTCCTACCCTAGCACACGCTCTGTCAAAAACATCACAAAACTCGCTGTCAAGTTTTGTGTGAGATTCAAAGACTTTCGTACTCATTTTCTATGCCCCCCCTTGGCAGGATTGTAGCCCCATGCGTGGACTTATGTCAATCATAGGTTGTCCATATGTTATAATAGCTTCAAAATGCGAATTCGTGAACTAAGAAAAGAGTATCTTACAGCACAAGCTCTAAGCTATGTAACAGCGGGTTTATTCCTGATAAGTTATACGAATGCTGTACAGGCGAGGGAGTTTATTTTGGGGGTTGGGATAACTCTATGTGCCATTTCTTTCATTGACATGTTTGTAGTAACATTTTTTCATAAGTGTATTCGGATTATCGAAAGAATTGATTCACACGCCAAGATATTGATATTGCCGATTACGTTTGTAGCTATATTCATCAGTATCCCTAATACAAGAGAGATGGGATTTGTCGAACTGAGATTAGTTATTTTTGTATTTTGGAGCATACTCGCTGTTGTATCAATGGGCGTTAGCGGGTTTGAAGTCATGAATAAGTATATCAAAGGGAATACTGATACAAGAGGTTTTTTCTATAAGCTGTTTATCTATTTAGCCGTATTATCATTGGCAATGGGATGGTTCCTCATGGTGTATCAAATCGTTGAGCCTGAAATAATGATTGGCTCCAACAAATGGTTAAATAACCCGATGGTATGGTTTGCCGTTTCTTTAGTATGTGTTTTTCCAATATTGATTCTTACACCGAATGGCAGTAATGATAAGAGCGATGACCCCAAGTTGTAGAATATATGGTGTTTCCCCTTTGCTATTGGTTTTCGAAATTAGCTAGATAATTAGGTTTTCATACTCGGCAACATAAGCCGCCACGTCCAAGATTTGGTGTGGAGATAATACTTTATCTCTGAGCTTGCCAAAAGTAAACCTTCGAGAGCGTCCAACAAGTAATAAGTTATATTTGATACACAATTTCGCTTTTGCCATTCATTTACTGACGTTTGAATACTATCCTTCTGAAATACCATTATTTCTACCGCAGAGGACACTCGGTAGAGTGCATCGAAATAAGATGTTTGTAGAGGAAATTTGTTAAAGAATTTTCGAAATCCTGTAGTGTCGTGTGTGATTTCTTCTAGAAGACTTTCTGCTTGAGATATTAACTTACCAATATCGAATTTCTCTAGCCTTTTCTCGTACCCACCACTCTCATGTTCTTTTCGCACTCGATTCACTATCTCTTGATTAGTTGATTCATCCATTTCAGGTTGATTCGCATTAAATTCTTTAACGTCAAAATCGAGTGATTCGAGATAGTCCCTAGCATTCATAAAAAATAACACTGACATCAACTCGAAATCTTTCGTTATTTGTCTCGCATATTGACGCTTGGAATCGTGCGTAATTTTTCGGGTCACGAGAAAACCTGAAATAAGACCACCAATAACACTTGCACCTAATCCTATTATGATAGTCCACAATACGTTCATAGCGTATAGTATTATACAGCTTTGCCCTATAAATCATAAAGTAAGTCGGCTTATTTTGTACGGTGGGTGCTTTCCTTTACCTATTTGTCCTATCCAGTCAAAGGCAAATAACCAATATAACCAATACCCCACGTAATACCGACTATTGAGGCTCCACGTAGGGTAGAACATGGGCTGGTATAGAAGTGTCAAACACGTGTTCAGAGGCAATTTTCAAGAACGTCATCCAGCATACCAACTTTAACTCTAGGAAATTAAACAGGGGTAAAAATCACCCACTTTTTACACTTGGTAAGTTTCACCAGACAATAATCTAGGCAAGTATACTTTATGGGCTATGGTTTACTATTAATCCCTCATGATGTTTGGGGTTTTGGTTTTTCTTGCTCTATTTGAATTTAGCACCTATTATGCAATAATATTGTGTGATTTGAGCGATAGGCAAGAGCTATAAATTGCGAGATGTTAGCCAATGAACACAATAGGGAAACCTATAGCCCCACCTCCTTTCAAATGTATTCTATGTAATGATGGTTTATCTTTTAAATCTGAGGAACATATCATTCCTGAGTCCCTTGGTAATGACATACTTGTGCTGGCAAAAGGTTGGGTATGTGACGTCTGTAATAATATTTGTAGTGGATTTGAGAATAGGGTACTTTCAAAATCTATCTTAGGTATTGAGCGATGCCGACAGGGCGTTATTACTAAAAAGAACAAGCCAGCCTCTGCCATAGCAGGTAATATCTCTTGGTTTGCTGAGCCGTCCTATTCCACCAACGTTCTCTCTGTTGAATCAGATTGGTCTGCTACTCCTGTATTATGGAACGAGGATTTCTCTGAAGGTAAAATTGCATTATTACTTCACGATGACACCTGTTTGGATATTGCTCGGCTGTTATTGAAAATTGGCGTGGAGATTCTAGAACCAGTATTTCAATCTGGAGGGCTGGAATTTCATTTCGACCTTGGAACAGCCAAGGAGCATATTCTTAGCATTAACCAAGAACTTTGGGCTTATTTCGTGCTGCGTTCTGACGCTGCAGAAAAACATCTGGTTAGTGTATTAAATGAGGTGCCAGACGCACATTCATATATTCTGTCGTTGGGGTTTGACATATATCTTCACCAAGTAGATGACGATATAATCTTGTTCTTTAATTATGGGCATTTCAAATCTGCTATTGCACTCACGACACGAACGACCGATTGGAGAACGATATTAATTGAATGGGGAATACCCCACGTTGGGTGTCCTGCTGAATTCCAAGACATATGCTTTCCATAATTTCCAGCATTACCATAACAAGAGCTAACCCGCTTTTGAATTATCTTTCAGACTGTGCTTCGTTGAACGATTGATTCTTGTCTTAACAATCCACCTAGCTACAACTTTGTGTCTATTGCGTATCAGTCTCCAAGTCGTCGGTGCACCCGTAGGCACCATGAAGCCTGATTGCCTCAGCCGATACTCGCACCGCCAACTCGGTGGCAAGCCATTTGGCTGAAGACAGCTCTTTGGCATGAGGAAGCCCTTTACTCTTAAGCTCCGCGGCATAATAGACCTGCCACCTAATCGCCTCAGTCTCAGCTTGCATTCTAGCTATTACTTCCTGCATTAGCTGGAAACTAGCTGGAGAAAGAGGAGTTTCTGCTCATGCTACCCTTCACCCCGGTGAACAAGAACAATACCATTGGCTGGCTGGCTGCCCGCTGTGATGGGCAAAACTACGGGAAGCTGCTTGCCTACCTTTTCCCCAAGGAGCGTCTGGTGTATGGTCCCAGCCAGATCGAGAACCGAATCCAGCAGGATACCGTCATCACTGAGCAGCTTGCTCTGTGGGGTCGGGGCGGTTCACGAGTTATCCGTGGCAACCTGCTGCTGATTCCTTTAGGCAAATCCATGATATATGTAGAGCCAGTCTTCCTCCAGGCAGAGGCTGGTGGGCTTCCACAGCTAAAGCGAGTTATTGTGGTTGCCGGTGATAGGATAGCTATGGAACCGACATTAAAGGAAAGTATTGCCGTTATCTTTGGTGCTGAGGCACCGCCGACTGTAACCGTGGTTAAACCGCCAGTCCCTCCGGAACCGGAGGAGCCGGTAGCCGCTGACATAGCTAGACTAATTGAGGAGGCTCAACAGCACTATGACAAGGCTCAGCAGTACCTCACGGCAGGTGACTGGGCTGGCTATGGAAAAGAGCTGGACGCTCTGAAGGCAGTGTTGAACCAGCTGGCAGAACTTACTGCTGATTAGGACACCTTCGTTATAAAAGAAAGAAAGGATAAGGATAAGTTATCCAAGTTAACCAGGCCTTGCTTGTAGCTTCCTTGGCCATTAGTAGCGGCTTATTCGCTACCAAGACTAGCCTCGCCGCCCTTAGCCTCTGCACCTGCTCTTCTACGCTTGGTAGACCGTTTACCTGCCCACAAATCGTGGAAGAAGCGTCGGTCTAGTAGATGCCGATTATCGGCTACATTCAACAGGTCCTTAGATATCCCGCTCTCGAAGTAGGCTACTTCAACATGTTTGCCCATGTTCTTTACAGCCTGAAGAGCATAAGCGAAATCAGAGTCCCCACTCACCAGCACAGCCACGTCGTAGAAGTTATTCCAAGCAAAATACAACAGGTCTGTAGCCAGCATAATATCTATGCCCTTCTCAACAGGAACACCCTGTGTTATTTTGGTACTCCCTAGTCGAACCTCTAGATATGGTGTTTTACGCAGGATATCAAGGAATTCCTGTTGTTCCCGATAGCCATCAGGCCGTTGGGTCGCATCCTGCAAGACGTTGTAATAATATGTTCGGAACAAGTATCTTGAACCACAGAGCTTATTAGTAAACTCAACAAAGTTAAGGTTATGGCGCCTAAAGTTGCTCTTTAAAGCGTGATACAGGTTGCTTCCGTCTATGAAGATGGCAACTCTATTTTCCATCTTACTTCCCGAGTCGTCTTCGTCGTGCGCTCTTTTTTGCTTTCAGGCGAGCAACTTCTCTGTTGGATAGGAAATAACGATGGGCTTTCGCCTCACGCAGGATTCCATCCATCTGTACCATCCTTTGAAAGCGTCTCAACAAGGAGTCTTGGGTTTCACCCTCACGTATGGAAACTTCCAATGACATAACACACCAACACATTCTAGTGACATACATAGGCCAAGTACTCCCAGCCTATGTATGTCCTTAAAGTTGCCAAATTAGCGGTCTCTGTTCAGTCTAACCTTGTTGTAGCAATCGCTACAATACACCGGTCTACCTTCGCGGGGCTGGAACGGTACCTCAGTATCCTTACCACACTCGGCACATACGGCAGGGAACATTTGGCGTCGTGACCTGTAGCCGTAACTATCATCCCCGTAACGCTGTGTTCTCCTTGTTTCGCGGCACGCCGGACAACGCTTGGGCTCGTTAGTATAGCCTTTGGATTGGAAGAACTCTTGCTCCTCAGCACTGAACGTGAAGGTAGCCCCACAATCGGAACACTGGAGTGACTTCTCCTGAAAACTCATTGGATGACCTCCTCTCTTCTAAATAGTTGGTTAGAGTTGGTCATCCAGTACTTGAGTGGATCTAAAGTAATTTAACTAAGTATACGATAACCTAAACTGAAACCACCATGGATATTATACACCAAAGACCCCCGCTTTGCAATTGGTTCTACGTCAATAAGTGTGAAACTGTGACCTCACAGC
>SDBU01006253.1_pt1 | contig 14066 bp, 8 predicted proteins | sample 2277071 | NCBI WGS metagenome assembly SDBU01 (sample SAMN10397929, study PRJNA504765) | marine sediment metagenome | isolation source: marine sediment core GS08_GC12, 126 cmbsf | place: Arctic Ocean: Gakkel Ridge, Loki's castle | collected 2008
GTGCTCACCACGGGCAAGCCGCTCGCGGAAATCCCGCTTATCACGCAACACAAGGACCCGCTCCTGGCGCACTGGCAGTACGGCCTGGGCCGGGCCGTGGCGTTCACGTCCGACGCCAAGCCTCGGTGGGCCGCTCAATGGATGGGATGGGATCGGTTCGAACAGTTCTGGGCGCAAGTGGTTCGCTGGTGCGGTCGAAGCGTGCAGGACAGCGGCCTGCGCGTGCACACTGACATTTCGAGCGATCGTGCCCGAATAGTCATAGACGCCCTGGACAAGGACGGGCGTTTCATGAACGGGCTTCGGTTCACCGGAGTCCTGGTGACCCCGGAGCAGAAGGAACAGGAACTGGACGTCGAGCAGACCGGCCCCGGCCGGTACGAAGCCGGCCTGGACGTGCAGGACGTGGGCACGCACTTTCTGAGTCTGCGTTACACGGCCGAGGATGGGCGACCTGCGCTCTATACCCACGGCTTCTCCGTGCCGTACTCGGCCGAGTATCGCGAGCTGCGCGCAAACGAACGCAAGCTGGAGAGCATGGCAAAGGCCACGCACGGACGCTTGCTCCGGGCGGACGACAACGTGTTCGACCGCGGCGGCTTTCCGGCCGAGCCTCAGTTCTCGGAGGCCTGGCCCCTACTTCTGCTCATTGCGATCCTTCTGCTGCCCGCGGACATCTTTGTGCGGAGGGTCTTCATTGATTATCGCGCGGCGTGGCAGAAGGTCCTGGCCTTCGCGAGCCGTCTCGGGCCGGCGGCTCTGCGGCGTCGGCCGGCCGCGCCGACGCACGTGTCCGCTCTGCTCTCAAGCAAGAAGCGGAGCAGGGAAGCGTTGACCCGCCGCAGCCGGAAGTTCGAGGCCGAAGCCGAAGTGCGGCCTGAAGAGACGCTTATGTCCAGAGAACTCGAAACCCCCAAACTGACGCCGACCGCGCCGGCCCCCTCCGCGCCGGAAGGCCCGGCCATCGAGAGAGAGGACGAGACCTATATGGGCCGACTGCTGCGCGCAAAGAAGAAATTCCTTGAGGATAGAAACGGTGATTCGTCGGAGCAACCCGGAGGCTCCGGTTCAAGAAAGGAGAGCTGATTCATGGAGATCCAAGAGAAGGCCCAGGCGTTTCGCCAGATTCATGCCAGCGTGAAGAAGGTCATTCAGCAGTTTATCGTGGGACACGAGAACGTGATCGACGGCGTGCTGACCTGTCTCTTTACAGGAGGACACGCGCTCCTGGAAGGCGTTCCCGGCCTGGGCAAGACTTACCTCGTGCGCAGGCTCTCCGAGGCCCTGGACCTGACCTTCAAGCGGATCCAATTCACCCCGGACCTCATGCCCGCCGACATCATCGGCACGAACATGGTGTTGGAAGACGAGAAAGGCAAGCGGTTCTTCCGGTTTCAGCGCGGCCCGGTCTTCACCAACGTCTTGCTGGCGGACGAGATCAACCGCGCCACACCGAAGACCCAGTCGGCGCTGCTTGAGGCCATGCAGGAGCGAAGCGTAACCGCAGCGGGAACCACGCATCGCCTGGACGAACCGTTCGTGGTGCTCGCCACACAGAACCCCATCGAGATGGAGGGCACGTACCCGCTGCCGGAGGCGCAGATCGACCGGTTCATGTTCAAGCTGAGCGTCAGCTTCTCGTCGCGCGAAGAACTGATCACCATCCTCGACCGCACCACCGAGGGACATGTGGAGCGCGCGGAGAAGGTCGTGGACGGCCGGACGATTGTGGCATGGCGAGACTTTGTGGCCCAGGTCGTCGTGGCGCCGCACGTCAAGGACTATGCCGTGCGCTTGGTCCTGGCCACACACCCCCAGAGCGAACACGCCACTGAAATCGTGAAGCGGTACGTGCGCTACGGCGCCAGCCCGCGGGGCGCGCAGGTTCTGGTCATGGGCGGAAAGGTCAGGGCCCTGTTGAAAGGCCGATATAACGTAGCGTTCGAGGACATTCAGGCCGTGGCCCTGCCCGGTCTGCGGCATCGCGTCATTCTGAATTTTGAAGGCGAGGCCGAGGGCATTTCGACGGACCAGCTAGTCGAGGATGTGCTGGTCCGTGTGCCCAAGGCCGCCGCCGAGCCGGCAAAGGCAAGCGCTGAGCCGAGCGCCTGAGTAAGTCCAGCGGGAGAATACGTCGTGAGCGTCATGCGACCAAAGGACATCCTGGACGATGAGTTCATGCGCAAGATCGAGCAGCTTCGGCTCGTCTCGCGAAAGATCATCGTGGGTCGGATCCGCGGCGAACGCTTGACGCGCAAGCGCGGGCAAAGCGTCGAGTTCGCCGATTATCGCCACTACGTGGCCGGAGACGACTTGCGTTTTCTCGACTGGAACCTGTACGCCCGGCTGGACCGTCTCTTTCTGAAGCTGTTTCTCGAGGAGGAGGACCTTCACGTCCACATCCTCCTGGACGCGAGCCGATCCATGGACTACGGCCAGCCCACGAAGTTCGACTATGCCCGCAAATTGACCGCCGCACTGGCCTATATCGCTCTGGCCAACTATGACCGGGTGGTCCTGGCCACCGTGGCTGACGGACGCTTCGACAAACTCGGCCCGCTCCGCGGCAAGCACCAGCTCTTGCGGCTGCTGCAGTTTCTGGCCGATCTCGAACCCAAGGGCGAGACCGCCCTCAGCGAACCGTTCAGGCAGTTCGCGCTGACCGAACGCCGCCGCGGCGTGGTGCTCATCGTGTCCGACCTGATGGACAAGTCCGGCTGCGAGGACGCCTTGCGCTATTTCATCGCCACGAATCAGGACGTCTTTATCATTCACGTTCTGGCGAAGGAGGAGGTCGCCCCTGAGCTGGTCGGCGACCTGCGGCTGGTGGACATGGAGGATGCCGACACGGCTGAAATAAGCGTCAGCCGGCCGCTGCTGAGCGCTTATCGCAGGCGACTGGAAGGATTCATGCAGGACATCAAGACCTATGCAGGAAGCCGCGGCATGAGCTACTTGCCGGCGCCAACGAGCGTACCGTTCGACAAGCTGATCCTGGACTACATGCGTCGCCGGGGGGTGCTGCAATGAGCTTTCTCGCGCCCATGGCGCTGGCGCTCGCCGGCCTTATGCCGCTTGTGATCCTGCTCTATTTTCTGAAGCTGAAGCGGCGTGAGCAGCTCATAGCGAGCACTTATCTCTGGAAAAAGGCCATTGAAGATCTGCGCGTGAACAGCCCCTTTCAAAAGTTGCGAAAGAACCTTCTGCTGTGGCTCCAGCTCGCGATCCTGGCGCTGCTCATAGCCGGCCTGGCCCGTCCCGCGCTTAATGCAAGCCTTCGAGGGGGGAACCGCTACGTCTGTCTTTTGGATACGTCGGCGAGCATGACTGCACGCGACGTGAAGCCGGACCGGATCTCGGTTGCGAAAGCTGAGGCGCTGCGTCTCGTGAGCGACATGAGCCGCGACGACCAGATGATGCTCATGACGTTCGACGCCAAGCCGGCTGTGGTCGTCCCGTTCACGGGCGTGAAATCCCGTTTGCGGGATGCGATCCGCGGCGTGGAGGCGCGCGAGACGCCGACTGACTTCGCCGCCGCAGTGGAGCTGGTGGGCGCGCTCGCGCAGGGCCTGCCGAACGTCCGTCTGTACGTGCTGAGCGACGGCGGATTCGAGATCGACGAGCGCCAGGAGGCGCCGGCCGTCGAGTTGACGTACGTCAAGATCGGCGCCGGCTCAGAAAACGTGGGCATTACGGCACTGGACGCACGTCGCAGCATCGAGGTCTGGGACCAGCCCCAGATATTCGTGCGTCTTGAGAACTTCGGCGCGTTCGACGTGGACACGCGCGCGGATCTGTATCTGAACGATCAGCTGTTCGACGCCAAATCGGTAACGATCCCGGCGAAGGACAGCGCCGCGCTGGTCTTCGCTGACCCGAACTTGAAAGAAGGCTTGGTCCGCGTCGCCCTCGAGAGGGAGGACGATCTTGCCGCAGACAACCAAGCCTGGCTCGTGCTGGTGGAACCGCGCCTCGTGCGCACGCTGATTGTGACGGCCGGCAACTACTTCCTCGAGCTCGCCATCCAGAAGGACCCGCTCTGCGACCCGGTCTTCATGGAGCCGGACGAATTCGACGGCCAATTGGCTGCGGGCACGCTTTCGCTGTCAGACTATGACATGGTGATCTTCGATCGGCACCAGCCGTCGTCCCTGCCGGCCGGGTCATACGTGTTCTTCGGAGCGCTCCCGCCGCTCGACGCGTTCAGCTCCCAGGCGATCGTGGAGCAGCCGGTGGTGATCGACTGGGACACGACTCATCCTGTGAACCAGTACGTCAATTTCGCCAACTTGTTCATCGAGCAAGCGATGCACCTTGTCGGGCCGTCGGATGCGCACACCCTGGTCGAAACGGAGGCAGGACCGTTGATCCTGTGGTGGAGCTCGCCGACGCAACGGATTCTGGTTGTTGGGTTCGACCTTTTCGCGTCCCGTTGGCCCTTGCGCGTGGGCTTTCCCGTTTTTCTGGCCAACGCGGTTCGCCATCTAGGCGGCGTTCGGCTTTCCGGCGAAGAGGCGGCTGCGGCGGCCGGTCGGACGATCAGTTTCTCCGCCCGGACCGAGGCGGAGAGAGTTGCGTTGACCCTTCCCGGCGGGGCCAGAGCGGAGGTCCCCGTCTCGGACGGCCGCGTCTCATTTGCGGAGACGTATACGTGCGGCCCGTACGTATTCGATGTTCCCGACGACGGACCGAGGACCTTTGTGGTGAATCTGCTGGATCCCCGCGAATCGGATATCGCGCCGCGCGAGGACGTGCCATGGCAACAAGGCGCCGTGGCCGGGACAGCTCGCGCTTTGAAAGAGAACCGGGAGATCTGGCCCTGGCTGGCCTTCATCGGGCTTTGCGTACTAATGACGGAGTGGTACATCTATAACAGGCGGGCCTACCTGTGAGCGGCCGCTACGACACTGTCCGGCGGAAGAAGCTGGTCAAGAACGAACGCCTGCGGCGGAGTGAGAGACCCATGCACTATCTGAGTTCTCGTTACCGGCACACTGTGTGGATTGTTTTTTGCCTTGGACTGTTCTTCGCGGCCTGTTATCCGGCCGCTGCGAAGATACAGGTCGGCGTGGAGGATTGGGGACTTGGGGGCGCCGTGAAGACCGGCATGTGGTCGCCGCTCTACGTGGAATTGGAGAGCGTCGGAGAGGATTTCGAGGGCTGGATCGAGGTGGAGGTGCGGGCCGGCCAGCGAGTGCGGCCCGTTTTCGTCAAGCAGATCGCCCTTGTGCGCGACACGCCGGCGCGGCATTGGGTCTATTTTCGCGCGCCCGCCTCCAGCTTTCGCTCAAGTGATTTCCGCTTCAGTTGGGAAGTGCTCGACGCGAGGGAGCGCACGGTGCATCGCAGCGTCTGGCGCCGGACGGTCATGATGCCTGTGGCCGATACGCTTGTGGTCGCCGTTCATGCTCCGAACATCGCAGGCGCAGGGCTCGGCGGTTTGACCGACCAAGAGGGCGACGTCAGGGTGAATCTGCGCCTGGTCTCGGCATCCATGCTGCCCGACCGTGTGCTGGGATACGAAAGCGCGGATGCCCTGGTCTGGATCAATCCCGATCCGGCCAAGCTGGACGGCCTGGCGCAGCGTGAGGCCTTTGTGCAGTACGTGCGTCAGGGGGGGCATCTGGTCCTGGCCGCCGGCGCGGGCTGGCAGGCGTTGACGCAGTCGTTTCTGGACGAGCTTCTGCCGGCGATCCCAGTGGGCAGCATCACCGTGCCCCGGTTCGACCCGTTCGATCCGTACGGGCCGCCGGGCGGCGAGCCGAATCCGATCGTCTTGATGCGCCTGACCGAGCCGCAAGGCGAGGTCCTGATGCGCCACCAAGGACAACCGGTGATCGTGCGCAGGCCTTTCGGCGCGGGACAGGTGACCCTTATCGGGTTCGACCCGACGACCAAGCCGTTTTCCGACCTGAAGGATCGTCCGCGATTCTGGACGGATATCATGGGAATCGAGTCCGCGCAGGCATCCGGCCGACGGCAGGTCGCGATGCAGAATATCTCGCAGCCTCTCATCCGATCGTTGAACGATTTCCCGGGCTTCAAGCCGATCAATTTCGCCTTTGTGGCCTTCTTCCTGGTCGGGTATATCGTGCTCATAGGGCCGGTGGACTACTTCGTCCTCAAACGCCTTGGAAAACTCCACTGGACGTGGGTGACGTTTCCGTCCATAGCCGTCTTGTCCAGTGTCCTCGCCTTCTGGCTATTGTCCTCAGGCCGCGTTGCAGGACTGTATACGAACGCCGTGTGCGTGGTTGACGCCTGCGCCGGCGAGAAAGAAATCACCGGCACGACGTTTATGACCATGCTCTCCCCGCGACAGACGCGTTACAGCGTAAGCCTGGACGGCGTCTTCTCCGGAGGATTAGTGACCAGGGAATTCGACGCCCTGGAGGGCGCGAGGATCGGCATGGGCCAGTCTCGATGTTACGTGTTCAACAGTGAGCGGATCGAGAGACTGCTCGTGCGCATCTGGGACGCGCAGACCATGGAGGCGTGCTGGCGCGGCCCTGCACCCGAGTTGCCGGACGTGGAGCTTTTCCTGGAAGGCGGCCGACTGAGCGGGACCGCGACCAACCACACGGCGGACAAATTGCAGGACGTCGTTGTACTCTTTGGTGAGAGCGCCATTCGACTGGGCGACCTATCTCCAGGCAGTACAGGCCGCATTCAGCAGGTCAGGCGTCAGTCGATTGCCGACTATCTGCTGGAACTCTGGCCGCAAGCGCTGAGGCACCGTTACTACGGCTCTTACGGCTCCACGCCCCGTCGCCAGGAAGCCGACCGCGCATCCCGCTGGGCCTCGTTGTTCGCGTATGCGCAAAGACAGGCGGGAAGCGTGAACTTCAGACGGCTTCTTGTCCCTGAGGATGAAGACATCCCGCCGGTCGCCTTCGACTTGCCGGCTCGGATTCAATTGTCTGGCAGGCCGTCGAAACGGCAAGCCATTGTTCTATACAGTGTCAGCAAGTCGTTCGCCGGTATCCGCTTGATTGGCGAACAGCCCGAATCCTGGGATCTGACGGTAGTTAGACTACGGGTTCCCGTGGAGTCCCGGCGTACAGATGGAGGAGAGTAGCCATGATCCGCACGCATAATCTCACCAAGCGTTACGGTGACGTTCTGGCCCTCGACAACGTAAGTCTCGAAATCAAGGAAGGTGAGATCTACGGTTACATCGGGCCGAACGGCGCCGGCAAGACCACCACGCTCAAGATTCTCGCCACCCTGCTGGCGCCCACGAGCGGAAAGGCTGAGATCTGCGGCCTGGAGGTGGGCCCCGAGTCGAAGAAGATTCGTCCGCTCATCGGCTTCATGCCGGACTTCTTCGGCGTCTACGAGGACATGACGGTCGAGGAATATCTGACCTTCTTCGCCGCGGCGTACGGGCTCAAGGGCCAGAAGAGGAAGCGCATTGTGAGCGACGTGCTCGACCTGACCGACCTGGGCGGCAAAAGCAACACCATGGTCGAGGCGCTCTCGAGGGGCATGCAGCAGCGCCTGGGCCTCGCCCGCACGCTCGTGCACGACCCGAAAGTGCTCATCCTGGACGAGCCGGCCAGCGGCCTGGACCCCCGTGCGCGCATTGAAATCCGCGCCCTGCTCAAGGAAGTGAAGCGCATGGGCAAGACCATCATGATCTCCTCCCACATTCTCACTGAGCTGGAGCAGCTGTGCGATTCGGTCGGCATCATCGAGAAGGGAGTGTTGCTGTTCAGCGGCACGCAGGAGGAACTCGCTCGCAAGACCGCCATGGGCGGAACGATTGAGGTGGCCGTGGCCGAGCGCCTGAAGGAGGCGGGCGATGTCCTGCGAGCCCATCCGCTCGTGAGCGACGTAGTCATGGAGGACGCGCACATGCACGTCACGCTGAGTCCCGAGGCCAAAGACTACAGCTTCATCCCGGAGGTGCTCGTCAGGCAGGGCTATCGCCTGACTCACCTGCGCGAGGAGGAGGTTATGCTCGAAGACGTGTTCATGAAGGTGACCAAAGGGATTGTGGCGTGAGGATTGGAAGACTTCCCGGCCGAGTCGCTCTGTCGAACACTCCGCTGAAGATCGAACAAGTTCAATTCAATTGTCAACTGCCATGTGACATCGGCCAATTGCCATCGATTTGCCGACCGGGAGCGATTGGCAATTGGCCATTGGCCGATGACAAATGAGCTGTGGCCGACGCTGATCTGAGGTTTGAGAAGGACGTTGATGACAAAAGGACGCCGAAGGAGGCCCAGCAGGCCGTTTCCCCCTTCCCCTCTCTCCCTTCTCCTTTCTGCGACGGCCGCGAGGGAGGGGTCGGCAGGAGACAGGAAGGGCCGCAGCTCGGCCGCCTCCGGCCGTCATGAGTCCGAATTCTAATCGAAGGCGCCCACATGCTGATCCGGCCGCTGATTGCTAGAGAGCTGCTTCGGGAGTGCCGGCACAGAGCGCACTTCATCAGCCGGGTGACGTTCGTGCTTGTGCTGGGGCTCCTGGTCGCAGCGGGCCGTCTGCTGATTGGCGGAGGGACCCGTGAGACCGCTCACGTCGTGGTCGCCCGGTATGGCGCTGCGCTCTTCGGCATCTGGGTCGTGATGCAGTATCTCGCCGCCTGCGTGTTCACCACTGTGCGCGCCGCGTCCCTTGCCGACGAGCATCGAACCGGCCGCCTGTCGCTTGTCCGCATAACCTGTCTTCAGGACAGCGGGGTCATCCTGGGATGGTTCACTTCCATCATGGGCCGTGCGGCCCTGACCATGATGCTGGCCCTGCCCGTGCTGGTCATCGCCCGGAGCTTCGGCGGCTTCACCATGGCTCAAGTGGGCCTGGCCTTCCTGGCGACCATGCTCGCCGCGGCCCATGCCGGCGCCTTCACACTCATTATCGCGTCCCTGACCCAGAGCACCGCGGCGGCGGTGTCCGTTTCGCTGATTCTACAGATTCTCAGCTTTCCTGCTGTGCTCCTCATCGCCGACTACCTGCCAGGGGAAACCTCATGGCTGCACTCAGTGTCCCTTCTGGAGGAGATTCTGAAGGGGCTGATCGGGTTCGGTCCAGCGCTGTATTTTGCGATGACACGCATCTTCCTTATTCTGATTTACCTTGGTCTTGCGGCCGACTTCCCGGCGCCGGATCTGCCACGGTTCGGTCGCTCTATCAAGCGAGCGCTCTTGAGCGCGGACCGGTTCTTCATCCGTCTGGCCCGCAAGACGGGCGTTCTGTGGAGAGAGGACCTGGGCCGCTGTCGAGAGGACCCGATCATGTGGCGCGAGCGGGCGGTGAGCCTCGTGGGCCAGCGCGACCACATGGTCAGGATCGGCTATTGCGCGATTCTCTTGGTCATTGCGGTGCTCATGCTGGTCATCTCTTCCGGTTACGACGCGGCCGTAGACGCTTTCTTCATCGGCTCGACGGCTGTGCCCGTGCTGTTCTTCGCCGCCTTTCTTGTCATGGCTCCAGCCACTGCGTTCGTCCGGGAACGGCAGCATCTCACGCTGCCGCTTCTGGCGGTCACTCCGTTGAGCTCACGACGGATTGTTCGGGGGAAGTACCTTTTCTGCCTGAGCCGACTGGCCATCCCCGCGGCGCTGTTCTGTGTGGTCCTGGTGCTGAGTGAACTGGCCATGGGTCTCAGCACCCTGAAGGATCACCTCGAAGTCCTGTTGCCCGTCTCAGCGCTGATCCTTGCTCCCCTCGTGGTGGCCCAGATTCTCTACGTGAGCGTCGGCTCGTCAAGCGCGAGCAAGTCCATCGCGGCAGGGGCGGCGGTTGCGGCTGTCAGCTATCTGCCTCTGATTGCGGAGGCCGCTTCGCGTGCGATCGTCATCAGGCTCCATCGGCATCGCTACAATCTGTACGTGACGCTGCGGGACAGGACGATGGACTATTTCCCTGTGAGGCTCTGGAACGGGCTGACCGACCTGGTGTCTGGCGAGCCCCCTGTGGCCGCGGCGCTTGTGCTGTTGCTGCTGACGTGGGCGATCGGGTTATGGCTCGGCCCCGGAACCCTTAAGAGGACCGTTCTGGCCGTTGTGCTGGGATGGAGCATCCGGCAATCGGCGACGGGTGTCTTGCGTCTTGCCGTGGAGATCGTGAACGGTCTGCTGGGGTCCGACGCTTCCGAAAGTATATGGCTCCCCGTTTCTCGGTTTGTCGCTCTGGTGGCAGCGGTGATCCTGGGCACCGGGCTTTTTCTCCACTTCACAGACCGACAACTCGATCGGCTCATGGAAAGGTACGGGTGATGACCGCCCAGACCCCCTCTCATTCAAAGTGGGACGCCCAGAGCGCGGCGCTGAGGTTTGGGCAGCGATGACTATCGGAAATCCCATCATCCTGAAGGAACTGCTTCAGGCGGCGCATCGAAAGCGCACGCACGCGCTGCGCGCTGCCCTGCCGGTGCTTGCGGCTGCGCTCGTAATCCCGCACCTGGCGAGGGTGACGTCGCGCTCGGGTCTTGACTGGCGTTCGATCGCCCAGGTTGCGCGGCCTGCGTTCGTGTGGTTCTCGTGGATGGAGCTTATTACGCTCTCCCTGATCGCATTCATCTACTGCGCCGCGACGATCCACGAGGAATGGACGCACAAGACGATCGAGGTGCTCTGCGCCACCCCGCTGTCGTACGGGAGGATCGTTTTCGGCAAGTTCGTCGGGAGCCTGGCGAATCTGCTGATGTTGGCCCTTGCGTTGCTGCCGGTCATGGCCGTGCTGTACTACGCGGCGCACGTGCCTCGGGAGATGGCCGTGGGCGGGTTCTTTATTGCGCTGGGGAGCGTGCTGCTGTTCGGCTCAATGGGCCTGCTGCAGGCCGCGATCTTCCGTCCCGGGAAGGGCCGGTCCCTGGGGCTGGTCTCTCTCATACTGCCTTACTTCTTCATCGTGGCGTTCTTGGACGTCTTCGTCTTCAAGCGAAACCCGGTTCTGGAGGCGGCGATCCCGTTCAGGGCGCTGTATCTCATCCTGCAGGGGTCCCCGCCCGGCCAGCTGACCACGGGCCAATTCGCGGCCATGAGTTTCGGCATCCTGGTCGGAATCAGCGCGCTGGCGCTGGGGGTCTCGCCGTTCATGCTCGGGCGAAGCTTCCGTATCCACATGGGCGAGCACACAGGACGACGCCTGCTGCCACGAGTCCGGAAGAAGCGCCCCCGGCGTCGTCCGCGCATGCGGGAGAACGAGAACCCGTTCTACTGGCAGGAGAAAGGCCCGCGGTCCCGGCTGTTGAGATGGGCTGTCCCGGCCGTGCTCGGCCTGTTTGCCCTGTTCAGCCTGCCGTGGGTCATAGGCCATCTTTCGGGGAAGGGCGCTGTTTCTCAGAACACGATGTATACACTGTGCAGTGTGGCATACGCTTCAACCAACGGCGCCCTGACCCTGGCGCTGGCCTACTTCGGCATTACGGTGTTCGGGCGCGAGAAGACGGCGCGGCGGGCGGACGCCCTGCTGCTCACGGGCGCCCGGCCATGGCGGATCATGTGGGCCAAGATCCTGGCCGCCTATCGGGCGACGGCGCCGTCGCTGGTTCTCGTCTTGGCATGTGCCGCGCTGTACCAATTTCTCCTCTGGGGCCTGCTCTCGGCGACGGCTCGGCCTTCTCGGGTGGGTGGCCCTTCTGGAATCATCCCTATGCTCCACCACACGTTGAGCTTGATCCACGGAACCCTGCTCCGTCCAGCAAATGTGCTTGCTGTGTGCATGGTTCTTGGCATGGTGGCCCGTTCGTCCATGCGCGCGGGAATCGCGCTCGTGGCCTCGTGGCTGGGATCGAATACCATCATGTGGATCAGCTTTCCTCTTATGGGCTGGCTGTCTTATTGGGGCGGGTCAATCTTGTGGCTGGTCATCCTCGTGGCGGCCCTGGGGTTTATGTTGGCGAAGGTCCGGCGGTGGGGTCCGTGGACCGTGGCAGTGGCCATCGTCCTCAGCGGCGCGGCCTTGAACGCGTGCAATCAACTGCTCCGTATGCGAGGTTTTGTGATTTCCGCTGAAGACACGTTCACAATCTGGCGCGCCTTCCGGCTGTTCCTGTCCTTCGCCCTGTCCTGGGCATACATAGGCGGCTGGTTGTGGATCGGCACGCGCCTGTTCAACGCCGGCATGGCAGGCGATACGCCGCGATTGTGGAGAAAAGGGGATCAGGCGGCGCTGAGGAGTGCAGTGGGCAAGTTGCGCAGCGCCGGGGTCCCCGCGCACCAAGACAGCGAGGTTGGCGATGCTGAGAAATAACCCGATCATCCTCAAAGAGCTCATCCAGGCCTCTCATCGAAAATGGACGTACATTTTCCGCGCCGGGCTTCCGCTGCTGGCCGCTGTCCTGATCCTGCCGCAGATCGCTGTGGCGCTCGGCACACACGGCCAGGACTGGCGCGCCATGGCTGGAATCGCGCGGCCCGCGTTCATTACCTGCGTGTGGCTGGAAATGATCACGTTCTCCCTGCTTGCCTTCCTGTACACGACGACCGCGATTCACCATGAATGGTCGCACAAGACTCTGGAGGTGCTTTGCGCGACGCCCTTGTCGCCGTGTCAGATCCTGTACGGCAAGTTCGTGGCGGCCTTGAGCAAGCTGTTCATGACGGCGTTGGCGCTTCTGCCGGTTATGGCGGTGCTCTACTACATCGGCCGCGTGCCACTGGAAATGGTCCTGGGCAGCTTCGCAGTGATCGTGGGGAGCATTCTGCTGTTCGGTGCGACCGGGCTGATGCAGGCGTCGGCGTTTACGCAGAAAAAGGAGTTTGTCAGCGGCAGCATTAGCTTCATTTTGCCCTACTTTGTAATCCTGGCAATGCTGGACATCTATGTCTGGCAAGCGCACCCGGTGCTCGACGCGGCCCTGCCGCCGCGCGCCCTGTATCTGGTCCTGATTGGTCGGGGGTCGGGTGCGCTTTCCGCCGGACAGTTCGCGCTCCTCAGCCTGGGGGAACTGTGCGGCATCAGCCTTCTCATGCTGGGGATTTCGCCCTGGCTGTTCGGCAGGACATTGAGACGGCACATAGGCGCTCTGAAGAAGAGCCGCCGCGCTTCTTCGTTGAAACGTATCCTTGCCGGCAAGCGGCCTCGAATGAAGACCAGGGCGAATCCGTTCTTCTGGCAGGAGAAGGGGCCGCGCACGCGGGCGCTGGGCTGGGCCATTTGGATCGTGTACGGGATCACGGCGGTTGTCGTTATCGCCACGGGGCTGAAGAGTCCCTTTGGCTTCCGGTTTCTGGATGAGGACGCATTTTGGGCTGTGATCTCGGTGGAGGGGCTGGCGGTTCTTGTGCTTGCCTCTCTCTTTTATGGGACCAGCGTATTCTCGCGAGAGAGGAGCAGCCGCTGCGCGCAGGCGCTGCTTCTCACGGGCCGCCGGCCGATGACCTTTCTCAAGTCGAAGATCTGCGCGACGTACTGGGCCCTGCGCTATTCGCTGCTGCTGGTTGGAGCCGCGTGTGTCGTGTTGTTATTCAGCGTCGGTCGCTATTGGAGTTGGGATGAGGAGGAGATCTGCGTGTTGGCCATTATGGTCCAGGCGCTCCTGTTCGGACCCGCGCTGGGGGTCATTGTGGGCATGGCGTTCGGTCTTGTGGCCAAATCGCCCATGCGCGCATTCCTGGGAGTCGTCGGGTCTGCCGTATGGGGAGTCGTAATGGTCTGGGTCTTCGCCCTGGTCTCGGGTCTCTTTCGGATGAGGGTGTTGTTGGAACCGGAGGCGTTGCTCGGGGGCGCAGTGGCCGTCACCGTTGTGCTCCTGGCAGGAACGCGCAACTGGAAGCCATGGCGCCTGGGATTGCTGTTGGCGCTGAATTTCTACACTGTCATCTTTGCAATTGTGGTTGCAGGAGAGACGTTCGGCTATAACGAAGCACTGCTCTTCACGCTTCTGGGAAGCGGCTTGACCTGGCTCATCACGGCCGGATGGCTATTGATGTCGCTGCGGCTCTTTGGCGCAGGAATGGCGGGCGAGCAGGCCCGCCTCTGGCGCCGAAAAATCATTTAGCAGGCCGTTGAAGAAATGTGGCTCCGCCGCCTGTCTGCGTGCTCCGCACAGGCAGGCCCTCGGCGGAGGTCGCCGACGCGCCAGAGCCGCTATGGCGTGCGAACCGCAACCGGGG
>SDBU01006254.1_pt1 | contig 14066 bp, 7 predicted proteins | sample 2277071 | NCBI WGS metagenome assembly SDBU01 (sample SAMN10397929, study PRJNA504765) | marine sediment metagenome | isolation source: marine sediment core GS08_GC12, 126 cmbsf | place: Arctic Ocean: Gakkel Ridge, Loki's castle | collected 2008
AAAACGACCAGCGAAATAATTATATATGCCAGCCAGGATCGCACCACCGATAGCGCCGTCGATCAAGCCCCAGACCAGACCCATAAAGCTGCCGCCCAAGCTGATGCTGTAGCCGCGATAGACCTTGCCGATGAAGGTTATTTCGCCGGTGGCGCCATCTATCAGCATGATCCACCAGGTTATCAACATTAATCCGATTCCCCAGACCAGTCCACAGGTCAGGGCAAAAGCTTTGGTGTTCAATTTCATTTTAATTCCTCCGGTTACTCGTTGCTAACTTTGCTAAAAACCATCCCGCTGGTAGCTGGGACGGATATTTTTCCGGTAAAAATTTCATTTGCATTCAAATTGACCGATTCACCATCTACCAGTAAATGCCATTTTCCTTTGGGTAGCTTAACAGTGATTTGTTTTTTCTGCTCACCATTCAGAACTACAAATAATTTCTCTTTCAACTGATAGACTACCGCTACATTCCCATCGAGAATTGTAAACTGATAGTCCGCCGGCTGACTACGACGGAATTCAGGAAACATTTTCCGCAGTTTGATCAAACCGTGATAATATTCCACCAACTCCTGATTCTGGTCTTTTTCATCCCAGTTGAGCCAGTTGGTTTCGTTATCCTTGTTATAAGAATTATGATCGATCAAACCTACGTGGTCATCCGGTGCGTTAGTGGCAGCAATAACTTTACTGCGCCCCCATTCCTGCCCGGCGTGGATCATTACCTGACCCTGGCTGGTGAGCAGGTACAGGGCCGCCAGTTTATTCAAAGCCAGTTGTCGCTCACGGATGGTGGCGTTGGCTATTTTATCTGCAATTACCTGATTATCGGTAACCAACCCGGTGGCGAGGCGGATGAAATCACCCATTGTATGGTCATCGTGGGATTCCAGATAATTGACCGAATGGGCGCTCTCTGTAAATTGTCCGCTGTTGCCCCGCAACGATCCGGAAACGTAGCGCTGGAGGGAAGCCTGATCATTGTCGCCCTGCCATTTGCCGAAAATAAAACCCTTTCCATCTTTGGGATTCTGCCCCTTGACCCCGTTACGGAATTGGTCATTCCAGGCCGCCCAGCCAATATCGGAAAATCCATTGGGATCATAACCCCCGCCCCAGGGCTCAGCAATTATGATCACATTGGGATTGATCTTCCTGGCTTCTACCAAGATCAACTCACAGGTTTGTTTATCGATTAATTGCGCCAGATCAAACCGGAAGCCGTCAATATGATATTCCTGCAGCCAGTATTTCACACTTTCGATAATTAACTGGCGCACAGCCGGTTCTTCGGTGCGGGTATCGTTGCCGCAGCCGCTTTGAGTGGCATATTCACCGTTATCATCCAACCGGAAATATTTTTCCCGATCAATATATTTGAATGGGTGATAATCGTAATTGGAAACGTGATTGTAAACCACATCCATCAGCACGGCGATACCTTGTTTATGGAATTCTTTCACCATCGTTTTAAATTCGGTAACCGCCCGCCCGTCGCTGCCGTTCCAGGAGCCCGGTTGGTCGGTACCATCGCTGGCATAATAGGTTTCAGGGGCGAAAAAGAAGGTAGTCATGTAACCCCAGTGATTGCGGGCATAGGGATTCCAGGTGTTGTAAACCGGAGTCGAATCATCCTTGTAGGGAACCTCAACATTGGCAAAATCCTGAGCCGGCAGCAATTCCACCGCGTTGAACCCCAGGGCTTTGATATGGGCAATTCCGCCGCGCTGATCGGGTCTGACGAGTCCCAGATAGGTACCGGCCGGACCGGATTCGGCGGTCGGATGGGCGGTCATATCCCGTACATGCATTTCATAGATGACAGCATCCCGGGGATCGAGTTTCAGCGGTTCGTCGCCTTCCCAGTCGAAATTATCGGATACAACCAGCGATTTGGCCACGTGGCGATAACTGTTTTGGGTGACCGCCGCTTTAGTATAGGGATCGGCCACGATTATTGTTGAGTCGATGGGCGAGGGACCTTCCAGGCGATAACCGTAAAGTGTGCCGTAGCCAGCATTCTTGAGGGTGAGCTTCCACACTCCGGTCGCATTTTTAGTCATGGGATGCTCGCGTCCGGTGGCCGCTTCCGGGGAATCGAAGATTACCAAGTAAACTTTTTCGGCCCGGGGGGCCAGTATTTTGAAAGTTGTTCGATTACCGTGCACGAAGGCTCCGTAGGATAGCATATTTTCCTCGTCAGTTGCGGTGCAGTTCATAAAAAGTGCTGTTAGCAGAATTAAGCCGAAATAACGTGACACTAGGCGCATATGATCTCTTTTAATGATTAACTCTAATTAGAGTAACTAAATTACGGATGGTTAGATTAATCAAAAACAGAATGGTTGAAAATTATTCAATACGGCCAGTTATTTTAGATTGTTAAAACCGGAATTTCTATGAAACGCATCACAATTATCATTATTAGTTTACTGATCCTGGGCTGTGCCCGTCAGCGCGAACAATTACTCTATCCGATTCCCACCTTGGTAGTTCGGGAGGGAGCTGAGACAGGTTTCGATTTATCAGTCTATAAATCCAATAGCCGGATTGTGCTGGAAGTCCTGTCTCACCCCAGCCTGGAAACCCGTCAGGTGCCAGGCGTTGACAGCCTGTATATCCGGCCGAAAGATAATGCAGCCGCTCTGGTAAGCCTGCCCCTGCTGGCCGATGGAATCCGCTACACGTTGCTGGTCAAGATCAAAAAAATGATCAAGCATACTTTTACTTATCCCGCCCAGCCCGGCGATTCATTGGTAGTTGTGATGGGTGGATTCAACGACTGGTCCCGCACCGCCCTGCCCTTAACTGCAACGAATGCCGAAGGCCTGCTGGAACGGACGGTATACTTACGGCCGGAGCGCCATGAATATAAATTTGTGGTCAATTGGCAGGAGCTGATCGATCCACAAAACCCTGTTTTCATCTCCAATAATATTGGTGGTTGGAATTCGATCCTCGATCTGTCTGACCAGACGCCTGAAGCAGCTGGCCGGTTCATTAAAAAGACTAGCCATGGTAAGCGGCTGGAATTTATCTTTCTGCCGCCCACTGATGAGTCCATGCCGGTGATTACCCAGGTCCTGATCGACAATACACCCCTCACCGACCAGGAGATTGATCCCCAGGCCAACGGCAGCGTTATCGTGAATGTATCCGGCTGGGATGAGGGTTTGGTGCGGATCACCGGCCGGGACGAAGCTGGTCGAGTCATCCCTGAAAATCACACTATCTTGAAAAATGGTAAACCTCTTGATCCGGCCAGCTCACCGGATGACTGGCATTTTTCGGTTTTGTATAGCCTGCTGGTGGACCGTTTTCTCGATGGCGATCCGGCCAATACCAAAAAGGCTGGCGATGATGATTTGCATCCCCTGGCCGATTTTCACGGCGGTGACCTGGCAGGCGTTATTTCAAAACTGAATTCAGGCTATTTTAACGATCTGGGTGTTAATGCCATCTGGTTATCGCCGGTTTCCCGCCAGCCCGAGCAGGCGTTTACCGAATGGATACCGCCCAACCGGAAATATACAGGCTATCATGGTTATTGGCCAATTCGGCCGCGCGAAGTGGATCCCCGTTTTGGTAGCAAGTTGGAGTTGAAAGAGCTGGTGCAGTTGGCTCATGCCAAAGGGATCAAAGTTATTCTGGATTTCGTGAGTAACCACGTGCATGAAGATCATATTTATTACCGGGAGCACCCGGAGTGGTTCGGTTCGTTGTACCTACCGGACAGTACAATCAATATCCGCAACTGGAGTGCGGAAACCCGCCTGACTACCTGGTTCGATGAATTTATCCCATCTTTTGACTTTCCATCCGCGCCCGCGGCTATCGATCAGGTGGTGGAAGATGCGTTGTGGTGGCTGGAGACCTTCGATTTTGACGGCTTCCGTCAGGACGCGGTTAAACACGTGCCCCACACCTTCTGGAAAAAACTGACCGCTGAAATGAAGACCAGTTTCCCGGATCGGGAATTCTATCAGATTGGCGAGACCTTCGGTTCCGATCAATTAATTGGCAGTTATGTGAATCCCGCTGAGCTGAATTCACAATTCAATTTCGCGATCTATTTCAATGCCCGGGAACCGTTCAGTGCCAACGAAGCCGATTTTTCTCATCTGGCCGCGATCATGAATGATAATCCCGATAACTTTGGTCCGGTCAATTTGATGGGCAATATTACTTCCAGCCATGATCAGGTGCGCTTCATAGCCTTTGCCGACAGGCAACTGACTTTCAGCGACAACGGTACCGAACGGGCTTTCCACGATCCGCCGGGAGCGGTACGAAACAACACCAGCTACGACAAACTTGTGAATTTTACGGCTTTTAATCTGACGATTGCCGGCGTGCCGGTGGTTTATTATGGCGAAGAAATGGGGTTAATGGGAGCGGCCGATCCCGGGAACCGGCGTCCCATGCGCTTTGATTCCGAATTAACCGCAATTGAGCAAAATACGCTGGAGCGGATTTCCGCTCTGATAAAATTGCGGCAGAAATATCCCTCGCTCGCGGTGGGTGATTTTGTGCCTTTTTTGGTGGATGGACCGCTGCTGGTGTTCGGCAAAGCTTATTTTGACGAATTTGTGGTGGTAGCGTTCAATCAGAGCGCTGAGTCCCACACGGTTTCTATAGAATTGCCGGTAACAGTGAAACACTTGCTTAATCTAGTAACGGGATCAAGCTGGGAATTATCCGGTTCTGGCGCGAACCTGGAATTGGAATTGCCACCATTCAGTCAGCGTATTTTGGAGTTGCACTAAAGCGTAGTATAGTAATCTTTTAAGCTTACCGGTTGGTAACTTACCACATGGTAACTTACTGGTTGGTAAGCTGGAGGAGGTTGTGTATATTCTGATATGAAATCGCCTTTTAAATTTGGAAAAATTGTTGTTGATGAAGCATTTGCCAATCGTTTTAAAGAAACAGATAAGCTAATCAATAATTTTGAGAGCGGAATAAACACGATCATTGTTTCTCCCCGTCGCTGGGGAAAGTCCTCTTTGGTAAAACATGCCGCAAAAAAGATTAATAGTCTTGATCAGCGAAATAAGATTGTTTACTTGGACTTGTTTCAAATCCGGGATGAAGAAGAATTTTATACTCGGTTTTCACAGGAGGTTATAAAAGCTACTTCTAATAAACTGGACGACTGGATAAAAAGCACAAAATCCTTCTTGGGTAATGTAGCTCCACAAATAACAATTGGAAATGATCCATTACAGGATTTTACTCTTAGCTTAAACCTTAAGCAAAGATCCGAATCAATTGTTGATGTTTTAAACCTGCCGGAAAGAATTGCCCTGCAAAAAGGCTATAAGATTCTGGTCTGTTTGGATGAGTTTCAAAACATCAGTTTTTTTAAGAATTCCCTTCAATTTCAAAAATTAATTCGTTCTGTTTTTCAGCAGCATGAAAATGTCGTTTATGTTTTATTCGGCAGCAAACGAACTATGCTGTATCACTTATTTGAACATAAATCTATGCCATTATATAAGTTCGGAGAATTCTTGCCTTTACAAAAAATTGATGACCACTGCTTGGTAAAGTATATTGTTGACAGTTTTACAAAAACACAGAAGGTAATAGAAACTGTCTTTGCACAGGAAATTGTAACTTTAGTAAAATGTCATCCATACTATATGCAGCAGCTATCACATATCATTTGGTTGAACACCAAACGTAAAGTAACCGGCGAAATAATTCAAGCGGCGATTTCAGATCTTAAAAACAATCTCTCAATACTGTTTGAAAAGGAAATAGAACTATTGAGCAATACACAAATTCAGCTCCTTAAAGCAGTTACCGCAGGACATGTCAGGGGATTATCTTCGATGAATCTGTTGAATACCTATAAACTGGGCACATCTGCTAACGTTACGAAAAACAAGCGAAAATTAATTGATCATGAAATCTTGTACATGAAGGGGGAAGAAGTCGGATTTATTGATCCGGTATTCGAAATCTGGTTTAAGGAAAATTTTAATAGTATGCCAATATGATGACCTTGAACAATAAAATAGTTTTCAAAATCACTATAACTGTGTTTCTGATAACAGCAACCGGGATATTATTAGGACAGTCGGACGACAGTTGGAAGCTCTACGATGATTCGCAGGTGGCGGAAGTTTATATCACCATCGATCCGGAGGGCCTGGATTGGATTTATACCTGGGAAAACCGCAGAAGCGATTCACTGCATGTGGCCAGTTTCCGGTTTGTTAATTCATGGATCGATGAGACCGTTGATTCGATCGGCTTCCGCCTGCGTGGCAATACCAGCCGCGAGTCCGCGAAGAAATCATTCAAAGTATCATTCAATTCGTTTGACCCGGGACGGGAGTTTTATGGCGTCGATCAATTGAATCTGAATGGCGAGCATAACGACCCCTCGATTATTCGCTCCAAACTGTGCTGGGATATTTACCAGTCCATTGGAATGACCGCCAGCCGAGCCGCCCACATTCGGGTTTACATCAATGGTGATTATTATGGTTTATATATATCCGTAGAGCATATTGATGATGAATTCCTGAGGAAAAATTACTCTGATGACTCAGGGAATCTCTGGAAATGCCTCTGGCCGGCCAACCTGGAATACCTGGGATCCGATCCCAACCTTTATAAATTTTATAATGGCGACCGCCAGACCTACGAATTAAAAACTAATGAAGCGTTGGACGATTACAGCGCCTTAGCCCGACTGATAGATGTGATCAATAATACACCGGCAATCGTATTACCTGATTCCCTGGAAAAGATTCTTTCTGTAACCGAGGTGCTCCAGTACCTCGCAATCAATATTCTCACAGGCAGTTGGGACGATTACCGCTTCCTGAAAAACAATTATTACCTTTACCACAATCCCAGCGAGGATCGTTTCCATTTTATCCCCTATGATTATGACAATACGTTTAGTATAGACTGGTTTAACATTAATTGGTCAACCATCGATCCCTATACTTATGCCAATATTGATGGAACACCCCGGCCTTTAAGCCAGAACATATTGGCCAATGACCAGTACCGGGATTTGTTCACACACTTCATGGATTTCTACCGCGAAAACCTGTTCCTGCTGCCACTGTGGGAAGACCGGATCGACAGCATGCATACAATGATTACACCGTGGGCGGAAGCGGATTCTTTCCGTACCCTGGATTATGGTTATACGATAGCTGATTTCAACAATTCTTATTCGGCGGTTTCCTATTCGAATCAGCATGTAAAACAGGGATTGAAGCAGTACATTGATCAGCGCAATGCCAGTTTGAGCAGTCAATTCCAGTGGACAGATGCCGTACCGATCGTCTATGACATCGACTGGCAACCCCGGAATCCGGGACCAACGGATACGGTCAGTGTTACTGCTGCCATCTTCGGAGCAGCCGGATTGGATAGTGTTCTGATATATTACCATCCCGGCGACCTGACGGTGGTACTGGCCTATCCAATGGTTTTTTCACCTGTGACCGGAAGCAAAAGAGTGGAAAAGGCTGACCGTTGGGTGGGGCGGATCCCACCTTTGGGCTCTTACGGTTATGGCCGTTTTAGCATCGCTGCGGAAGACAATATCGGCCAGACCGGGATGTATCCCTGGAATGGCATGCTCGAACTTCAGGCCACCGGATTTCCTTCGGCGGAACTTGTGATCAATGAATTCATGGCCGACAACGATAATGTAGTTATGGATGAGGCCGGCGAATATGACGACTGGCTCGAGATTTATAATCCCACCGATCAGGATATATTTCTGAGTGGGATGTACTTATCGGACAATCCCGATAATCTGGACAAATGGTTGTTCCCGTTTGGTGGTGTTGTTCTGGAGGCTGGAGGGCACCTGTTAGTATGGTGCGACGAAGATCAGGAACAGGGTCCCCTGCACACCAATTTCAAGCTCAGTGCGTCCGGAGAATTCATTGCCCTGGTCGATACGGATGGTGTTACGATTATCGATTCCCTGTACTTCGGTCCGCAAGCCACCGATGTGGCCTACGGCTGTTATCCCGATGGCAGTGGCAACTGGCAGATTGTCGCTCCAACGCCTGGCACCGCCAATTATGGACTGGGTGTGGATGAAATAATTCTACCGAATCAATTCAACGTGGCAGCCTGGCCCAACCCGTTTAACAGCAGAGCTACTTTCCAGGTTGATCTACCTACTGCTGGAAAAGTCAATATCGTAATTTTTAATCTGCTCGGACGGCAGGTATTGAATAATACCGCAAATACCGTTTCCGGTGGACAATATCGATTCATCTGGGATACCGGAAACCGTCTGGCAGTGGGAGTTTATCTTTATCAGGTCAGCTTCACCTCACCGGGTCGTTTCACCCCGCTTGTGAAGACCGGCAAGCTGGTTTATTTAAAATAAGGAAGTACTTATGCGAAATTTAACATACATTTTTTTGTATTTTTGCATTCTTGTAGGTTGTAGTAAGAAATCAACCAATTCTGAAAAAGAATTTCTCATTTCATTCGAACCTCAAAGGCTGGTGCTGAGTAACGGACAAATAGGGGTTATGGCCATAGAATTTGAAGATTTAGATGAGTACATTTTTGGAGTCACCTTGCAAATTACATTCGATTCCACAATTGTGTCATTTTCCGAATCTGTGGGATTTGATGCGGTTAATTTCTTTGAAGGTGATATTGTTACCTTTGTTGAAGAGGATGGATCTGTTATCCATATAGCGCTTACTTTAACACAGGGGCAATCTGAAGAACGTGGTTCAGGTTATCTTGGTGAATTGACATTCACGGGAAATTCACCAGGCAGCAGCGCAATTGAGATTATTCCTGCTGAATTGTATTTTTACGATTCCACGGGGGATACAGTGACTATTCCTGATCTTGAAATTGAAGCTGGATCAATAACCGTCCAGTGATCAAGAGAGATTTCGATGTGAACTGGGACAGCGGTACATATTATTGAGTTGAGGCTAATTCATGGGAAATATAAAATGACAAATACAGTTTATGAAAATCATATATTGAATTTACTTGCGATAGACCCGTTTCGCTTTGTGTTATTATTCCTTTTATTTATGGTTGTACCTTCCATTTTGATAGCTCAACAGGATACAACCCCACCTGTACTTAATGAATTTTTTATCTCTCCGACAGAAATTGATGTAACTGAAGGTTATGGTTCTGTTGAGGTATTAATATCCGTGAGTGATGACCTTTCAGGACTTGATGATATTGATATTTTATTTTTAAATCCATCAGGAGAGTGGGGTTACGAGGTATCGTTTTCTGATTGGACTTCAGGGGCGCTCAGTTATACCGGTACTGGAATATTGTATATCGATCAATATGCGGAATCAGGTGAATATACATTAAAGTATTTCCGAATACGTGACTACGATGGCAACTTGATACTCTATTATCCTTCGGATCTTGACACCATGGGCTTTTCATACTCGTTTAATGTTATTTCTAATGAAGATTCCCTCGCACCGGAAATTACATTCTTTTCTATTTCCCCGACGGAGATTGATGTGACAGATGAGGACGCAACCGTTGAGATAACAATTTCAGTAGACGACAATCTCTCCGGAGTAAAACATATTGAAGTTAACCTTGAAAGTCCTTCTGGGATAAGTTCGACCTATATTTCGTCACCACAAATCTCACCGGGTACTATGAATTACTCGTTTTCGGGGGATGCCGTCATTCTGCAATATGTAGAACCTGGTGTTTGGGATGTGAGTTCCATTTTTGTCGAAGATTGGAATAACAATTCTGCACGATATCTCCCAAGTGATTTAGATATTGGGGGATTTTCACATACTTTTGAAGTAATATCAAATCAAGATACTTTAGCGCCAGAGCTAATAAATCTTGATATTGTGCCAACTCTGATTGAGCCAATTTCACCTGCTGGGGACTCTATTAACATATCAATATCCGTTTTAGATTACCAATCTGGATTAAATTGGATCAGCGGTTTGTTTTTGCATGTCTCTGGTCAACATAGTCTTGAATTTAATTTTTATGGCGACCTGCCATTTGGTTCGACAGAGTATAATGGAACGAAGACAATTTTAATGACCCCCTACAGACGAAGCGGTCGCTGGGATTTGAGTTGGATCAGTCTTACAGACATGCAATCAAATAATCGCATTTATTCTCAACAAGAGCTTGATAGCCTTGGTTTTCAGACATCTTTTATCTATGGAAATCAAGGTCCGGTATACCACGTATCCACAACTGGAAGCGACCTTGGTGGAGATGGATCTATCGAGAATCCATTTGCTACTATTCAGAAAGGATTAAATTCTGCAATTGATGGTGATACCGTACTGGTTGCAAAGGGAATCTACACAGGAGAAGGGAATAAGAATTTATACCTATCCTATGATGATTACCCTTATCCACCAAAGAGGTTGGTGATTATTTCTGAAGACGGGCCGGACTCAACAATTATTGACGGTGAAGGTAACGTAGGTCGGGGTTTTTACTTTGGGGCGAGTGTCGACGGGGATGGCCACGATCAAAGGACTTTAGTGAAAGGCTTCACCATTGAAAATTGTAGGAGTAATAACGATGGTGGAGGAATGTATTTCTCTGGTTCTACCTCCCCGGTTATTGCAAATTGTATTATTCGGAATTCCGTTGCCCACGGACATGGTGGAGGTGTTTTTGGGAAAGGGGGGGCCAGTCCTACTTTCATTAATTGCACTATAGTTGGTAACACTACAGAAGCAGATCATGGTGGTGGGATTTCTTTCCATGGAGATCCGGTTTTTATCAATTGTTTAATTGCCGACAATAGTGCTGAGTCGGGAGGTGGAGGTCTTAATTTTCAAGCGAGTAATCCAGTCATAATAAATAGCACGATTGCCTCCAATACAGCGTCATATCACGGTGGTATTTATGGTTTCTGGTCGGACATACAAATTTCCAACTCAATAATATGGGGAAATACATCTAAGCAGATTGGGGAAGCTGACAGCATCATAATATCATATTCCGATGTGATGGGAGGTAGGACGGATATCGAAGGAGGAGTGAATTGGCTTATCGGTAATACCAGTTTCAATCCCATGTTTATTAATCCTGATACTGGTGATTATGGTCTACAGGCAGGAAGTCCTACAATCAATGCGGGAAACCCCAATCCTTGGTACAATAACCAGGATGGCTCGATAAATGATATGGGTTTTACCGGTGGATGGCTTGTACCAAGTTTCACAAACTATGATTTTGGTGAAATTGGCATAAGTAAAACAGGTGTTAATTTTATGGAAGTCGAGTGGAAGCTTTGGAATACCACGGAGACTCCAGTAGAGATAACATCTGCGTCTTTTTCAACAGATCATTTCTCATTAATCGATGTTGTTTTGCCTATCATTATTGCCCCGTTTTCCAGTCATACATTCAACATTCGATTTCAGCCGCTCACAACCGGTATTCTATCAGATAGCTTAGTGCTTGAAATCTCCGGTTTGGGCAATCGCAGTGTGGAATTTCAAGGAACGGGAATTAGTAACTCCACGCTATACGGTACTGTAAATGGAATCCTCACAAGTTCAGGTTCACCATATCAGATCCTGGATGATATTGAAGTTTCCGAGGACGATAGCTTGGTTATCGAACCTGGCGTAGAGTTACGATTTGCCGGTCATTTTAAATTTAATGTTTTCGGTTTACTAAGAGCAGTAGGCACGGAACACGACAGCATCGTTTTTACCCGCCACGAAGCAACAGAATCAAGTAAATGGGGCGGGATTAGATTCAGGGAGGGCGACCCTGGTTCGGAAATGGCCTACTGCAGAATAGAATATGCCAAAGCGGATGAATCCGGTTGGAGTTATGATGTATGGGGTGGGGGTCTTTATATTGGCTCTCCAGCAGTTAAAATATCACATTGTAAAATATCCAACAATGAATCAAGAAAAGGCGGTGGCATTGCCTGTTTTGGATATTCTCCTGTAATAGAGAATTGCTTGGTATTTAATAATGATGGAACCGGGATTTACTTAAACAGTTCAACACCATTGATCAAAAACTGTTCTATATATCAAAATGATGGAAGAGGCATCAGAATAGCCGGAGCATCTCCTTTTTTAACGGGTGTTACTATTCTTGAAAATTATGGTGGTATCTATATAGAGGACGATTTCGATTTTCCTTCATCTCCTATCTTTCAGAATTGTTTAATCGTAAAAAATTCAGCGAACTCCAGGGGCGGGGCGATATATTGCCAGGGTGATTCTTCCAAACCCGTTTTTCTTAACTGTACGATTACCGGTAATTACTTAAAATGGGGAGATGAAGGGGGTGGAATTTATTCCATATTTGATTCTAATATTTTACTTGTAAATACAATACTCTACAATAATACTCCCAATGAAATATATTTACACGATGAATACCCCAGTAATATTACCTTCGCCTATTCCAACATTGAAGGAGGCATATCGGGAATTGTGGGAGACACAAGTTATGCAATTTGGCTTGATGGAAACATTGAAAGCGATCCCTTGTTTGTCGATACAGCTAATGCAGTTTATTCCTTGAATATTGGTTCATCCGCCATTGATGCCGGCACATCCCTGTTTGTCTGGGAGGGTGATACTATTCTTAACTTGAGTCCAGAAGAATATTTTGGTTCAGCGCCGGATATGGGCGCTTATGAAACATATTTAACTGCAATATATGCCGGAGATACGGATAATAACGGAATCGTGGATGCTATGGATATTCTCCCAATTGGCGTGTACTTTCAACAAATTGGATCCCCTCGGATTAATGATGGAGTCAATTGGGAAAACTTATCAGCCGTTGTTTGGAGTGATCCAGCTGCCACCTACGCCGATGCCAACGGCGAGGGCATTGTGGATGAAAAGGATGTCATTGCAATAGGTGTGAATTGGGGTAATGCGCACGAAACTTCGTCACCCGGTTATACAATCAATCTTACAGACACAGCCCGATTACAAGAACACCAGGATGCATTTATGGAAATCTACAATTCACTCTCAGGCGATGGTGAAGCAGTTAGGGCAATGAAATCGCTTCTCAGAAGTATTCTCGATATACAAGTTCCTGAGACCTATTCTCTGGCACAGAATTATCCTAATCCTTTCAATCCAATTACCACAATAAGCTTCGGGTTGCCAGAAGCACGGCAGGTCACACTGACCGTGTATAATCTCTTAGGGCAGGAGGTGAGAATTCTGGTAAACAATGAACCCTATGATGCCGGAATGTACACAGTAAAGTTGGATGCCAGCCGTTTTAGCAGCGGTATTTATTTCTATCGTCTTGAAACGAAAGAATGGAGTGCTGCCCGTAAAATGGTTGTGGTTAAATAAGGGAGTACTTCCGGTGGGTGCTCGTCAGGGGGGCAGGCTAAACATTCCGTTTTTATCCGGTGATCGATAGTCCGAGCGAATTCGCGGTATTCCACGATACCCACCGATTTGCAGGGAAAATCATCCAACCCTTTCCGCTCCCGGGCGGTCTGTACTCGGCAGGCCTTCATTTGGAATACAAAAGAAGAATCGGTTTCTTCAACAATGTCCTGCACATTTAGACGAGCATATAAACAGTAGTCCAGGGCTTTTTTGAATCCTTCCAGTCCGCTGTTAGGTTTAATGCCGTGGCGTTTCATGATCCGTTTGGCCTCGATGGTGGTGAAAATCCGCCAGGCTTCCCGGTCGCAGTCCATGGCGGCATCGATTCCTAATTGTTTTTCCACCGCCTGAAACCAGAGACCGTCATGGGCCAACCAGTTCTTGGCAAAATCGTCCAGCATTCCGATTAATGTTCGTGATTTAAATGTTCCAGATTTTTCATGTAAATCCCCCGATTTTTACGATTCGCTCTGGTGTATTTTTTTGATAAAGGCTGCTGCACTGGTTTCAAGAGCTTGCAGGTTTGCCAGTTGCTGCTCATGGTAATGGGTGTGGGCGATATGGGTAGCCTCCAGAATATCCCAGAACCAACGGTCGTATTGGGACAGGGTCATTTCGGGATATTTATCCTCCAGTGGCAGGCGCTGGTATTCTTCCGTCAGTCCTTCTGCGACATCATCATAAAAC
>SDBU01006255.1_pt1 | contig 14063 bp, 22 predicted proteins | sample 2277071 | NCBI WGS metagenome assembly SDBU01 (sample SAMN10397929, study PRJNA504765) | marine sediment metagenome | isolation source: marine sediment core GS08_GC12, 126 cmbsf | place: Arctic Ocean: Gakkel Ridge, Loki's castle | collected 2008
TGCCCGAGCTACCATCGCCCAGCCGTGGTCAGTTGCGTCAACACCCACATCAAATCCAGCAGCCTCGACCACTTCAGCCCAGATGCCATTACACTCAGCCTCATCTACATGCTCGGCCACCAGAGCGTATGCGTCGTTCTTAGAGATGTTGTCGGCCACGGGGATCGCCGTCTCTGCAACTTCTGGTTCGATAGCTTCGGGAGCAGCAGCCGGAGGCGGAGTCGTTACTCTCGGGATTACAGGCTTCTTGGACGGTGTTGCTACTGCTGTTGCAGCTTGAGCTACAGTTGCTGTCGCAGTCGCAATCGTAGCCTCGCTGGGCAACTGAGACTTCTCTTCTGCCGCCGCAGCACGAGCTTTCTTCTCATCTACCTTGGCCTTGGCCGCAGCTTTGGCTGCACTGACATTGGGCTTGGGTGTCTTGGGCTTGACAGTCTTCTTAGCCGGAACACTCTTGGGTTTCTCACCGCCGAAGTGGGCCTTCAAGGTAGCCGAGTGCATGGCATCAATCTTTGACACTCGCTCAGGAGCCAGGGCTTTGATTCCACCAATGTTCTTGGGGTCTACGTCTGCGTTGTGCAAACTCTGGATCTTCAGTGAAGTCTTACCATTGTACTCATCTTCCTCAATCACGATTACAACAGGCGTCTCACCATAATCAGCAGCCTGCAACTCAGCGATGGAACCATTCCATCCGAAGGCGTCATGCACTTGATCGGCACCCATCAGAATCTTATGGTCTTTGCCAGTGAGACAGAAATAGCCCCGCGACTCAAGACCCTCTGCTGAGACATCATTATACTCGGACGTCTCAAAATCATACTCACCTACGATCTGAAACTGTACCACAAACTGCGGGTAACACTTCGGTGCTCCTGTTTCGCCAACCTCGTGACTTGTGGGCCATGCTTGGAATGTTCCTGCTCTGTCGATTCTCACAATTACACCTTCACTTTCTTTGTTTTACGTTTGATTAGTTTGAGCTCACGAGCAGAAAACCAAAGAACTTGGTCGTTGATTTTCCGTCTTATTTTATAAGAATTTGGGGCATATGTCGCCTTGTACTCAACCACTACACCCCTACAGCCCACCTTGAAATTATAACCAAGAGAATTGCCCAGTAAATCCCTCTCAATTCGGACCACATCTCCGATTTGAAATTTACGCGCCATCTTCACCTCCACTTTCCTTGTCAGTAATCCGCGTGTCACCACACGTCGGACACAAAATCATACCGGGAGCTATATCACTTTTCTTAGCCTCATCGAACTTCGCACCACACTTATCGCAGATGTATCTGCACGGATGCAATCCCCGCTTCTTCCGCTCCTCAATAATTAACTCTAACATTTTTTCTTTGGCTGCTTGGTTGCAGATAGCACGCTTCACTAAATCCCCATGACAGAATTTTACTTTCAGCCCGCTCTTACAAACGCACGGTTCATTTCTCCCAGGTAGGCCGGTTGAACTAATTGACATTAGTTTGCCTCCACACAGGTTTTAAGTGGTGCCATGCAAACACAGTTCGTCGTATACATCGAGAACACAGATCCATAAGTTTACAATTACTCCCGGTATTAACTCGTTGCTTATTTCCACAGTGAGCACACTTTATTACTTGAGAGTATCGTTTCCTCATCACTCACCCCCTGTCGGATTTTTTTGGTAACCCACAATCAGTACAAAATTCTGTATCATTTTCTTCAAGAATAGTTACTACTGAAGATAAATCAGCATCCCCTTTGCTTACGATGAGGGCAGCCTCTTCAAAGGAGTCTGCCTTTATAAACTCCACAACACCATCTGGTGACGTTACCTCGTATAAGTCCATCACTCACCTCCTGTCGGATCTTTCAACAAACGCCAGATTGAATCATCTGTCTTGTCTTCGAACTCTACACTCGTCCAATCAGGCCCAATCGTGCGGGATTTAGCCATGAACTCAGGGCGTCCGTGGATAAAAATTGCACGCTCGTTAGTGGTACTAACCTTATCACCTTTTTTCTCAACAATCAAATTAGAATAGTTGATCCTAAAAATATGGTCACTCCACTGAGTCACCAAATTCAAGATTGAATGTTTCTTATCGTGATAAAGATCAGGGGCCACTTGCATATAATCTTCGCCGCCATCGTTATGGATCTTAGCAGCATTCGATTGTGCAAGCAGCACTACAGTCTTACCCTTGCGGACCCACCTATTCAGATCATTAAGGAAAAGCTCCATCTCTTCAAACCAGTGTCGGTATCCTTTGTGGAAACCGTAGTCCTCAAGATTGATAGCGAACCCACCCCCTTGTTTTTTGGTGTGCCCTAGCATATAAGGCACCTGCCACCGCCCAACATCCGTTATAGTGTCGATAACAATTTCCTCATGCGGATCAAAAATGTCAGAGTTTATAGCATCTTTCACATCTTGATAATCCTCTACGCCCTCCACCGCCATCACTTTTTCGCCAGTCACTGGATGCAGCATGATACCACCGCCGTCATCGAGGCCAATAAAAGCCGGATCATCCAACAACATCGCGAGAGTCGTTTTACCCATACCAGAACCAGCGTAAACTATAATCTTCCTTCCCGCTCTTCTCCACGGCCCGATTGTGAACTGCTTCGCCACCCTCGTCGGCACAGTCACTGCATCCTTACCATGAACCTTCGGCCCAGCCTTCGGCCTCTTCGGAGGCTTGGGCGGGGGTGTGTGTTTCTTTGGTCTTGGTTTTACTTCTGTTGTTGGTGCGGTCATGTACACATACCTACCTTCCATCTGATCCAAAGTATCGCTAAAATCCTGTGACGCTTACTCCAAACTAATGCGGGGGTTAGATAAAAAATATCCAATCGGCCGTCACAGAAAAACCTTTGGAAGAAACCCTCTTTAACTCTTTCTAGGCCCATTATTTGTCCTCCAGTTCTTCGTCTATTGTGTCCATCATATAATACGTGCTATCAAAGTCAGATTGGTTTGGGTGGTTTCTCACCCACTCCAAGGCGGCTCGCCAACCTTCTCTCTGTTTTATAGGCACATTACAGATTTCACACACCTTCAATGCTGGAATATGGATGCAGTTTCCCGCACAATACTCCTTTTGCCACTCCTCAAACACTTTCATCGCTACCTTCTTTCTCTTTCGTATGCGTAGCAACATAACCTTCAGGCGGACAACTCGGATCAAGCGGATGATCCCGGAAGTGATGGCACGCTTCGTAGTAGTCGCACTTGAACGGGGTCTTACAATTACTCTCGTGTCTCATCCAGCACTTAGTCTTCTCACTGAACCGGAGGATGTCGACCATCTTCACGCAGTCGTCGGCGAAGGACTCAAGTTCTAATTCACTCCGCACCACCTCACGTCTGTCGAAGTGGCGGTCAGGATCTTCTGTGATGTCTCGGAGTAGACGAGCACCATACATTTCTGGAGTCTCGCGGAGTTGGAAGGTGCCTTCTTTTTTGCCGGGCTTTATCTCTGCTTGAACAGTATTTATATCATACAACCCCGGATCATCAATATATGTGACCTCAAACTCCTGTCCCATATATGAGTGCCACACGGCTGAGTCTTCATTCCAATCCGTTTCGCAACCTACACGCTCCCCATCAACGAGCGTCTTACTCTCACCCTGCGTCAAAAACTTCGGAGCAATCCCCGGCTTGCACCACACATCGTAGTACGCCCCGTGGATAAGGGGATCAGTGGCCTTGATGCTATACGATTCCAATGCCCCACCTAGTTGCAGCATCCGGGCAGCATGAAGGTATGTCGTGACCTGCTTGCTCAGGGCCAGCCTCTCCCAGAACACGCCGTCCGATCCCACGCTACTGCTGGTGCTCTTACGCTCGCCAACGTAGATCAAGCCCGTCTCTTTGTGCCGCCACAACTCATCAATGATGCCGTCTAATCTGCACGACGCCAGCTTACGCCCAGTAGCGGGATTGATGACCGGCAGACTGAAGGGTATCTCTGTAGCGATGACCTCAAACTCACTAGCCGGATACTTCCACTGATAACCGACGAAGGCGTATAGCAACATATACTTCTCGGCGTTCCATTTCTCTTCATCCCATCCTTCGGGCATGTCAGCATAGAAGAAGTCCAGGTACTGCACCACGGACTCCATCAATTCTTCGGGCAACTGACCAGTGCCACTGCATAGGTAACACATGGGGTCAATCTGACCTCGATCAATACATCGCCAGCATTTGCCCTTCGGCTTGGAGGCTATGATCTCGTGACACTTGTGCCAGGCTGTGCCTATGCGGAATACCTTCTTATCCTTGTCAGGCTTCCAACCGATGAGGTAACGGAGCATCCAAGACCATGGACATTTTTTATAGGTCTGCTCTGAAGACACAGAGAGGATCACGGTTCTTTTCTTAGGCATTATTTATCCTCCAGTTCTTTTTCGATTGGGTTAAGATCAATATACTCCCAACACTCATTAGGCACACACGCTTCATATTCTTGTTTATGCATCATCACCCACTCCAAGGCGGCTCGCCAAACGGCATGTGCTTTTATTTCATCTTCTGTAGCCCCACATCTAGCAGTCATATCCGCCGCAGCAAACGCCTTATCAACTGTTTTGTAACTACCCCACCATTTCTTAAACGCCTCCATCTCTCACCTCATAACCAATACCAATAATCACCCACTTGTTTACGCTTCAACCTCAACCTCGCATGAGAGATGGGCAACAGCCTGCCGAGTGTGTCGTTCCTGGCCCGCACATCAAGATGTCCAGCAGGCACTTTAGAGCCGGGTACGTCACGGATAAAGCCCGTCAACTGCCTGCCATCCTCCTGCCACGACACCAGATCACCACGCTCATATCGCATCACTATGCTGGGCGGGCCAGATTGTTTTTTCTTTTTCTTCATTAATATCCTTTACACAGTCACGCACAAGCAGGCATATACCACCCATAGCTTCTTCTGGAGTGTGAGCTATCCAACTTAGACTTGGAAACGCATAGCATGTACCGACATACATGTCATCTTCCTCACTCCACGTTACCTTATACTCATAGTGTCTCATTTCTTATAGCAAGCCGAAAGCTCACCCTCCACAGTAATAGGCATTACTATGCTGGGCGGGCCAGATTGTTTCTTTTTAACTCTTCCTACGATAGTGGCACCCCCATTCATATCCACTTTATTTGAAACAAAGGATCGCTGCCTATTTGCCTAGTCTTGCAGATAATATTTTTCTGGATTGAGGCATCATAAGCACCAATGACGAGTCGATCTTTATAGAAGATTGCCCCTTCTTTGAATGTCATCTTCTTTGGTATGCTCTTTACCAACGCAGCCGGGACCACGACAGCCGCTGCTGCTACACCAACACAGGTGGCTGCTATTGTTTTGAAGAAGTGTCTACGATTTATTTCTTGTAACATTTTGAAAGTTCTCCTGTCACAGCAATCGGCATCCCCTTCGCCCAGTCGGGCACGATCTCCATAATCTTGACAGCACGAGCAAGATCCTCTTCAGCGGTTTCGATGGGCAGCAACGGATCAACCTCGTCATGCACATGTAATGCGATGTCAAACTCCGCATTATCTAATCGCAGTATAGCTTCAGCCAACAGATCACGACACCCTCCTTGTGTTACATGATTGGCTAGTTCACCACCATATATCTTACCATATTTGAAGCGTAGCTCACCCTTAGCATTCACCCTTGCTTCAGGATAACGAAGATCACGACCCGACGGTAGTGTTACATATGTCGCATTACCTTGTGCCCAAAACAACAACTTACCTACAACCTTACTCTGATCTTTATATCGCGTGACAAACCTCCACGCTGCCTCTAACTGCGACCAAAATTTAGGAATCTTACTGTACTTGCTGCGATAGAGTGTAACTGTCCGACCAATAAAAGCTCGATCATATTCTCCACTAATGAAATAAGGCTTTAGGAGTGGGTTAGTTATGCATTTTATGTAGGCGGTTTTCTCGCCTTCTCCATAACCATAACCGAGAATACCCATTTTTCCAAACCGATATAACGGGGTTACTCGTTTGATCTCTTCAGGCGAATCAGTTTTTTTATTTGGTTTATGTACCGGCTGCTGAAACAAAACCTCTGCAAATCGAGAATACACACACTCGCCAGCGGCAAAAGCATCTATCAAATCTTTTTGTCCGGCGAGCCAAGCCAATCCACGAGCTTCGACTGAGGAAAAATCAGGCAGACCCAGTACATACCCTTCTGGAGCAACTAATAACATACGCATCCACTCAATTAAATTCTGAAGATTTATACCACCCCCACCCCCCCAACGACCTGTGATGCCGCCGTGGTATTTCAACGGTGTCCCTAACATCCCCCCACGCGCGTTAGCTTGAGCCATAATATTTCGCACCCGTTTGATGTGGCTGGGCCACGATCCCACAGCCTGCTTCGCCTCGGCAAGAATACGGATCTCTTCGACAGGGTGTGCCAGCAACTCTTGCATCGCCAAATCATCTTTAGCCAATGCCGGGATTAACTCACGTTTACCCGTTTTCTTATGGGGTTCAAGACTTAGCTTCATCGGTAGCTTCTCGCCATGTCGCTCAAGCACCCCAGTAAATGCCGGGATGAATACTTGCGTTGATATATCCTCATGCCCGCAGTCGAATCCCAGCACCTTACCCGCCGCACTCACAGCCCGCGCCATCTCAAGCTGCATCCGAGTCTGCAATCTCTTACCCTGCTCCATGTCTACCTTGAACTTTGTGTTGAGGAACATCTTCAGCGTGTGAGCGGCAACTGGAATCTCCACCTCGGGACGACTCACTACGATAGGCATTATCTTTTGAAATAGGTCTGACTCCAACTCGATGTCGGTCAAGGTGTATTCTACGAATTTTTCATACACGTCAGGAGGCATGTCATCAGCATGATAACCCAAGAACTGCTTCGTGTCACCCTTCGGCTTGGTCAGCCCCCAACGAGGTGCCATCTTCTCAAGACTGTGTGGCGCTCTAGCGTCCCACATTCTGTCGAGGTCTATGAGATCCACGGTGTATTTGGGTGTGATGCCGTAGTGTTCATGGAGTATTAGGGCATCGAAGAATAGATTCTGGCCGACGATTGTAGTATTCTCCCAGTCAATAAGTGCCAACTGCCATTCAACATCTACAGGTTCAATAAATTCTGGACCTTCTCCAAAAGACCACGCACCATCCCACAGCCCCAACCCTGTCACCTCAAACCTGGGGTCCATGACATATTCTACGGCGGACATCTTCTTGAGAGAATACTCTGCGGTCCAGTACGATTCAAAGTCCAATACAATTGCAGTCGTTGGAAACCCAGCCTCGGCGAGTATGTCTTTGTAGGTTTTCATGTCATATACACCCGCCACAGCAAATATGCTTACCACAAGCAGGGCATTTGCTGGTGCTACAATAATCGCACACTTCGCACTCATTGTCGCACGGGGCGTTAACAACGTTATCAGCAGTGAGTATTGTGCTACATATACATTTTATCGGAAGTGAACAAGGTCCACATGGGTATGCACTGCCTACTTCTTCCATAATCACCCCTCCAAATAGAAGCCCAAAATTTCTGTCCCCACTACACGATAAGCCGAGATTCCTTTGACTACCACCATCAGTAACTTATCAAACAACCCATCGAATTTCTTCTTGGCTGCTTCGTAGTCACCAGATAGCAGGGCCACATACTCGTGCCACGCCTGGATAGTCTGGAGCACAAGGAACACAAGGCACTCACCTGCATTGGAATGCTTGCACACCACATGCTTCGTGGATACGGCCCGGAATGCAATCTCACTCTCGATGGTGTCTACGTTCAGGGGCATGTATCCTACGAATCTACGACAATCAAGTAACCTACCCTCAAGGGCACTATCATTGCCAATAGCCCACCGCAATTGCACAATAGTTTCACGCAGCTTGTTTGCTATGTCTTCATCTGCTATATGTTTCCCAGCTTCGGGGAACTTGATAGTTTTTGCTGATATTTTAGGCGGACCACCCATCATTTTCTCCTCAGAAATTACTGTCGTGGTACTTCTCTCCACGTTTACAAGGCATAGCTTCAACATGAGGCACCTTGCCATCTATGATGACAGCGGCACTGATGATACTCCGTCGCTTGTTGTTGATAGCGTAAGCAAAAGCCATTTTTTTGTCGTCAATTCCACAACCAACGTCGCAGCCAAAAAACAACTTGCCTGGGTTGGCATAAAATTTGTTACCCGATGCCGTATGGTTGTGACCGAGCACACACGACATTAACATCTTCTTGACCGCGTTACACGCTGGATATTCCCCACCTTGGCCGGTTCCATGATAATAATACACTTTATCTATAACATGATCCCGTTTCCATCGCCAAGTAGACGTGCCCCAGTTTGCTTTATAGCTTTTCAAATAAACATCAGGGATACCACTATCTCTAGCAATACGCATGACCCGCTCATCATGGTTTCCTATGGTGACTACAGCCTTCGGAAATTGTCGATACCACCGCTGTACCTGTTTCTTGGCTTGTTTGTATTCTTGCAAGGCCCCTGGCATATCAGGGTGTTTCTTATGGAAAGACACAGCATGAGAATCAACCACATCTCCAATGAAAACAACAGCGTCACAACCCCACCCTTCGTAGAGATCACGACAAAACTGGAAATAACCTTTGCGTTCCCACGGAATATGAAGATCGCCGATCACTAGGACTCTGCTCATAGTGTCACCTCGTCAAGTTTGTGCTTCACATAGTCGAGTGTAGACTGCCGACAGTCGTGGTTTTTATTCCACGGTCTCGGCACCAGAATGCCCTGCCCCCCAGCCGCTCGAAACTCCTCGATATTCTGGTCTTTGTCGTCAATCAGAAGGGTATCGGGACCGGCAAGTTGTGCTTTTGATCCTGTCAGCATAATTGTGTTCTCCAAAAAACTTGCTGGCATATTCTCCTTGATCCACAGATACTTGCCTGTCCACGAACCGGGATTTGGCATGGGTGTAGTGAGGATAATTATATCATCAAAGCTCCCCATTATATCTACCCAGCCATACAACAATCTCTGGCCGTCATCCATCCAATTCAGATTACGCCAAAATTCTTGATTACACAGGCCATCCACTATGCTAAAAGGAAATCGGCCATCCCAAAATTTCCCACCAATATCACCAAATATGTTCCACTTGCCTTTTTCGTAGGGGTATTTATCGTATTCGTAAGGTAGGTTCAAGGCATCGTGAACCCCACCTACAAAATCTACTAGCACTCCATCCAAGTCAAGAAACACTTTCATGTTTTTCTCTCCTTATGTAATACACCATCATCCCCACCCAAAGGACATTCATTGCGACGATCAACAGCCCACCTACGAGGCTTGCCCACTGTCCAAGGAACGGATAGTAATACATGTTCCAAAAACCCCACACTGTAAAATACCCGGTGGCGATGAAGCTAACCCCCCGGACCTCTTTGTCCTTGTAGAGCTTGTGACAATGCAGGGCGACGAACAGCCCACCCATCAATTCAAATAACCCGTTGGTTGCGTCCTGCCACATCAATATTCTCCTTCAGTCGGGGCTGTGCGGTCTTTGAAATTCTTGTGAGCACCGCCCGGGGCCGGAGCTTGCAGATCTTTTATAACACTTTCAATACCCTTTTCCGCACACAGCATAACATGCAAATACCCCATCGTATTGAACAACTCAGCACATAAGCAATCTTGAATATCCAACCCCTCGGCAGTCACTTTCTTGTATCCCCGGTGCATCAACCATGTGTCCAGGAAATGCCGCCACTTACCCTTCATGTATCGCCAGAGCGGAATACCCCCCTGCCAGTTGTCCGAGTCTCGCAACGTGCCATCAGCCTGTACTCGACATTTGTGCATATACTCTGAGTACCGCATTATTACCAAGGGCGAAAAGAATCCCTCGGGGTCAATCTTGGTTTCACATGCTGTACGTGTAGCTCCACTTGTGTAGGACTCCATCTCTTTTGCGACCACTCGTTCAGTCCCACCCTCGAACGTGCGGATAGCTGCCGTGACCCCTTCATCGGCAGCTGCCATAACCATACTAATAGGCATGTGTTTGGGAATGGAGGTCGCAGAGTAATCAGCAGGTATCTTCTTGACTTCGAGTGCGTCCTTGGGGTTGGTGTCTTTGGCCCTACTCTCGAACGTGCGGATGGATTTTTTACCTACACCACACCCAACAGCTAACTCTTGGATAGTCGCCCTACGCTCTGGCTCGACCACCGCCGGCTCGACCAATTCGAGGTCTCGTTCATAGTATTCCCAGTCTTCGCCGGAGTCTGTGACTACCCTGATGTTGTTGTTTCTGCAGTACGTGATAATTCCCGTTTCACCAGTCGTGACAGCCCCAACACCTCGCTCTTTCAATTGCTGTTTATTCGCCACCACTCTCACTCTATCAGCAGCCTTAAACATCCCGCTCACCTCCAATTTGTCTACCGTTTCTTGTTATCTGTCCTGCCGCCCATAGTTCCCTAATTGCAAGATCATACATTTTGCGGGTTATTTCTCCATAGGTTAGAGCCTTACGCAACTCTCGCTCTCGGCGTCCCGTCGTGTGTGGCCTAGGCCAATCTTCTTTGACACTCATCGATCTTCCCCTAATATCCTACGCAGCAAGGACTTATCTTGCTCTGCCTGAATCGCCAACTCAGCGTCCAGTCCCAGGGCAAGGGCCGAAACAAAAAGCTGTGGCCACTCTCGTCGTAATCGCTCGAACCACACGACTACGGTGTCCTTGTTGACCCTCATCTCTACAGCCAATTCACGAATAGACAGGGCGTTATGCCCAGCATAATTAATGTATGCAGTCACAGCACGAAGAGGTAGACCAATGACCGCCAGCCTTCCCCCCATCAAACTGTATATTGTTTGTGGGGCATACAGCAATAACCCTAATTCAGGCATACGATAGGTTAAGTCAACCGTTTCTTCTATTCGTTTCAGATCGGGTTTCCACCTACGCTGTGGGTCCGGCCCTAGTTCTTCGTCGTGGTCTTTATACCATTTTTTAATCTCGTCTTGCGTCATTGTCCGACCTCTAAATGTACTGCAAGCACGGCTTTCTTAATCTCAACACTTAATTTCGCCGTCACGTCTTGGCCATTAATCTGAAAAATAACATCTATACATGCTACGCTCTTTTGAAGGTTGCACTCATTGATAGCATAGTAGAAGTCTAACGCCGGGTCTACAATCAGCGTGTTGGCACTCACATTGTCTATGGGGAACTTACCACGCCCCACCACCCTATATTCAATAAGCTGACCATACAACCGTTGCGGTGCCCGTTTCCTCAAACTCGACCCTAGTAGCTTACTCCACGCATCATATACTACCGTCACTTTATCATCTATTTCAAATAACCTAGTGTTCATAGTCTGTCTCCAAAAAATGTTGTCCTCTATATATAGTCGCAATGTACGGGTAAAAACGGCCCTCACGCCCTTTTAGCATTTCACAAAATCCCCACGTTCACAAAAAAAGTCGCTTTTTCTTAGGTTTTCTGCCAGGCTTAACGGTTGTGACAACTGTAGGGGCGGGTTTGGTGTAGAACCTTTGCTTGAAGGCTTCTTCATTGGTGTAGTCATAAACATGGGTAGACCACCCGTTTTCCCCTGTCTTCCCAGTGTATGTTCATGATGTGGATGCCCCCGCAGAAATCTTTTATCTCGTTGATAAGCCGGGCCGCGATCTCGATCGATGTTTCCGCCGGATGTTCCGTTTTTTCCATTTTTAGGGCCAGGTGTTCGGGGACATCCACCCCCGGCACGTTCTCATTCATAAAGCGGTCCATTCGCGCGGACTTTAAAAGCAGTATGCCCCCCAGCACCGGGGTCTTGATTTTTGGCACTTTTGCCATAAATTTAATAAAAGATTCCGCGTCGAACACCGGCTGGGTCTGGAAAAATTTGGCCCCTGCCTCAATTTTTTGCCCGATCCTCTCAATTTCATGTTCAGCCGGATTTTTCCCCGGGTCAAACGCAGCCCCCATGCAGAAAGCGGGGGCCCCTTTCAACGCATTGCCTGCCAGGTCACGGCCCTGTTCGAGCGCCCAGGCGGCTTTGAGAAGCCCTGTCGAATCCAGATCGAACACCGGCTTTGCGTCCGGATCGTCACCCAGCTCCATATCGTCACCCGTTAACGCGAGGATGTTCGTTATCCCCAGCATGTAAGCACCCAGAAGTTCAGCCTGCAGGGCAAGCCTGTTCCTGTCCCGGCAGGTCATCTGAAGGATAGGCTCAAAGCCCTGTTTTTTCAGAACAGCCGCAAGAGGCAAAGCCCCGGCCCTCATAGCCGAGCTCGGCAGATCCACCGCGTTTACCGCGTCTATGACGCCTGTCGTAATGATAATCTTAGGCTTGTCCGGGCCAAAGCTCTCTCTTATCTTCTTACAGACCTCGAAACCGTCAAAGTCGGGAAGAATGGTATCGGATATTACAAGGTCCGGATTCTCCGACTTCGCCTTATCGATGCCTTCCTGGCCGGTCTCGGCCGTAACTATCTCTTCGTACCCCGCCTTCTTTAAGAATCTCGTCATGATCTTTCTGTCCTGCGGGTTATCGTCAATAAGCAATATCTTCTTGGCCATATTCTACTCCTCCTGGTCTATGCACATATCCGGGTTCGGCAGTTTATTGATTATGTGCCAGTAGTAATTAAAACTGTCGATGACCTTTATAAAATTCTCATAAGCGATCGGCTTCTGGATAAAACTCGCCGCGCCGTTTCTATAACACTTTACTATATCCTCCTCGCTCTTAGAGGAGGTCAGTACTATTACAGGTATAAAATTATATTCCGGATCCTTCTTTAGCTCTTTTAGGACCTGGAAGCCGTCAACCTTGGGCATCTTGATATCCAAAAGTATAACGCCCGGCCTGGGAAATTTGGCCTTATCCTTATACTCACCTTCATTGCGCATAAACTGGAGCGCCTCTTCGCCGTCATTAACGACGAAGATATTCGTCTTTATAACGCTCTTGGCAAATGTCTTTAAGGCTATCTTGACGTACGCCTTGTCGTCATCGACGAGGAGGATATCGAGCGGCTTATCCGAATCTTTCATATAATCTATCTTGTCGGTCAACTCTCCTTACCCTCCTTCTTATTCTGCTTCCTGAGCGCCTTATTGAGTTCTTTTTCACTTATCACGCCCTCTTCAAGCAGTATCTCCCCGATTTTCTTCTTATCCTTCCTTAGGGTCTTGGGTATGGTGAATAGAAACCGCGCCCCCTTACCCGGTTCGGACTCTATCCACATATTGCCTTCGTGATCGTCTATGACGCGCTTTACAATGGAGAGGCCGGCGCCCGTCCCCTCATACTCCTGGGCCGTATGGAGGCGCTTAAATATGCCGAATACCTGCTTGTGGTACTTAGGATCTATCCCTATGCCGTTGTCCTTGATAAAGAATTGATGAAATTCGCCTGCGTCGGCATAGCCGACCTCCACTATGGGATTCTCATTCTTGTTCTTCGATGAGAATTTTATGGCGTTATTTATCAAATTTAAGAATGCGGCGCTTATTTTAATGCGGTCGCAGTGGATAGTTGGCATGTTGGGCTGGATCCTTATATCTGCCTTCTTATCCCTGATATCGAATTCAAGCTGCTTTAAGACCGCGTTCACCGTGAAATTTATATCTACATCTTCGTAAGGGTTCTTTATTCTTGAGATGCGCGAAAGCGCGAGAAGATCATCTATCAGTTTAGACATCCTGCCCGCCCCCTCCCGGATCTCTTTTATATTATCCTGCCCCTCCTTGTCGAGTTTATCTCTGTAGTCCTCTTCAAGGAAGCTTGCAAAATAGGCTATCGCCCTCAATGGCGCCTGGAGATCGTGGCTTGCCGTATATACGAAGCTATCGAGCTCCTTATTCGCCTTCTCCAGGAGCTTCTTCTGCTCTTCCAATTCTGATCTTTTTTCTTCAACGTTAGCCTTTGCCTCAACCAGCTTATCGGTCATCTGGTTGAATGATTTAGCAAGGTCTCCTATCTCGTCATTCGAGCTTATCTTGGCGCGGGCGGAGAGATTGCCTCCGGCTATCGTG
>SDBU01006256.1_pt1 | contig 14062 bp, 17 predicted proteins | sample 2277071 | NCBI WGS metagenome assembly SDBU01 (sample SAMN10397929, study PRJNA504765) | marine sediment metagenome | isolation source: marine sediment core GS08_GC12, 126 cmbsf | place: Arctic Ocean: Gakkel Ridge, Loki's castle | collected 2008
TGAATTGTTTGCCGATTAGTTCGGAGGTTGTATAATAAACTATAATTTTGGGTCTATCTGTTGGAGTTCCAAAATCACTTGATTTCCAACTTACATTATTAATACCGGTTATTGAATCAGTAACAAAACATATACCATAATCAGTTTGCCCGGCTAAAATAGAATCTGCATAAACCTGTGCATCATACTGTATAAAGCCGTTTGATTGTAAGGGCAAAGTATCCACACCCGTACTTCCCAATATTGGTTGATCATCCCAAACTAACGTATCATTTCCCCCGGCATAAATCATTCCACCACTACCACCTTCTCCTTCATACCAAACACTCCCAACTATTCTTCCCCAAGTAGAATAAGTCCCCGCTGTGACAGCTTGTCTAAGTATAATATGACAACTATCTATAGAGATAACACTACCAAGATTGTCAATCCAGTTATTAAATTGGATATAAGTTCTATGAACAGAATTACTACTTGTAGACGAACCACCCCTTATGGTACCTGATTCACCATAGTTCGTTGTTGAAACACTCTCCTTAACATAAGAATCCTTCCCGTCCGTCCCATCGGGTTGCCAACTCCAAACGCTCTGCCCGTAGCACGGAATTGCATACAACAGCATTAAAATTGTAAACAATAATCGGTTCATTTAAAATTTATTCCTTTTATATCTAATTCTAACTGCTGAATGATAATACTCACCTTTACCGTAACCATACAATCTAACATCTAATATCAGTTTATCCCTTACAGTCCAAGAAACCGAATTTAAGTCCTGTGCTGTGCCACCAGCATCTTTATCTGCTCTATCCATAATCCAAGCATTACCGCCTTCACCCCTACCAAACCCACTATCTACTGTTGTTACATTAAAACCAAGAATTGACGCTTTACGAGTTACATACATTGTGTTAGCCGACCTGCCACTTTTTTGTAATGCACAAATAGCACTATCATCATCAAATCGGATAAAGTCAGAAGGTATTGGAAAGTCAAATGTCGCACCATAAACGACTTCTTTAGGATTAATAAGGTCGGTATGATATATACTAATACATTTAACAACTGTATCACGGTCAACACTTGTATATCTATGTGATATTATATTAACACTATCCATATCAACAAAGGTATAAATTCTCGTTGCAATAAGAGAATCAAACACAGCATCAGTATCATAATAAAGCCAAACATCAACGGTTGTATCAGCAGATGTAATAGATAATACATTACCTATATTTAATGTATCTCTTACTATAATCGACCCCCTAACATCAAGTGCTTTTGTGGGATGCTCATCACCAACAGAAGAATCATAATCGCTGGTAATTATTAATCCACGTTTCCAGAAATCCCACCGTGCAAGTGCTTTTAATGTAACTGGTGTAGCACCATCTTTATTATACCACCATGTAGCATTATATTTAGTTGAATCACGGCCAATAGTATATCCTTGAGAACCGCCAGCGAGTTGTAATAAAACTGAACCGTAAGTATCTGTGCTATCTAATCTTTGACCACTTGCTTTACCCACTGATGTTGTATCATAGGGATTCTTCCAATAATTATTAGACAAATTTGTTTGATGCCCCGATTCACTCTGTAAAAAACTCCTATTCGGTTGATTATCTGCTAATTCTATAAATGGATATGTTGCTGATAAAGGTGTTGGTAGATAATCACCTCTCATCAATATGCCACTATGAACTAAAATAGTGTCTACACCAGCTTTCATTGAATCATCCAACGCACTTTTTAATAATGCTAAAGCAAGTGTATCAGACATATCACTTCTTGCGTCTTCTATATCCATTTTCGTTTGATTCAACTTTGCTATCTCTGAATGACGAGACTGATTTAAGATTTCTGCTGCCGATAAGACTCTGCCTGAAGTAAATCTGAAATTTTTTATTTGACCAATCCAACTCTCAATTGTAGTATTAGATGCCCCAATCTGAGGTGCTGACCAACTTGAAGCGTCTTGAGCGGGTGGCTTAGTTTGCACAGAATAAATAGGAGAACCATTTTTATAAATAATTAAAGTTGAATCTATATTAGATTCATAATTATAAGTTATAGCAATATGTACCCAACCCTCAGATTTTAAAATCTTATTTGAAGTTGATGTTATTAAAACACTATTCTGATACATTAGTATATGATTATCATTTTTTAATCCGAGTTCAATTCCAGTCACAAAATTAACCTTTGAAATAAAAATATCTTTATATATATCATCTTTTGTTGGACGCACCCAAACAGAAATTGAATAACTTGTGCAAGGACTCATAGCGGATAAAGTAACATATTGACCGTCAGCATTAAATCCAATTGCACCTCCACTATCAGGTGCAGTTATAAACGTTGCACCCACTACAGTTCCATCATTATATCCTTTGTATGGAGCGTAATCTTTTGCATTACCTTTTAAAGGTAAATATATATCTAAAGAATCTTCAGAGAAATAATCAACCTGCGTGAATACATCGGCTGAATCAGAAACAATATCCAAAATATTCGTACCATCAACCAACAAAACACCAGCATTTGCCGTATCCCGCACTATTGTCGAACCTCGAATATCGAGTGCTTTCTCCGCTCTCATTCCTGTCCCACCTACCGCTGAATCATAATCACTTGAAATAATCAACCCGCTTGGTAATCCTAACGCTGGTATTCTCGGTGTAAATGCTGCCATTGCTCGCATATTCAATGTATCAGCATCAGCACCTGCATTAAATACAAATAGTATCCTTGTTTTCGTGCTGTCCCTATCAATATTATATCCTTGACTTCCTCCTGATATTTGGATTAATGCACTACCATAAGTGTAAATACTATCATGTCTCTCCCACTTTGCAACACCACCCGCTGTGGTATCGTATGGATTACGCCATATATTATTACCAAGATTAAGATTATGCCCAGATTCACCCTGTATAAAACTCCTATTTGGTTGATTATCGTTAAACTCTATAAACGGATATGTTGCACTTCCGGGAGTCGGTAAGTTGTCTCCACGCATAACTATCCCGCTATGAACAAAAACAGTATCCATACGTGTTGCCCCACTTGCGAAATTTGTGTTAAACGTATCCAATGCACTGTTCCCTGATGTTCTTAATAACTCCTCACCCCGCTCATTCCTTATACCGAAATATCCATCATCATCGGGGATTTCTATTATTAACGTATCAACAACTATTCTAATGCTGTTGAGTATTGTATCTCCATCCATTAATATTTGCTTAAATGTCGTATCCGTTCCCTGTCCGAAGTATAATCCCCTTGCCCCGCTTCCTCTATTACCGTACATAAGTTTCCCTTGTATGAACCTTTTATAAAGAGCCTCAAATGCACTTATATCTCTGTAATCAAGCGATAAAAACGTACTTGAAAATAACGAATCAAACTTAATCCATTTTAAGTATGAACTATCGGCATCAAATATAAACCCAACATACAGCGTATCCATCTTCATATTCCACGCCTGATAGCCATCCTGCGTATTATCAATATCTACAATAATACTATCCTGTCCGAAAGAAGGTACACTAAATACCAACAGCATAAAAAATAAAAGAAATATATATTCCTTCATCGTATTATCTTTCTATGACCCTTATATTGTGTAAATTACGGACAGCCGACTTATTTAGATTCTTAGCCTTCACAACAAACCCCGTCGCAGTAACAAGCGGAACATACATCTCGTGCGCAGTAATATCCCGACTGTTCTTATTTAAGCCCCTTGAATTATCAATAAACACATCCGGTAAAGCCGCATCCGAATACTCATCATCCGGAGTATTCCCGCGAATATCAACCCCGAGAGACGAAAACAAAACAACCTGGTAACGCAGATTATACTCCTGGTCCACATAAACAAAAGTCGCCATAATACCTCCCCGTCATGCCCGGCAGGGAAAGCTGGAGGGCTAAAAACCTGCCGGACACAACGGAAATTAAAGGTTAATAACTTAAAAGTATTTAATTACGGTATATGGTCAAGTACAGCCGGAGAACCGTTTATCCAGTATATTAATGAATCTGTCGTTACTGTTAGTCCGGTGAATCCCGAAGTGCGAAATCCAACCGTATCCTGTTCTGTTAATTTTACCGCACCGCATAATTCAATACCCAATTCAGTAATCCGTAGTGTATCGGTATTATTCGTTGAAATAAGAACAATATCATCGGTAGCCGTTGCTAATATATCATCTCCTGAATCCAGTTCAACATCCCCAGCAGTAGCATCTATATCAATATTATCGCCTGTTGCTACTATATCAACTTCATCAGCTGCGGTGATTACAATATCATCGCCCGCATTAACTCCAACATCGTCAGTGGCATTTACCGCAACATCTGCTCCGTCTATATCAACACTATCAGCAGAAGCAGTTATGTGAATAATGTCTGCTGCCGTTACAACAACATCACTGTCCTGAGATGCAATAGTCATTAACAATCGGCTCTTTATAGTCATACCGCTTGCTTCAAACTTAATCGTATCCTCCGCACTGTAAAGAGTAATATCATCCCCAATAACCAGGTTAAAATCTCCATTCGTGCTTGTCAACGTTATACTCGTATCCGCTGTAAGTTTGATATTATTGTTAACAGCCTTAATCTGTAAATCACCGTAACGGCTGATAACCGAATCCGCATAAACCGCCGGTTTAGCATTATAATCCTGCGCATAAGCGTTACCAGGCCGCGCCGCTATCGTAATAAATACTACAGCAAGCAGCACACCCAGAAACTTTGTCTTCCTAAATTTATCAAACATATTTACCTGCCTTCTTTTATAGTTCATAAAAATAATTGATTAACCTATCCCATCATCCGAGCGCCCCAGTCAGGATAAAGAGCCTTAGTAGCAAAAAACACATCAATACGCGTAATAGTGCTTCTGTCCCCGACAGTCGTTTGACGCATTAACGATAAAGCAATTCCGCTCTCAGCATCATTAACCGTAAGATTTAAAACACCCTCATCATCTTCCGTATTAATCGGAACAACAACCAGACAAAACGCATTCTTATGACCCACGAAGTTAACCCTGTGTGACGCAGCAAATGTAACTTCTGCCCCAGCCTGAGGATAAGTATCCATATTCTGAAACTGCTTCCTGTTATCACCCGATGCAACCACATCAGAAATAATAACACTCGGAGAACACTTCACAACATCACTCGAACCTGTGTATGACAAAGCTTCTGTAACCGTAAAATGCTGCAGCTGATCCGTTCTCTCCTTCGTAATCGTATTAACAGCATAAACACCCGCAATCTTAAACACGTCCCCGACAACCAGGTTCGCATCAAGCCCGTTCATTGTTATCTGACTCAAAGTAGAAGCATTCGTCATCGTAGACGTTACCGTAACAGTAGTCTGTGTTCCGCCCGCAACGTGGCGGGGCATATTCTGACTCATATAAGGAACACACCCGTCAATCAGAGGAATCGTAGCTATCCGACCCTTTGCCAAAGCAGCATTAGATATCCCCTTGTCAAAATAATTCTGCCACGTATCTAAAAACGCTTTCTGCGCAGCAGGGCTCATAATTATAATACGTCCCCCGTCATTCGGAACACCCATTTCATCAAGAATCAAAGTACAATCCGAAATATCACCTAACGTCGACGGAGTTGTACCGGCACCCGAGGCGTGCCAGTAAAGATCCTTATAATTTGCCAAAACCCTTACATCAATACCGTTTCCGAGTGTCTTTGCCATAGAAATTAAATGATTCTCCCGGAACTTCGTAAGAGTATGTGTTTTATCGGCAGCTGTCCACTGGACCGGAACATTAAGAATATTATCAATCTTCAGAGTAGTCGAAGGCTCATACATCTCCTGTAAACGGCCGGTTATATCCCAACCCTCACCAACCAGATACCTCGACGGTTTCTGAATAGTTATTGTATCGCCACGCTGATACCCGTTTGACTTCCATTCCTTCACATAATCACGCTTATTGAAATGCGTGCTCACAGTGAAATTACTCACGTCCATCAAAAGGGTTTTCATAATCGTGGCATCAGTTAAAAATGTATTCATAATCTATTTTTCCCTTCTTTTACATCCACACCGCTAACCATAAAACTTCTTATTAATCTGCCCGTAAGTCATATCGTTTGAATCACCGCTAATATTGCCGCTCACAGTCATTATATTAACCGGTTCCGGGTGTGGCTCCTCATCTTCGTTTTTATTTGAATTTGATTTAACTTGCTTAATCTCTTTCTCGATGATTCTTATCTCAACCTGTTGATCAATAGGGTCAGGCATATTAAAAATACGCTCCGTATTCTCCAAGTCCTTCCCTAAAGCATGATAAAGCTCAGGAGCAACCTCTGAATTGAAACAAACACTCCGCATAATAGGAGACATCAAAGCATCAGCATGTTCCTCAAGAAAACCCACAACCTTACCGAAATCCTTGAACTTCTCCTTACCCGCAATCTTAATCTCACCCCAGCGCTTATTTACAGCAGCCTTCTCCTTACCCGCAGAATCAGAAGCACCCGCTTCAGTCTCAGCCGTCACCTTATCCGCTGCAACAACCTTACGGTCATACTCCTTCAAATCCTGCTCCCATACCTTCATGTCCCTATTGAACTTATCCTCAGCTGTCTTCTGCTCCTCGTATGTATCCGTCTTCGTATAATCAGGAGACTCAGGCGGTTCCGGCCGCTTCAAACCATCAGAAGCACCCGCATCAGCATCGTCGCCTTCGCCCTTACCCTCAAGCGTCTTAATCCGTGATCCCATTTCAGATATAATGCCATCCTGCCGCTTAAGTTTAGCTCCCTGCTTGTAATAACTATCAATACGAAAATCCCTGCCCTTACCCTTCTCAGAATCATCATCTCCCGCGGCAGCCGCATCCGCGTCCTTATCCTCGGCTTCTTCACCTTTCGGCGTCTCATCGTCAGCTGCGGAAGCATCATCCCCTTCAGCTGCTGTATCTTCTTCATTTTCGAGAGTATCAGCGCCACTCTCGTTTGGCGTTTCATCTGCGGGTGTCTCATCTGCGCCGGCACCCGATACAATAATTTCTTCTCCACTCATCTCGGTTCTCCCGTTCTATGCGCCTTTCGACGAAGTTACACAATAAAAAAAAGCCCACCTGATACAGCTGGAGTACTCAACTCCATACATGTACCAAATGGGCTTCCTGGACCATTAATTACCGTTTTAGCGGTAATACGTCAGCAAAGAACCCAATGTCCTTTGAAAAAAATCTATCTAATTCATATAATAATTACCTATAGTCAAATCCCATAATTCATCATACCCGCGCCCCTTGCCAATTAATCAAATTAGTCTTAGCCCAGATGTTAGGGAAATTACTATGACAAACCTTACAATGTAAATATGCTACATATTTACCAAGTTTAAGCACCTTCTCAATAAACTCCAAATCTCTACTATTACAAATAATACAACTCACTTCCGCACCTTCTCATAATGTTCAACATCACTAATTCCACCCTCGCCGTAATTAACCTTCACATGCCCCGTCTTATTAAACCGGATAAAACCCAACTTAATCAAATCCGAAACAAAAACCTTCGCCAATCTAAAAACAGAAGCCGCCATTTTATTCGAATCACTCAAAGTTTAGGTCCCCTCCAGTTATTTACAACCCCCGCAACAAACAAAGTAACAATCAAAAAAATTATAACACCCGGAACAATCATTCTTCCCCTTTCTCGAATTCACATATTATCTCAAACAATACGTTTGATAACATTTGATTTAAGATAATTAAGCTGCCACTATTCCGAATAGCAAGCCCTTGACTTCCATTAATATCTTTAATAATTGGTATTATATTTCCGACGGAATCTTTCTCTATTTCTATTTTTACAGGATAAGCCGTATTTTCCGTAACCGGAACTTCTAACTCATAAACATCCCCGACCTGCGGATGTTCTGATTTTTGCGAAACTCTTTTAATATAATCTTTAATCATTTTTCCCCTTCTAATAAATAGTAAAACTATCCTAATAAGTAAATTTTTCAACATCGCCCATCAGTTCGATATTGTCATACCGCTTTTTTTCTTCTTCTGTATAAGGCGATTTCTCAGCAATATTAATAACAATATTAATTCTTTCCCCGTCGTTTATAAAATTTCCGTTTTCATCAAACATTGGACGCTTGTATATCTTTTCACTCATTTTCGTCATACACCCACCCCTCCATTATCAGGTACATTCTCCGGCGGTTTTGGATTTAAAAAAGCCTCAACCTTTTGAGCAATATCCCCCGCATTCCTTACACCTGATGCCTTAATAATATCCGAAACAAGAACAGGAGCCAACACAGGAACCTTCTCTACAATACTCATAAGCTGTGCTGCAGCCTCCTTTTGCTGGGTCACATAAGCAGGAGCAACCTCAACACGCACGTCATATTTACCGATTGTAAAATTTATACGCTCAGCATTCTCATCAGTCGTATTAATCTTTACAGTAATCTCCTCATTATCCCGCCCAAGCATCCTCACCAGCCTGTTAGGCTCAGTATACAACCGTTTGACCATACTTATAAGGACTTTGCCCGTATAAACCATTCCGTACTGAACATTATCTATAACAAAAAATGTAGCATTCTCGCTCTGGTCAATACTCTTCTGTCTCGCAACACCCGACTCATCAGGATCAGAATCACCCTCGCGGCTGGGGAATATCTGTATAGCAGTGCGCATCTGACTCTCAGTATTAGCCATATCCGCAAACAAAGAACGCGGAGCCTCAGGAGTATCAACCGCTTTTGGCAATCCACCAGGGAAAGCAGGATCTACATTAATTTTAATAAACGGCTTAATCTTCTCAAACGAATTAACAATACCAGGCTCTCTTCCCTCAGTCATCGCATCAGTCATCCAAAACTGCGTAACAGGAGCCCTCTTCCAGAACTCCGCAAGAGAAGACTTCTGAAGATCAAGAAGCTTTTGAGAACTCTTTCCATCCCGTATCGTACTGATAAAAACAGGCTTACCAACAACACTGTAATCCTCACCCATTGTTAAAACAAGAGGAATATACTCACAAGGAAACTCTCTGTATTCTAAAATCTGAACGCCATTCATCAAATACCACATCACCTTCCGCTTAAAAGATTTCCGCTTCTTTATTATAAATAAACCCATAACAACCTTATCCTTCGCCTTAATAGCCTCCTGCAGAAACTCCGGCAACTCATCCTCAAACATATTCATAGTAGCAATCTCACCCGTATCAGGGTCCTTTATAAAAGGCAGTTTCTCATCACTATCAGCATCAAAATCAGCATTCTCATCAAGAAGATTAATTTTATAAAGCGTTTTTTCCTTCTTCTCAACCTCAAAATACTCCACAACCCGCACAATACCATCCTCAGACCACGCCTCCGCAGTATACTCTCCCGTACCTGTAAAAGCCTTATGCTCCACACCCGGGAACTTGCGCTCAAACTCATCCTTATCCATTTTAATTTCAACAAAACCCCAATCAGCCTTCTCAAAATCATAATTTCCCTTCGGGTCACAATAAATCGTAAAAGGATTATCAACCTTAAGCAGCCTCGCAACCTGGTAAAAAGAATCCACATCCTCATACTCCGAAATAACACGCCACGCACCCCTTGAACACGCACTCGCCATCTTGCCGCCATGCATATAAGCACGTTTCGCCGTACTGTCATACTCAATATTACGAATCACACCCTCAATCTTCTCAGCCGTCAATTCATCCGAAAACTCATCAACACCCACAATATTAATCTCCAGCGAATTCCGACGCAAATCACCAACAACCTGCTTATGCATTCCCGCAAGAAGAGGAATCTCAAAAACAGGACGCTTAGCCAGCTTACGCTCCTCGTATTCTAAGGAATCCCAATGCTTACCCTCCATCAGTAATAACTCCAGGTCATCCTTCGACAAAGCGCGCTCATCAAGCTCATAAGTCTCCGCCAGGGCAAACCTGTCCTTCGCCCGGGCATGAACCTTATTCAACTTATCGCTGTCAGGAGAACCCTTCTTAATATTCATCACCCGATTTACAGGATCATCAGCATCGTAATAAATCCCCTGTTCCCTGTTAAAAGCCATACTTACTCTTCTTTTTATATAAAATTAAAACTTTCATAACCCATATCTGTCATACTTACCCTTCCCCGTATCCGCAGGGTCACGAGTCAAAATATACGGCATCGTAACATGCTCTAATTTAACCTTCAAATTCTGCTGCGCCCACTGCGCAAACGTCTGAAACGCATCGGCAATATGAGAAGCCCAATCATGTACTGCGTCCTTATAATATACAGGATGTCCCTCTGTACTATTTTTATCATCCCTCTCCCGCCGGTACTGCCTCATACCCTCAATCCCATGCGCACAATTATCCTCGTGAAACAAACACTTAGACAAAACCTGGCGCCCCGCCTCAATAGCAATACCCTTATCCTTTGGTCGCGGAATAACCGTACAATCAAGACCTAATTCACTTAGAACCTGATAATTAGTTTTACCCGTCTGCGGTACCATAGTATGACCATCATGCGGAAGAACATGCTTGCCCCAGACAACACCTTTAAGCTGCCGCCACTCCTGTAGGACATTCACATAATATTCAAGTCCCTGACCGCTGTTACTGAAAAAATTAATAAAATGAGCCTGATTAGGAGCAAACTGAGAAAACCATATCGAACACGCATCCTCACCACGCGTACCGAAATCCCAGAACGTATAAACCGGAGAAGAGGGCTCAATGCCAAACTCCAGAATTCTCTTATCGTCCAACACCCTCCGCATTTCAACAGCATAGTACGCACCCGGATGAGAAGCCTCAAACGAACAAAAACACTCCTGTTGTACCATTTCCTCATTCATACCATCATCTCGTAAGTTTTGCGCTGTTTCCTCTGCGTTTTCTTTTGTGTCATACGCATTTAAATACGAGTAAAACCAATTTGGGTGCTTCTTAGCTCGTTCTCCCATAAAATAATGATGGTTTTTGCCATTTGGAGTGCTGTTAAATATAGCCCATCCATCATTCTCCTCAAGAATAGGCATCACAATCTCCCATGCCATAGGGTTTTGGCGTGCAAACTCTGAATATACACACCCTATGGGATTCGCCCCCCTGATAGACTCAAAATCATCCGTACCAATTAACTGTATCAATGAACCGTTTTTAAACTTAATAACCATATCCGTCTCATTTGGATCACCATCCATTATCTCTTTCGGAATATGGTCCAACATTTTTAACCCGTCTTTATCAATCTGGCGCCATAAATCCCGTTTACAGCGTTTATAAGTCGGGAAAAAATAGTAATAACCACCTACACGTTTTTGTGTCTCTTTAATCATCAGGTTAAAATCAGTTTTATCCTTACCGGCGCGTCTATCCCATGTTTTCCATGCTCTCTTATATCCATCTGCAATGCAATTATAGAAAGGTTTTTGATACTCTCGTGGCGTAAAATTATACGGTACAATTACTTCTACATTAGACATCAGTAGTATTATTGTTGCTATTATTACATTTTTTACTTTTTTCATCATACCTATCTATTATTATTATTGTTACAGCCGCTTTTAGGTTTAAATCTTCCTCTCGCTTATCGGGTACTAATTTCTTCATCAGTGCAATTAATACGCGGTTGTCGATATATGCTACATTACAAAAATGGTCAATCAAATCCACTTTGTTTCGTTTTTTCGCCCGTTTAATCGCCTCTTTGAGCCGCTCAGTTTCATTTAATCCTTTTGGACGACCCTTTGGGTTACCCGAAGTCCCCTTTTTATATGCTTTTACAGGTATTTTCCCCATTTTTATTCTTCTGTTATTCCTCTGTTATTTTCCACTACTGCCACTATCAGGATTAGCCATTACCTTATTAATTAAATTCGCTTTCAGCTCATCCTTCTTCGTAGACATCTTATTCCCCCGCTTCTTTGCAAGCGCCTGCAGTTCCGACATCTTCATATTCGTATAAAGCGGTCCCGAGAACTCAGCACCCTCAACCTTCACCCCCAGAGAATCAGTTGTCTTCTCCTCATCAGAGGGAACGGTAGCCCCACTCGCAGGATCAGCCGGAATCTCCTCATCCAGAACAATATACCTCAACGCAGCCTCCACATTCTCACACAACGCCGTTTTGCCACCCGGCTTAGTAATAACCCCATCCCGGTACTTAAACATCGGCGGCAGATTATAACCGAACATCCTCCCCTTAGCATCCCTCGCAATCGACGGATTGCTCGCAACTTCCGATAACGAGTAAATTTTAGAGACAATATTACCAGAAATACAAACACCAATTGGTTTCTTTTCCTCTTTTTTTTCTTCAGTCATAATTAATTCCCCTTCTTATAATATTTCGATTGTCATTATATTGGTTATTTTAGACAACTTTTACTAATTGTCGCCAATATAATATATTAATTTCAATTTATCAAGCATAAAATAAAAATAAGTAAAATAATACTTGACATTGGCAATACAATGTATTATATTATAGGTAAGTTTAATTAACAACTAATCGGAGGGTATTATGAAAAACAAGGTACTAAAATAATAAAGAAAAGGAGATAACCTATGAAACTAACCGAAATCCAATGTCGCATAGAGACCGAGCTTAAAGAAGAGTTTCGGCGCCTGTGCGAAGATGGATACAACAGCGGTGTGTTGGGAAGTAAAAGTATGAGCCCGCGGATAATTCAGCTTATACGGCGGGATATTAAAGAAAATAAGGAGGGGTAAATTATGAGTAATTTAACATTATTATCCAGTTCAGATGTTCGAACCACTAACCCAATATTATATGGTAATCAGGGTATAGATTCCACATTTTATTATAAAGATAAATCTTGTAAAGAAAAAAAGATTGAAGTAAATATCCGCACTCGTAATTACGGAGCGGAATTGTTTATATTTATTGATGGCAAGCCTAAAAAGTTTAAATTAAAATAGTAGAACAATTCCCACTTTCAAGCCCCTGTCAATCCGGCGGGGGCTTTTTCTATATCCGCTTTCCTGCTCTTATTTATTTTGCGCACCTTTCAAATAAATATCAACAATTAATCTTAAATAATCTTTTATTACTTGTCCTAAATTTGAAAATGATAGTGCTTTTGATTTTCTATTAATTTGATTTTTTATATGATATGGAACTTCACAATATGAATAACCACGTTTTAATAATCTAATAAGTATATCTGTTTGATAAAAATATCCTTTACTTTTATGTTTTAACTTCTGAAGAACTGATTTCTTATATATGATTGTGCCGTTAGTATAGTATAGATTTACTTTGAAAGTAATATTAATTATAATTGTAAATAATATTGATATAAAACTTCTTGTAAATGACCGTGTCCATCTATCAATAGGAAATGGAATAACCATATCAACTTTGTCTAACATTTTAATACATTTTATTATTTCGTGTGGATTATTTTCATTATCACCTGGAATCATACAAACAAAGCCTCCTCTTGCTTCGATAACCCCACTCCAAAACGAAGCACCAATACCTCGTGTGGAATTATGACTTATAATTTTTACAATATTAGGATACTTTTCTTTAACGATAGCAGAAGTATTATCTACACTACCATCATCAATTACAATAATTTCACCTTTTATGTTCGCCACATCAAACGCAAGCAATATATTGTTTATTGCCTGTTCAATATTATCTTCCTCGTTTAGAGCAGGCATTATTATAGAAAACTCAATCATTTTTGTTTCTTTTTTTGTATATATTCCTCAAGACTTTTAGGAGGTTCTAATTTATTTATGTCTAACCGCATGTCCCGCCACGTTGTAATTAGGGTATAACATTCAACTGCTATATCATGTAATTGTTTTAATTCTTCTTCTTTTGTCATTATTTCTTTCCTTCTATCACAATACCGGGATTCTTTCTATCATAACGCTAACACCTCCTGTCCTAACCGTTCAACTGCGATTTCGCAATACTTTTCCTCAATTTCAATCCCGATTGCCCGCCTGCCTAATTGTTTTGCAGCAACAAGGGTTGTGCCTGAACC
>SDBU01006257.1_pt1 | contig 14062 bp, 10 predicted proteins | sample 2277071 | NCBI WGS metagenome assembly SDBU01 (sample SAMN10397929, study PRJNA504765) | marine sediment metagenome | isolation source: marine sediment core GS08_GC12, 126 cmbsf | place: Arctic Ocean: Gakkel Ridge, Loki's castle | collected 2008
CCAACCCTGGCCAGGAGAACGCCGACGGCGACGTCCTCGGCGACGCCTGCGACAACTGCCCGGACACGACGAACCCAGGCCAGGAGAACGTCACCCACCCAGGGACGCCCGAGGGGGATCACTGCGAAGACCCGGACCTGGACGTCGTGTTCGACGTCACTGACAACTGCCCGGACACCGCCAACCCAGGCCAGGAGAACGCCGACGGCGACGTCCTCGGCGATGCTTGCGACGTGTGCCCTGACGACTCGGGCAACGACGTCGAGCGCATACTAAGCCATAAGGCTTTCAAGGCCACCGATGAGTGGGTGGGCGAGCTCCGCCTTTGCCTGTTCGGCAGCCCAAGCCCGGACCCAGCCTCGGACACCGAGGCCGTGAATGCGGGCATCGGGGACGTTATAGAACTGGAGAGCTACCGATGGGATCGCCTCCCCTCCACCTCGGGCGACACGGGTCAGTTATGCCTGAACTGGGAGGCCTTCTCCCCTATCCAGGAAGACTATACGGTGTTCGTGCATCTGATAGGGGAAGATGGGCATCTTTGGGCCCAGCGGGATGCCTGGCCTGTAGGAGGCTATCGGCCCACATCGACCTGGAGTAAGGGAGAACGGATCGAGGATCACCTGGGACTCTTGCTGGCGCCCGAAGCGCCGGAAGGTCGCTATACTGTGGCTGTGGGCATGTACCGGGCGGATGGCAGCCGCCTGCCGACCAGCGGGCCCGGATCGAAACCCGATGAAGGCTACATTCTCCTCCCACCCATTGAGATCGGTCACCAGTCATCACCATAAAGAGAGGTGTCTTCACATGACAAACAGGCACAAGGAAATAGCCCCTCGGTTCGACCCACCGGTGAAAGACAAGACCATCCTGGTGACCGGCGGTTGCGGCTTCATAGGCTCCCACCTGGTCGAAGCTCTCTGGAAGGACAACCGGGTCATCGTGGTAGACGACCTATCCAACGGGAAACTGGAGAATATCGCCCCCTTCGACGTGGAATTCCGCCAGGGAAGCATCCTTTCAGACCTGGGCGACATCTGGGACGGTGTGGATATCGTTTTCCACCTGGCCGCCAGCGTATCCGTATCCCGCTCCGTGGACGAGCCGTCCCGCGACGCGGAGAACAACGTCCTGGGGTCCCTGTACGTATTGGACGCCTGCAGGAGACACAGCGTGTGCCGGGTGGTCTACAGTTCCTCCGCCGCCGTCTACGGCGATCCCATCCATCTGCCCATCGAAGAGGATCACCCCAAGGAGCCCATCTCCCCATATGGCCTGAGCAAATTCACCGGCGAAAGCTACGCTCGACTCTACCATCAGCTCTACGGGCTGGGGACCACCTCGCTCCGGTACTTCAACGTCTATGGGCCGCGGCAGGACCCGAAGAGCCCCTACGCCGGGGTCATCTCCATCTTCGTCCATCGCCTTCTGGAGGACCTCCCTTTGATCGTCGACGGCGACGGGCTCCAGGCGCGAGACTTCGTCTCGGTGAAGGACGTGGTTCAAGCCAATCTCCTGGCCGCCGGCGGTGGAGAGGAAATCCTGGGAAATGCCTTCAACGTGGGAACGGGCAGAAGCATCGCTATCGCCGAGCTGGCACAGATCATCGCCGGAGAGAAGGGGCGAATATCACATGCCCCCCCGCGCCCCGGCGACGTTCGCGAGAGCGTGGCGGACCTAGCCCTCAGCCGGAGAACCCTGGGCTACGAGCCTCGGATTCCGCTGGAGGCCGGAATCCGACAGTTCAAGGAGTGGCACGCCCGGCGGGATTCGAAGTAAACAGGCTAAGGAGTACAATCACATCAAGCCTCACAGTGCCCTGATCTACAGGCCACCTGCTCCAGATGCTGTGTTGTTGACAACTCACCCGCTTCAGCAGCTGATTCTCACATAAACTGTGATACAATCATTGGGGGTAGGTCAGTCTTTGTTGACCGGTGTTCGTGAGGATACTTGAGATGAGAACCAGCCACGCCGTACGGATAATAGCCCTAGCGCTGATGGCTGCCTTGGCCTTGTGTGCTGCTCAGTCTGAGGTGGCCCTTGCGTGGCCCGTCATTTACATTGATGCTGACGCTACTGGCAACGATGACGGCACCTCTTGGAACGACGCCTTCACCGATCTGCAGGATGGACTAGCCGCTGCCGTCACAGGAAACGAAATCTGGGTGGCAGCTGGGACATACACGCCCACCATACCCGCGGGGCGCGAAGCCACGTTTCAGCTCAGTAACGATGTGGAACTCTACGGTGGCTTCATAGGATCGGAAACCAAGCGCGACCAGCGAGACTGGGAGAGCAACGTCACCGTCCTAAGCGGAGACATAGATGGCGACAATAGCTACCACGTGGTGACAGGCAGCGGTACGAATGGCAGCGCCATTCTGGACGGCTTCACTGTTACCAAAGGCAGTGCTCGTGGGGCTGAGCCCTACGAAAGCGGCGGTGGGACGTACAACTATCAAGGCAATCCCACGGTGCAAAATGTGATCTTCAAGCAGAACAGATCAGGCACATACGACGGTATAGGTGGCGGTGGTGGCATGTACAATCACCAGAGCAGCCCTACGTTGATCAATGTGACGTTCATAAGCAATACGGTCCACACCTATCTCGGATTCAGTCCGGGCGGTGGTATGTATAACTACCAGAGCAATCCTAAGCTTATCAACTGCAGTTTCCGGGGTAACTACGCTGGCGGACAATACGGTACTGGCTATGGTGGAGGTATGTTTAACTGGAACCATAGCAGCCCTGTGGTTGTGAACACGACTTTCCATCGGAACAACACTGGGTCTTGGAGCTCAACCGGTGGCGGAGGGATGTGCAACTGGGATGATAGCAGCCCTATACTAGTCAATAGCGTTTTCAGCAGGAACTATGTCGGGTCCCTCTACGGCTTGGCATACGGCGGCGGCATGTACAACCGGGAAAGCAATCCTGTCTTAAGCAACTGCATCTTGTGGGGCAACACAATATGGGGCATCAACATAACTGACTATGGTTCCCAGATTTACGGTTCCGCATCGGTTACCTACAGCATCGTCCAAAGTGCGTCATTATATGCCGCAGGCGGAAACTTAAATGACGACCCGCAATTCGTGGACGCATCAGGGGGAGATCTGCGCGTCTTGCCCACCTCGCCCACCATCGATTCGGGTAACAACAATGCGGTCTGGCCCGACATCGCAGACCTGGACGGCGATGCCGATGTCAGCGAACCAACTCCACTCGATCTGGATAATACGCATCGCTTCGTAGACATGCTGAATGCAACGGATACAGGCAATGGCACTCCGCCCCTCGTCGATATGGGCGCATACGAGTACCACAGCCTGACTCTCTCCAAGACAGCAGAGGACCTCAACGGCTGGCCGCTCTTTGCGAATGACCTGATACGCTATGAGATCTCAACTACAAATCCCGCTACCAATGTTATGGGAGGGATCGTCGTCACCGACACGCTGCCGGTGACAGGAGTGACCTTCCTGTCTGCCCAACCCGCCTACAGCGGTACGAATCCCATCATCTGGGACATCGGCGATCTTTCGGCAGGCGACTCCTGGTCAGCAACGATCACTCTGCAGGTCGATGGCACCGCCAGCCCCATCGAGGGCAACCTAGTGCAGATCGCAAGCTCGCTTCAAGGCAGAACTGATGTCGACCCAGTCTTTCCCTACGGAGGCGGCGTCGTGTACGAACGATCGGGGCATTTGCCGGTGATACTGAACAGAGACGGCAGTTAGAGCTGCGTCGTCATATTCGGGGGCAGATGTCCAGCGGGGAGTTCGAGCCATCGATACGCAAGACCATATTCACTTCGACCAAACCTATCGGCAGCTAATATCTGCGCTTCAAAAGTATCATACGAGCTGTCTAGGCTCGCATCGGAGTGCGCGTATTCCAAGTCCCTAGCACTTTGTGGTACTCCACCCGCACATGACCCGGCTCCAGTCAATCGCAGCACGGGCCGGAGGACCTCAGGCGCGATGAAAGGCCTCGCGTCTAGACCTTGGCCAGTTCCTCCTTCAGATAGGAGATGGTCTCGACCGGCGTCGGGTCCAGCCCATACAGCATGGCCAGATAGTAGCTCACATAATCCCCGAAAAGGATGCCGGTGAGCACCTGAGCCAGGAGGCTCTCGCCCCGAGTCCACACCACCCTATGGGCGATCCGCCTCTGCTCCAAGATGCGGCCGGTTACCTCGAACCTTCGCAACAACCTGGGGTGGTTCAGCGACGACTGCAAGAAGACCACCATGATCATCTTCCCCAGACCAACAGGATGAGAGTACCCCTCCACAGCATTGTGATTCAACTCCGACATCTCGTCGAATGCGGACCACGTCTTCCCATTCTCGTTGACTTGGGTCTTCCAACGATGGGCCACCTGGGCCAGATGCTCCGCCCCATAGATGACCATCAACCTATCGCGTGCCTCTTCGGCCAGTGACTTGGCCGGATTGGACCTGGTGGGGGCTTGCGGGCCGATCTCGTCCCGGAGCGCCTCCATCGCTTGAACCGCTTCGCTGATCTGCGCCGTTGGGTCCGGGATCAAGCCCAATTTCCACAGCACGCTCATCAGAGGGATGAAGGAGTGGGCCAGCGCAGCCCTAGGCTGCGCCCGATAGTCGATGGTGAGAACCGGGGTCGCCGCCCGCTCGGCCTCCTGTTTCAGCTTGCCCCCGGTGGTGATCGCCACCAGAAGAGCCCCGCGTTCCTCGGCCGATCCGAACGCCGACAGAGTCTCCTCGGTGTTCCCGGAGTAGCTCGATCCTATGACCAGCGTATCTTCATTCACGAAAGCCGGCAGATCATAGCCGCGGTTCACCCAAATGGGAACTCGGCTCTGCCCCTCGACCAGGTTCCGTACCAGCTCTCCACCGATGGCCGACCCGCCCATCCCCAAGATCACCACACCTTGAACCCTTCGAGGGTAATGAGAAGGCAAGTCCAGGCTCATAGCATTATCCCACGCCCGAAGGCACTGCTGAGGAAACTCCTCGATGCGCCCCAGCATATCGGATCGGTCCAATTCTTGGTATGCTCCCGGATCACCCAGCGACTTCATCTTCATCCTCCCTTGGCGAAACCACCAGTCGATAGACATCCCGTCGAGGCCAACGAGCCTCGGCGGCGACCCGGGCAGCCAATTCTTTCGAGCTCAGATTCTCCCCGCCCAGCGCCCGGATCAACTCTCTCACCCGCGCTTCATCCCATGGTTCCTTACGGGGGGCGCCCTCGATCACCAGGGTGAACTCACCTCGAGGCCGATCATCTCCAAAGCGTCGCAACGCCTGGGTCACGGTGCCTCGAAAGATCTCCTCGTGCATCTTGGTCATCTCCCTGGCTGCCACCATCCGCCGATCCCCCAAGATAGCCAACACATCCTCCAGCGCCGCCACCAGCCTATGGGGAGCCTCAAAGACCACCAAGGTCCTCTCCTCTGAGGCCAGCGAACGCAGTAACGCCTGACGATCCTTCCCTCGTCGAGGAAGAAATCCCACGTAGACGAACTGCCCCGACGGGAGGCCGGAAACGGCCAGAGCCGAAATTAATGCGGACGGCCCTGGAACCGGCACCACACGGATCCCCGCCTCGATGGCGGCACGAACCAGAAGATAACCTGGATCGGAGATACCAGGCATGCCAGCTTCGGAAACCAGCGCTACGTCCTTGGAGATCAAAGCCTCCATCAACCGAGGGACCTGCGAGCGCTCCTTGGGTGCGTAATGACTCACCATAGGCGTCCTGATCGCATAGTGGCGCAACAACTGCGTCGTTCGGCGGGTGTCCTCCGCCGCTATCAAGTCCACCTCCTTTAGCACGCGCAAGGCTCGCAGCGTTATGTCTTCCAGATTCCCGATCGGCGTCCCGACCACATAAAGGGTTCCCAACTGCTAACTCCTAAGCCTTCGAATCCGAGGCGGGAGGGGAAGCGGATTGCCACTCGAACCGCCGAAGGTTATAATATGAAGGTGACACCGGGTAGCAGCAACCACTCGTTCCGACCGGTGCACCTCTGAGAGCGAGACCATGTTGCGAGGAAAACTCAAGGGTTCGAGCGTCCCCAGTATCATAGACCTGTTGGCTCGATCCCGAAAAACGGGAAGGTTGGCCATGGCCGATGGTTCGGCCGCGAGGGGAAAGCTCTATTTCCGGGACGGAAAAATCACCGCTGCTGAGACCGAAAACGCCTTCGGAAAAGCGGCACTTGAGGACCTGATCGCCTGGAAAGAAGTCTACTTCGAGTTCCAGGAAGATCTCCTCCCTCCCCAAGAGGATCTCCTTGTCGACGCCGACGCGCTCCTCCTTCGCTGCCAGGCGCAACGCCCGCCAGGTTAGGCTCTTCCCGGCAACGAGCCTCGCGCATCTCCGACCAGATCAGTCCTCGACCTTGACCTCGACCGCAGCACCTTCCGGCTCCATAGCGGGCAAATTAGCCTCTCGCAGGACGTTACCGGCCAGGAAATAGATCTTGCCTCGCGCCTCATCCACCAGGATATCACGCAAGTCCTTCATCGTCCCCTGGCCCTCCCGACAACGCAGCTGCCGCTCGTAGCGACCCTCCTTGCTGAATTGGACTATGCGTTCGCCTGCGGCATCGGCCACATAGATCGACTTCACATCAGCCGAGGTGAAGATCGCCGTCGGATCCGAGAGCGGCTCCTCCAATCCTGCGCGATCGAAGAGCAACCGCTTGCCATCTTGCAACTTGAGGATGAGCCCATCGGACTTAAGCACCCAGAGATCACCATCTATTGCCAGATCCACCGCATCGGCCAGATCCACAGAGTCGATCGGATCGAGATAGCCCAGAGGAGGATTGTCGAAAGCCCCGTTGGCGGAGATGTACTGAAGCACCTTTCCCTGTCCTGCATCCAAAAGGTAGAAGGTGCCTTGCTGCCCCACGGCTGCCTTGGGATCCTTCCAGGCCCCCGCTTGGACCACAGGTATCGGCTTGAGCCCTGGGCGCAACGGATTATATTCGAGCAGCAACCCATCCCGGGTTAGACACGCCACGGTAGAAACGGCTTGCCCCCGGCCGGAATCGACCTGCAAGATATCCAGGAGTTCGCCCACCACCGATTCTTCCCAGGTATCGCCCGTCTTGGTGAGAACGGCCTGCTCCTGCAGGTTGCCCATCCCATCCAGGAGAAACTTGTGCCAACGTCCCAACCCCCGATCCAGGACGTAGATATTGACTCCGTCCGCCATCAGCAGCCGATCGGGATGAGCCATCTCATCCTTGAACTCCCACAGGGTGTCGAACCAATACAGTCGCTTCACCCCCTGCACCTCATCCAGCGATGCCCGAATGGCGTTCCTTAACTCCCGGGCGTCCGGATCATCCGGGCGAAGCGCCAGCGCTTCGTCGATCTGCTCCAGAGCCTGGATGAGAGATCTTCGGTTGCCGGTCGCGTTCAAGTCGCGAGCGCTCTCCACCAGAGCCTCGAAGCGAACTCCCTGGGACTGCACACGCATGACCAGCGCGACAATCAGCAGAAGGGCAACGAAGACCGGGATCAGCATTCCCACCACCATCAGCTTGTTGTGCCTCAAGTTATCAAGGGAGACGGGAGCACTCACCGGCTTCTGAGGGGCCACCTCCCTCCCCGGGAGGGTGCGACGAAGCAAACTGGCCATCCCCCGGCCCACTATCCCCAGCGTCGTCTGCGCCCCTCGAAGGATATCCCTGCTGTACGCTGCGAATTTCGTCAGCCAAGCCCGCCACTCTGCCTCCTCCATCAGGCCGCGCCGGATCGGCCGAGTGATCGCCCCGCCTAAATCCTCGTCGTCCGGCTCAACCTCGCGGCTCACATCCGCCCATTCCAGATCCTCCCGCTGGGATGGCCCCGGTCCGGCCGGCTCCCCGACGGGCTCGACGTAACCGGGTCCCCGGTCGGCCTCCTCTACGAGCGAGGACTCGTCCGAGGCGGGCTCCGAAACGGTCGCTGTCGACGGCTCTGAAAACTCCTCCTCTTGCCTCTCCAGGAGAGGCTCCGGACCCTCGTATTCGAGTTCCGCTTCTTCCAGCGAGGAGCTCAGGACCCCAGCCCGAAGCCTCTCCTGCAACCTTCCCCATACCCTCCGCTGAGGGGAAACGTCCTCCTCCAACCGCTCGTCGGAAGCGGTTTCATCCACAACGTCCATATCCTCTTCCACCCGGATCACGATCGCGGACAGATCGCCAGATTTGGTGGAGGCCTCCAGAGCGCCGAGAATCTCCCCCACGTCTTCGTTCGAGAGCACCTCAGCCAGCGTCTCGTCGCTCATCAACTGCTTCAGCCCGGTCGTGCAAAGCAGGATGGCATCCCCGTGCCGAATCTGGCTGTGGAAGAGATCTATATGGCCCCGGCGTGCGGCGCCCAGCGGAATGGGATAGCTTCCAGCCGCCGCCTGGAAAGAGTCGGGGAAGTCCCCCACCTTATCCACCGGAAATCGGTGAAGCGTCCCATCCCTGAACACATAGGACAGGGCCGGACCTGATTGCCCGATGTAGACATCCTCGTCCTTCAAGACAGCGCAGGTCACGCCAGCTATCACTCGCATGTTGGGAAGCACATCCAGATTCCGCTGGAATACACAGGAATTAGCCTGCTTGATCGCTTCCCGCAGCCCGGAGGTGACGCTGCCGTGGCTCTTGCTGTGAGCTCGCCGGATGGTGGAGATCACTTCCTCATAAACGCTCTCTCGCTGAGCCGGATCTCCAACCGCCTCGATGACCACGTAGAGGCTGCCCCTGTCTCGACCCCACGGTATCAGGGCGGCGCCTTCCACCACAGCCAGGTTGCGAGCCCTTTCCTGCCAGGCTCCATCCACGACGCTGATCTTCCCCGTCGTCGTCCTCAGCCGAGAGCTCACTTTCTCACCTCCCGTGCCAAACAGGCTCCTATTCCCACTCGATGGTAGCAGGGGGCTTGCTGCTGATGTCGTAGACCACACGATTGACGCCCGGCACCTCATTGACGATGCGATTTGAGATCCGCCCCAGCAGTTCGTAGGGGAGTCGGGCCCAATCGGCCGTCATGCCATCCCTGCTGGAAACGGCACGCACGGCCACCATATCCGCATACGTTCGCCCGTCTCCCATCACCCCCACGCTCTTCACGGAGGTCAACACGGCGAAGTACTGCCACACCTCTCCCTGCAGCCCCGCCGCCTCGATCTCGCTGGTCACCACGTGATCGGCAGCGCGCAGCTTCTCCACCCGCTCCGGCGCCACCTCGCCGATTATGCGGATCGCCAGGGAGGGTCCGGGGAAAGGCTGGCAGTACACCATGCTCTCCGGCAGACCAAGCTCCAGCCCAACCTTGCGCACCTCATCCTTGAAGAGGTCTTTCAAAGGCTCCACCAGCGTGAACCTCATATCCTCGGGCAGCCCCCCCACGTTATGGTGGCTCTTGATCCTGACAGCCGTCTTGGTGTCGGTAATAGCGCTCTCGATGACGTCGGGATACAGGGTGCCTTGAGCCAGAAAATCGATCTTCCCCAACTTGGCCGCCTCCTCCTCGAAAACTCGGATGAACTCCTCTCCGATGATCATCCGCTTCTTCTCGGGATCCACCACCCCTTTCAGCCTGCGAAAGAAGCGCTCGCTGGCATCGACACAAATGACGCCAGCCCTCAAATGGCGCCCGAAAGCCTCCATATTGCGCTCGGCTTCACCGAGTCGGAGCAGGCCGTGATCCACGAACACGCAGGTGAGCTGGTCGCCCACCGCTCGCTGTATCAGGGTCGCGGTCACCGTGGAATCCACCCCTCCGGAGAGCGCGCAGACGACCTTGCTATCGCCCACCTGCTCCCGGATCGCCTTGACCGTCCGCTCCACGAACGAGCCAGGCGTCCACTGGCCTCGGCATCCGCAGACGTTATAGAGGAAGTTGCGTATGAGATCCTTCCCCCTGGGGGTATGAATCACCTCGGGATGGAACTGCAAACCATAAAGCCCGCGTTCCTCATCTCCCATGGCCGCCACGGGGGAGTTCTCCGTCACCGCCAACACGGAGAACCCAGGAGACATGATATCCACCCGGTCGCCGTGACTCATCCAGACGGCCATCTCGTCGGGAAGGCCCACGAAGAGGGGGCTGTCCGGCTTCGTGATGTGCAATCGTGCCAGGCCGTACTCTCGCTTGTCCGCCGCCGCCACCTTCCCGCCCGTCTGATGGGCCAGAACCTGAAGGCCATAGCAGATTCCCAGCACGGGGAGGCCCTTCTCCAGCACATAGGACGGCAACTGGGGCGCCCCTTGATCATAAACGCTGCTTGGCCCCCCCGACAGGATGAACCCCTTGGGCGACAAAGCCTCGATCCGCTCCCACGGGGAATCGTAGCGCATGAGCTCGCAGTACACGTTACATTCGCGCACCGCGCGGGCGATCAGTTGGCTCGTTTGCGAGCCGAAGTCGAGGACAACGACGGCTTCCCTTTCCATCCCCCCTCCAAACCCAAACCGGATTGCGAGGACTTATCCCTCTCTCCATCCCTCCCGTCTATCATACCATAGCTTCCCTGCTTTCATCAAGACACCGGGTTGCCGGCCGCTCGATCGACTCCCGCCCATCGGCGCAGGTGTCTTCGAACATCACCCACCCTCCGCCCTTCTCGCCCACCTCGGCCGGGTCCTCTTGAAGGAGGCGGCGAATCCAGGAGTAGTACTCCGTCCACCCCACGCGCCCCTCGCTTCGACGCTGGCGCAGTTCGGCCACCAACTCCCTCTTGTCCCTATGGCCTCACTCCACGCGCCGAAGGCGCTGCCCCGGGTTAGGGGAAAGGTGCGCTCGGATTATAGGGCCACACGAAGGCTTGTCAAAGCCCTGTCTCGGACCGAACGACGACGCATTTGCGCCCGCATGCTATAATTCCCGGGCAGATGAAAGACAGGCCCGGTCAGGCATCCTCCCCAGAAGCGCTGGATCGCCTCATCGCGGAGGCGATTCGAGAGCGGGGCAGGATCACCTTCGCCCAGTTCATGGATATGGCCCTCTACCATCCAAAGTGGGGCTATTACATGAGGCCCGAGGCACGGATCGGGCCTCGAGGCGATTTCTACACCAGCCCTCACGTCCACCCGCTTTTCGGGCTCCTGGTGGGCGACCAGCTGGCTCAGATGTGGGATCTGTTGGATCACCCGAATCCATTCGCCATCGTGGAGTTCGGAGCGGGACAAGGCCTTCTGGCCCGCGACATCCTGGACGGCTTGTCCCGGAGACATCCCGCCTGCCTGAATTCCACACGATACATCATCGTCGAGCGCAGCCCCCACCTGATCCGAGAACAGCGGCGGGAACTGGCAGCGTCTCCTCTGCCTCCCGGGAGAGCGCTGTGGCTCGATCGCCTGGAAAGGCTACCGGATCACGGCCAGCTCGCCGGATGCGTGCTCTCCAACGAGTTCGTCGATGCCCTTCCCATCCATCGGGTCCGCCGTCAGGAGGGCCAAATCAAGGAGATCTACGTGGGCTGCGCGGAAGGCTACACGGAGCTGATCGACGACCTCTCCACTCCCCTCCTGGCTTCCTACTTCTCGGACCTGAACGTCGAGCTGGAAGAGGGTCAGGAGGCGGAGGTGAACCTGGCCGCCTTGAGCTGGCTGGAGGGGACGGCGCGCGCCCTGGATCGCGGCTTCATCATTACCATAGACTACGGCTGCGAATCCGAAGAGCTCTACGGCCCTCGCTTCCCCCGGGGCACCCTCATGTGCTATCGCCAGCACCGAGCGACGGAGGATCCTTACGCATACGTGGGCCAGCAGGACTTGACCTCTCACGTGAACTTCACCAGCCTCATGCGGAGAGGCCGAGAGCTGGGCCTCCAAACGACGGGCTTCACCAACCAGATGAAGTTCCTCATCGCGCTGGGAATGCTGGAGCGGGCCCAGGAATGGGACCAAGGGCCCGGCGCAGGAAATGTAGGGGCCAAGCTGGCGGCCAGGAGGCTCATCATGCCCGGCGGGATGGGTGAGATCTTCAAGGTGCTCGTCCAGCACAAGGGAATCGACGGCCCCCACCTGAAGGGGCTGTCCCCACCCTGGTAGCCCCAGGTGGTCACGCCGATACCTGACCGCAGCTCATCCGCTTCGGTTGTCCTCCGGCGACGATCCGGTTATGGTATCAACATCATCGAGCGAGGAGGCTCCATGGCCGACAGATCCGCACGAAGAGAGAGCATCCCCACCCCCAGCCGATGGCGTCGGCGTTGGGATGACCTGCGGGAAGGCTTGTCCCGACCCAATATTGCTGTGCCCTTTTCGGCCTTCGTGGGATCGAGGGTGGCCCTGTTCATCCTGGTGGCTTTCTTCATCGGCTTCTTCCCGGGGGACCCCGAAACCAAGCCCGGTTTCCTGGACGCCTTCGCCAGCTGGGATGGCCAATGGTATCTGGATGTCGCCACGCGCGGCTATTGGTGGGCCGGCCCCCAAACTCAATCCAACGTCGTCTTCTTCCCGCTGTACCCTCTGCTGGGCAAGATCGTCGGAACCCTGGTGGGAGACCTGCGCTGGGGCCTTTTCATCGTCACTCACGCCGCCTTGGCCGCCTATCTCTACTATCTTTACCGCATCGCCCGCCGCCATCTCGATGCGGAAGCGTCCCAACGGGCCGTGATCTACGTCGTCTTATTCCCCATCGCCTTCATCTTCTCCAGCCTGTACACCGAGGCCACCTCCTTCGCCTTCGCCGCCGCCGCCTTCTGCTACGCCCTCGAGGGCCGCTGGAAATGGGCCTTCCCCCTGGGATTCCTGGCCGCCCTCTCGCGCCTGGCAGGCATCGCCATCCTGCTGCCCCTGGCCTACGAGTACCTGCGCCAGAACGAGTGGCGTCCCCGCTGGGGCTTCCTGGGCCTGGCAGCCATCCCGGCGGGCACCGCCTCTTTCGCTCTGTACCTGTGGGTCGTCGTGGGCCATCCTCTGGCTTTCATGCAGACCCAGGAGGCCTGGTTTCGCAGCTTCGCCTGGCCCTGGGACACCTTCGCTATGGGACTGGAGAGAGTGGGCTGGCCCCTGGGCCATTACGTGACCTCGATCGCCATCATAGACACGGCCAGCATCGCGCTCTTCACGGTCCTGACGGCCATCGTCTTGTGGAAGCTCCCGCTGGCTCACGGCCTCTATTGCCTGCCCATCCTCTGGCTCTCCCTGAGCACCACCATTGATCCCACCAAGGCCCCTCCCACCGGGTCGATCCCCCGCTTTCTTATGGCCCTCTTTCCCTGCTTCATCGCCCTGGGCATGATCGCTGGCAATCGTTATCTGGATCGATCGATCCGATGGACCTTCGCCGCCCTGGGCGGGATCGCCGCCATATACTTCTTCTCCAACCACTGGGTGGTCTGAGAGGCCGATGCGACCTGACCCACGAGAGAGGATCAAACGAATGCGAAGCACAGATCAACTACATCGCGAACTTCAGCGCATCGACGGCAAGGGCTACAAGGCCTACAAGGACATCCGGGGGGATTACCAGTTCCCCCTCTTCACCCTCCACATCGATCACGTCCAGGGAGACCCATTCGCGGCCCCCAGCCGGCTGAGGATTCGAGTGCCCCAACCGGTCGCTTCGTATCCCTCCGACGCATTCTCCAACCGCAGCCGCAAGGTCGCCCTGGCCAACTTCCTCACGCTCCAGTTCTCCGCCCGGGCCAGAGCGGTGGCGGAGCGGCGAGGCACCGGCAAGAGCGGCCTGATCGAGATCGACCGGCCCGGCCAGGAGATGCTGGAACGCACTTCGGTGGCGGTAACCCGCCAGCATGTCGAAGCCCGATTCGCCGTGGGCCTGCCGGCACGAGGCCGGCGGATCCTGGGCCGCCAGGCCGCGGAGATGCTCATCGACGACATCTCGGCCATCGCGGAGGGAAGCCTGCTCTACGAGGCCAACGACTCCAAGAGCCTGTATCTTTACCTGACCACCGCCGAGGATGCCGACGCCCTTCGGGCGGCCCTGAGGGACAGAAAGCTGGTGGCCTTCGTCGCCGATGGCGCCATCCTACCCCGCCGCAGCGGGGTAGGATGGCGCCATCGGCGACGAAGGCCACCAGCTTTCTGTCCCTCAGGGCCGCCCGAAGGG
>SDBU01006258.1_pt1 | contig 14061 bp, 12 predicted proteins | sample 2277071 | NCBI WGS metagenome assembly SDBU01 (sample SAMN10397929, study PRJNA504765) | marine sediment metagenome | isolation source: marine sediment core GS08_GC12, 126 cmbsf | place: Arctic Ocean: Gakkel Ridge, Loki's castle | collected 2008
TCATCCTTGGATAGCGAGAGTGAGAGCCTGGTACAGGAGGCCCTGGAACACCTGATGCAGAGCCGTACCTCCTTTGTGATTGCTCACCGCCTCAGCACGATCATCAATGCCGATTGGGTTCTGGTGCTCAATGAGGGGCGTTTGGTGGAGCAAGGTACCCATCTGACCTTGCTTGAGGAGCCGGACGGTTTGTATGCTCGCCTCTATGAGATGCAGTTTGGAGCGGCGGAGGGTGAGGAGATCCCGCTGTTAGTGGATGAGAGCTAGCGTTTTATTAATAGCCTTGAGCCCAACAGCCAGAATCGGGATGAGTTAGGGGATTAAAGAGCCTGTGCTGAGCGCATGGGGATATCAGTGAATTTGGGTGAAATCGCAACTGGCATCATCCCATCCTGGATGGTGTGGATCCTGATCCTGGCAATGGAAGCAGCTGCATTAAGATCTTTGGGTTTTTCAAATTGAGATAACAATCAATGTGTTCTTGCGGCGAAATGGCTACGACTCCGAGATCCAACAGGTTACTCGATCGGGGAGGTCACTGGCTCCCAGCTCCAAACAAAGCTTTCTGAGCCCTTCGTGAGCGCCGCGCCACTCCAGATCGTCCACGCTTTCTGCGAGGGGTACGTCTGTGCGAAGCGTTGTCAGACGGCGGTACAAGCTTACCTGCTTCTTGTGGGCAGCGAGATTCGCAGCAAGCCGGTGGGCGCGACCAGCGGACACGCCCCACTGTGCGGTATCGTCTGGGATGTTTTCGATGTGTTGGTACCTGGATAGCAGTGCCGCAGCCGATTTAGCGCCCCAGGTCGGGATGCCAGGAATGCCGTCCGCCGAGTCTCCCACCAATGCGAGCCAGTCCGGGATGGAGGCTGGCGCAACGCCGTACTTTTCGAACACTGCGGCCTCGTCATAGACGATGCCCCGACGGCGATCCCGACACACAATGCGGTTACCTGAGACCAGTTGAGCCAGGTCCTTATCGGGGGAGCAGATGACAACCTGATCGACGGCAGGTTCATCCTTGAAGCGGACAGCGGCCGTGGCGATTGCGTCATCGGCCTCGAACTCCACCATAGGCCAGACAACAATCCCAAGCGCAGTAACGGCCTCCTCGGCGAGCAAGAATTGAGCACGCAAGTCCGGGTTGATGCCTGCCCCGGTCTTGTATCCCGGGAACAGGTCGTTGCGGAATGATTCAATGACGTGATCGAATGCGCAAGCAATGTGGGTAACACCCGAATCGGTAATCAGCGCTAGCAGGCTCCTGAGCAGACCAATCGTGGCGCCGACTTCGCGGCCGTCGGGAGACTTCTTCGGTGGTGGACCGTAGAAACTTCGGAAGAGCTCGTAGGTTCCGTCGACAAGATGGATTTTCATTGCTTAACTCCTTTGTGGTGCAGCTAGCCGCGGCCTAACGAGGGTAGGTCCGGTAAACATGGGGTTGGGACATTTCAATCCGTCGACTGGGCGCTCGAGTCGTCCTGGGAGCGGAGCCAATTCCTTGTCCCCATTATTACACATGATCGATACTTTCCGGGTTTTGCAGGTTATGAACCGATCAGGTCTACCGGTGGCCATTTTGCCCACAGTAGCGCAATCAAAAGGCCAACATCGAGCAGTACACCCACCACCAACCACGGATGCCAGAAGAGCACCAGCAGCATCAGCGACACCCCGAATGAAACCACAGCAACTGTTCGCCAAACTGCGGTTAAACCGGATACTCCGAAGACACCCAACCCCGCCAGGACGAATCCCAGTGTGGCCAATGCGACCAGGATTATGCCGATCCATTGAACAGCCGAAGCATTCAGTCCAAATCTGGGGAGCAACCAGCTGCGGCTGATTGAGGTGAAGAAAGCACCGGGTTTTTCATCCGGATCGTTGGGGTTGGGTGCCGCTGCCAGGCCAGCAGGCACCAATCCGTAAGCGATCAGAAAAAGAGCTAGTATAGTTTTCAGCATTATAACTCTCCTACATCTTGTCCGTTAGATGCGACCGGTTCCATCCGCGCTTTGATGCCTGGAGCAACTTGCGCTCCATTACAAAGGTGATTGGGTTTGTGAACACACGCCATCCGAGGACATTGCCAAAGGTTGGCTCGTAATCCTGTCGCCAGCGGGTTATAAACCGTGTCGTTTTATCGTCTATTGGTTCCAAAATGAACGCCCATGTGGTGGGGGGATCATCACCACCGAGGATGATCGCTCGACCCGGCTTGATGACGGACACGACAAAATAGGGATCACGTCCTTCTGGAACGATACGGACCTTATCCCCAACTCTTAGCTGCTGGTGTTCCGGGATGATCCGCTCCGCGTTGTGCATGTCACAGCCGGCCAAATTCTCCAACCGTTCGTAGCTGTAAAGTCCTCGGCAACCCCGCCCCATCTGTACCAACCAGGGCCAAATCGCGGCTGCTGGAGCCCGGATGGTGATGGCGCGGGTGGATACGAGCACAGGGTTGGGTACCAGGTCATCCCCGGGTAAAGACATGCTCACTTCAGTCTCTGTCGACCCCCTTTGCTGTACCATGAGCGTGTCAAAGGGCTGGTCACGATGCAGGTGGCGATAGTGACCGCTCCAAATCCTTCTTCAATGATGGATAAGTTGAATCATCTTTCTGGCATTGCCTAACTCCTTCAGTTTTCTACATTAATCCGCAAAAATTAGATCAGGGAGGGATTGTTGATACCTTCCAGTTGCCTTTATCGGATTTGCACCTATCCGGGGACGAAGCCCATCCTGAGGCCAATAGAAGTATCCAGAGTAGGCGAGTGGCTGAATAGTTTGGATATGAGCAGGGCTGGAATCATCGAAGATCCTGAACGGTGTCCTAGCTTATTTCATTTCACACGTATTAAGGTGAATGTGCCTCTTCTAACGATCTCAAAATCACTTAAGAGGAGGAAAGCCTAGTATAAACTACCCTCTTCAGCCCCATTCCGAACAGGTCTCCAGACGCATGACAATCTGAACATATATTGCTATGCTTGATGAAATTATTTTTCAGGAGGTGACCAGATGTACAAGGATATTATTTTGCAAGTCCAGGATCTGAAGAAATATTTTGGTCCGCTTCACGCTGTTGATGGTGTCAACCTCAGTGTGTCCCGAGGACAAGTATACGGTTTCTTGGGCCCAAACGGTTCAGGCAAAACCACCACCATCGGCATGATCCTGGGTTTAATCCATCCCACTGCGGGAAGCGTTACATTGTTTGGTGAACCAGTGACACCTTTCAAAAACAAATCCCTGCAGCGGGTGGGGGCACTGGTGGGTGCCCCCTCACTCGTGCCCTTTCTCTCAGCCCGGCAGAACTTGGAGCTGCTCGCTCGCCAGACTCCCGATCTCCCATCTGGACGTGTAACGGAAATCCTAGAAATCGTTGGATTAGTCGATGCTGCTGACAGACAAGCGGGTCGATTCTCTACCGGTATGAAACAGCGCCTGGGAATAGCAAGCAGCTTGCTACACGAGCCTGAATTGTTGATCCTGGATGAGCCCACCAATGGTATGGACCCGGCGGGAATGCACGAAATCCGCAACCTGATCACTGATCTTTCCTATCGAGGTGGTACGGTTTTCCTCAGCAGTCACCTGCTGCATGAGGTAGAGCAAATCTGCGATCGGGTGGCTGTGCTTAAGAAGGGCAAAGTTGTGGCAGAAGGGGGGGTGAAAGAATTGCTGGGTGAAAAAAACTGGGTGAAGGTTCGCGTGCCATCAACCACTGAGGCCGTTAGTGTACTCCAGCAGCTTCCCGGAAACCATGAAATCCACTCAAATGGCGTTTTTGTAATGGTTGCTGGATTATCCAGCCAGTCAATTGTCTCCCACCTGGTTTCCAATGGGATCACCCCAAGTGAAGTAACTAACGGGCATCTGGATCTGGAGAGCATTTATCTTGAATTGACCAACAGAGAAACTTTGGAGGTGTAGTCATGTTTAGAAACATTGTAGCCGCTGAAAATACAAAGAATTTTAAGCGCAGCTTACTTCGGGTGGAATTGGGTTTGCTGGCTGTGTTAGTCTTTTCCATCTTTACTTTTATATATTTTGCCTTTCTACTCACACCCGTAAGGGTACCAATATCAGCTTCCGAGCGCGCTCAACTCGTACAATTGGTTTCCTGGCCAGGTTCTCTTGTCGAGTCGCAAACTCTTATCGCAGGGAGTGAACTGGGTGTATTGCTGCTGGTCGTTTTTGTGGGTGCGGTGACAGCTCAGGAGTACGGTTGGCGTACGTTCAGATTATGGCTTAGCCGTGGAACACCACGAAACCTCTTACTGGCAGCTAAGTTTACTGCCCTGCTCTTACCAATATTTGCGATTGTACTTACTGCATTGGTTTCCACCGCAGTCTCCACAGCCATCATCAGCACTCAGATCCATGGCTCACTCCACCTTGAGCAGCTTAATATGTGGCAATTGTCGCTGAGCATTCTCCGCACAGCTTATTCCCTCTTACCTTTTGCGGCTATGGCATACCTGCTTGCCATTGCATCTCGCTCTGCTGCAGTTGCCATCGGGGTAAGTTTTGCATACATCGTGATAGTTGAGGACTTACTAGTACAAGCTCTTGGAATCTTAAAAGGAAACCTCTCTCAAGTGGCACTGTATCTACCTGGGATGCTGTCGAATAGTTTGTTGAGTATGAACCAGATGAATCCAAACATGGCCAGTGGGGAACAATCTTATTTGCTCAACCCAGTTTCCGCAGCTGCCGGAGTAGCAATTTGGACATTGTCCTTCTTCGCCATCGCCCTTTGGATATTCCGCCGTCAGGATTTTACTGGCTGAGATACACAGAGAGTCAGGGAGACTTGAAAGCGGCCAACCAAATCCGCAAATTAATTGGAGATAAGTAATGAAGAAAAAAAGATTTCATATGAGCATTCTATTGATCACAGCCATCCTATCTATTTTATTGAGCGGTTGTGAACTAAAGTTTGGTGAAGTTCGAATGATGTTCGGCACCAATGAAGAAGGCCATATTTCGTATACCATCACAACTTTCACCGGTATTGAAAGTGGGAGCGTTCAGGCAGAAAGAGGACAGATCATCTCTTTTAACTATCAAGCAGCGATCAGTAAAGGTAGTTTGATTATCGAATGGCAAGATCCGGCTGGGGAAGTCGAATGGCGTAAGATTCTGGTTGAGGATGACCATGGAAAAGATGAATTCCGAATCGAATCTGCGGGTAAACACACCATCCTAATCCAGGGGCAGGATATGGGGGGTAAATTTGATGTATCCTGGCAGATAAAATAAATATATAATATTGTATGAAACGTCTGCGAAAATCCTTCCAAGGACTGCGCTGGAAGCTGACCCTGAGCTATACCTTGGTCACAGTGGCTACATGGTTGGTGATTGAGATTATCCTCATCGGGGGGGTTAGCTTCCTTCTAATTTATTCTAACCTCATTCCCCGCGCGTTAATCTATGCGATAGATATATTTATTGCCCCCCAAGTCGCCGATTATCTTGACCAACCCCGACCGGATATTGAATCCTTGGCGGAGTGGATGGAATCTGCTTTTGCTGATGGGCTCACATTCCAGTCTCCTGAAAATCCATATATTACATTACACCTTGGAGATTTAGATCAAAATGCGATTCTGATCGTTCTAGACCAAAACCTAAATCAGTTGATAGGATTTCCTTCATCTGGTGAGCTAGATATCCGCACCATCAACCAAGACGCTCTAGAGCTGCTAGAGGCTGCCAAGATTGGTGAAAAGACTCCCGCAAGAATTTCCAATATTTCTGGGGGCTTTTTGACAATCGCTGTGCCTGTGTTCAACGATAATGGAGAAGTACTGGGGATTATCTTGATGGTAATGACCTATCCGCCGCCAGGTTCACTTATCCAAACTCTATCTTTGGTTGGCATGAGCGTGATCCTTTTTACATTGGCGGCGGGTATTGTTGGGACCGTGTTCGGTTACTTTACTGCACGCGGGCTGACGGGACGACTGAGAAGAATTTCCTTAGCGGCGAACTCATGGAGTCAGGGAGATTTCTCTGCCTTTATCCAGGACCGTTCTGCAGACGAGCTCAGCCAGCTGGCACAGCAGCTCAACCGCATGGCAGAACAGCTGCAGCACCTGCTGCAGACCAATCAAGAACTGGCCACGTTAGAAGAACGCAACCGGCTGGCGCGAGAGCTGCATGACAGCGTTAAACAGCAAGTTTTCGCCTCAACGATGCAAATTGGTGCGGCGAAAACAGTTCTCGATCAGCATCCGGAAAATGCGCGGGAACATCTCAATGAGGCGGAACAGTTATCTCGCCAGGCCCAATCAGAATTGGCTTCTTTGATCCGGGAACTGCGTCCGGTCAGCTTGTCAGGAAGAGGATTGATCCCGGCTTTAGAAGAATATGTGGCTGATTGGTCGCGGCAGAACGATGTGCAAGTCGAAATTACAGTCACCGAAGAAGGCCCACTTCCCATGGATGTTGAGCAAGCGCTTTTTCGGATCACTCAAGAGGCATTGGCAAACGTATCCCGTCACAGTGAAGCGATGAAAGTTGAAATCCAACTGCATTGGGAAGAGAATGAAATCACCCTGACTATCTCTGACAACGGTAAAGGATTCGATATCTCCGCTGCTGAGGATCAGGGGTTGGGTTTACACAACATGCGCGAACGCATGCAAGCGTTGGGCGGCAGTTTAGTCGTAGAAAGTGAGCCCGGAAAAGGAACGCGCTTAACTGCCCGCTGCCAGATTTCTAAGTGAGGGCCATGATGATCGAACCAATAACAATTCTGCTCGTGGATGACCACCAGGTGGTGCGGCAGGGCGTGCGCGCCTTCCTGGATACACAGCCTGATCTGTCTGTTGTGGGCGAGGCTGATTCTGGTGAAGAGGCGGTCCGCTTGGCTACTCAAGAAGTTCCTGATGTGATCTTGATGGATCTGATCATGCCCGGTGATGTGGATGGTGTAGAGGCCACCCGCCAGGTGAAGAAAAGTAGCCCGCGCACCCAGGTGGTGGTGCTGACTTCATACCATGAAGACGAGCATATCTTTCCCGCCATTCGCGCAGGCGCCCTATCATATGTATTGAAGGATATTGGCCCTGAAGAGCTGGCGGAGGTGGTTCGAAAGGCAGCTCATGGAGAGGCTGTGCTGCATCCGCGGGTAGCAGCGCGACTGATCCAGGAAATTCAGGGTCACCGAAATTTGAGCATCAATCCATTCACCGAGCTCAGCGACCGCGAGATGGAAGTTTTGCGCCTGATCGCCGCCGGGTCCTCTAATTCCCAAATCGCAGAACAGCTGGTGATCAGCCAGAAAACGGTTAAAGGGCATGTCAGCAACATCCTTGGCAAGCTTCACCTGGCTGATCGCACCCAGGCAGCAGTCTTTGCCTGGCGAGAAGGGATTGTGCGCCGCGATCCTTGAAACCCTGCGAGCCTATTAACCACGATCAAGATTATCTTACAATGGCTGAAGAGATTGATCACTTTCACTAGAGAGTGCCATCGAATGCCCCTTCTGAAAGTGTGTCTTCTGTGGGGAGTCGGTAATCTCGCAGGAAGCGGATCAACAATACGGCTCCGATAAGCAGCATGCCAATTCCTGATAAGGCAAATGGGAGTGGGAAAGCCATACCGAGATAGCTGTCCAGCATTGCGCTGGTGGGAAAGGACAGCCCCAGCATCCAACAGTACAGGTATAAACGAGCAAATAATCATGTGAGAAGGCGTAATAGCTGAAAAACAGGGCTATCACGAGCCCCACGATGCCCGGAACAAACCAATCCGCAATCTCCCAATAACTGTGTTTTTAGGGCCTGGAAAATAAAGGGGCAAAAATCACCAAATTAGGAATATTAATATGCTATAATTAATTCGGGTGGGAATCGTTTGTGACATCGTTGATATCTGGCGCAAATCATATTCATCACCCCTCCCGTATTACAGGCCAAAAGTTAGATTGTACTCGCCTCATGGTATGAATTGGATGACCTGAACCATCTCATCCCTATTAAGGTTGTAAATTTATGATGATACTCCCAGCACAACCCGAATTCACCGATATAAGAGTTCTGTATGATGATATTTATGTGATCGTATCCCCGCCCAGATGCAGCTCGACTGCTTTCGCTAGAGTGTTCTGGGAACAGCCCTCCATCCGCTATTACGCCCATGAACCGTTTGAGGGCATGTATTTCATGGGTCACGATCTAAATTATGTGATCGATAACCTGCGAGACCCACTCGACTTACATAATATCAAGAGTTATTCGTTTGGGGATTTGGGCAGGAGCTTGGTGGTCAAAGAGATGCCTTACCAGGTCGGCGAGAATTTCCCGCTCTTGATCAGCCTGACCAAGAAACCGGTGGTCTTCCTGACCCGCGACCCAAGACAAAACATCGCTTCCAGAATGGCGAAGAAAAAGGAAGTTGGTGATGATCCTCTCTTCCCTCATGTGGAAACAGGCTGGCAGCTGATCGCTGATCAAATCAAGTACTGTAAAGAGCATGGCATCCCATATATGATCGTGGATGCAAAGGATTTTAGAAACCAGCCTGCGGTCATTTTCAAGCAGGTCTTCGAGCGCATGCAGCTGCCTTTTCGGGGTGAGATGTTGTCTTGGAATTCACGTCCCGATGCCGAGATCGATAATCTGGATGGCGATCACCATCACCTCTACCAGGAGGTTTTGTCCAGTACAGGTCTGCTCGAAGATAGAGATACGATACCTGCGCTCGACTCATTTCCGACCGAGAATGGATATCGCCTTCACGTTCGTCAATGTCTGAGGATTTATGCGCGGTTGCAGGCTTCCTCTGCCAGGATCAGAGTTCCAGCAGAGCATTCCCGCCAACGTTATCAAGCGGCGATCTTTCCGGGGGATTGAGTCTTACCAACACATTAAACAGAAACACCTGCCGGTGAGCAGGCGTTTCATCAGGCGGGGAGGGCGGGATTCGAACCCGCGAACGAGGTTTTGGCCCCGTTAACCGCTTAGCAGGCGGCCCCAATCAACCACTCTGGCACCTCCCCAGGTTATTCAATTATGCATGCATTCTGATATTAGGCGGAGGGAGAGGGATTCGAACCCCCGGTGGGCGTGAACCCACAGTTGTTTTCAAGACAACCGCCTTAGTCCGCTCGGCCATCCCTCCGGGTGGGAAGGGAACCCTCCGCAACCGGTGGCAGCCCTTCCAAGCGCGCAGATTGTACCATATCTAATAGGGGGATGCAACATTTGGTCGTTTTACCGCCTCCATGCTATACTTGCTCCATTCATAATTTCTGACTTAGCCGTCCCTTATGTGTATCAAGAATCACGCGCCCATCCGTAATTTTTCACTCAGACACATATGAGTAAAATCGCTCGTTCTGCCCTGATCATCGCCGTTTTCTTTGGCCTGGAAAAGCTGCTGGGTTTTTTACGCCAGCTGCTCATCGCACGCCAATTTGGACTCTCAGCGGGGCTGGATGTCTTCAATGTTGCTAACAACCTGCCTGATCTGATTTTTGGGTTGATATCTGGCGGTGCCTTGGCCATCGCTTTTATCCCGGTGCTCTCGGAATATCTAGAGGAGAAAGGTCGCCCCGAGATGTGGGATTTATTCTCACGCGTCGCCAACCTGGTATTTCTGTTCACGGCAGGCGTCTCAATTATTGTGGCGTTGCTCGCCACCCAGCTTGTGGGTGGGAACCTGGGCGTTGCGCCAGGCTTCAGTCCCGCTCAGCAAGCTCAGGTCGTAGACCTGATGCGCATTAACTTGATCACGACCTTGCTGTTCTCGATCAGCGGCCTGGTGATTGCCGGTTTGCAAGCCAACCAGCACTTCATATTACCCGCGCTGGCGCGCAGCATGTATGATGTCGGCACGCTCATCGGTGTGCTCATCCTGGCGCCAAGCACGGGCTACCAGATTGGACCGCTTACGCTACCTGCCTTGGGATTGGGCGTCTATGGTTTGGCTTATGGGACTGTGCTGGGCGCAATACTCTTCCTGGGCATCCAGATTCCAGGTCTGGTCCGCTACCATTTCCGCTGGGTCCCAGCCATCAATCTGCGCCATCCAGGCGTTCAAAAAGTGCTGCGGGTTATGGTCCCCCGCGTCGGCAACCTGTTTTTCATATACCTGGTCTTGATCTATATCCCTGACAATATTGCTTCACGCCTGGTTACTGGTTCGGTGACTGCACTGGTCTTCGGCTGGTTGTTCATGCAAGTTCCGGAGACATTGATCGGTACTGCGATCGGTACGGCGATGCTGCCCTCGATCTCTAAGCAATTCGCCCGTCACGACACAACCATATTCACTCAATCGCTCAACAAGGCCCTGCGCGTGATCCTGGCTTTCACCCTGCCCGTGTCGGTGATGATGGTGGTCGGCATCGAGCCTTTGGTGGCGTTATTTGGTTTCGACCAGGCGGGGACAGAGCTGGTGGTGTGGACAACGCGTGCCTTCCTGCTTGGGCTGGCAGGTCACGCCATGTTGGAGATCGCCGCGCGTGGTTTTTATGCCCAACAAAACGCCATCACCCCCTTATGGGCTTCGGCGCTGATGGCTGCGATTTTCACAGTTCTGGCGATCACCCTGGCCCGCTCCGTGGGATCAGTCGGTATCGCTCTGGCGAACTCGCTGGCTTTCTCCGTTGAGGCGCTGCTGTTATGGTTCCTGCTCAATCGTAGATATCCGGGTGTTCTGAGGGTCGGATCAACCTTGCTGCGCGCTTTAATAGGGTCGACGATTGCCGGGCTGGTCGTATTTTTCTTGATGCAAATAGCCGCCTCAAATCTGCTTATGGCGTTGGGCTCTCTGACCATAGGCGGTCTGATCGCCCTCCCATTTGCCTGGCCAGAGGTTAAGTTGCTGATTAAATTATGAGCTGTTGAGAACCTTGAAATTAGGACCGGGTTTAATTATCAAATTTCTGCATCCATTTATGGGGATCGCATGCGGTTGACAATTAAGATATTCTCTCAAATATTGATCTTGGTATTGTGGGTTGGACCAGGATCGGCCAAGCCTGAGATGGTCACGCAATCTTGGCAGGTAAAGATAGATGGGGAAGTTCTTTCTGCCATTGCAGAAGGGAAGACAGATTTTATTCTCTACCTGTCTGATCAGGCGGACCTCAGTGGGGCAAGATATCTGAAGACGAAGCAGGAAAAGGGACAATTTGTCTACCAGCGTCTGACTGCTGTCGCCAGAAGGTCTCAAAAGCCAATAATTACCTTATTAACTGGATCAGGTGCTGATTTTCGCCCATATTGGATCGCCAATATGATTTGGGTGCGAGGTGATCTGAAGGTCCTCAGCGCAATGGCGAGCAGGAGTGATGTCGATCATATCTTCGCCAACCCCAAAGTACAGATGGATAAGCCAGTAGTCGATCCATTTGGAATTTCCCCTCAAACTGCGTCATCAATTGAGTGGAATATCAGCAAAGTCCAGGCACCAGAGGTATGGGCTGCTGGATATCGCGGGCAGGGGATCACCATTGGAGGTCAGGACACGGGTTACGACTGGGACCACCCCGCGCTGAAAGAACAATATCGTGGTTGGGATGGCCTCTCGGTCGATCACAATTACAATTGGCATGATGCCATCCATGCCAGCACAGGAAATCCATGCGGGAATGATGCTGCTGAACCCTGCGACGATCACAATCCCGGTCACGGGACTCACACGATGGGCACCATGGTGGGAAAGGATGCCAGCCTCAATCGCCAGATCGGCATGGCTCCCGAGGCAAAATGGATTGGCTGCCGCAATATGGATCAGGGAGTTGGCAGCCCAGCCACATACGCCGAGTGCTACCAGTGGTTTCTTGCCCCCACTGATTTGAACGACCTCAACCCCGATCCTGCCAAAGCCCCGGATGTGATCAATAATTCCTGGTCGTGTCCCGTGGACGAGGGGTGTGTAGACCCGCAAGTTCTTCAAGCAGTCGTGAACTCTGTGCGTGCGGCTGGCATTCTGACGATACACTCAGCCGGCAACAGAGGACAAGCAGGGTGTTCTTCGATCGATACCCCCGCAGCGATCTATGATGCTTCCTTCACTGTTGGCAACACGACCAGCACGGATACGATAGCCGCATCGAGCAGCCGGGGTCCGGTGATGATCGATGGCAGCGGGCGGATCAAGCCGGATGTCTCTGCTCCAGGGACGTTCATCTTTTCCAGCGTCAAGGAAGGCGGGTATGCGACATTGAGTGGCACCAGTATGGCCGGACCCCATGTGGCTGGATTGGCGGCATTACTCTTCTCTGCCCAACCAGATTTGATCGGGCAGGTCGATCATGTCGAACGTTTGATCACCCGCACTGCAGTCCCTGTTCAGGTTATTCCAAACGATATCAGTTGCGGTGGTATCCCTGGCACGGTCTACCCGAACAATTTCTCTGGTTGGGGGCGGATCGATGCGCTGGCCGCTTATCAAGGACATGCTCTCTGGCCTGAAAAGATTGCCTCCTCAGACCAAATCTTGCCCGGAGATGAGATCGTTTATTCGTTTACGGTAGGACACAGCGCAGTGCAATCCCCGGCGACGGATATCACCCTCAGCGATATGCTTCCAGCGAACACCATCTTCGTCAATGCAACTGGAGATTATACGTTTGATGGCTCAACAGTACGCTGGGAATTCGCCAACATGGAACCTGTTGACAGCCGGATTGTAGAGATGAAAGTTCAAGTAGCGGAGTCTTTCTTGGGGACAATTATCAATGATCGCTACCAAGTCGAGAGCGCTGAGGTCACTTCACCTGTAACAGGTGATCCAGTACTTACTGAAGTGATTCCGCTCTATCAAATTCACCTCCCCTTAGTCAGCGTCAGCCATTGACCTTAATCAGTTATTGTCGCTTACCCTGCTGGGATGCAAACCAGTTGATTTGATCGCCAACGATTTCACAAAGCTAAAGATGTAATTATTATAAAGTTGAGGGTCTGATTCACTTCTGTCGAAGGAGCCGGGAAGAATTCACCAGGATCGCCAGGTCAGGGATAGACTGGGCAGCAGCAGCCAGGATCGGGGGCAGATATCCCAAGGCTGCTAGAGAAAGACCGAATAAGTTATAAACCAGGGTAAAAATGATATTTCCCTTTACCACTCTGGTGGTGCGTTGGGCAATCCACAGTACTTGTGGGATCAGCTCCCAATCCTCGCGCATTAAAACAATATGGGCAGCTTCCATGGCGATGTTGTGTCCAGCTGCGCCCATGGCGATCCCGACATCCGCCTGGGCTAATGCTGGTGCATCATTAACCCCATCGCCAACCATGATCACCTTGTGCCCGAGAGCCTGGTATTCCTTGACAATTGTAATCTTGTCTTCCGGGAGCAGCTCAGCCCGGTAAGAAATATCTAAAAGATCCGCCAACCTGGCTGCTATGATCTGGTGATCCCCGGTGAGCAGTTCGATGCGCTCTACTCCCAGGGCACGGGTGGCTTGAATGGCTAGTGGCACTTCCGATCGCAATTTGTCTGCAGCTGCCAGGATCCCGCAAGGTTCTCCGTTGAGCGCTACGTAGAGCAAGGATTTCCCTTGTGCACGCAGCTGTTCTATTTCAGCTAAGTCCAGCGTATTTCCCCAGATTTCCTCGATGAATTTGCGGTTCCCAACCCTGATTGAGTCGCCGTTCAGTTGGGCATTAATTCCCATACCGGGAATGGCTTCAAAATCATCTAGCTCCTGCGGGGAGATACCGCGTTGGGAGGCCTCCAAACGCACTGCCTCTGCCAGGGGGTGTTCGGAATATCGTTCGGCAGAGGCAGCCAGGGAGAGGATTCTGGATTGGGATTCATCAATGCTCCCCTCCCCGGTAGAGTAATTTGAACGATTTTCCTGTTGCACGCCGATGGGCACGATATCAGTGATATAAGGTTTTCCCAGGGTGAGCGTACCAGTTTTATCGATCAGCAGGACATCTGCACTGGCCAATATCTCCAGGTATTTCCCACCTTTGATCAGAACACCTCGTTTGGCTCCGGCTCCAACAGAAGCCAGCATGGCGATGGGTGTTGCCAAAGCGAATGCACACGAACAAGCTACCACCAGCACGGCAGCGGTTGCCATTG
>SDBU01006259.1_pt1 | contig 14061 bp, 34 predicted proteins | sample 2277071 | NCBI WGS metagenome assembly SDBU01 (sample SAMN10397929, study PRJNA504765) | marine sediment metagenome | isolation source: marine sediment core GS08_GC12, 126 cmbsf | place: Arctic Ocean: Gakkel Ridge, Loki's castle | collected 2008
ATAGACTTGAACATCTTTATTAGAGATAATATTTGATCCATTTAGAAGTTGTAATTCAAGCCATACTCCTTTGTCAAAATGACCTAACGCCTGGACGCTTGGGTCTTTCCACCAATCTCCCGGGTAGAACATTATTGCAGGTAGTTTTCCCATTTTTCTGAGGCCCTTTTGCTTTATTGCATTTCCAACAAAGACACTGAAGATTTGACACTTCGTCGGTTCCGCCATGTGACACAGGCTTAATGTGGTCAACCGTTAGGCTTTCTACTGTGCCACAGAGTCGGCATATACCGGCAGATAAGACCTTTCGGCGGGTGGAAGTAGGTAGCGACCTACGTTTTTGCCACCCCTTAAGCGTTCTAACGATGAACGGATATTGCTCCTTTGCCTTGTCAAAACGACCACTGACCAATAAATCACAAATATCATCCGTGACCGTGGCCACTTGCTCTGGAGAGAGCACCCGCGCCCAATACAAAAACTCACGGGCATCAATATAACAGCTTGAGTTTGGATAAAGGTGTCTTGACATCACTCACCCTTCTTTCTCTCATCGCCTTGCACAAGACCGTCGAGGATGTCGGGGATGCGCTTGGTTTCACTCTGGGGAAGTTCAACTTCACTGATAAAATGCCTTGAGCCGAACCCGCCAGTTTCGAGTTTTCCAACCTGCCACATGTAGGGTTTTCCGCTCCATCGACTAAATTGCGCGAAAAACCCACGATATGTAATTCCCGTAGTATGTATTTCTATTTCTCGCTCAATTCTCTCCCTCTCATCAGCATCCATCTTTGCAGCACTCCTTTCCGTCGATGTCAGCTATGATTTCGTCACGCTTAATTGCACGGCTTTCTGCGCCGCTACAAGAGGCACATATAGCAATCGGATTGTGCCTTTGGTGTTCCTTCATCCACCGATACATCTTCACCGAGTTCTCAATTACTTTCGGGTTCTTTTTACCTTGAGGGGTGTCGGTCGCTGAGACCATAGCTATACGCTCGCCACTTTCTTCGTAAAGGCTACTGTTGCAATCACCCGACTGCACATGACCCACCACCGACGGTTCAACCGTTTCAGGGATGATCTCGACTTGGCTTACTGCACGGAGAAATCTGTCAACTCTCCCATCAGCGTACTTAAACTCATAAGCATCACCTTCGCAGATTGTGACTGGCTTTCGTGCCTTCCATGCTCCTTCGGTTTCCTTAATCATCATTCACTCCTTCCCGTCTATGTTGGCTATGATTTCTTCAATTTCTCTGTGTGCTTCAATTCCGTGTAGCGCGAGATGCTTTTTAAGTTTGCAAAGTAACTTCTCCGCGTTCTGATACAGCCGCAGGTCGGCTTGACCTTTAGCTGTGGTGGTGCCCGAGATGGTGGCGATTAGCACACCACTTTCTTCGTAAAGTTTACTGTTGCGTCCACCTGGCTCAACATACCCCACCACCGAAGGCTCTACCGGTTCGGGGATGATTTCGACTTGCTCGATTACCACCCTGCCGCTGCCGTCCCGACTGTGATATATCCACTTTTGCCCATATTTGTCGTCCAGTTTCATGCTACTCGTGACATCCCACTCTCTCTGTGTCATCCGTTTCATCACTTGCTCCTTTCGGTTTGCGGCCAGCGGGGGTGACCGAGATTAACCCCCGCCGACCTCTGGGGCTGGCCTACTGTTATCAACTGTCTTTGCGTCCTCTCGTGCCTCCTTTCGTGACTATTCGTCTGTTTGTTCTTGCTTGGGGCTGCCCTCGGAGATAAGGGTTGATTCCGTCTTGGGCAATTGCTCTTTAGCTACTGCCCTGTCGAAGTTGAACTCGCCGAATTGTAGCGTCATTTTCTTATTCGCGCCGACCTCTTTGTGGAACTCGTCTATGTCGATCTCGTGTTTCTTGCACAACCCTTTGATCGCTTTGGTGGACAGCGACATTACAGACGCCACAAGCTCTTGAGCAACACCGTGTGCCAGCAATATTTCTTGGGCTTTCTCGCGGTCGAAGCCATAGCTCGTTTTAGTTCGCCAGCCTAATGCTTTGCCACCGTCAAGCTGTAGCTCGTATCCTGCTTGTATGTATGCCTGGAGCGTGTCGGTTGTTTGTGCAATGTGGTCTTTGGTGGCTCGAACACACAACCATGCACGTTTCGCGTCGTCGTCATTCTTGAGTTCTCTCATTGTGCCGTGGTCGTGGAGTGTCATGTATTCAGTACAGGCACGACGCACCGGGCAATATAGGCAATTCTCAATCGACAATCGGGATTCGTGAACATCGTCCTGCTCAATCACTTTGATGTTTTTGTCAATCTCGTCACGATATGACAGCGCAGCTTCACCACTAATTTCTATTTGCGGGTTTGAGCCGTATCTGATGTAGTCCCATGATAGAATGATGCGCTCGACTTTTGGTTTGATTGTTTTGACAATGGCGGCATAGGTCGTCATTTGAATATCGTGGCGCAACTCGGCTTCCTGCTTGAGCTTATGACCTGTCTTGAAATCCTCAATAACTGCCGTTTCGTCGTCGGTGAAATCAACCACATCAATAACTGCCCTGAAATAAGCGTCTTCAGCCTCCCATTGCGTTACTTTCCACTTGGCGTTAAAGGCTAACTTGAGCTCAAATTGCGGGCTAATGAAGCCGTAAATGTGGCTGTCGGTGTAGAGCTTGCAAAGCTCAAGTAGTTGTGGATAGAGTTCAGGGGGTAAAGACATTTTTTTGTCGAGAACCAGGCTTTCAAGGAAAGACAAATCTGTCCGCTCTGCGGTTTTCTTCAAATGCGTATTGTAATCGGCGAACACCTCATGTGCTACCTTGCCCAAGCGCATAATGGGTGTCTCCGTGCGCGGTATGGGTTCCGAGTCGTTGTCGTAACTAAGCCAGTGTTGGTGAGGGCACTGCCTATACATCCGTAGCTGGCTGGCACTATATGGTGGTGGCATGGTTTTATTCTCCTTTTGTGTCAAAACGGTAACGTCTCTTCGGTTTTATTGTCCTTAGGTTTATTGTTGTTATGTGTTTTTTTCACTTCTTGCCGCGTCGGTTGTTTTATTGGCTTGCCACTTTCGGGATCGGTCAAGCCGTTATCACCGTTTTCAACTATTGTCTCCTCACCGGCTGTTTCCGGCACAAACTCCTCAACGAATTCTTTAGCTTGTTCTTTTGTTTCGGGCTCGCTGCCTAATTCGGCCAGTTGCCGGCGTGTATCCTCAATGGCCTTTATGCTGGTTTTGCGCATTTCGAGGATATTAGCTGCTATGCTTAACTGCTCAAATTTGGCGAAGTCGACATGTAGCTCAAGCGATACGGTATAGATTACCACCGAGCGGTCTTTCCCTTGTGGCTTGACGTTGCGCGGATGAATAACCAGCGTGAGTGGCAGGCCAGCTAAGACACCTTGACAGCGATATTTAATGTCCTCCATAGCTTTGGTGATATGGCTGATAGTATTCCAGCTTGTCGTGCGGAACACATAGACTCCACCGAGCTTCGGTGATGCGGCCAACATGCAAGAAAGACGACCATAAGGTTTACAGACCAGTTTGTTGCTTGATTTGCCCGTGTAGATATAGCAGGTATCGGGGTCACAGCCACCGACGATGCCTATTGTCGGTCTTGTTGTACCTTTGTCTATATCATGGCATTCATTTCCCTGTTTAACGGGATAGAACTCACGCGAAAACACGCCCTTGTCTTTCTGGACACGCCGAAAAGCACACTCACCATCGCCATGACACACGCGGGTGCTACCCATATAGCAAGCGTAGCCTGTTTGAAAGTTCTCTTCGACTTCATCACTTAGTAGATAGATGTCGAGCTTTTTGGGGTGTTCTGCGGGTTGCCCGCTCACCTCTGCGCATTTTGTCATCATTTCCTTATCAACTATTAAGTCTCCTGCTTTTGTGCGCTCGTTTGTGGTGATTAGAAAATGATCCAATTTCTTAGGCAGTCGCCATTTACGACCACCTTGTGCTGTGCGTTCCTCGCCTTTGCCGCCAATTTTAATTAGCCCAAGTCGCGCGAGGCGTGGTTTTAGTTGTTTAATCATTGTCTGCTCTCCTTACGGTTTGATGTGATTTAAGCACGCAAAGTCGCCGAATAGTTCCTTGGCTTTCTTATTATATGCTTCGGATGCGCCCTCTTCGTTGTCGAAGTAGCCTATGTAGGCCCCTTTTCCGTTGTGTCGAATTTGCGCATACCATTTTCTATCGCGCTTATTCCAATATACACCCTTATAATTCGAGCTTCTGCCCTCTTGCTTTCTCTGGTTAAACCGATTTTCTTGGCTTGTGCAAATTCTCAGATTTATTTCCCGATTATCGAGACCATCGCCACTGCGATGATCTGCCTCCATACCTTCTGGGACACCCAAAATCTCTCGGTGCATACGCAAGGTTTTTCTATTCTTACCCTTAGTGTGACGCAGTGCATAAAAGGTGTTTCCCTCACGATGGGCATACCATTTATGCTTCGATAGCCACTCATAGTTCTCATCATCCACTATTGCGTACTTACCCTGTGTTAGCGGTATCTTCTTACTCATCTTCTTTGTTCCCCTTCGTGGTGTTTTATAACTTCTCGATCCATGTGAATTACCTCACCGTTCTCAATGCGGACTGCGAGGTAGCCATATTTCTCGTCCCGCATCGCAAGCCATTCGTGCTTTGATAACCACTCAAAATCTTCGTTATCAACTATTGCAAATTGTCCCCATGTTAAGGGAATCTTTTTGCTCATATTTGTGCTTGCTCTCCTTATTGTTAGCAACAGCCGTCTTTGCATCCCCTGTGGTTTTCAATGTCAGCTAAGATTTCGCCTCGCCCTGCAATACCGTCAGTGGTGGGATTGCCGACGCCGGGGTATAATTCGGCATGTCTTTTCATCCACCGATACATCTCTTCATGCTCACGCTTAACACGTTCAGCGTTCTTGTATAGGTCGAGGTTGGCTTGACCTTTCGGGGTGTTGGTGTCGCAGACAATGGCTATGGAATGACTGCCTTTATCGCAAAGCAATGTAGCTTGTTCACGAACATGAATACCATCCTCATAGACGATCACATAACCCACCACCGATGGCTCGACTGGTTCTGGTTCGGGGATGATCTCGACTTGCTCGATGATCTTTTGGTCAACAGACCGAGCTTCGATTACAATCCATTTGGTTTTACCCCTTTCCCCATCCTCTTCTGGTCTGTCCACACGCGTGAACCTGCGTGGCAAAACTGTTTTATCCCACTCACTCTGCTTCATCCGTTTCATTGGCCTAACCTCCTTATTTTGTTAGAATTGCCGCCAGTACCGCACCTGCGCATAAGATGAATCCTATGCCCCACGCCACCGTGACTATTATGCTGTTCTCTAAATCCTGCTTTCTCTTCACTAACGGTCTATCGTTAAATGCCTTCATTTTTCTACTCCTTGTTCTTCTAACCAATCCACCATCTTTTGATGTGATCCCCAGCAGGCCAACGGCACCTCGTTATGGAAAAACGCCAGATATGCTGGAATGTTGTGGAGATTTTCATTGTCTGCGCGTCCCACGGCCTGCGAGAGATCGTTACAGATGACTGCTGTGAGAAAATCGCCTGGCTGTATTCGGTCTTTGATATACCTTTCAAGCCCTCCCATCATTCGCAATGGGATATGAAAGTCGCCCCATTCATAAGCATTTTCATAAAAGGTCATTTTTCTGCTCCTTGTTTCGGCTCTGCGATTATCAGCCGTCTCTTGCGTCTCCTGTATCTCGTCGCTCATTAGTCATCTCCTCTTTTTACTCCTGCCGCTTCTTTCTCATTCACGTTTCTTGCCTAACTCGCAGGGTGCTTCATAAACCATGATGACCGCAGGCAGTATTTTGTAATCGCCTACCTCCTCATTCATGTTTGGATAGTCATTCAGAACATCGTACAAAAAGGCTTTCGCTCCTCGCCAAGTCTGAAATATCCGTGTGAAGAAATTGCCCTCCGGTTTCTGAATTATGAAAGCGGGTATCCCATTGATCAGCTTTCGTGGCTGTGTAGCCAACAACTGTTCCAACGCTTCATCTTCCCTTTTCCCTTGCTCCTTCGACATCCTTCATCTCCTCTTTTTACTCCTTCTGGTCGTATCCTTCCATCCGCCTCAATATCTCAGCTAATAGTAGCTCTGCGTTTTCTCGAAGTTTCTTAACCATGTCGACTTTATCCTTGGTGTTTGTGGTGTAATCGGCATAGCAGTCAAAAGACACGGCTAATGACTTAGACCCGCAGTAATGAATCAACAGGCTACGGTTGCTGAGTTCTTTCACGTCTATCGTCATGCTATCGCCTCTGCAAGCACCCTGTCGGTATCAACAAGCGCACAGATGCACTCAATCAATGTGCCTTTTGCGGTATGAAAATAATACTTCTTTGTATCCTCACCAATTACGGGGTCTGGTTCCCTTTCAAATAACTCCATCAGACGTTTTACATGCGCAGAATCACACCCGATTTGCACCATACGTTGACAAGGATGAAACCCACCGTATTCAGCGTCTTTCACATTCAGTAGGATTGTCAGCTTAACTCTGTGGACACGTCCCCTGAGAGCCATCTGCACCTCTGGTTCAGCCAATGTTTCTATCCAGTCGTCAAGAAAGGCTGTTGTTTCTTGGGCTAATTTAGAGACATAATTGACCATGCTCATGCTCCTTTTCTTTGATATTGTTTAACCTCGCAAACTCTCCAAATAGTTCTGTCGCTTTTACGTTATATGCATTAGCCGCGTCGTTCTCCTTGTCGAAAACGCCCAAGTATATTCTCTTACCATTGTGGCGGATTTGCGCATGCCATTTTTCTATCCGTTTATGCCAGCAAACGCCCTTATATTTTGAGCTACCAGCCTTGTAGCTTTTCATGTTGAACTGGTTTTCTTGCTTTGTGCATATCCGCATATTTCTTTCTCTATTGTCAAGACCGTCCCCATTAACGTGGTCTGTTTCTACGCCTTGTGGAACATTTAGAATCTCACGGTGCATATATATAGGTTTCTTGTTTTTACCCTTAGCGTTGCGTCCCGCATAATAAACATTACCGCAACGCATAGCGTACCACTTATACTGGCAAAGCCACTCATAGTCCCCGTCGTCCACTATTGCGCACTTACCTTGCGTTAAGGGAATTAGCTTGCTCATAGCCTTTCTTCACGCCTGTATTTCGTTATCTACTACCAATTTTCTGAACCAGAGAAGATTGTCGAGATGTTCTTTGGGAGTGATTGTGCCGCTATTCACAGCAGCCCTATAGTCCGTGCAGGTATAGGCTTTTCCTTTATGCCGAAATTCCCGTATTGGGCAACACTCACACGCATGATGCGCTTTGCCAGACATCGTTAGGTTTCTGTAAAACTTACAGAATGGGCATCGGGGGACAAGGAAGGAGTCGACGCCCCACCGAATAATCCCTGGGTTCTCAATATACTCATCTATCACGTCAACTAATGTTTTTGTGATTGGTTTGGACATCATTCACCTCCATTCCCCCAAAAGGTTGCTTTGCGAAACTCTTGAAATCGCCTGTAGCCGGTCCCGCAGCCCGAATCCAATTCAGCCTGGCGCAGTTTCGCTAACCGCCTTCTGTAATGAGCGATTTCCTTGTTGTGGGCATCGGTCATAAACTGCTCGTCGATGTCGATCAATGCTCGCTCTTCTCCCATTTCGATCTTGTCCCACGCTGTTGCCATTTCTGCTTGTGTGATAGTCATAGTTCCACTCCCTTCATTTGTAGGTAATCTACTACGTCTCTTGGGCTATGTAGGGTGGTCATAGCGCGTTGCCGTCCCCACGCATCTTGATCGAAAAGCTCAAATTCCTCATCCCAACGGCTCCAACGGATTGTGAGGTCGCCCCGCCTTATACTCTGTGTTGCGCCCCCGACAAGACCGTCAAGCTCTTTAATAAATACGTCTCGTTCTGTGATAGTCATTTCATCTCCTTTTCGATTTCCTCAAACCCATCGTAATACTCGCCAATTCTATAAATGATGGCTGGCGCATACTTGCCTTCGGGGAATATCTTCTCAGCTAATTTCTCGGCACATGACCAGCACACGTAATTGTCTATCAGCCAACCTCTTGGGCCTTTGGCGTGGCACACGGTGCAAACAGTTTTCTCACTCTCTTCACACTCAATGTTGTAACGAGCGTAATCATCTACGGGGTCGTCGGTGGTCATTTCTTCCCCTTTTGACCGCCCATCATTTCATTGAATGGATTTATTGAGGGTTCCGGCACGGCCTTATTGTTTTCGATGTCAGCCCAGCTCCATCCCTCGGCTCCATCGACATGCAACCGAAATTGAATCTCGCCATCAGGTAGTTCTGGATGATTTGTTTCCCTCAATACCTGTTGCACCTTGTCTGCAATCTCTCTCTTTTGTGCTACTGAAAACATGTCATGCCCCTGTTCTCGGTGGTATGTTGAGAATTCCTAAGACCTTATCCGCCCACTCTCTGTCACTTCGTTTTTCACCGTCGGTAAGTTTGGCGTATGGTGTTTGCATCTGTCGTTGCCATCGTTCAACTTCACCCTTCCATGCTGGCTCTGTCAGGATAGATAAACGGAAAAGGAAATAGTCAGTCCAATGCGCCCATTGCTCATGTTCAAGAGCCGCAAGCTCTTCACGTAGCTCATCTATCAGCACGGGTTTCTTATGTTTCGTCGTCATGGGTAGCTCCTTTGGTTATAGGCTCGCTCTCTTATCCTCTCCTGGCTTTCTCGACTAATATATGGGTCATGCAAAAACGGGTTTTGAACAACCCTACAATCCCAAGTTCGTGGTATCCGCTTCCACCCATCACAGACCCGCTCAAAAGCAACGTATTGGTGCATCTCGCTGAGTCCAATCGCCATCATTCTGCCCAAAAGCAAGCAGTCCCCTATGTCGCCATCCAGCACTCTGTAATAACGACAATTCGCACACGACTTTTCTTGATACCTCAGTCGTAACCGCTTCGCCAATAGATCACAGCCACCATCCATATTCCCCATCATTTCCTCCTTCGCAAATTACGTAAGTTGTTGCAATTAAGGACATAATAAAGCGCAAGGCTCGCCCACAAGGAGATAATAGGGGGATCATCTTCTGGATGGTACCTGAAGTGATGAGCGAGTCTCGCGCAATTCATCAGTATTTCTCCGCTTTTATTATGCGAATATATATCATGTTTTTGCCATGTCAAGATTTATTTTTATCCTCATATTTGAAATATGCCAGGGAATTGCTTCTGCGCTTCGTCCATCGCTATGCTGTAGGTTTTCACGATAAATGCTCCGTAATGATCTGGTTCAGTACATCTATTATGAAGGGAAATATACACACGATTTATCTTGGGGTCGTAGTCAATGATAATTCTTTTCTCAGCAAGTTTCCCTCTTTTGCCACAGCTCCCCGCACCTCGCAGGCCATCATATTCTTCACATTTCTCAACCATCATTCACCTCCTATTCCACCACCGTGATCTTGACTTTCTTGTATTCCTCGTCTTCTCGAAGGCCGATCTTGCTTCTTGGTTGCTCTTCATCGAAAATTAGTGGTTGGCTGTTATACCAAACAATCTCACCGTCCTTAACCACGCCCCAACCATCATAATCTTTCTTAGCCATTATCCTCTCCTTTGGCCTAATTCACGCTTCACTTTGTCAACGGCCTTTTTCAGTAGCGCGGTTGTTATGTTTTTCTTGCTCAAAACGCTATAGTCGGCCAATCCATATTCCGTTGTAAAGTACCCATGAGTTTCCTCGTCCAAATGGGTGCCGTCATACCAACCCAAGTGCTTAACAACATATATCGGTGCCCCGTTGACATCTTCGGCATTGTCAATAATCTTGAGGACATCAATTCCCGTATTGGTGAGAATATCCTTGCACAAGACCGTGCCGATAGGGTAAACGAGCTTCCTTCCGCAGTATTTACATTTGGACTTAGCCATCATTCATCTCCTAATTCAGCCTCATGGTGTTACCACAGCATTTCGGCCAGCCGTGTTTTAAGCAATAGGCTGTATCGACTTTCCGCCGTTTCCCGCACTTTTCACAGACCACGTTGCCACTATTCAACGTCGGGCTACTTTTCGCAATCTCATTATGGATATTACTTAATCCAGAACCAATAGACCAACGCCAATCAGGATAACGGCAATCAGACCCAAGAAGCCTATCCTATGTATAAACAACAAAGTTCCGCCATAGGGTAGGCTCCATAAAAGCCCTATCACAGCGGGTACTAACCCTATGGCCCCGAATAACAATACTGCCAACAAATAAATAGCTGCGAGCCTCATCTCTCATCTCCTGTTTTGGGTTATCCTTGCCTTACTGCTCTATAAGTCCGGCGCGGGGTCGAGCCGCTTACTCCGTGATATTGCTTAATATATCTTCGCCACCAACCACACCCGCCCTGAGCCATCGGCTTATCTTTTCCAATGTTGCAACCCCAATTGCAGCAGCAGTCGCGTAATCCTCTTTTTCTGCCGCCATCCTGCATCGGTCGAAACCGTTTTGTGCTTCACGGGCTACTCTTTTATACAATTTGGTTTTTTCGCAAGTCATTGGTTTGCCTCTATCCTATTATCATATAAAAGTGTCGCGCTTGTCCCCTTAGAGATTTCCTTCTGTCGAGGTACTGTTCACCGTCAACCTCAGCATGGGCACTGACAATTAAGTCGGGATTGTCATCAGTCGCGGCGCGGCGTAGTTTTAACCCTGTCTTTTTTTCCACGTCTGCCTTCGTAAGTCTCTGTTTGTATATCTTTTCACCCTCGGCGAGGAGCGAGAAACACCCACTTCTGAAGTCGTCAATCTCCCAGTATAGCTCGGTCTCTGTTGCTTCCGTCGTGTTCATCCTTCCTCCTGCCCGTAGGCTATTTATTGATTGCTTGCTTGCTCTTTCAGGAGCATTTCTATTGTTTGTCGAGTTCTCTCTAAATCCATTTTTCTATCTTCAATCGAAGACTCAAACTCCTCTTCCTGCTTTCTGAGAATGTTAATAGTCTCTTGTTGTAGTTGTTTTTGTTCCTTTGTTAGCTTCTTGGGCTTTCTTGCCATTTTCTTATTTCACCGTAGCTTCGGGGTATTCCTCTTGCAGTTTATTTCTCATCGCAAGCGCGATACCCTGGCCTCTCATTTTGCTGTCAACCTCTATCCCTTGTACCCACACGCCATTCTCATATTCTGAGAATTGAAGTATGCCTACCTGCCTGCCCGCTTTGTCTGTGGCTATAATTCTGCCAAAGACTTCGCCCTTGTGAGCGTCAATTATATCAGCATTAGATATTTTGACGCCTTCCAGCTTGATTTCTGTCGTGTTCATCATTCCTCCTGCCCGTAGGCTCTGGGGTTATTGATCTTTGTTGTCGGCGTCAAAAAACCAAGAGTAACCATCTTTGTCCCTGGATGTTACGTTTACTGCGATTATATTCCAATTCCCTCGCTGAGATTTTTCTCTTACGCTGAACTCTCTGTAATCGCCATAGTCCAGGCATTGAACCCTGAGGCTCCCGTAGGTTTTGCTTAGCGTGTTTGTCATTGTCCTGTCTCCTCAAATAAACAACCCGAACAGGCAAGGCTGGACTGGCCACTGGTGAGATACACAGGAGCACACCTTACCCATTCGGGTTTGATTTGATTGTTGTTTGATTCGCCAGTCCATTATCGGCTCCTTTTCGATTATCACCGCTAATATATCACAAGTGCTTGAGCTTGTCAAGTCTTTTTTTCACTTATTTTATCAGTTGAACCGCGCTTGTGGGTTATTGGTTATCTCCCTGGGTTTTCCGCATGTCCGCAAGCCTCACAGCGGTAATTACCGCGCTTAAAATCTCGCACCATCCTGCCGAAGCATTTCGGACATGGTACAAGTGGCTTACCATACGTCATGGTATCGCATTTCGGACAAAGCTGGGCATCTGTGCCTTGGTCATTAAATTGCGCGCCACACGCATGACATTTCATTATTCACTCCTTGCCCGTAGGCGTAGGGGGTTAATGGCTTTCCTCTCCTCTGCTTGCCCTATATTCCTCTTGGTCGTCTGTAATTATGTGTGTTGGTAACTGTTCCCTAAGCTCCTGTCGTACGATTCGCTTGAGCTTGTGGTATCCATAAATCGCACTTAACACACCGCCAATCACAAGACCGATAGCAAGACCGCTCAAGAATATATCTGTCATTGCGTTATCCTTTCCTTAAGTTCCTTTAGCACGTTCGGCGTGGCTTGGTCAGCATAATCTTGACACGCACATATAATGAGCTTTGGTGGCTTGCCGTATCTGTCAAGTTCCCATGACTGCCAGCCTGACCTCTCCCGCGCCATCCACTTGCCACATGTTCGGCACTTGTAAATAGTTATTTCGCTTGCCATTGTCCTATCTCCTTACAGAAAAGACCGACACAAGAACCGCAGGGAGACACACGTTGAGGAGCATCAGCCCTGCGGGTTGTATCGGTCAAGTTTACTTGTTTTCTCGTCGTGTGCGTCATTTGTAATGCTCCTCATTTCTTGCCCTGACAATAGCATTATCGGTGCCATTGTCAAGACACTTTAGCTTTTATTTGCGCTTGAGGCTAAAATAATACAGCGCACATACACAATCATGCAATAGCTAAACACGAAAACGAAGTCATAAGTTACCGTAAGCGCAACGGGTTAGAGATAGCGGAGCCACGCCCGAAAAAACGGTCTCTCGACGAGAAAAGGGTGCTAAAACGGTCAGAAAATGAAAAGCAGGCAATAATTAAGGCTAAAATCGGAAAAGTCTTGTCAAGTGCTACATCATATATTTGTTGTGGCATATCCCAGGGCACTTGAGAGCTCGAGACGGTTCGCAATGTCCGGCGGCAATAAACAGCCTCAAGCCTACACTCACCCGTACCAACATACTGCCACCATTGAGATCGTGCCGTCAGCGCCATCCTCAGGCGTTCCGTAAGAGCCAACACACGTCAAAGACAGTAAATGAGAGAGGGGGGAGATAAAGAGGGGGGAGAGAGTCCTAAAGATTTACAAGGTTATATAGGTTATAAAGGTTATAGAGAGTAAGAGAGAGAATAAGAGGTTTAAGAAAGAAAGAAGGAGTAAGAGAGAGATTTAATAGGATAAGGGGTCTATCTCCTGCACAATCCCCGCAACGAGCTAAAAACGTGCGCGTACTGTGTGCTATGTACAACGGTTATATAGACCGTTGTGTTTTGAGGCTAACTCAGGCAGGGCGTAACAGGATAGTGATACCGTTTTTGTACCCTTTTGGGCGTGTTTGGCGTGTTGTGCTGTTAGGCATGGTTTGATATATTGCTCCTTATTGCGACTCATTCTCAATAAGGATATGGGCATTGGTAGGGATTCGTAGCTAAATACCGGCTTTGTGTCTGATAATACTAATTATGTCTACTCCTTCAGTCTGTCTAATGTGCTTAGTGTCAAGTAGTTACACATCAGCGCGGGGTCAGATATGGGTTATTTGGTGTCATTAGCCCCTACCATGAGTGCCCCGGGTGGCGAGTGTTAGCTTATACTGCACCCTTCCCCCAGCTATGTACTACTGTCAGCACATTATGACGTAGTGTGTTGTGTCTGTGAGTGATACGATTGATTGCGGCGTGCATGGGCGTAGGCTGTCAGGCTTGGGCTATTTGGTTGGTCTGAGAGGTACCCCGGGGGGCTTCTGGAGTCCCACTCGATCTCTTTTAAGTAATTCAGAGTTCTCCGCCAGCACCGACGAGATTCCTTAAAATTTTCCTGGCAATTTTTTTCCTAAGTATTTTTTAGCAACTCTGGTGCATGGGCTGATAAATGTTCAACCGCCCACTCAGTCATGTCTTCTACTGATTGCCCCTTCCAATGTGTATGGATAGTTCTCAACTCAAGGTTTTCTATCCGATTATCGCCTCTGATGCCGTTCTTATGGTGAACAAGTGCATCTTTTACTACGTCGCATCCCCAATGTTCGGCGGCGACCCATCTATGCTCCGTGACATAGCCACCTTTGGCTGCAAGGGGATGATCGGGTTTATATATACTTACGTAGCCTGCTTGGCTTATAAACTTGCCGCC
>SDBU01006260.1_pt1 | contig 14060 bp, 8 predicted proteins | sample 2277071 | NCBI WGS metagenome assembly SDBU01 (sample SAMN10397929, study PRJNA504765) | marine sediment metagenome | isolation source: marine sediment core GS08_GC12, 126 cmbsf | place: Arctic Ocean: Gakkel Ridge, Loki's castle | collected 2008
CGATCCACAACTGGATCGACCACCTCGTCCGGTCAATGTTCATGCGCACGCGCACCGATCAACCTAACGTAATTAGGCGATTCTCACGACAGGTAATTTCGCTTTTCGATCCCGCGAAACTGAGACGGATAATCGAGGAAACCCTGAAGACGGCTCTGCTGGTCGAACGAGTACACTTCGTGCTGTTTGACGACACCGTCGGTGAGTACGCTATCCTGCCCGGGGAGGGCCGTCCCCGGCGGGCGGTGCTGGCCCGCGACGATCTGATGCTGCGCGGTATCAACCTGCTGGATGCTCCCACGTTTATGCATTCGCTGTCGGACTATGCCCAGGGCTCGCAACTGGCTGACTTCCTGTCGGAGAATCGCATTCGGCTGGTGCTGCCTCTCAAGGATGCCAACGACCTGCTGGGTTTCGTGGCCCTGTCGGACAAGTTGGCCGGATATCACTACTCTTCGGAAGACATCAACCTGCTGGGAGTACTGTCCAACCAGATCGTTACGGCTCTGACCAATGCCCGCCTGTATGTCGAATCCCTGGAGCGGATACGCCTGCAGGAAGAGGTGAACATGGCGCGACAGATTCAGTTGAACCTGCTGCCCTCGGAAGCGCCGCAGATAAAGTCGTTCGTGTTGGCCGCTCATTCCACACCCTCACGGACCGTGGGAGGTGATTTCTATGATTTCATTCCCATCAATGAAGACGTCCTGGCGATAGTGATCGCCGATGCCTCCGGCAAAGGTATGCCGGCGGCACTCATGATCGCCCAGATTCAGGCCATGGTACGCAGCGAAGTCAACAACGGCAGTCGCATCAGCACCATGATGAAAAATATGAACCAGCAGATTCTGCGCTCTTCCTCGGCAGAGAAATATGCGACCCTTTTCTATGGTGAACTGGACACCCGGCACGGCCGTTTCTGTTACGCCAATGCCGGTCACAACTATCCCATCCTGATCCGTCGCAACGGTGAGGTCGAACTGCTCAAAGAGGGCGGTACCGTGATCGGCGCCCTGCCACACATGGACTACGTTTCCTGCGACGTTCGTTTGGAGCCGGATGATCTGCTGTTTCTGTTCACCGATGGACTGTCGGAGGCGATGGACGCCAATGAGCAGGAATACGGTGAAGAGCGCATTTGTCAACGGCTGTTGCAGTATCGTGACCGGAATCCGCAGGACCTGATCGACATCATCCTGAGCGACGTGCGCAGTTATGATCCGACTTATCCCCCACGTGACGACACCACCATAATCACCATCAAAATGAATGGCAGGATAGCCGACTATGAATGATCACCAGCACGATTTCTACGAGATAAAACTCATTGAGCGCAAGAATGCCCATTGTGGCTACCGCTTCTGCCCGTTGTGCGGTCAAACGCTGGTGGTCAGTGAAGTCGATCATCGCCGCCGGATGATATGCCCGGATAAGAATTGCCGGTTCATTTTCTACCAGAACCCGGTGCCCGCCGCCGGTGCTATTATGGTTGACGATGACCGGATCCTGCTGGTCAAACGAGCCCACCTGCCGCGTATCGGCTGGTGGTGTATACCCGCCGGTTTCATGGAATGGGACGAACACCCCCGGCAGACGGCTGTCAGGGAGGTCGGTGAAGAGACCGGACTGCAAATTCGCCTGACGTCGCTGTTTGACGTCTACTCCGGCAATGACGATCCCCGAACAAACGCCCTGCTGATACTTTACCTGGCCGATGTCATCGGCGGGACAATGAAGCCGGCTGATGATGCCCTCGACGTTAGATATTTTCCGTTTGACGATCTTCCCCATAACATCGCGTTTGAATCTCATATCCAGGCCTTTGCCGACTACACGCGACGGTATCGTAAATGACGGGGTGATATGAAGTCACTGTTCGCTACCAGGCTCTTTCGGTTGTTTCTGCTTTTTGCCCTGGTGCCGGCGGTGGGGCTGGTGCTGGTCGGCTATTACCTGGCGGTGGAAAACAGTTCCCTGCCGCCGTCACTGTCGAGCCACTACGCCCGTGATCTGAACACCTATTACGGCGATCTGCTTTTTCAACGACTGGATAGCTGCCTTATGGAGACTACGGGAAACAGTCGACCGTCGCCCATGTTCGACTTCCTGTTTCGGCAGACCGGCGCGGACCTCGGCGTCCAGGTCGGTGACACGACTCTGGTTCGGAAGCTGACCGACCAACTGGAGATGCTGAGTGACCGACGACGGGGTTTCGCCCGGGTCGACGGCCGCCTGTGTCAATTTGTCTGTCGGCAATTGTCGGATACGATATTGCTGTGCGCCGGAGTCGTGCATAGCGACCACTACTCCCAATTGATGACATCGGTGCAGAATGATTACGCTTCCGGGCGGTGGGCAAAAGAATTGCGCCCGCACTACCTGTCTTTCCTGCTGCTGGTCTTTGCCGTCCTGGTATTGGTGACGGCCGCAGCGGCCTACTTCCTGGCGGCGCGCTTCGCCGATAAAATCACCCGACCGCTGATTGAATTATGTGCGGCTTCCCGAGAAATAGCCGCCGGCAACTTCAAGCAGCAGGTTGGCTCGACCGGTGAGGGGGAGATCAGGGAACTGATAGACAGCTTTAACATCATGGCCCGGCGCCTGGACCGGCTTACCACCCGGTTGGCGCAGAGTGAGCGGGTGGCCGCCTGGCGCCATGTCGCCCGACGCTTTGCTCACGAACTGAAAAACCCCTTGCAGCCGATACTTATTTCGTTGTATCGCCTCGAGAAATCACTGGACGGTCCCCGGACCACGGCTCGGGAAGCCCTGCAGGCGGCCTCTCAGGAAATACGACACCTGACCCAACTGGCCGATCGGTTTTCACAATTAGCCCAACTGCCGTCACCTGATATGAGGCTCCTGAATCTCAACCAACTTCTGCAAACGCTGGCCAGCCTGTATCATGAACAACTGGCCGCTTACCGCTTTTCTCTGCAACTGCCGTCACAGACGATTTCCGTCGACGCCGATCAGACATACCTGAGGGAGGCGCTGCACAATCTGCTGCAAAACGCCAGGGATGCATCTTCGGAGCAAGGCCGTATCACCGTCGAACTGCAGCAGCAGCAGGACGCCGTCGCCATCATTGTCGAGGACACCGGCCGGGGCATGTCGCCCGATGAAATAGCTGCCGCGCCGATGCCGTACTTTACGACCAAGGAAAAAGGCAGCGGCCTGGGGCTGGCCATAGTCGAAAAGATGATCAGTGAAATGGGCGGACAACTGCTGATTGACTCTCGCCAGGGACACGGCACCCGGGTGACGATACTCCTGCCACGGCGAAAGGACAGCCAATGACACCGGCGAAAATACTCATTGTCGATGATGACCCCGGTATCGTGCGATCCTTCTCGTCGTTGCTCGGCGACGAAGGCTACCGTGTGGCCACAGCCATGTCGGCAGAAGAGGCGACAACGGCCTGTCGGCAGACAAACTACGATTTGGTACTGCTCGATATCTGTCTGCCGGGTGAGTCCGGAATTGTGTTCCTGAAACGACTGCGGCAACAACCCTGGCCGCCGGTGGTATTGATGGTATCCGGTCAAACCGATATCCCCACGGCGCTGGAGGCGATTAAGCTGGGTGCCCTGGACTATCTGGAGAAACCGGTGCCGGCGGAGCGCCTCCTGGTGGGTGTGCGGTCGGCATTGCTGATCGCTGCCGCCGAACGCCGACGTTACCTGGTGGTTGATGATATCGACAGCCGTTCACGGATGGTCGCCGGCTCCCCGCCGATGCGAAAATTACTGCAAACGGTGGCTCAAGTGGCGGCTACCGATACTACGGTGTTGATTACCGGCGAGAACGGTACCGGCAAGGAACTGGTGGCGGCACGTATCTACCTGGCGAGCGGCCGCCGGGACGGGCCGTTTGTCAAAGTCAATTGCCCGGGAATCCCACCCACGCTTTTTGAATCGGAACTGTTCGGACATCTCAAAGGCGCCTTCACGGGAGCGGTGCGGGACTATCCCGGCAAGTTTGCCCTGGCTGACGGCGGCACTATCTTTCTCGATGAAATCGGCGACCTGCCCCTGGATTGCCAGGCCAAGCTGCTGCGGGTGCTGGAATCCGGCGAAATCCAGATACTCGGCTCCGAGCAGACCCGGACCGTCGACGCGCGAGTAATCTGTGCCTCCAACCACAACCTGGCCGACCTGGTCGGCGAGGGCCGCTTTCGACAGGACCTCTACTACCGGGTGTCCGTTTTCGAAATCACCGTGCCGCCACTACGTCGACGACGTGGCGATATCCCCCTGCTGACCGGCGAATTCCTGAAGCGGTTCGATCCCTCCGGAACTACGCGACTCTCGGCGGAAGCCCTGGCCTGCCTGGTAAGTCTCGATTTTCCGGGTAACGTACGCCAGTTGAAAAACATTATTGAGCGACTTACTATTCTTTTTCCCGGTCGCACTGTCGATGCCGAAAGCCTGAGTGACTGTGCCCGGCCCGGTCTTCGGCCCGCTCACAGCGATCAACCAACGTCCCTGGTCGACAAAGTGGCCGACTTTGAGAAGTACCTGATACAAAACACGCTGGCTGACACCGATGGCAATATTTCCGAAGCAGCCCGCCTGCTCAAAACCGACCGGGCCAACCTGTCACGGAAAATCAAGGACCTGGGACTCAAACGGAACTGAACGATAACTGTGCCGTACTGTGTAGGCAGCCCACAGTTTCTCAGGTGTCGTACCCTCTAAGCCGGTGCCGATTCACAACTTGACTTGTTGGCACGGAGTTTGTTTTGTGGTTGGAGAAAACGGAGGTTTGTATGCGTTTGAAGTTCTCTAAATACCTTACCCAAATCACAGCATTGTTGTTGCTGACGTTCCTGGCGGCACCCGATGCGGTTGGTGATGAACCGCAATACAAAGATTATCGATCCTCCAGTCGGCAACAGGAGTATTTTGAAATCTCTTTCGACCGCAGGACAATCTCGGTGACGGTGTTTGAGGGAGAGAAATCATCCACTCGACAGTTTCTCCGTCGTGAAATCGAGACCGGTGAGTCCTCGGTTTCCCTGAGCGACGAAGTACGGTTTGAAGAAGACGGGCTGACCTTCGACGGTCGGCAGTTCCCGTATCGGAACATATCCGACGTCCGGGTCACCGATGATGAGAAACTGGTGGTAATAACGTTTTTCACCCGGGACCCGGCCGGCAGCGCCGCCCAGCGTGCCCGGCGGGGAAACCGACTTGACTTCTCGGGGACGATGATTATTGACGAGGATGAGTTTGTGCGCGGGTTGGTTCTCTCGATCCGGGGTGATGTGGAAGTGTACGGCGAGGTGAACAAGGATGTCATCTCGTTATTTGGAGACGTCTACGTCGGCCCTGGTGCCGTGGCCAGAGGAGACGTGGCATCGATCTCCGGTCGCATCGATATCGCCCGGGACGCATCTGTGTACGGAGAAGTATACTCCGGCAAGAAACGCCGTGCCGTTTACCGGCATCGCTTTCGAAGTCGGGAAAAAACACTCTCGTTTTCCGGTACCTTTCACTACAACCGTGTCGACGGCGCCACACCCCATGGAGGTATGCGGTTCGATGATCGCGATTCGGTACTGCCGTCGTTTTGGGCGCTGGGCGGGTACGCTTTCGAATCGGAACGGTGGCGTTACGACTTCGGCCTGGAACAGACTATCTGGCGCGAGCGGCCGCTGGCGGTGGGCGGGTCGTTCTATCGTCGGCTGGCCTCGGGCGATGACTGGCTGCTGTCCGACGATGAGAATCTGGTGTTCACGCTGCTGGTGACTGAGGACTTCAAGGATTACTTCGAGGCCGAAGGCGGCTCGGCCTACGTGCATTTCAAACCGTTGCCGACGATCACACTTGAGACCCGTTATCGCTTCGAGCGTACCAAATGGCTCGATGCTCAACCACACCTGTGGTCGATATTGGGCGGGGATAAGCTGTTTGCCGACAACTTCGGCCGTGTTGAAAGTGCTTTTCGTCAGCAAAGTATCGCTGAGATCGACTCTACCGAGAACGCCTGTCTGATAAGTCGCGTCGTATTCGACACTCGCGACCCCGATGACCTTTTTGCTAAGTCATCCTGGCACCTCACCGGTGAGTTGGAGTGGTCCGATAGTGATCTGAACAGTGATTTCGACTACCGGCGCTATCGGCTGGCGGTGAGCCGCTACCAGAAGGTCCATCGCCGGGTCATGCTGCTGCTGCGGGCCATGTACGGCGGCAGCGACGGTTATCTGCCCATGTACAAGCGTTACTACCTGGGCGGTTTGGGAACCCTGCGGGGATATCAACACAAGGAATTCATGGGCAACCGCTTCTGGATGGCCAACGCTGAATACCGAATCGATTTTCCGCGCACCGATCTGGCGGCGGTTGTTTTCTGGGACGGCGCCCAGATCACCGACTGCACCAAACTGATAAAACGCGATGTTGAAGTGAAGCATTGTCTGGGGATCGGTGTTTTTCTCGGGGATGATCTGCGCATCAACCTGGCCAAACGTCTGGATCGCTCGTCAGATGATGATCCCAAAGTCTATGTCCGGTTTGAGCATAAGTTCTGAACCTATCCCGACCGGCAGACCCGGATGCTGAGAAGACTGGGTCTGAGCCTGCTGGTCATGATGTTGCTGCCGGCCGGTTCCAGTGCCGCGTCTGAAGCGCCGGACTCGGTCGACTACGACATCTTCCGGCGTGACGGTTATCTCATGGTGCAACTCGACCTGTCTCTGTTCCTCTCAGTCCGGCGAGTCGAACATCTCAGGGAAGGGATTGAATTCTTTATTGAGTATTCCGTCGGTCTCTCCCGGCCCAGGCGGCTTTGGGGAGCTGAAAAGATAACCAGAGTCGCCGGCTCAGTCCGGATTGGATACAGTATGGCCACCGATGACTACTGGCTGACTCCGGGTCAGCATTCTTCCGAAAAAGAGCGGCGGTTTTCCTCGCTGGCTTACCTGCACCAGTACCTGGCCGATTCGGTGCAGATATCCGTAGTAGACAGCCGGCAGCTAAGTCGGCACCAGCGCTACCGGCTCAGGTTCGGGCTATCCTGTATTGCATTGATTGATTTCAACTTAGCGGCGGAACCCGGAAAGTCGGCGGAACCGCCCATCAAGTTTCTGTTTCGGCAGTTCCTGCGGTTGACCGGTTTCGGTCACCAGGAAACATCGGCCGAAACCCGGTCTTTTTCTCCGGCCGAGATTCGATCCGAAGATTAACTCTTGTAGCCGCCGAATGAGGCGACAATTACCTTCAGGCTAAGTCCCGGCACAATTGTACCGATATACTTGAGAAGAGGTATTACTATGAAAATAATGGTGTTATGAAACAAATAGACTCCAAACCACAGACCGGTGACGAACATCCGGACACTACTCCGGTGGACCGGACCGATATCGACGGCACTGTCGATCATGAATCTGAAATGAAGACCAGGGATGTATTCGCCGATCTTGAGGCTACTCTCGACGAAGTCGCCCGGGCTCATCCACGTCTGGATGACCAGACGCAGGATTCCTCCCGGATAGCGCATGACCTGAAAGCACTGCTGGAAGTCTCTCTGGCGGTCAACTCCTCGCTGGTGCTGGACGACATGCTGCAAATTGTCATGCACAAAGCGGTGGAATTGATGCAGGCTGAACGTGGGCTGGTCATGCTGCTGGATGAAAACGGTGAGTTCCAGATTCGTTCGGCCTACAATCTCCGTCGGGATGAGATACCTGAGGAGGATCTGAGAATTTCTCGTACGGTCACTTCTGAAGTAGCCTCCAGCGGGAAATCGATCTACACCTCCGACGCTCTGGAAGATGAACGGTACGCCCAGCAGCAGTCAGTGGTCGAGATGCACCTGCGATCGATTATGTGTGTGCCCCTGAAGGTCAAGGACAGCGTGATCGGTGTCATCTATCTCGACAACTCCAATCAGGCCAGGATGTTCCTGAAATCTGATCTGTACCTGTTTGAACTGTATGCTCAGATGGCCTCACGGGCTCTGCATAATGCCAGTATGTACGATTCCCTGCTCAGTCTCAAACGGTACAACGAATCGGTAGTCAGTAAGTCACCGGTAGGGATTATCGTGGTCGACAGCCGCGGTTGTCTGGCTACGGTCAATTCGGTCGCTCTGGAAATTTTCGATCTGAATCGTGAAGATATCAGACTGGTCGGCGGAACCGAAGAGCCCTGCTGCTTCTTCGACCTGCTGCCCGACGGTGAGCAGTCACGCTGGAAAGCTATGGCTGACATCGCCCTGACTACTCAGCAGGATGTCTCCGAACCTCGTTATTTTCACAATACCGGCTACATCGAGAAAGCGCTGTCGGTCAAGATTTCTCCCTTGCCCGAACTGCTCAACGGGCATGACGGTTTGATAATGGCCGTGGAGGATATTACTGAAAAAGTGCTCATGGAGAAGTACGTCATCCTCTCGGAGAAACTGGTGGCCAAGGGTGAGATGGCCGCCTCCGTGGCGCACGAGTTGAACAACTACCTGGCCATCGCCTCCAACAACGCCGAGTTGCTGGCCCTCAACGTGGAACGACAGAAGTACGACAAAGCGGTCTTCAACAGCAGATCGATCACGGAAAATATCTTCAAGATCAAGCGGTTTGTCGACAACCTGATGGATTTCTCACGCCCGGAGTCGGAGTACATCAGCTATGACATAAAACACCTGATCGAGGATCTGCTGTTTTCACTGCGGGTGCAGCCACGTTTCAAGCGGATGCACTTCAACATCGATATGAACTCAGAAATCCCCAACCTGGAGATTGATGTCGGTCTGATCCAACAGGTCCTGATGAATCTGATGAACAACGCCGGTGATGCTATCGATGAAAAAGTCACCCGGCAGAGCGACAGCGATGAGCCGGCCACCAAAGATATCAGTATCTCGGTCGCCTACGACAAGGAAAACGAAGAAATAAGCGTTTCGATCAGTGACAGCGGTATCGGTATGTCACCCGAGACTCTGTCGAAGATTTTCGCCATGCACTTCACGACCAAGAAGGGCGGCCATGGTCTTGGTCTGGCCAACTGCAAGAAGATTGTCGAGCAGCACCACGGCGAACTGACCGTACAATCCACCCTCGGTGAGGGCACCACGTTCACAATTACCCTGCCACGCTTTCGACCCCAGAAGAAAAAACCACTCAAGAAGCGTCAATGAACGTCCCGGTTGAACTTCCCGGTCTGCGGCCTCTGGCCGTTCTCGGTCGGGGAGGGACTGCCGAGGTTGTCAGAGTCGCCTCGAAGAAACACGGACGTCATCTGGCCCTGAAGTATCTCCGCGTGGATGCCGGCTACTCGGAATCAGTTTTTTCCGGATTAGTCGCCAGAGAATACAAGCTCGTGGGACAACTCAACTACCCCGGCCTGGTGCGAGTACTCGACGTCTCTACCGTTTCACCACCATACCTGCTGATGGAATTATGCAACGGTCCCAGCCTGGAACAGTGCGGTCGACTGGAGGACATCCCACTGGCCCTGAATCTGCTGGCTGCCGTTGCCGTGGACCTGGAGTATCTGAGGCTCAACGGCATCATCCATGGCGACCTGAAGCCACACAATATCTTTCTGCCGCCGAACTGGCAGAACCAGAATCGCACGCGTCTGTTCTATGTCAAGCTGTCGGATTTTTCCCTCGGTCGGTTCAACGACGAACCGGACGACGCCCGGGCAGGACTGGGAACCGTCGGCTACATGGCGCCCGAGACCATTGTGGAAGGGAGGACATCTTTCCAATCCGACTTGTTTGCGTTGGGAGTGATAGCCTACCAGTTGCTGACCGGCAGGCATCCCTTTATGGATAACGATAGTGACCCGGTCAGGACCAATAGCCGTGTGCAGGAACACCAGCCGCCCCCGCTGAATATCATCCGGCCGGAGGTGCCCCGGCGGCTGGCCGATCTGGTGTCGCAACTACTGGCTAAGAAAGATACTGACCGACTGCAATCCGGCTGGGAAGTCTGTCAGCTTCTGAGGCAGGCCGGGGCCGATTACCCCTTTGAGAAAGCGCTCCGCCCGGGACATTTCATATCTTCCGGCTGCGATCACACCGCTGCCGGCAGACCGCCGTTAATCGTTGACGATAAACAAAGAGAGCAGCTTGATCAACTGTGTGACGGTCGCGATGACGCCATGCGGCTGATCCTGACGGCCAATTTTCTCAGGGGCAATCTGCAATACACCGGGGAAGGGTTTGCTTTCGGCGGTCGCATTTACTGGCCCGCCTGCCTGCGACGTCAACTGCTGAACAATTTTCGCCGAAGATCATTCGGCACCAGGAAGCAACTGCTGAAGGCCGCCATCGTGAGCGATATCGACGCCTGCCGGAAGCTGGGGCTTGTCGGGGATGACGATCTGAATAATATCCCGCCGCTTTTACCGGTGCTGCTGCGGCCGCTTATCAGCACTTGCCTTGTCAGGAAATACTCGGCCAGGCACGCCCCCCGGGCAGAAAGCAACCGTATGAGCGGATTGGCCGCTCGCCTGTACCTGCAGGCCGGTGATTGGGACGGTCTCGAGAGATGTGCCTGCCGGGCGGCCAGTGAGCTTCAGGGCCAGGGTCGGGGAGAGGAAGCCCTGCTACTGATTAACCGGGCTGTCGAGTATGCCGGGATGACCGGTCGCGCTGCCGCTGCCCGCCATCTGCTGATGCTTAAGGGAGACATCCACAAGCAAAACGGAGACACCGCTCCGGCTGAGCAATCTTATCTCGGAATCATTGAGTTGTCACAATCACTGCCGCCGGATCAGTTACTGGGCGAAACGTACAAGGACCTCGGCGACCTCTACCGAATAAAACAGGACTGCCCGGCCGGGCTGCAAGCACTTAACAGGGCACTGGAAGTATACCGTCGGTTGGGCGACGAACTGGAAATATCGCATACCTTAAACAACCTCGGCAATATATGCTGGATGGCCGGCGATCTGGATGCCGCCATTCGCCACTACCGCCGTGCTCTTAAGCTCCAGCGCCACCTGGACGCGGTCGCCGACGTTGCCTCGACCCTGAGCAATATCGGTTCCGTTTACACAATTCAGGGCCGCTTTCGCCGTGCCGTTCGACTGATGCAGTTAGCGCTCGATCTCAAGACGGAAATCGGTGATGATGGTGAAATCGCCCGATCGCTTAACAACCTTGGATATGTTTATCGCATTAACGGACAAAACGAACAAGCCTTGTCGCGGCTTCATCGATCGCTTCAGATCAATCGCCGTATTGGTAGTAAGAAGGAAATCCTGTACAATCTCGAAAACCTCACCTCCGTGATGGTCACTGCCGGGCAACTGAGAAAATCATTGGGATATCTAAAGGAAGGGATAGCTCTGGCTGAGTCTCTCGATGACCGGCCCCATCTGGGCGTGTTTAACCTGAGTATGGGCACAGTCCTGTCCCGTATGGGTCGGTTTTCCGATGCCGCCGAGCGGCTGGCCGCTGCCGGCACGATCGCTGAGGAAAAAGCCGACCGACTGCTGGGTGTACTGCTCAGGATTCAGCAGGCTGCATTGAGGAGCACCATCGGCGATAACGAACAGGCCCGGCGCATGGCCGGGCAGGCCCTGACCGATGCCCGCGAAACCGGCGACAAGTCCGGACAGCTCGGTGCCCTGTTGCTGTTAACCAAACTGTCACACGACACTGACCTCGTCGACCAGGCGCGCTCCCTGGTCAGGCAATTGCGTCTGAAACGAGAGAGTACGCTGGCCGGGTTCAGTCTTATCGAATGCCTGCTTGATCGGGATCAGACGGATATGGCTGATGCCATTGCCGAGGTGCCGCTCCTGGAACTTCAGGACGTAACGGAAGACATCGAACTGGCCTGGATGTGCAATATCGCCGCGCGGCTGATGCTGGTTCATCGGCGGCCCGATGTTGCCCGGGAATACCTGTCACGTGCGAAACTGACAGCCAACGACAACGGACTGCTGCCGGAAATGATGAACTCCTGGCTCCTGCAGGGACAGATCGATATAGCTGATGGCGATTATGAACAGGGTTTCGCAAGTTACCGCAATGCTTTGCGGCTGTGCCGAAAGATGGGATCGGCTATCGATGATACGGCAGACAGAGACCTGTTTGAAAATAAACCTGAGATCGTGTTCCTGATTGCCGAAGTGAAACGACTGGCGTCGCTGTTGGGACAAAAGGAAACGGCAGGGCGGTGATTATTTCACCAGCCCTGCCTACTTTGTTCAGGATTACCCTACGGACCACCAGGACCAGTACTGAACTGGCCTCCCGGGCTCAAGCCGATCGGGGCAATCCTAGCTTCCAGGATTTCAACCTTAAGTTGGTAATCCTCCATGATACACCTCCTTGGAAGCGCAGGTGAAACCTTCCGCACTGCGGAAGGTCTTTTTGTTTTCAAAGAACCACGAACTATCTAACGAACAATATACTGAGAAGTTTGGTGCTGTCAAGGGGTAGAATGCGAATGGGTCACTTATTCTGATACGAATCGTAAAAACAATGCGATCGGACACCGAAAGAGGGAAACTTTTTCCGACAGTGTGAAATAATTACCACCACGACCAGAATTCAACACGCACAACTGAGGTAAGTTTGCGTGTGATCAGACCTGCCATTGACGATTTGCCGACTTCGATTTTGGCATATCCGCTCATGCCGTTGCACAGCAAGCCGTCGGTGTTATCAACGACGATCGACACTATAAACCTGGCGTTGCCGTCAACAGTGTGGGCGCTCTTGGGGATGTGAACGACACGTCCGGTGAATGTCCGTTCGGGAAAGGAACGCACTTTGCAGCGAACCGTCTGGCCCGTTGCTACCAGGCCGATGTCGAAATCGCTGACGGGTGTCAGCAGTTCAATGACACGATCGTTGATTACCGACAGGACGGCGTCACCGGCATGGTGAGTGGAGATAGTGCCGTCGATGGGGGTTATGATCGATTGAGCTTCCTGCTGGGCTTTCAGAAAATCGAGTCGCGCCGTTTGTTTCTCAATCTCAGCTTGCAGTACCACTATCTCTTCAGGTCTGGGGGGGGCCAGAAGGAGTTGCAGACGTGATTCTTTGTTGGCCAACTCGGCTGAAGCGATCTGCACCGCCGACCGGGCCGATTCCAGTTCTTCGCGACTGGACAGGTTCTTTTCGGTCAGTTCGGCCATCCGGTCCATCTCACGCTGCAATTGGTCATAGCGTGCCCGGGCTGCGGCCACCTGGCTTTCAGCCTCGGCGATTGCCTCTTTCTTGGGAGGAGCCTTCAGCAGGGCCAGTTGTCCCTTATACTTTTCCAGCAAGGCACGGTTAGCGGCAATCTCCTGGATTACCTGGTTGGAGATCATTATCGCCAGGGTGTCACCCAACCGCACTTGTTGGCCATCCCTTACCAACGGAACCAGGTCAAGAGCAGCCATTTCGGTGGTGGTCATCTGCAAGAAGCCGGACTGACTTTCCGGATCGGCTCCGCCGCGACGGTAGTTGTGCTCCAGCATACCATATTCGTTCAGCAGCAGGGTGAATTCTTCGATCGGACGGACGGTCACCTCACCGGATACCCGGTGGGTAACCGGTACAATGAAAACCATCACCACGACGGCAATGGCAACGACGACATGTATCGTCAGCCGCAACGGTTTTTTCCACAAACTCTTCATATAGGACAAATGCTTCACCAGTCCGCGCCCAAAGCCGACCAGAACCGTTCTCAAGGTAAACAATAACACCGCCGTCAACAACATTAAACCCGCTGCGCCCAGATGAGCCACCAGAAACCGAGCCACCACGACCAGCACATATCCGATTAGCGCAACCGAGTAAAGCAGCGCCAGAGTGGCATATAGAAGATAAGTTCTTTTCTCCTTAACGGTCACGCTGAGCGGCTCGATCGGCCATCCCAACAACCGGCGTTTGATCACATGCGACAGGTATTCAAAAGCCCGGCGGCGCAGGTTGGGAATCTCCACCCAGTCCGACAGCAGGTAGTATCCGTCCAGCTTTATCAGGGGGTTGAAATTGAACAGGGCCGTCATCCAGCAGACTATCGTGATAATCCATGCCAGTTCATTGACGAACGTGCCGATTACGGTCACTCGCCAGACCAGAACGGCCAGTGCCATCAGCAC
>SDBU01006261.1_pt1 | contig 14059 bp, 12 predicted proteins | sample 2277071 | NCBI WGS metagenome assembly SDBU01 (sample SAMN10397929, study PRJNA504765) | marine sediment metagenome | isolation source: marine sediment core GS08_GC12, 126 cmbsf | place: Arctic Ocean: Gakkel Ridge, Loki's castle | collected 2008
GGTCTACCCAGGCCCAGATTACCTGTCCGATGACGGGGTCCGGCATCTCGCGAAGGTCCAGGACTACGGGCGGGAACGCCTTCTGGTTCTCGTTGTCCGAGTAAAGCAGCGCGAAGTGATTGTGCATCCGCAGCCTTTTTATGACGACCTCCTCCTCGGAGACGCGGGCGCAGACGATCTTGCCCTCGACCTGGCGGGGGGTGCGCCGGGTGATGTCGACCGCCACGATGCTGCCGTCGGTGAGGGCGGGGGCCATGCTGTCGCCGGAGATGCGCACGCAGCGGATGGTCTCGGGGTGCGGCGCGACGCGCTGGTGGATGATACAGTAGCCTTCCACCTGCTCTTCCATGATGAGTCCGGCGCCCGCGGCCGCCGGGTCGCGCAGGTAGGGCACGACGTAGTATCTGTCCTGCCCCTCAAGCTGTTGCAGGCTCTTCAGCTCGCTCGGATTGGTCACGATGACGGGCCTGCTCGGGCGCACCCCGGCCAGGCGTTCGCCTTCGCCTTCCAGCACCCACTCGTGGTTGATGCGCAGCACGTGCTCCAGCGCCAGCAGGACGGGCAGGGGAGGGCGCCTCTTGTTCGACTCGTAGGCTGCGACGCTGCTCTGGGTGATGCCGACCCGCTCGGCGAGTTCGGACTGGTTCAGCTCCAGCTCAGCGCGTGCAGAGCGCAGTCTATGGCCAACGGTGGCCTTCTGGCTCGCCTTCTTCTCTGCTGCCATCAGGTTGCTCCCTCTCTCCAGTGCCTTCAGGTGCAGGGCTGGATGGCCCCCGCATGAGCCCGGGCACCGCCCGTTGCCGACCCTTTTGCGTCCCATCCAGTGCGCGGGCATATATTCGTAACGGATATATTATCGCCATAACGACCACTTGTCAACTGCATAATACCTTTTTCGTGTTTTTCTCTTGCGCGAAAGCCCTGAAACGACTACAATACGCCACTACTGATGAATAGTAGGCTAAGTCTACCATCTTACGCTGTCTGATGCAAGCCCGACCCCGATCGCGAGGAGACGGAAATGGGAACCGAACTGCTCAACGCCGTTGACCCCCTCCTGGTCGTGACGCAGAAGGTGCGCCGGATCGCCAGGGCCCAGGGGCGGCTGGAACGGCTTCAGGCGGAACTCCAGGGGGAACTCGACGCCGTCCGGCGCCGCTACGACCGGCCCATCGCCGCTGTCCGCAACAGAACCGACCAGTTGCACGCGGATCTGGAAGCCCACTGCCGGGCCGAAAGGGACGCCATCTTGCCGCCGGGGCGCAAGAGCCTGGCGACGCCCTTCGGGGAGGTGGGGTTCCGCAAGGCGGAGGCGGCCATCCGGCTGCGGGACGGACTCACCGAAGCCGAGGTCTGCCGGATGCTGCAGCGTGCGCACCTTGATGAACTGGTCCGCGCCAGACTGAGCCCCGACAAACCGGCCGTGCGCAAGGCGCTGGCCGAGGAACGCGTCGCCCCCGACCGACTCTCTCGCTGTGGTCTGGTGGTGGTGAACGGTCCGGAAAGGTTCCACTGCAGGATCCGGCGGGATGCTCTGCTTGAAGTGGGGAGGGGGTGACGATGTCCGGTAGCGACGACGCATTGGCCGGCCGTGGCGCGCTCGTCGGTCCGCATGCTCCTGTGGACCGGCTCATTCGCCTGGTGGCCGCGCGCATTCCGCAGGAGTTGAAGGAGTTGCGCGGCAAGATGATGCTCGAGTCGCTGGCCGAGACGCTCGGCGTGCAGGAGGTCCGATGCCCGGCATGCGGAAGCAGTGGCTGGCTGGACCGCGAGGCGCTGGAGGCCTGCCCCGTCTGCGCCGGATTCCTCGAAGTGCCCGATCGGCTCGCCGACTGGTTCAAGGCGCAGATGTGCCGGGCGACAGAGGAACCCGTCCGGAGGCCGTTCAGTTCCTGCCTGCGGGGAGCCGTGCCACCCCGGCAGCGACATGGGGGGCCACGGCGGGCGCTCGGCGGGCCGCGCGTTCCAGTGCGGCGCTAGCCCCACCCGACGGCAATTATAAATTCATAATTATGAATTACTAATTGGAGTTCGGGGTGCGGTAGAGAGTGAGCCATGGTCTGCAGGATATGCGGATGCCCGGACGTCAAGTGGCTGCTGGTCAGCACCGTGGCGGGCCATCTCGAGTGCAACCCCAAGAGCGTGCGCCGCATGATCAAGCGCGGCGAGATAGACGCCGTCCGCATCGGAAGACACTGGCGGGTTGACCACGATTCCCTGGACGATTACGTGCGGGGGGATTCAGTGCGCTTCTCTGCGCCGGGCGGCCGTGCGCCCCACTAACGAGTCTCGCAAATGCATGCGGCCGTTCTTGTGGTCGTGAGCGGCCCAGTTCATCCTGTCCATCCTGTATATCCTGTTAAGGTCGTTGTATTCCGGGCCGCTGTTTTGCAGACTGCCGGGCCCTGTCCATTGCGCAGCCGCCGGGGGAGGTTACAATGAGTGTCCTTCAGGCTGACCTCAGTGGGAGAAGAGGGCATGGACGACTTCCGCGGCGACGTCTACATGGCTACCGTTCTGCTGGAGAGGAATCGCTGGAAGGCCGAGAAGAGGCCCTCCTTTTGTGTGAGCGATTGGGTGGAGCGCTTTGCCGACGCCGGTTTCGACGGGATAGAGCTGTGGCAGAACCACGCGGCGCTGTGCACTCCGGAGGAACTGGCCGCGCTGGAATCCTCCGATCTCCCCATTGCCATATTCAGCTCCTATGCGGCTCTTGATGACGCCCACGCTGCCGAGCGGGAACGGGTTGCGGACCTTGCCGGGCGGCTCCGCGCCAGAAGGATCAAGTTCAACTTCGGCCCGGACCCGTCTCAGGCCGAGGCCTACGTGCGGAACCTGAAGGAGTGGCGAACGATCCTGCCGCAGGACTGTGCGCTGCTCTGCGAGTGCCATCCCGGGACGATTGCGGAAGAACACAGCAACGCGGCGGAGCTGTTCCGCCGCCTGGACGGCATCCATGTCCAGGTCATCGTCCACGCGTTCTTCCTGCCGGTCGACACGCTGAGAGAGTCGTTCAAGTGCCATGGAAGTGCGGTCACCCACGTGCACGTTCAGGTGGTGGACGAGGAGGACGCCAGGCAGCGGCTCGATTGGGCCCCGGAGCTGGTGAAGGAACGGCTGCACATCCTGCGCGAGGAAGGATTCAGCGGTTCGTTCTCGCTTGAGTTCACCGGGGGCACAGCTACTCCGGACGAGGACATCGAGGCGCTGTTCCGGAACGCCGCGGCCGACCTCGAATTCTTTAGAAGCAACCTGAGAGATCAGGGCCTGGCCGACGCGTGACACCGCCCGGCCCTGGCGCAGGCCCGGCGGCGATGGCATGCCGGCCGTCCCCCGCAATCGCCGGACACCCCGGACTGGTCGACACCGGTCTGCATTTCACCTATCATCCTGGATTCCCCATTTACCGTTAGGTTTCCAGTTGTTGGAGGAGGTAGAATATAGCTGCCAGAAGCGGTGTCGAGGGCAATTAAGTCATCTGGAGATAGGGAGCCCATGAATGACACGAAAACGCGGCTTCAGAAAATTGACAAAGTGCGCAAGGAGCCGTATGCTGCGACAAGGTGGCTCAGCTGGCAGAACGAGAGCCGCATCTGGGAAAGATCGATTAGAACGGTAGTCTTATGGCCAGGAAGCAAGGGACGGGTGTTATCGGATCTTCGCCGCTCTGCAAAGGAGAAGGTGTGAAGACGCGGGCAGTTATCACCATGGTGGGCGTCATCCTGTCGTTTGCTCTTGCCGTTGTCTGGGGGCAGGAGCAGCCGGCCAGGTCGCCGGTGCCTGACGCCGCTGCCCAAGCCGCTGCCGAGGAGTTCATCCGGCAGGCATTGGAAGAAGATTATCAGAAGCGACAGCCCGAACACAGGCGGACATTGGCGAAGAAGCTGCTTGAGATGGCATCGGAGCATCAGCAGGAGCCCGCTCTCCGCTATGTGTCGCTGCGGGAAGCTTGCAGGGCTGCTGCCGAAGGCGCCGATGCAAAGCTGACTTTGACCGCTGCGGAGACGATGGCTCTACATTACGAGGTCGATTCGTTGTCCACGAAGATGCATGCTCTCGGGCAGGTTGGCATGTCCATCGCGGCGTGGGAGGATGCAAAGGCGCTGGCGGAGGCCTACCTAAAGGTGAGCGATGAAGCCGTCGCTGCGGACGACTATCTGCTCGCCGTTAAGGCTATCCCCGCTGCGCGCCGCTGGGCGGAGTGGGCGAGAGAAACGCAGTTTGTCGTGGCCATATTGCGAAGATATCGGGAGGTCCAGCATATACGTGCTGCCTTCGACAAGACTGCCGAGACGAGGGAAGCACTGAAGAATGAACCCGACGACCCGGAGGCCAACTTCATAATCGGCCGATTCCTGTGCTTGGTGAAACACGATTGGGACGCAGGCCTTCCGCTGCTTGTCAAGGGCTGGGACGAGGAGTTGAAGCGGATCGCACAGGCAGAGCTTCGGCGGCCGACCTCAACTGAGGATGTCGTCAAGATAGGGGACGATTGGTGGGATCTCGCCGACAGCCAGATCGACAAGAGGGCGCGCTGGGCCCTCCGCACTCGGGCAGCCTTCTGGTATCAGCAGACTCTGTCGGATCTCCGGGAGACGGACGAGCACAGAGTGCGGGCGCGGCTGCGGCAGATGGAAGAGGAGGCGCTGCCTCCAAGACAGGCCATCGGACTTCCGCCAGAGATCGCTGAGGCGTGGCCGATTGTCTTTGAGGACCCCCTGGATCAGGAAACGTGTCTTGAGCATGTCTACGTAGCCCGCGGCATGTACAGTGGATATGTCCGTGTGCAGAAGGACCGCTGGCTGGCCGCCTCGGGGATAAACAGCAATTCGGCCGCCTGGTGGGACTGCCCGGTCGGGGATACCTTTGGGTTATCGGTCGAGTTCAAGATCCTCCAAGGCAAGTCTTTGGTATGGCTCTGCGGCCCGGGATATGGGATCAGCACTGCTTTGGGCTATTGCCTGGTGCTGCGTTCGGACAGTGTCGCCGTCTGGAAGGAGGGCGAAGCTCTGGGCACTGCCAAGCTGCCGGAGGAGCTCAAGAAGGACAGATGGTACCGCCTCGACGTGGCCAAGAACGGGACACTACTTTCGGTCTACATAGACGGGTGGCGAGTCGGCGCGTGGCGAGACCCACGGCCGCTCAGTGGGCTGCTCCATTCCTTTGTGGGTTTAGGTGCGTCAGGCGGTGGCTGGCGGGGTGCTGGCATCTGCTACCGGTTTCTGAGCATACGCATGCCGGCCGACGTAGTCGCCCGACTGCAAAAGGTTTCGGTCAAGAAGTGCTACGACCCGCCCCGGACGCTGGCACCGCTGCCGAACGGGGCACCTTTGTTCTCGTACGATTTCACCCAAACTGATCCATCCGACTGGTCGCTCACGCAGCCCGGCGCAATCAAGCAAAGGGCGGAAGGCGTCGTCTTGTCGGGTCCTAACGCGCGTCCGCGGATGTGGTGCACGGAGTCGATCGCGGGGAGCTTCGCCGTCGAGTGTGAAATGTCGTACCCGCCCCGCACGGAACAGCTTGGTTTTCGCATCATGCTGCTCTTGGGCAAGGAAGCGGACACATGGTCGCCGCAGTGGGGCCGATGGGACCTGCTCTTCCCGCACTCGCACGGGAGCATCGCGCTGAACTGGGTCCCCCCTGGCCAGAGAGCAAGAAGGCGGGCCGCGACGCCGCAGTTTGTTCCCGTGGACGGCCGCTGGTATACCATCAGGATCGAAAGAAGGGGGAACTATCTGCGCGTCTTCTCGAACAATGGGTTCTTGTTCGAGGCGGCCGCGCCCCCAGACATTCCACAGGGGGTTCCGGTCTATCTGGGCATCGGTCAAGACTTCGGAGGCTCAATCGTGCGCCAGGTCGCGGTCTGGCAGATTCAGTAGTTGTGCGCCACGGGCATCTGCCGAACTGCTCACTTAGCTGGACGGTGAGGGTGGCTATCGAGGTATCGGAACAGCTCAGCAGGAAGATCGAGGCACTGCCGCGTCGGCCGGGCGTGTACCTGATGAAGGACGCTCGGCACGAGGTGATCTACGTCGGCAAGGCGAAGGACCTTCGCGCGCGGGTGCGCAGCTACTTCCTGGAAGGGGGCGAGGACTGGCGCCTGATCTGCAAGCGCATTGACCAGGTCGCCGACGTGGACGCCGTCGTGACCGCTTCCGAGAAAGAGGCGCTGCTGCTGGAGAATAACTTCATCAAGCAGTTCCGACCCAAGTACAACGTCTACTTCCGCGACGACAAGAGCTTCGTCAGCATCAAGATAAGCCGGTCCGAGCAGTGGCCGCGTCCGATCGTGACGCGCCGTCTGGACGAACCCCGCGCCCTGTATTTCGGGCCCTATGCCAGCGCGAAGGCGGCCAGGAAGACGCTTCGGGTCTTGCAGGACGTGTTCCCCTTGAGGAAGTGCTCCGTTCGCGAGTGTATGGAACGCAGCCGGCCGTGCCTTTACTGGGAGATGGGCAAGTGCCTTGCGCCGTGCTGCGCCGAAGTGTCCGAGGAGGAGTACGGGCGGCTTCTGGGTCAGGTCGTGATGTTCCTCAAAGGGAAGGGCGAGGATCTGCTGGCCGAACTGCAGCGGGAGATGGATGAATCGGCAAAGGCGCTCCACTACGAGCGCGCGGCCCGCATGCGCGATCGCATCCGGGCCATCGAGACGACACTGGAGGGACAGCGCGTCGCCTCCTCGGCGGGTGACGTGGACCGCGACGTATTCGGCCTGTGCGCCCTGGACAGATACGTGTCGGCAGCCGTGCTTTTCGTCAGGAACGGCAACATCCAGGACGTGGCCTCTTACCGGTTCTCGGCGGACCTCGACAGCGAATCGGCGATCTTCGGCTCGTTCCTGAACCAGTTCTACAGCGCCAACCGCTTCATCCCCCAGGAGATCCTCGTGCCCGTTGAGACCGAGGACGCGGAGTTGCTGGAGTCGTGGTTGGCGGAGCAGAGAGGGCGGAAGGTGCGGCTCATCCGGCCGTTGCGCGGGCCGAAGCGGCGTCTGGTCGAACTGGCCAACGGGAACGCGCGCCAGGCCGAAAGAGCCGCCACAACCCGCCAGGAGAAGCGCCGGCTCGAGATGGAATCCCTCCAGCGCATCCTCGGGCTGACCGAGCTGCCCAGGAACATCGAGTGTTTCGACATCTCCACGCTCCAGGGCAGGGAAGCCGTCGGCTCGATGGTGGTGTTCCGCGAAGGCGAACCGGACAAGACATCCTACCGCCATTACAAGATTCGGGACGTGGAAGGGCAGGACGACCTTGCCATGATGCGCGAGGTGCTGAGCCGCCGCTACGGCAAGCTGGCCGCCGCCATGAGCGCGGCTTCGGCGGCCGAGGAAGGCGAGGGGCACGGCGATGCCCTGCCGGAGCTTGCACTTGTGGACGGCGGCAAGGGCCAGCTCGGAGTGGCGGTGCAGGTGCTGAAAGAGCTGGAGATGGACTCCTGCGACGTGGCGGCGCTGGCCAAGGCGCGCTCGGGCGGGGGCACGAAGCTGAAGGCCGAAAGGGTCTTCCTGCCTGGCCAGGCCGAGCCCATCGAGGTGCAGGAAGACAGCTACGGCTTCCGCTTGATTACGCGTGTCAGGGACGAGGCCCATCGCTTCGCCATCAACTACCATCGCAAGCTCAGGCTCAAGGCGACGATGCAGTCCCCCCTGGTCGAGATCAGAGGCATCGGCAGGAAGATGGCCCGACGCTTGTTAGACCATTTCGGCGGACTGAACAAAGTCAAGGAAGCGACCGTCGAGGAACTGCGGCAGGTGAAGGGCATCTCGGACGTGCTGGCTCGGGCCATCTACGCGCATTACCATGGGCGCGGCCGAGTGTGACCGCATCATGCGCGCCGCATCATGCGGGCCGCATCCTGATCGAGGGCGGCTCTACGATGCCGATCCTGGCAAAGCCCGCGAACGCGAGCGGACTCAAGGCCGTGGTGAAGATGGCCTGTCCGAGGGCCAGCGGCATGAGTTCCGCCACCTGCACGCCGGGCGCAAAGGCGGCGACCCCCAGCGCGTAGACCGACTCGCAGCCGAGCACACACGCAAACGTAAGGATCAGGTCCATCCAGGCCGACTCCCGCAGCAGGTGCTCTCTCAGCAGCAGCAGTCCCCACGCCGCCGGGACGAAAAGCAGTGCACTCGTCCCCAGCCGGCCGCAAGAGCCCAGGTCCCTGAGCAGTCCCAGGAGGAAGGCTCCCCAGAGCGCACCTTCGAACCGCGCTTCCAGCGCAAGGAAGATCATCAGGAGATAGAGCAGGTCGGGCCGAAGGAAGCGGTGACTGAACCTGTGTACGAACGTCACCTGAAGCACGAACAAAACGGCGGCGCAGATGGTGAAGCGAACCTTGCGGACCATTCCGATCCTTCGGGGAGAGGCTGCGGCACACCGGTGCACGACGGACGCCCTGGATTCTGTCCGATAGCGCAAGGGAGCCGCAAGTGAAAGTGAAAGGGGGAGGGGGCACGGCCATTCAAGAGTCGATCTGGACCACCATTGGTACCGCGATTCGAGCACGAAAGGCACATGGTCACCTCCCCGGAGCGAGACGCTCCGGGCACAGCCGGCGGGACGCCGGCGCTACGACAGTCCTCCGATAGCGTCTCTCTGTCGGTCTGCATCCATCATGGGTGCGTGGCCCTGTAGCGCTGGCATCTTGCCCGCGCCGGATTCCCGCGCTCCCCACCTTATCCCTCATTCTTCCGCCGCAGCGAAGGGCAGCTCGACGGCGAGGACCTCGCCGTCCGCGGCTTCAGGCGTTCGGCATCAGAATGCACCGGTTCAGGTGGGTTGGGCCAGACAATTGAATGACCCCGGGGAGGGGGGCGCGCGGCGTTGCCTACTCGTGGCGCAAGGCTTCGATGGGGTCCATGTTGGCGGCGCGATAGGCAGGATAAAGGCCGAAGAGAATGCCGATGGCTGCGCTGATGCCGAAGGCCAGCAGCAGGGACCAGAGGGTCACGATCGTCTTCATGCCGGCGAACTTCTCGACCAGGTACGGCACCAGTATCCCCAGGGCGATGCCCAGGCTGCCGCCGACCAGGGCCAGCAGCACCGTCTCGGTGAGGAACTGGAAGATGATGTGGCGCCTCTTGGCTCCCATGGCGCGGCGGATGCCTATCTCGCGCGTGCGTTCCATCACGGTGGCCAGCGTGATGTTCATGATGCCGATGCCGCCCACCAGCAGGCTGATGGCTGCTATCGAGCCCAGCACGATGCTGAATATCCGCTTGGTCCTGCGGGCCTGTACCAGCAGGTGAAGCGGGACGATTATCTGATAGTCCTCCTTGCCGTGGGCGTTCTTCAGCAGCGCCGTGATTACTGTTTCCACGCGGCGAACCTCGTCAAGCGAGGCAACCTGGATGGTCAGCCCGTGGAGTTGCACCTTTTCGAAGGTCCTGGTTCCGGAGCTGCCGAAGAGGGTAGTCTCGCCGTAGAAAAGGTTCATGGTGGTCAGCGGGATGTAGATCTCCGAGTTAGGGTCGCCTATGAGCTTCTTCCCGCCCGTCTCCCCGCGCGCGAAGGCCGTCACTATGCCCACGACCCTGAACCGCTGTTCGCCCCTGAGGATGTAAGAGCCGACGGCGCCTCCGAGCGGAAACAGAGTCTCGGCGGCATTCCGGCCCAGCACACAGACGGCGGCGCGTTTCTCCACGTGCATCGCTTCGAGGAATCTGCCGCGAAGCACGGTGATGTTGCTGATCTCTCTGTACTGCGGCACGGTGCCGACAAGGTCGGTGTCCATGCGGTGGGCATTGTGCGTTACGGTCTGCCTGACTCGACGGGTCGGGACGGACATGACGACTCCGGGTATGGTGTCCTGGATGCGAGCGGCATCCTGGTGGGTCAGGCCGTATTCCCTGATCCTGCTGGTCTCCTCGTCCGCCTGCTGCCCCTCCGGTGGTGGCACGCTCTGGATGATGATGTTGAGGCTTCCGAGCTTCTCGATCTGTGCCAGCGCCTCCTCGCTGGCGCCGGTTCCTATCGCCAGCATCGCTATGACGGAGCAGACGCCGAAAGTGATGCCCATCATCGTCAGGCCGCTGCGAAGCCTGTGCAGCCAGAGGCTTTTGACGCCCGCCCTGAGCGTTCGCTTGATCTGGAATCCTATCATCTTGGCGTTCCCCACGGTTCGGCGGCGGAGTCCCAGGCGGTCAGTTCTCCGTCCACAAGCTGGACCACCCTCTGTGCGCTGCTGGCGATCCGCGAGTCGTGCGTCACGACGAGCATGGTGACGCCGTCGTCATTCAACTCGTGCAGGAGGTCCAGTATCTGCTGGCCGGTCTTGGTGTCCAGGTTGCCGGTCGGTTCGTCCGCCAGGACGATCAGGGGCGAGCTGGCCAGGGCTCGTGCTATGCCGACCCTCTGCCTCTCCCCGCCGCTCAGCTCGGTGGGGACGTGCGTGAGGCGGTGGCCCAGGCCCACACGCTCGGCCAGGGCCACGGCCCTCTCGTAGCTCTCCTTCTCCGATACTCCCTGGTAGTAGAGGGGGATCTCGATGTTCTCGACCAGGTTGAGCTGGGGGATCAGGTTGTAGGACTGGAAGATGAAGCCTATCTGGGTGGCCCGTATCTCGCTTAGAGCGTCATCGTTCAATGTAGAGATGTCGCGGCCCCCCAGGATGTACTGTCCTCGTGTCGGGGTGTCGAGGCATCCCACCAGGTTCAGAAACGTGGATTTGCCGGCGCCGGACGGCCCCATCAGGGCCACCATTTCACCTTGTTCGAAGGTGAAATTGACCGCTTTGAGGGCGTGGAGCAAAGTGTCGCCCATCTGATAGGTCTTCCAGACGTCTTTCAGTTCGGCCAGCGGCATCCTACTGTGCCTTTCGCACTGCTGGTGGCTCTTCCTTAGGGCCCGCGTGGGCCGCCTCGTCCGCCCCCGCCTCCGCCTTCGCCCCCGCGTCTCTGCCCCCTCATCCTCTCACGCGCTTCGGGGGACATGCCTTCCCGCTGGCGGCCTCGCTCTTCCATCTGTCTGCGCTGTTCGGGAGAAAGACTCTCCATGATCTCCTGACGCTTCTTTTCCCTCTCCTCGCCGCTGAGGCCCTGGAGTTGCTGGAGCATCTGCCGCATGCTGGCCCTGGCGTCGCCGGTCTGGTCGGGCGGGGCTTCGGTTGTTTCAGGCTGGGTCGGCTCGTCCACTGGCGGCATGGCTGCACGCGCCTCTTCAAGCTGAGCCTGGAGTTCCGCGTCCAGTTCTCTGGGGGGCGCGAGGTACACTTCCTCGCCTTCGCGCAGGCCGTCCTTTATTTCGATGTATTTGTCGCTGAACAGACCGGTTTGGAGCAGGCGGGGCTCTTCGACTCCCCTGACCCAGCAGAATGATATCCCTTTGTGAGAGTTGACGACCTGGGCGGGAACGTAGATGGCGTCTCGTAGCCGGGCAACGACTATCTCGGCGGTGGCGGACATGCCGGGGATATAGTGCTCGGGCACTTCTTCGAAGGTCACGTACGTCTCGTAGACCTTGGCGTCGGGATCGAGCCAGGCATGGGCGGCATTGGCCATCGGGCTTATCCTGGCCACCTTGCCCAGAACCGCCTTGTTGGGGGCTGCCTCCATTGTGATCAGTGCCGGCTGCCCCACCTTGATCTTGTCTATGCTGACCTCCGGGATGTTCATGCGCACTGCCAGATCGGTGGCCTCGGGCATGCGCAGCATGGTGACGTTCTCCCTGATCGAGGCGCCCTCTTCGATCCGGGAACTCCGTCCGTACATCTCGGAGCCGCTGCTGCCATAGATGACCAATCCCGGCCTGGGGGCGTGGATGACGCATTTCAGGATCATGTCCTGGACCTTTTCCAGGCGCTCCTTTTCGAGCTTGAGGCCCCGTACCTTTGAGTCCAGGTTCCACTCGGCCTGAGCAATGCGGCTGTTGGCACGGGCTACCACCCGCGTCAGGTCGCGTTCTAGCTCGATGCAATCGCTCTGGCGTTGCTCCGCCTCTTTCGGGAGCGTGTAGAGCTTGAAGAGCCGCAGCTCTTCCTTAGTGGACTTTTCCTGGACCTCCAGGCGCTGCTTCTGCAGCCGGTCGCCCTCCAGCTCGTTACCGCCCACGTAGCCTTTGGCCGCAAGCCGCTCGGTAAAGACAAGCTTCTCCTCCTGGTTGAGCAACTCGCCGCTGGCCAGCAGGACGTTGGAGTCCCGTCTGCGCAGTTCCTGCTGGGCCATGCCTCCCAGCCCGGGGTCGTCAGCCAGCGTCGCCGGGTCAATGCCTTCGGTCAGCAGGCGGGCGGCCAAGTCCTTGCCGAGGTAGCGCTTCAGCTCCATGCCGGCGAACTTAAGATTCAACTCAGCCAGGGCGACATCGCTCTCATTCTGCTTCTCCTGGATGTCGTAGTCCGCCTTGGCCTGTTCATGGGCAGCCTCCGCCCTGTAGCAGCTGATCTTTCTGTCTGCTTCTCTTTCCTCCAGCGAAGTGGTGTCCAGTCTGATCAGGACCAGTTTATCTTCCACGTCCTGTTGCGTGACCACCGTCCCTTCGTCAACGAGTTCCAGGACGTTGTTCGAACCCTCGACTTCGTTCTTGATCTCCAGCGGATTCATCGCCCACACGGAGCCGCGTTGGGTCACTGTGATGGTGAGCGAGCCCTTCTTGACGGTGGTCGTGGGGATGGGGGAGATATCGCTCTCCTCTTCCGGCCCGGCCAGAAGGCCGTAGCCGATGCTGGCCAGAACGGCAAGTCCGACCACAACGAGGGCGGTCTTGGCCACCCTTCTGCCCCGCTGTGGGTCGCCGCGCGGCGCCTCAAGGGTGGGCGGCGCCGACTCCGGCGTGTTCTGCACGCTTGTGTCTTCAGTAGGATCCATCGAAACCACCTTGCGCTGCCTCGTTCAACTGTGTCTTGCCACGTCGCGCTGGACCTGCGGTCGGGACTATGGCATCAGGTGCTTCGTTGGGGGCGTTCGCGCACTATCTGCCGCCCCGGCGGCCGCCGCCTCTTTCGCCGGACTGCTCTCGGGAGCGGCGGCGCTGTTCAATCTGCTCTCGGTGCTCTGGCGGGAGCTTCTGGAGTATCTCCTCCCACTTCTTGGCCATCTCTTCTCCGCTCAGGCCGCGCATCTCCGCGCCTATCTTCGGCCAGTTCAACTCGCCGTCCACGATGTACTCTGATCCGGCCTGATCCTCTGTGTCCGCCTGTGCCGCGGGTTCCGCCGGGCCCTCTGCTTGCTCTGCCTCCTCGGGGGCGTCTGCAGAAGGTGCCGGCTCGACCTGTTCTTTCGTTGGCTCTTCGGCGGGGAGTTCCCCGAGCAAGCTCACGAAGCGTGCGGCCATTGCCTCTTCCGTCCGTTCCTCCGGCAGCTCTTCCGGCGGCCTCAGATACACAGATTCCCCTTCTGCCAGCCCCCCTTTGATCTCAACCGATTCCTCTGTGAAGTAGCCTGTCTGTATGGGGCGGCGCTCAGGGCCACTCGGAGTCTTGACCCAGCACATCCGCTGGCCTCCGTAGGTCCTGACGGCTTGGATCGGGATGTAGAGGACATTCTTCAGTTCGGCGATGACAATCTCCGCTGTGGCGGACATGCCCGGTGTAATGATCTCCGGGATCTCCTCGAGGCTGACGTCGCAGTCATACACCTTGATGTCCGGGTTAAGCCAGGACTGGGCGGCGTTGGCCACAGGGCTTATCCTGGCCACTCTGCCCCTGAAGGACTTGCCGGGCAACGCCTCCAGGGAGATGACGGCAGGCTGGCCGACCTTCAGCTTCTCTATGTCGGTCTCGTGGATGCTCACGCCGGCAGCCAGGGTCGACAGGTCAGGGATGGTCAGGATCGCCTGGTTGTAGTATACGCTCTCGCCTTCCTGTATCCGGCTTCGTCGGCGCCAGTGGTCGCCGGTGCCGGCGTAGACGACGCGGCCCGCCTTAGGGGCTTTGATGATGCACTTTTCGACGTTATTCTTAAGCTTCGCCAGGCGCTCTGTGTCGAGCTGGAAACTCAACTCGCGGGACTTCAACTCCGCCTGTGCCTGGGCCACCTCGCTGTGTGCGCGCGCTTCGACCCGCTCCAGGTTCCGCCTTGCCTCCTTCCAGTCGCTGTAGCGCAGTTCGGCCTCTTTGGGCAGCG
>SDBU01006262.1_pt1 | contig 14059 bp, 13 predicted proteins | sample 2277071 | NCBI WGS metagenome assembly SDBU01 (sample SAMN10397929, study PRJNA504765) | marine sediment metagenome | isolation source: marine sediment core GS08_GC12, 126 cmbsf | place: Arctic Ocean: Gakkel Ridge, Loki's castle | collected 2008
GCAGCAGCATTAGCTGTAGCACAGGAGATGGTCTTTTTTGAGTATCAGGAGCTGGAAAGTATTGCAGAAAAGATGGTCGATAGCCATAGGTGCAGACTGGAATCATTAAATATAACTTATGATATGGTAACAGTATCTGCGGTCAGCGAGATAAAGCTTCTTCTCCTGGACAGATTCACTGGTGATGCATGGAATATAAGATCTGCATCTTCGGTAGAGGTCATTTATCCATGGGACAGGCGATTGGGACTATACAGATATTATGAATTTAGTTTCATGGACGCAAAATAATTTAAATAAAATAAGTAGGAAAGAAAGTAATTAAAAAACGATAGATCCATATTTTAAACCAAAGGAGGTTTTATGGGACAGTTAAATCAAATAGGGTTGGTTGGAAATCTTACCAGGGACCCGGAACTAAAATTTACAAATGAAGGTGTGGCTATTTGCGATTTTGGACTGGCTGTCAATAGAAAATGGACAGATAAGGAAGGCGGTGAAACTGAAAATGTTGATTTCTTTAATATTTCCTGCTGGAACAGTATGGCCGAAAATTGTGCATCCTCATTAAAAAAAGGTGACAGGGTTCTTATAAGCGGTCATATGAACTTAAGGAGCTGGGAGAATAAGGAAGGTAAGAAATTTAATATCATAAATATAACAGCAGATATAATCGCCGCCAGTCTCGAATTTAGTAAAATCGTATATGATAAAGAGGAGGCAGACTTTATCAGGGAAGATGAAGGAAGTAAAAAGAAGAAGCAAAAAGTTAAAGTTTGAGCATGATTTCAAATGAGTGAGGGGTGGCTTAGGGCCACCCCAATATTTATATAGAATCGATCTCCTGCATTATAGTCTACTTTTATGATATGATACTTGTATAAAATACTACTTTTAGGAGATGATACTATGAATAAGGAAAGATTAACAGTTGTCTTGGATCCTGAAATACGAAGAAAGATAAAAATTAAAGCTGCTGAGAAGGATGTTACAGTGTCTGAAATAGTGGAAAAATATCTTAAAAATATGCTGGAGAAGGAAGATCTTGAAGAGGATAAAGCCCTTATTAAGTTTGCCGAAGGAAGGGAAAAAACATATTCTAAAAAAGATTCCCTGTCTCATGATGAAGTCTGGAGGTAGGTTTGCCCTATATTGTCAAATACCATAAGACATTAAAAGAAGATCTCAATAAACTGGACAAGTTTTCAAGATCAAGGATTAAAAAAGCTATAGAATCCAGGCTCCTTATTGACCCGATTAAATATGGCCAGTCATTAAAGGGAACTCTAAAAGGTTTTAGAAAATTGAGGATTGGTGACTATAGGGTGGTTTATAAAGTAGTAAAAAAAGAAATCATCATATTGGGCATCAGGCATAGAAGAGAAATTTATAAGGTTATAGCCAGTAGAGGTTGAAACTGGCAAAGATATACACATAATTTAATTACAGTTTGATGCCATTTAAGATAAAATATGTGATTGACTATTAATAGACTTTAGAAGAGGTAAAGATTGCCGATCAGAAAATCAGATTATGAAAACTATGATTACCGTGAATTCTGGGAAGATGATAAAAGATACTATGAGGACCAATCTGAAAGGATAGCCCTGAGGTCCATGCTAAAGGGCGTGGATTCTTCAAATAAACTCTTTATAGATATTGGTTGTGGGTATGCAAGACTTTTTAATGAATACAGCAAGTTCCAAAAAGTGGTCCTTATTGATTATTCCATGAAAAACTTAAGGAATGCAAGGGAAAGGATCAGCCGGTTTCTATCAGATGATCCGGAGAAGCTTTCAAATGTCCTTTTTGTATCTGCTGATGCCACAGCAATTCCCATAAGAGATGATTCTGCGGATACGGTACTCACTGTAAGAGTGGTGCATCACCTTGACAGGCCTGAAAAATATTTTGATGAGGTAAAAAGGATCTTAAAAGTCGGCAGTCTATACCTTTTTGAATTTGCAAATAAAAGGAATCTAAAAAATATATTAAGATTTATGATAGGTAAAATGGACACTTCTCCATTTAGTCCGGCTCCATTACAGATCGGTGAGACAATAAGAAACTACCATCCGAAAGAGATATACAAAAAACTTGGGGAAAGAGATATCAGGATAGAAAAAATAATCAGTGTCTCTAATTTCAGGCTCGGTATTCTTAAGAAGATCTTTGGAAACAAGCTACTTCTATTCTTTGAAAACATATACCAGAAGATATTTTCATTTATTACCTGGGGGCCCAGTATATTTATAAAGGGGTATTTAATAAAGAATGCATCATCAAGAGGCAGATATCCAGCAGAAGGAAACCATGAAGAAGATGAAAACAGGATATTATCGGAAAGCGGCGATCATCCTTTTAAAGACCTTTTGGAGCAGAACTTCTCAAATTTTTCAGATATTCTTATATGCCCTTCATGCCATAACAAAAACCTCATCCTATCCGGAGATAAGATAAGATGCGGGGGATGCAAACACCAATTTTTAATAGATGGAAATATATTGGATCTTAAGGTCTAAAAAACATACCTTGTAAAATTAGTTTCAAGCTGTTACAATTATGTAACAAAGTTTTGGATTAAATCCATAGCATAATGTAATAATTACCATAAAAAGATGGAGTTTAGAATTGGATTCAACGATTGCTAAAAAAATTTACTCTGAAGGTGTTATCTCCAGGCTCTCACAATACCTCAAATGCATAGTCCAGCTAAAAGAAACCGGGAAGAGAACAGTGACTTCAAGGGAGATAAGCGACAGTACAGGGATAAACAGTGCCGAAGTAAGGCGCGACCTGATATATTTTGAAATAAAAGGTAAAAGAGGAGTAGGATTTAATATAAATGAGCTTATTGAATCTTTTAATGAAATACTTGGCTATGGCAGGACTGTCCATATTGCACTTATAGGGGCAGGTAATCTCGGTAAGGCCATCTTAAACTACAAGATGCTTGACAGATTCGGGTTTAAAATCGAAAACGTATTTGATAATAATGTATCAATAATAGGGAAAACAGTATCCGACAGAGTGATCAGGGACATAAGGGAAATAGAGTCCGTAATAAAGGAAAAAAATATAGAGATCGCCATTATAGCCGTACCTCCTGAAGAAGCGCAGAAAGTAGCCAATACACTTGTAAGTGCCGGAATAAAAGTTATTATGAATTATACATCTATCCCAATAAAAGTACCCAAAAAAGTAAAGATCGAAACGACAGATCCTATTGAAAAATTACTTCACACTCTGTATTATTTATCACATACGGGATATGCAGAATTAAATAGCTTTAAGCATAAATAATACAAAAGTACCATAATAGAATTCAAGATATGAACAAAGTAAAAGGTTGTTTTATTACCATCGTAAGCATTTTCGTCCTGGTAGTATTAGTACTTTTATGCGTCACACTTATGGATACCGGCCGAGCGACCGGGGAAGAAAGATCTCCTTTTATTACTCAACTATTCTCTTCAAAGGACCTTCTTTTCTTAGGGCTTGACGAAAGGGAGGACAGCAATAGCTTCAAAGGCAGGACAGATACCATTATCATATTCCACATACCCGGTCAGGGAAATAATGAGACTCTTATCTCTATCCCCAGGGATACAAGAGTGTACCTGGACGAAAAAGGATGGAACAAGATAAACGCAGCCTATGTCTATGGAGGCACGGCGATGACAAAGCAGGAAATACTGGAGCTAACGGGAATTGATATTGATCGTGTCATGATAGTTAATTTCAATGGTTTTAAACGGATTATCGATATACTCGGAGGAGTAAAGATAGTAGTTGATGAACCTCTCCACGACCCCCTCTCGGGAGCAGATTTTGAACCTGGAGAATATCTTATGGATGGGGACCAGGCGCTTTCTTTTGCCAGATGCAGGTCGACAGCCAGGGCTGATCTTGACCGTATGGACCGGCAGCAGTATCTTCTTAATGAACTGATCAAGCAAAAGGCAAATTTTTCCACCATCTCAAAGATCTTGAATCCATTTAATGATGCATCTGATATATTTAAAGTTTTAAATGAAGAGACAAGATCGGATTTTACCATATGGGATTTTTGTTCCATTGTTTTTGTGCTATTATTCTCAAATAAGGATATAGACCGGGTTACCATACCGACACAGCCTGCAAATATAGACGGTATAAGCTATTTGCTGGCAGATGATGAGGAAGTTAAAAGTTTTCTTTCAGAGTACTTAAAATAGTGCAATTTTTAAATAAACAGGAGAAATATTTATGGTTTTTATCAAGGGATCTATAGGGAGGAGATAATGGCTATTTTCTGTAATACCGAGATAATGAACGCCATAAAGGGGATCAAGCTGCCGAAGGAAAAATCAGAGATATTAGATTATATAGATAAAAATTCGGACATAAGTGAGGCATCAAAAATAGCCCTCAATAAACTGGATGATAAAATATATAATTCTACTGACGAGATGTGTGAGAATATAAAGATAGTATGTGATCTTGAAGTCAGGAATGCCCTTGCAGAGATGGATCTTCCTGCTGATAAAAATGAGATACTTGATTATGTAAGATTTAGAAACTTCTCTGAGTTTGTAGTGCAATCCCTGGAGAATCTGCCTGATGGATATACATTCAATGATATATCTGACATATGCAGCGAGCTTTAAAACTTATATTTAAAATATTTGATCAAATAATAGATACAGGAGACAGTAAAGTGGCTAAAGATATGGATATTAGTATTGCAAACCTGTCCTGCCTTACCCAAAAGGATGAGTTTCTATTGCAGGTATCCAGCAAATCGGGCAATATAACTAAGTTTATAAAAAATGAGATCCCTACCAGGGAAAGAACCTGGCTCACTGATCTAAAAAGCTGGAAGATCAAGATAAAATGGCTGCTCAAGATCAGCGAACTCTGCCTTGATGATTATGACCAGGTATTTTTCGACTGCGGGGAAGAATTACTGGATCTTAATGATTCAGAGAACTACCAGTCTTTCCGGGAAAAAATAATCGAAGATCTGATGTAGTAATGCTGGTTATTTGCTATAATTCATAATTTGTTGCTTGGGCTCATATTTTTCCAGTCCATAAGGTATTTTTATAACTCTATATGATGCAGGAGGCATTTTTATGATACCTAGATATACTACAAAAGAAATGGGTAAGATCTGGGGGGATGAAAATAAGTTTGCAAAATGGCTGGAAGTAGAGAAAGCAGTAGCGCTGGCACAGGCTGAGCTTGGGATGATCCCTGAAAAAGCTGCAAAAGATATTAATACTAAATCAAGATTTGACATAAAAAAGATCGAAGAGATCGAATCAAAGACCCATCATGATGTGATAGCATTCCTAACAGATGTTTCCTCACATCTTGGTGATTCATCAAAATATCTTCACTATGGGCTCACCTCTTCAGATGTAGGGGACACGGCTCTATCACTTCAGATACTGGACGCTGCTGAAGTAGTGGAAAGAAAGATGACAAAATTTCTGGACCTCCTCAAGAAAAAGGCAAAGAAATATGCCCACACCGTTATGGTGGGGAGGACACATGGCATACATGCTGAACCGGTGACACTGGGACTAAAATTTTGTATGTATGCTTTTGAGATGTCCAGAAACCTTGAAAGACTGGCGGCTGCCCAGCGGTCAATGAGCTATGGTAAAATATCCGGCGCCGTAGGCACATATGCAAATACCAATCCACAACTTGAGGAGAAAGTATGTGCCATACTCGGGCTGAAACCTGCACCTGTATCTACACAGATAATCCAGAGGGACAGGCATGCACAGATAGTATCGGCACTTGCCATAACCGGTGCGACACTTGAAAAGCTGGCCCTTGAAGTCAGGAACCTTCAGAGGACCGACGTCAGGGAGCTTGAGGAACCTTTTGCAAAAGGCCAGAAAGGATCCTCTGCGATGCCTCATAAGAAAAATCCCATACTATGTGAAAGGATAGGCGGGCTTGCCAGGGTCCTAAGGTCAAATACCATAACTGCCCTGGAAAATATTGCTCTCTGGCATGAAAGGGATATTTCCCACTCTTCGGCTGAAAGAGTCATACTCCCTGATAGTTTTGCCATACTTGATTATATCCTTGATAAGGCATATTTCGTTATAGACGGACTGGGTGTTATTGAAAATAATATGAAACGAAATCTCATGAAATATGGAGGGATAATATTCTCACAGAGGGTATTGCTTGCCTTAATCGATAAGGGAATGGACCGTGATGATGCATATTTGATAGTCCAGTCAACAGCTCATGATGCCTGGAACAATGAAGGAAGCTTCAAGGAAAATATTTTTAAGGATGAAAGGGTAAGCGGATTATTCAGCACGGAAGAACTTAAGGAACTTTTTGACTACAATTATCATCTAAGATATATAGATGAAATAATCGACAGGTTAAAAAATATATAATAAGTGAATCTTTAAGCTGCAGGAAGGACAATAATATTGCTACATTTCTACCGTGCTATCAGAGAAGATCTTGAATATTGTTTCTATATTGAGACCAGGCGCAAACTTAATTCCCAGGAGCTCCACACACTTAATTGGCTTCTTTCAGAGACTTTCGAACCCGATAAATTCTCTCAGGTTCCGATCATCAGAAATGGAAATATAATAGAACTCGGTCCCCGTATGAATTTTGAGACCGCTTATTCTACAAATGCAGTAGCAATATGCCATTCCTGCGGTCTTGACAGTATAATCCGTCTTGAAAGATCAAGGAGATATCTGCCAGGTAAAGATACTGACAGGGAAGCATTCATAAGTGCAAATCACGACAGGATGACAGAAACTCTATACGGCAAACCACTGGAATCATTCAGGACCGGAATAATACCAGAAAAGGTATGCACGGTTCCTATCCTGGAGGAAGGCACTGCGGCACTTGAAGAGATAAATAATAGGATGGGGCTCGGACTGGACAGCTGGGATATAGATTTTTACTTTGATCTTTTTGCAAATAAGATCGGCCGGGATCCCACCAATGTCGAATGCTTTCAGCTCAGCCAGGCAAATAGCGAGCACTCAAGGCACTGGTTCTTTAAAGGTAAATTGATCCTTGATGGAAAAGAGGTCCCTGAAACTTTATTTCAACTTATCCAGGCTCCCCTGGAAGCCAATCCTTCAAACAGCCTTATAGCATTTAAGGACAATTCCAGCGCAATAAAGGGTTACAGTATTTCTACAATAATGCCTTCCAGGCCGGGTACGGCTTCGCCATTTATTGAAAAACAAGCCACCTATCATCTGATACTTACAGCAGAAACACATAATTTTCCGAGCGGGATAGCCCCTTTCCCAGGTGCTGAGACGGGAACAGGCGGAAGAATAAGGGATGTCGAAGCTACCGGAAGAGGGGGACTTGTGATAGCTGGTACCGCTGGCTACTGTACAGGAAATTTAAATATCCCGGGCTACGGCATTCCCGGTGAAGATAAAGATTTTATATACCCGTCAAATATGGCCGTTCCGCTTGATATCATGATAGGGGAGAGTAATGGTGCATCGGATTATGGAAACAAGTTCGGTGAACCTGTGATCGGAGGTTTTACAAGGACCTTTGGACAGAGACTCCCGGGTGGACAGAGACGCGAATGGGTAAAACCCATAATGTTTAGCGGCGGCATAGGACAGATGGATGGCAGGCACACTGCAAAGGAAAAACCTGCCAGAAGCATGCTTATAATCCAGATAGGCGGGCCGGCCTACAGGATAGGAGTGGGCGGTGGTGCCGCATCCAGTCTTATCCAGGAAGAGGACAGGGAAGAGCTGGATTTTAATGCTGTCCAGAGGGGTAATGCCCAGATGGAACAAAAACTTAACCGTGTTATCAGGGCATGTATTGAAATGGGTGACGGGAATCCCATATTAAGTGTTCATGACCAGGGGGCAGGCGGCCCCTGTAATGTGCTGACAGAAATAGTCGAACCAGCAGGCGGAAGGATCGAGATAAGGAATATAGAGCTCGGGGACCGGACGATGTCAGTTCTTGAGATATGGAGCGCAGAATACCAGGAAAGAAATGCATTCCTCATCCCTGCGGGGAAGCTCGATCTTCTCCGGTCCATATGTGACAGGGAAAAGGTAAATCTCGAAAACCTTGGAGAGATAACCGGAGACGGAAGAATAGTGGTCCATGATAAGGATGACGGAACCACTCCCGTTGACCTTGATCTTGGACAGATACTTTTAGATATACCGCAGAAGACATTTGAACTTGAAAGCATTGAAAAACTCTTAAAAAAACTTGATATCCCACAGGACCTTTCAGTAGAGGATGCCCTGAGGATGGTATTTAAACTTCCTTCTGTAGGCTCCAAGGGTTTTCTTGTGCGAAAAGTCGACAGGAGCGTTACCGGTCTTATCGCCCGTCAGCAATGCTGCGGACCATTGCAGCTTCCTGTATCTGATGTAGCTGTTACCGCACAGAGCCATTTTGGCCATACCGGTGCCGCAATCTCTATAGGGGAGCAGCCGTTAAAGATAATGGTGGACGCCGCCGCCGGTGCAAGGATGTCAGTTGCAGAAGCACTCACAAATATGGTTTGGGCAAAGATCAGTGACTTAGAGGATATTAAATGTTCGGTGAACTGGATGTGGCCGGCAAAACTTCCCGGGGAAGGGGCTGAACTTCTAAAAGCAGCAAAAGCAATTAGCAGTATGATGAAGGACCTCGGGATCGCCGCTGATGGAGGCAAGGACAGCGTGTCCATGGCTGCACAGGTAAAAGACGAGATAGTGAGGGCTCCCAATGAAGTAGTCATATCAGCTTACGCAAGTGTTCCGGATATAAGGAAAGTAATAACTCCTGATATAAAAATGCCAGGTAGAAGCAAGCTGGCATTGATAGATATCTCAGACGGTAAAAACCGTATGGGAGGTTCCGCGCTGGCCCAGGTACTTGGGGAACTCGGAGGAGTCTCTCCTGATGTAGATGATCCCCTAAAACTTGCCAGTACCTTTAATGCTGTCCAGAAGCTTATTGATAGCGGCCTTATCCTTTCCGGGCATGATAGAAGTGATGGAGGTCTTATTACCACTATTATAGAAATGGCCATGTCAGGAAATTGTGGAATTAAAATAGATCTCCCTGCATCAGGTGACAGTATTATCAGCCAGCTCTTTTCTGAAGAGCCTGGATTGGTAATAGAATATGACCCTGGTAAAAAGAAAGAGATAATAGAAGTGCTATCAGATCATGGGGCCAGACTCATACCGCTTGGAGATACATCGGAAGACAGAAAAGTCATAATCAGGTCAGAAAATAAGACTGTTATCGAGAAAGATACCGGCACACTTCTGTGCTGGTGGGAAGAGATAAGTGATAAGCTTGAAAAGCAACAGATGGATCCGGAACTTGCCATAGAACAGGCAGCTTCACATAAGAAGAATAATCCTGAATACATACTGAGTTTTACACCAGGCAAGACTTCTGAGGAGATCCTGAAACAAAAAGATAAACCCAGAGTAGCCATACTCCGCGAGGAAGGCAGTAATGGAGACAGGGAGATGGCCTCAGCATTTTATATGGCCGGCTTTGAAGTCTGGGATGTGGCGATGACGGACCTACTGTCAGGTGCAGTGACACTTGATGATTTCAGGGGTGCGGTATTTGTAGGCGGTTTTTCATATGCTGATGTCCTTGATAGTGCAAAAGGCTGGGCAGGCACCATAAGATTTAATCCAGGACTTAAAAGCATGTTCGACAGATTTTACGAAAGGTCCGGCGCATTCTCCCTGGGAGTCTGTAATGGATGCCAGCTGATGGCCCTTTTGGGCTGGGTACCATGGAAAGGGCTTGAAGAAGTGAAACAGCCAAGATTTATAGCCAATCCTTCAGGAAGGCTGGAATCCAGGTGGGTCACAGTAGCAATAAACAGCAGTCCTTCAATAATGCTTGAAGGTATGGAAGGTTCCAGGCTCGGAGTATGGATAAATCACGGTGAAGGTTTCTTTAATTGTCCGGACGGCGATATTTTTAAAAAGATCAAGAGCAAGGGACTGGTTCCAACAACATTTTTGGATGACAAGGGAATTCCCACTGAAAAGTATCCTTTTAACCCCAATAGTTCCCCGGAAGGAGTATCTTCATTGTGTTCACCTGATGGCAGGCATCTGGCTATGATGCCTCATCCCGAAAGAGCATTTCTGGACTGGCAGTGGCCCTGGATGCCCGGGGACTGGAAAGATAAACTCGAAGCCTCTCCCTGGCTAAAGATGTTTCAGAATGCCAGGAAATGGTGCGATGATCACTGATGGGATGCATTTGAAGAATATAAGGGAACTGGATTTAACAATATCATAAATTTGATATAATGTTATTTCGGTTTTTTATTGGAGTGCACTGGATAATAGATTAGAATAAAGGTGTATTTGAAAGTCTTATTTGATCATATAGTAGATCGGCGCGAAATAGGGAAAAATGGTAAATAAAAATATTGATAAAAATACCAATAGCAAAGACGCAAAAGTGTTTATACCCGGGGAACGGATAAAAGATGAATGCGGTGTTTTCGGGATCTATGCACCTGAAAAAAAAGTAGCAGATATTATATTTTACGGTCTCCAGGCACTTCAGCACCGCGGACAGGAAAGTGCCGGCATAGCTGTATCCGATGGAGAGGATATTCTAGTCTTTAAAGACCTTGGACTTGTTGCCCAGGTTTTCAATGAACAGAATATTGTACCTCTTATGGGACACATAGGAATCGGTCATACCCGCTATTCTACAAGAGGTAAAAACATCTGGAAAAACACCCAGCCGATATACAGGATGTTTAAGGATGAAAGCTTTGCTGTGGCCCATAATGGAAACCTTATTAATATAAGCGAGCTGAGAAAAAAACAAGCTGCAAAGGGGATCAAATTCGAGACCACAACTGACACAGAGGTTGTAGCGTCCCTTATTGAAGATTCTTCCGGTGAAAATATAGAAGAAGCGATAAAAGAAGCGACTTCCAAGCTCAAAGGTTCATACTCATTACTTATACTTACCAAAGATAAACTGTTTGGAATCAGGGACCCTCACGGATTCCGGCCGCTGGTACTTGGAAGCCTTGATGGAAATTATGTCTTAGCTTCTGAGACATGCGCCCTGGACATAGTAGATGCCAGATTTATCAGGGAAGTGGACCCGGGAGAGATAATCGTGATCGATAAGGACGGCATCAGGTCGCAGATGCTCCTTCCGGTCGACAGGACATCCATGTGCGTTTTTGAGTTAATATATTTTGCACGTCCTGACAGCTATGTACATGATAAGAATATGTTTAAGGTCAGGCACCGGATGGGCAAGCAGCTTGCAAGAGAATCTCTGGTGGATGCTGATATTGTTATATCCGTTCCCGATTCAGGAACACCGGCAGCTATCGGCTACTCGGCTGCTTCAAAGATACCATATGCAGAAGGCTTTATAAAAAACAGGTATATAGGAAGGACATTTATACAGCCCGACCAGGCAGTAAGGGAAATAAGTGTAAGACTGAAACTGAATCCACTCAAAGAAATAATAAAAAATAAAAGGGTAATAGTCGTTGACGATTCTATAGTAAGGGGAAACACATCAAGAAAGATAGTAAAGATGCTGTATAGATCAGGGGCAAGAGAGGTACATATGAGGATAAGCTCACCACCACTGCTATTCCCCTGTTATTATGGAATAGACATGGCTACAAAAAAAGAATTCATTGCCAATCATAAGACAGTCGAAGATATAAGAAGATTCCTAAATGTTGACAGTTTGAGATATCTAAGTATAGACGGGCTGGAAAAGGCCATAGGGGAATCCAGGGACAAATTCTGTTTTGCATGTTTTAATGGGGATTATCCGGTCCAGAGCCAGGAGAACCTTGATTATGACAAATTTTCATTGGACAAGGAGGAAAAGATCTCTTCCAATGCCTGAAGAAAATGATTCCAAAAATGGCGGATTCACCTATAAGGATTCCGGGGTAGATATCAGTAAAGCCAATAGCATGCTGTCCGGCCTAAAGAAAACAATCAAGTCAACACATAATAAAAATGTTCTGAGCGATCTTTCTTCATTCTGCGGCCTTTTCAATCTTGATACAGGCAAATATAAAAATCCTGTGCTTACATCCTCCACGGATGGAGTGGGTACAAAGCTGATACTTGCCAGGCAAACTGGTATCTATGATGGCGTGGGTCAGGACCTTGTGGCAATGAGCATAAATGACCTGATCTGCTGCGGGGCCAAACCGCTGTTTTTCCTGGATTATATTGCATGCGGCAGGATAGATCAGGAAAAGATAAGTTCCATCATTACGTCAGTAGCGAATGCCTGTAAATATTGCGGCACAGCTCTTCTGGGTGGAGAGACCGCAGAGATGCCTGATATGTATGCTGATGATGAGGTGGACCTTGCAGGATTTGCTGTAGGTATAGTCGAAAGGGACAGTATATTAAAACCCTCCCTGGTAAGTAAGGGTGATATAATTGTAGGGCTTGCATCTTCAGGCCTTCATTCCAATGGATTTTCACTTGTCAGGAAAATAATTGAAGCAAACAGGCTTGATCTTGAGAGTATGCCGGAATGGGCAGAGGGCAAAAAACTTAAAGGTTTGCTCCTTACTCCTACAAGATTATATTCCCCGGTCACTGAGAAGATCTTTGGTACCGGTAAAATAAAAGTAAAAGGGATCGCCAATATAACCGGAGGAGGATTTTACGATAATATAGACCGTATAATCCCCAAAAGTATGGATGCTGTCATATATAAGGGTAGATGGGAAGTCCCTCCAGTTTTTACAGCGCTTAAGGATATGGGAAATATTTCTGAAGAAGAGATGTTTCATGTATTTAATATGGGGATAGGCATGGTACTGATCATAAGCCCTTCCAGTATCGATGACTTAAGGGAAAGTGTCAGGACCAGAGGTGAGGATATAATACTTCTTGGCGAAGTAACCGCCGGTACCGGAAAAGTACATGTGAAAGAGGCTCTAAGATAGGGTCTTTAAGGGAAATGATGAGAAAAAAAATTGCAGTATTTGCTTCAGGTTTCGGATCCAATCTCCAGGCTCTTATTGATTTTAATACTGACGGAGACCTTGGTGGCGATATAGTTCTTGTATTCAGCAATGAATCTGGCGCATTTGCCCTAAAAAGAGCTAAAAAGCACAATATAAGGGCAAAATCTATAGACCCTTCAGGGTTTGCCAACCGCCAGGATTTTGAAGTGGAGATACTGAAGATCCTTAAAGAAGAAAAAATAGACCTGATAGTCCTTGCAGGATATATGTTCCTACTGACCCCTCTTATTTTAGGTGAATATAAAAACAGGATCCTGAATATTCATCCCGCACTACTGCCTTCATTTAAAGGTACACACGGGATAAAGGATGCCTTTGGGTATGGAGTAAAAATAAGCGGAGTCACTGTACATTTTGTGGACGAGGAACTTGATAATGGCCCCATAATAATGCAGGTTCCCGTGCTTATGGGCCAGGACGATACCCTGGAAAAATTTGAGGAAAAGATACACAAAGTCGAGCATAAAATATATCCCCGGGCAGTCAAACTTTTTTGCGGGGACAGATTGAAAATAAATGGCAGGAAAGTAGAAATACTTCCGTAGTGATAAATCAATAACAAAATGGCAGATAGGTATTTAAAATGATAGAGGTAAAAAGAGCCCTTATAAGTGTTTCCGATAAAAAGGGAATAGTCGATTTCGCACGTACCCTGGAAAAAGCGGGGGTAGAGATAATATCTACAGGAGGGACCTATGCAAAGCTCTCAGAAGCAGGGATAAAAGTAAAGAAGGTAGATGAGCTAACAGGTTTTCCCGAGATGATGGAAGGCAGGGTCAAGACCCTTCATCCTATGGTCCACGGGGGCATACTTGCAGACAGAAGCAAGAAGCAGCACATGGATGAGATCGATGCAGCCGGTATACTTCCAATTGATATGGTTGTAGTAAACCTCTATCCCTTTAAAGATACTATTTCTAAACCAGATGCCACACTGGAGGATGCCATAGAAAATATTGATATAGGCGGCCCTACGATGATAAGAAGTGCCGCAAAGAATAATGG
>SDBU01006263.1_pt1 | contig 14058 bp, 13 predicted proteins | sample 2277071 | NCBI WGS metagenome assembly SDBU01 (sample SAMN10397929, study PRJNA504765) | marine sediment metagenome | isolation source: marine sediment core GS08_GC12, 126 cmbsf | place: Arctic Ocean: Gakkel Ridge, Loki's castle | collected 2008
AAAATCCAATTATGTATTGGCGTTTCTTTTACCAAATATCCTTGTTGAGTTTGCTACGGCGACTAAAGCAGTACCCATATCGGCAAACACCGCTTCCCACATAGATGCCAGACCCATGATTCCAAGAGTAATGAAAATTCCCTTAATAAGAAATACCAGACCTATATTTTGCCAGACTATTTTTCGGGTCTGTTTTGCAATTGAAACAGCTTCAGCCAATTTAGAAGGTGAATCTGTCATAAGTACAACATCGGCGGTTTCGATAGCGACATCAGAACCCAATGCGCCCATTGCCACGCCAACATCTGCTCGGGCAATGACGGGTGCATCATTAATACCATCACCAACGAATGCAATCTTTCGTTTGTTTTTATTCTCTTTTCCGATTTTTTCAAATATTCTGACTTTGTCTTCCGGTAGAAGATCTGCGTAGAAGCGATCAAGACCAAGCCTTTTTGAGACGGCCTCAGCCGCGCAAATGTTATCGCCGGTCAACATTGCAATATGCTCGACACCGTTCTCGCGAAGACCCCTAATCGCCCTTTCCGCATCCGGTCGAATCTCATCACCTATAGTAAGATAGCCTGCGTAGTTGCCATCCACGGCGATATGAGCCACAGTGCCATCAAAATCGCATTTATCATGATCAATAGCTTCCTGATGCATGAGATTGTCATTGCCTACAAGAATGTTATGCTCGCCGTAACGGGCTTTGACTCCTTTTCCAGCCATGTTAACGTGGTCGGATATATTTACTGTGTCCAGTCTTCGACCATCATGGGAGAAAGCTGATAAGATGGATGTTGCAATGGGATGGTTCGACTGGAATTCGGCTGCTGCAGCAAATTCAAGAAGCTGCGCTTTTGAAAATCCGTTTAGGTTAACCACCTCTTTGACTTCAAACACTCCCTTGGTCAATGTGCCGGTCTTGTCAAAGACGACCGTGTCAATGGCAGCCAGCACATCAATATAATTGGAGCCTTTTACCAGGATGCCCCTTCGAGAGGCTCTGCCTATTCCTCCGAAATAGCCTAACGGTATACTTACCACGAGCGCACAGGGGCATGAAATCACCAACAGTACCAACGCACGGTAAATCCAGATTTTAAACGAGGCTTCGGTTGCAAGAATTGGTGGAATAAAAGCAATACAGGCAGCGATCAAAACGACAGCAGGTGTGTAATAACGGGCAAAAGTAGTTATAAACTTTTCGGTTTTGGCTTTTCTTGCGGTCGCATTTTCGACAAGTTCCATTACCTTGGAAATGGAAGACTCACTGAAAGGCTTGGACACACGGATCGTTAAGGCTCCGGTTTTGTTGATCTGCCCAGCCATGACGGAATTTCCAGGGCCAGCTGTTACAGGCACAAATTCACCGGTAAGAGCAGATGAATCCAGCTGAGAGTTACCGGTAAGTATTTCACCATCAAGAGGAACTTTTTCGCCTGGCTTAACGAGTATTAATTCTCCAACCCGAACGGACTCTGGTGTTACTTCACGATAACCATTAGTGGTTTTTAAAACGGCCTTGTCCGGCTTCGCGGCTAAAAGGGACCGTATCGAACGGCGCGACCGTGATACGGCCAAATCCTGGAGCAGTTCGCCGATTTTATAGAAAATCATAACTCCGACGGCCTCTGAATAGGCATGAATCGCCATCGCTCCACCGGTGGCGATAACCATAAGCACATTCTCATCGAAAAAGGCCCCTTTTCGTATGGTTTTCAGAGCGCCGAAAAGAACATTCCACCCTGCCAAAAGGTAGGCTACAATTACAATAATATATTCAGCTCCAGCGAATGGTTTTTGATGAAACCAATCTTCAAATACCAGTTGTAGTCCGAAAAGGATTGATGCAGCCGAAAGCACCCCAATCTCTCTTTTTAAATTGAAGTCTGATTGCTGCGCAGTCGTCTCTAATGATGTTGTTAGTTTGCTCTCCGGTATTAATACAACATTGGGTTCAATCCGGCGGACTTCTTTTATTATTTTCTGAATATCATTAGCCCTCACATGAAGCATAAGATTGGCAAAATCAACTGTAACATCATCAACACCTTCGACTTTTTTTAAGCCTCTTTCAATCTTGGCTGCACATGAGGCACAATCAAGGTTTTTTACATGAAATTTTTCTGTTATTTCAGCGGACATAGAAAGGGATTCCTTTAATTTTTAAAGCTCCTGGATGTGATTCATACCAAAGTTTAATAAATCGCGAATATGCTCGTCGTCTAAAGAATAGTAGATGACTTTTCCATCCCTTCTGGCTTTAACGATTCGAGATTGTTTCAGGTTTTTAAGTTGATGCGATACAGCTGGTTGTTTCATCTTTAGCAATGCGCAAAGATCACAGACACACATTTCAGATTCGCACAAAGCCCACAAGATGCTGATGCGCGTGCTATCACCAAACAGCGGCGTTATTTGACTGCATACTCTTAAAATTCATATTTTATAACTGTGAAAATATTGTCGCTTTTATCGAACTGACCAAAATTAGGGGCATCTTCTGGTCCACCGAAAATGTCAGCCCCCAAGGCCGCAGATAACTCATCGGTAAAGTTGTATTTTACTTCGGGAATGATCATATAGTCCTCATCGCTCGGGCTGTAAAAAGCAAAAAAAGAAAGCTTCAGCGTCTGGTACATTAATAGCTGGGTGAGCCTGACAGTGGTGATATCTCTGTACTCATCTAGCTTGGAAACTCCTTCAGGGAGATTTTCAACATATTCATCGTGATTGAGCATGTACTCGCTATAATATTGGACGCCCGCGGTGAAATCCTCCCATAGCTGATGTTGGTATCCGATTAAAAAACGGATTTGAGAATTTCTAACAAATGGATCTTCGCCTTCCTCATCTTCCCTCGATTGGTAAAAGCCTGTTTCAAAACTGAGTACCCCACCCAGAGCGCCTCCCTGGGCACTTAACCCATATACAGAAAGATCAGGGTAGAAGGTTATCACCCGCGTAGGTGCAGTGAGGTCGTCAGGCTTCATATTCGGTGTTAGCCAGAAACCTCTGTATGCATAGGCCGAGACATCGAAATCCTTGATCCTCCGGTAGAGTCGCAAGGCCAGCTGGGTATTTTCAAGTGTTGTGTTTGGTTCTTCCTTTTTACCTGAAGGAATTTCGGGGAATGGATCAAATAGTAAAAATCGATCTGACTCTGGCAAATTGTTCGGTTCAAAAAACGGAATGACCAAAAACTCAGCATTGATCAGCGCAGAAGAGTAACGGGTGCGCAGACCGCCCACTCCTTTCTTAAGATATTCAAGGGGGCGTCCCGAAAAGAATGACACATAGTCTTTCGGGAAAACGTCGTTGATAAAGAGCAGATCCCCCATCCCCAGGTGACGATCTGTTTACCGAGGCGAAAGTCGAAGTCACCTGTCGTATAGTCCAGATAAACTTCCCGCAGATCCGTGTCAAACTTTTCAGCCACGTGATCATAAAGAAAATCCCCTTTGAATCGTATCGAAGCCTCGATGGATTCGGTCCATCCGAAAACGTCTAAACGAAATCTTTCTTCAGCGAGAAGAAAATCATCTCCCTCTTTCCCTTCTGGTTTCTGGCCGGACGTCCGCCATGAATAATTCCCCATGAGGAATCCGTATATCTCGATGTTTGTCTCATCCTCTGTCTCTTGGGCGTATGCTGGAAACTGCAATAGAACTGCCAGAATCACCACTATCGCAAATTTTTTGTTCATCGTTTATTCACGGGCGGTTTGCCAAGTCTACCTGATCCATGAACGTGGTGGCCGCCTCATATGCCGTTCGCTGAAATCTTTGTCTTTCAGCCCCAAATTGTATGAGACCGATTTGTAAACAACTTCCGTGCGGTGTCCGGTCTTTAGGTTCTTCATCGTTCGGCGTGTTACCGTTGGAAATACATTTTCACTAGTCCCCTCACCGACTTTGATATCTTCAGTCTTGTCGGCTGTGAATACCCGAAAAAGTTCGTTCTGAGCGTCATAATATTCCTCCTTCAATGGGAGAAAGGTCTTTTTGTCAATCCAAGATAGCCTTTTTGTGTACTCGACAGGCTCTTTTGGAATGCTTTCAATCACAAAACAGTCCTGGCCCTCGAGTTTTTCCGAACGCAACAAGCTGTGGTTGTCAGAAGCCACATCGCGGCCAGACACATCCTCATAGGTGAAATCTGATCCCACGAAACTGGAGCGTTTGTCGTCAGCTGCAATCCGTCTGATCAGATCTACGGCAGGGATAAATATCCAGCGGTCATCTTCCTTTGTAGGATATTTCCAGATCATGAAAGTCATCCTGCGCACATCGCCGGGTTCATGAAAATACATAAAATATTTTTGGTTTCCCCCTTCTGTTTCATTATGCCGCAGCATGGTCATAACGCGGGTTCGTTTACCGCCGTCCTGAGCAATGAGTTCCATGACGACATCGGCTTTCATATTGTCACCCTGATAATAGAAAGCAAGCTGAGAGTTTTCGATGATTTGAATTGGGCTCAGCTGCTCGTCCTGGCCAATTGCTTTTTTGGAAAATGTCAGACAAAAAACCAGAAGCATCATGACCCCTACACTAAATATAATCCTCTTCATTTAAACACCTCCACTTTTCAAAGCTTCAATCTGCTCCTCACAGCTCTTCATGCCAAACTGGCGAAGTGTGAACTTCATAGGTCACCAGTTTGAAAAGCCGGATTGTAAAAGATTTAGTCCCATCACGGTCGTAAAAAGAAGCCACCAGGGCGAATGGAAATGGGCAAGCAGCAACGAGATCAATACAAATGCCCCTGCTATGCCTCTAAGTGTTCATTCCAATATCATGATTTACCTCCTTTCAGGATACGCGGTCCGGCAATCCGCAGTGTCGCCGGGAGTAGAAACAAAGTTGATATGGTACTAAATGCCATGAGTAAGGCAAAGAAGGCTCCTACAGTTACGTATGGTGTCAGGGACGACAAGATAAGGGGCAGAAATCCCAAAGAGATCACAATGGCATTTCGGGCAATGGCACGACCTGGTTCGCTGAACATGTAGCGATTGGTTTCCTCTATGTTTTTTGATTCTTCATATTTGTTCCGGAAACGCTGAAGGAAATGAATGGCGAAGTCGATGCCTAAACCCAGGGAAAGGGAGGAGCAAACCGCGATGGGCATGTCGTAGTCCTTCCCCACCCATCCAACAAGTCCATAGGAAAGGAGAATGGATACCGAGAGAGGAACCATGGATAGGAGACCCAGAGTGAGTGACCGAAACTGAATCACCATTAAGACAAAGACCACCAGGAAGCTGCCCAGAATCGCTTTAAGCATCCCGAAGACCATGAGATCCTGCCACACCTTATTGATGTATGTGAGACCGGACCAGTGAAGGCTAATACCATCGGGAAGAGGATTGGTCTTAATGAAACTTTCAAGATGAGACTCAACCGCGGTCATTTGCTGATTGTCGCCCCCTTTCATCTGAATCCAGATATTGGCCTAACGCGCCTCTCGATCGACAAAGTTATCCAGATCGTTTGGGTCTCCGGAAATTTGAAACAAAAAGAGAAATTGCCCCACGGCGGTTTTAGAATCAGGAACTTTATAATAGACTTTGTCGTTATCGTGCAGTACCAGGTTGATCCGTTTGACGATGTTCGCGATCGAGGATGGCCTGAATTTGGTTGGCGATGCGGTAGCTCATATCCTTTTTCTGAATAGGGATATACAGGGCAATGGCCGTACCGTCAGCCGAGGCGATTTTCTCGTGAAGAAACGGGTTTTCAGCAATATCCTTTCTGAGCTGATCGACGGCCTCAGCGCTTCCGGGAATTTTACGCATCACCGGATGGATATCCAGCAGCCCTCCTGATGACTTGACGTTGTCTGTGGTGGTGAGGCTCACAACATCCTCAATGATCACTCCTTTTATCTTAAGGATCTCCGATGTAACCCGTGCCACCCGCTCCAGTGGCTCAGCACGGAAAATTCCTTTCTTATCCACGATTCCTACGACGATCAGGTCGTGGATGCCGAAGTCCTTCTTGATACGGTTATAGAGCACTCGGTCGGGTTGATCAGCTTCCAGCATGTTTTCCGGATCCGTATCAATAGTGATACGGGGAAACTGAAGGCCAAAAAGCACCGTCACTATAATAGCCAGCCCGATTACCGTCTTCGGACGGTCTAGGGAAAACTTTGTCATTCGCTCAAGCATGAAAGACCTCCTTTCATAACAGGATGTTCCGTGTCAGTGAGCCCTGATTTTTAAAGTCCTGACGTAATCTTGCCCTGTTTGTCACCAAACCCATTTGGGACTCTTCGTGAAACCGTGCTTCATCTTCCACAGGTAGTAGTTAGCAAATATTTTCTTGGCCCAGAGCCAGCGCTTGCCATGGCTTGTTTTTATACGGTTTCTTGGTGCGCGAACCGGATCGGCAACCATAAGGATAGCACTATCTCCCATATCCATTATGCATTGAACAAACGGTTCCTGACTTTTCTTTTCACCCCCTTGTACCTCTGCAGCGATGTTGTGGGCCGCAACATTGGCCATCTGTTCGGTCATATGGCCCGTCTTCGGAAAATTAACCGGAACCGGCGTCTCTTCTACAGGTGGAAAGCCCACCGCAACCCCGACTGCATAGATGTTGGGAAAGTCTTTGTGGCAGTAGTGTTCATCAACCGGCACAAAGCCTTTGGGATTGCCGAGACCGGGGGAATCAGATATGGCCTTAACTCCGCCAAGGGCTGGAATGATGAGTGAGTAACGCGATTCGATGAGTTTACCGTCGGCCAATTCCACTGATAAGTCGGTTATCTTTGAGACCGCCGCAGAAGTGAAATAACGGATGTCACGCGCTTCAAACTCGCCTTCCAGAAACTGCCGTGATTTGCCAAAACCGCCAACCCCAAAATGGCCGAGGAAGGGCTCCGGCGTGACGAAGGTAATCGGCACTTTATGGCGCTGCTTCCTTTGTTTCAATAAATGATCTATCTCGAAGGCAAACTCATATGCTGGTCCCATGCAGCTTGCTCCCGGTGCACAGCCAAACACCATAGGACCGGGGTCTTGTAGAAACTTCACCAGGGTGTCTCTGGCCTCCTCGGCTTCCGGAGGCGACATAAGCGAATGACCGGGGCCATCGAACGGGCCCAGCCCGGGAACCGCCTCATTGGCGCTGCGGTGGCCGGTGGCAATGACGAGATAGTCATAAGCGTATTCTGCATCGTTTGACAATACCTTCTGTGATCCGGTATCTATTTGTCGCACGGTGTCGTTGACGAAACGAACGCCTTTTCTGGTCAATGGGCCTTCAAGATCAAATGATATTTGCTCCATAGTTTTTATCCCCATGACCAGCCACGGGAGCGAAGGAATGAAAACAAATCGCCGATCCTTAGAGATCAGAGTAATATCACATTTTTTTGAAGGTAGAAGTCGCTCTAACTCATATGCTAAGCTTAAACCCCCAAACGATCCACCGATAATAACTACTTTCATGTCATTTCTCCTTTTTTTTGAGGCTCCGGTGCAGGCAGTCCAAGGTGCCCACAAATGACCTCTTCCAGTTTTTCATCAGAAACGTCGGTCCCCTCCACCACGATCTCATCTCCTACCATGATTGCCGGCGCGATCGGCAGATCGAGTTCAAAATATTCGTCGGTCATATAGTCGTCTTTTGGTTTTTCAATGGTTTCAATATCAATTTCATATCTTTCACCCAGCCTGGGCATCATTTTCTTAAAGTGCTTTCACGGCTTCCCCTTGGGCAGGTTAATGAAAAATCTGACCTTCAACATTAATTCCTCCTTTCTAAAATGAAGCTCTCCGCCTTCTACATTTTTCTATTTTCTGCCATTCGGACTAAAAATTGAGCGGGAGGCAGGAAATCCACCAGGCGCAGATCGGGGCGTTCTTTTCCCTGCCTCTCCAAAAACACGACTGTCGGGATGCCTTTGACCTCAAATTTTTCTAAAAGGCGATCGCTATCCGGATTGCCTTTGCGCGTGAGATCCACCTTGATCATAATAAAGTCCTGCTCTGCCTGTTTGATAACTTCACGGTCGTGGAAAGTGACCTCGTCCAGTTTCCTGCAGGGAGTACACCATTTGGCGGAAAAATCAATAATTACCGGTTTTTGTTTCTCAACTGCTTCGACTAACAGCTGATCCGAATATGCATGCCATTGAATTCCAGGTCCATGCGTGATCAATGAACCAATCATGTAGGTAGCTACCACTAGTCCAATAATGCCAGTGCCGGTCTTCATCCAATCAAAGGCCCGAAATGCGGCCCGGGTGCGGTCGATCCAACACAGGTGCAGACCGGCCGCCAGGGCTACAGCGGAAAGCACTAAAATTCCTGCGGTTTGATGCAAAAGCGGTTGTATGAAATAGGCGGCCATACCCACCAATACCCAGCCCATGAGTTTGTTAATCCAGACCATCCATTCGCCGGATCGCGGCAGCATATCCAATTTCCCTGAGAACATGGCTAGAAAGAAAAGTGGCAGACCCAGACCGATGCTCAAAGTAAAAAAGATTAAAAAACCCAGCCATGGATTGCCCATGCCGGCCACCCAGGTGAGCAATCCCAGTACAAACGGTCCGATGCAAGGCGCGGCAACGACGCCCAGTGTAATACCCATGAAAAGACTGCCGAAATAGCCGGAGTATGATTTTGAGGTTGCCTGGGTCAGCCAATATGGCAGTCGCAATTCCCAAAACCCGAGGAGGCTGGTGGCAAAAAATACCAAAATAGCCGCAACCGCGCCTAGTACAACAGGGCTTTGTAGCATAGCCCCCATTAAACTCCCGGTAAGGGCGGCAGTTACGCCCAGCAGGGAATTGGTGACTGACAAACCGCCGATGTAGCAAACACCGTGAATCAACAATTTTCCCTGATTCTGACCAGTTTTGCCGCCAAAATAAGAAACCGTGATCGGGATCAGAGGATAAACGCACGGTGTTAGGTTAAGGGCGATGCCGCCGGCAAAGATGCCCAGAAGCGTCCAAATTATAGCCCAGCCCTGAATAGGCTTTGATGTGTCGGATTGCGGGGCCATCTCAGCAAGTCCGGCTGGGGAGGTGTCCATGGGCAGACCTTTTGCATGCCATTCCGGATAACCCAAGGGATTACGGTAGACGTTTTTATAACCAAGTTTTACGGCCACCCGGGCCGCCGAGTCGCTGCGGACTCAAGCCAAACCTGCTCAGTAAAACACAATAAAGCGTTCCTTATCTGGTCCCAGAAATGCCTCGAGGGCTCCCTTATTGTGCCAGCGAGACAACCAGGTTGGTGCAAGGGGGAAATTCTGGGCTTTTTTAATATGACCGGTTCGATATTCCCACTCTTGCCGTGTGTCCACGAGAAGCATCTTATCGGGATTTTTTTCGTACCGCTCCCATAATTCATCCGTGCTAATAATCCGATAGTTGCCCAGCCTGGCCTCGGTCAGCACATCATTCCAGGTAGCCTCCTTCGGGGTGACGACACGGTTCGTTTGCCAAAGATAGCCAATGGTGATAGCTGCGGCTACCAGTGCGAATAGAGCTTTTTTTGTATCTTTCATCGACGTTACTTCCTACCTCCAATTCCGCCGTAATCCTCTGCAGGAATTAGACCTCTTCGTTTACAGCGATAGGAAACCCCATTGCTCGAAAATCCTGGATTCCTTCTTCGATGCGCATAGCCTTAAAACCCTTCGCGAGAAGCATCTCAACGGCTTGAATGGAAAGAACGCAATAGGGTCCACGACAGTAAGCAACGATTTCCTGGTCGCGGGGCAGATCGGAAAAATGTCGCTCTAATTCCTTAAGCGGTAAAGAAATGGCTCCGGCAATGTGTCCGGCATTGTATTCCTCTACTGGGCGAACATCCAAAACGGTCACAGCTCCTTCTCTAACCAGTTCCAGGAGCGCTTCTCGATTCACTGGTTCCATTCCCTCTCTTCCCTCCAGAAACTGACGCTTGATCAGCTCAACCTCGGCCAATCGGCTCTCAGCAAGCACCCTCATAGCGAGAAGGAATTCGCAGACTGCCTGATCGGCAAGTCGATATATGACAAACAATCCCTCTTTCTCGGTCTCTACCAGACGGGCTGCTCGCAGAGTCTGCAGATGTTGAGAGGCATTGGCAACCGTCAGGCTTAATTCTTTCGCCAAAACCTCAACCGTTCTTGGTCCCTGGCAAAGAATATCTAAAAGTTCCAATCGTTTAGGACTGGAAACGGCCTTTCCAATTCGTGCAAACTGCTCATAAATCGCATCTTTAAAAGCTCGGTTTGGATTTTTCATTTCATTCTCCTCAAGTATTTTATATATTATATTATTCAATTTATTTATTGAGTAGTAGAATAGAATTGTTTCTTTGTCAAGAAAAAACAAAGAGGTTTAATACGCACAAACTAATTACCTGCAAAATATCTTGACAGAACATATGAGGTATTGAATAATACTAAGAATTCAGGTCCCAGGGATGTGGATTGATGGCACTAATTATAAAAGCTAACGATTCAGTCTTAGATACAAAAATAGGAATTTAGAATAAAAGGAGGACAAAATGGCTGTAAAAATTTTTATTAAGCGGAGAGTGCCCGAAGAAAAAGCAAAAGATATGATACCCCTTTTCAGACAAATGAGAACTCATGCGACAAGTCAAGAGGGCTATATTTCCGGTGAAACATTAAGAAATCTTGAAAAACCCGAAGAATTCTTAGTCATCAGCACATGGAATTCCTCTGATGACTGGAAAAGATGGCTGTCAAGCCAGGAAAGAAAGGAAATCCAGGATAAAATAGATTCTTTGCTTGGAGGAAAAACAGAATACGAAATCTTTCATTATGGATTTACGGAATAGCCTCGCAAAGTACAGCTTCCAAACTGGTTCTGCTTTCCGGTGGCAATAGAAAATCATGAAGGTTATCTTTCACAAAGATTTTTTTCAGGTTTATACCTCTGATCCTGCTTCTTCCGGGGGACGCATGGAGGCAATAGTAGAGGTGATTAAGCCTGAAGTTGATTTCGTTACAGCCGAACCCGCATCAGAAGCCGACATTGCCGCCGCTCATACACAGGATCACATCAATCATATCCGAGCAAGCGGTCTTTATACGATTGCTTCCCTGGCCGCAGGAGGCGCTATTCAGACCGCCCGTATGGGAATCAGTGAGCCTGCCTTTGGTTTGATACGCCCACCCGGACACCACGCTTCAGCCGACAGCGCATGGGGCTTCTGCTACTTTAACAACATGGCTTTGGCACTTCTTGCCATGCATAAGGAGAAGCTTATAAAACAGGCCCTTGTGCTGGATATCGATCTACATTTCGGTGACGGAACGGTAAACATCTTGGGGGATAAAGACTGGGTAGAAATCCATAATCCGTCCACACTGACACGAGAGGAATACATTCAAGAGGTTGAACAAATTTTGTCAGGGGTTCAAGTCGATTTGATCGGTATCTCGGCCGGCTTCGATTACCACACAGAGGACTGGGGAGGCCTTCTTACTACTGAAGACTATATAACCATTGGTTCCATGGTACGAGAAGCTTCCAGTGCCTGTGGAGGTGGTTGCTTTGCGCTCCTTGAGGGAGGCTACAACCATGACGTCTTAGGTCAAAATACTGCTGCACTGTTAAAAGGACTTTCTTCATAATTTAATCCGTAGTACCTTTAGCTGAAATAAGCTCTCCTATAAAGCTTCCAATAATCACTTTGCTCTTTATTTTAACGGGAATCCGTGATTTATCTGCCGTTACCCATAATTTAATTTTAGCATTTTTACTTTTCTCAAATACACCGCGAAGATGCTTCAGATCGGGTTCCAATAGATAGGTGTCATACGTTCCGTTTTTCAATTTGATTTTTTCCCTTTTAATGACTTTTGCTATTCCTATTACACATTTTTTTCCGTCAGTTACCGGCCTCTTGATTTCTTTTATATCTTTCAGATCAAGAAAACGAGAATAATAAAACACAGATAACGGATCAAATGATCCAGGTAATATGGAAATGGATTTCCTCTTTTTTTTAAAATTTGAATATTGAGCCTCTTTTTTTCCCCAATCGAAATTCACAACAATATTTCTTTTGGTTTTTCCTTCTTTCTGTTTTTTTTGATACAGAATTGAGTGGGTCATATCTAAGTCTGAATAGGCATCTATCCTGTCGCGGACTTTATAAAATAAATCTACAAATGAGTTAGATTTAGCTGTAAGAACAAAGTGATATGATTTAACACCATTGATAGTTACGATGGGAAGCACTTCAAGAACGGCTTCTCCGGCAGGTATGAAATTCCATCTAAGCTGAAAGGTCAGTTTTTCACCGGGATAAAAAGGAGAATCTTGTTCAAAAGCCTTGACGTTTTCAGAAAAGCCGGAGATCAAAATGATTGCCGGCACTAGAAATGTTAAAATTATTTTTTTCATATTTTTTAATAACTGCCAAGGCGTTTTGCTCTCCAGGCGTAGGCTCTACGAGCCGGAGGCCACAAAGGCACCCCAGTACCATCTTCCGGAGCTACGGGGCAGGCGAAGACACCAAGATTATATAAATTAACAAAAATGATCAATTTCTTTTTCTTTATGCCTTTGTGTCTTAGTGGCTTCCTAATTACAATTTTTTTAGTAAATCACAGAACAATCTTACACCAAATCCTGTTCCACCGGCTTCGCAATAGGCATTTTCCTTTTTGATATAAGCAGGTCCGGCAATATCGATATGAGCCCACTTTACATCTTTGGCAAATTCTGACAGGAATAACGCACCGGTAATTGCACCGCCCCAGCGCGATTTGCCGACATTATTAAGATCAGCCAAATCGCTCTTGAGCAGCTCTTTATAATCATCCGGCATCGGCAATCGCCAGCAGCGCTCATAAGTCTTTTTGCCGGATTGAACGATAGCTTCGGCTAATTCATCATCAAAGGAGAATACACCTGCGATCTTCTCTCCCAGTGCCACAACACAGGAGCCGGTTAGTGTTGCCACATCAATGAGGGTTTGGGGCTTATATTTTTCAATCGCATAGGATATGGCATCTGCCAATATAAGTCTGCCTTCAGCATCTGTATTGCCTATTTCAACAGTTTTTCCTTCATACGTTTTGATAATATCTCCCGGGCGGGAAGAACTACCGGAAGGCATATTTTCAACAACAGGAATGATGCCGACAATTTTTGCTTTAGGTTTAAGTTTTGTTACTGTGATAAGCGTTGCTGCAACTGCGGCTGCACCGGACATATCAGTTTTCATTTCTTCAAGACCGGTGCTAGGTTTTAAATTGATCCCTCCCGAGTCAAAAGTTACCCCTTTACCGACTAAAACGATCGTCTTTTTGGCACCTTTTGGATTATATTCTAAAGTAACCATCCTCGGATTGCTATTACTGCCGGCGGCCACAGCGAGTATGGCTCCGAACTTTTTCTGCTTTAGCGCTTTTTCATCCAACACGTTGACCTTAAGATTTGCTTTTCTTGCCAGTGCTGTAATTGATCTTGTAAATTGTTCGGGCCTTTTGTCATTAGAAGGTGTGCTAACCCACTCCCTTGCAAGTATGGTTCCTTTACAAATAGTTGACACACGTGACGGGAGTCTGGCAAACTGTTTTGCTATATTCGGTTTTACAAATAAACTGATGTTTTTAAGTGGCTTATGCTTTTTTTCCTTTTTATATTTATCGAACAGATGATTTCCAAGGTACGCACCTTCCAACAAGACTTCAATTAGCGATGACATTTCTTTTTGTATCTTTTGAGCCGAAGGAACAGAAATCATTACTTCAGAAAGGTTCTTTTGTATGCATTTCTTCACGGCCTTGCCCGCCAGTGCTCGTAGCGTTTCGAGATCGAGTTTTTCAAGTTTTCCCATTCCCAGAAAAATCACTCTTTCCGCTTTAACTTCAGGCAGATTGAACAAGATCAGCTCATCACCTTTTTCACCTTTAAATTCCTTGAGTTTCTTTGCTTTTCTTACTAGTGAAGCTATTTCCCTGTCATCATGTATATCTTTATCCTCACAAACAGGGATAACCAGGGTTCCTATTTCTTCTTTTTTTAAATCAACGGATTTTAGCTTAAGCACGTTCT